>CDZB01024721.1_pt1 | contig 172970 bp, 147 predicted proteins | sample 554961 | NCBI WGS metagenome assembly CDZB01 (sample SAMEA3182106, study PRJEB8094) | gut metagenome | biome: human; feature: gut; material: Stool; isolation source: human stools | place: Canada | collected 2013-02-26 | reverse complement strand
CAAGCCGATGATGACCGCCCGCGAGTACGGCCTGCCGTGCGACAAACTGCTGCTGGGTATCGGCGCCGCACTGCATTACAACAATCCCGAAGATCCGCAGAGCGTCAAGATGCAGGAGCTGATCGCCGCCAAGGGGCTGCGTCAGGCCGTGTCGGAGATCACGTCGATCCCCGCGATCGATCCCGTCATCGAGGAGATCGCCGCCGCTACGGCCGAGGTCGAAAAACGAATCCGTTAAGTCGGCTGCAATCCCATGAAGAGACCTTTCATCGCAGTGACCGCGCTGACGCTTGCGACTGCAATCTCGTTTACCTCCGTCGCGGAGGAGCGTCCCGCGTCGGAGAAACGGCTTCACACCGTTCAGATCAATAGTCTTGAAGACCTCAAAGCCTATTTCCGCTACGACCCCGAGCGGGACATTATCGTCAGCGGCCATCGCGGCGGCATGATGCCCGGCTATCCCGAAAACTGCATCGAGTCGTGCGAGAAAACCTTGTCGATGATGCCGACCTTTTTCGAGATCGATTTCAGCTTCACGAAGGACAGCGTGATGGTGCTCATGCACGACCTGACGATCGACCGCACGACCAACGGCAAGGGGCGCGTGGCCGACTACACCTACGAGGAGTTGCAGGGATTCCGGCTGGTCGACCGCGACGGCAAACTGACGCCTTATCGCATTCCCCGTCTGAAAGACATGTTGGAATGGGGCAAGGACAAGGTGGTGTTCAACTTCGACAACAAGTACATCAACACCAAGGGCGTGAGCGACGAGGTGCGCAAGGCGAGCCTCGACTACTACATCCGTCAGCTGCGCCCCGGCGGCGACTGGTCGATGTACCACAACATCATGCTCAGCGTCCGTTCGCTGGACGAGGCGATGTACTATTGGAACGCCGGCATCCGCAACGTGATGTTCTGCTGCGAGATCAGCTCGCGCGAGATGTTCGACGCCTACGACGCCTGCCCGATTCCGTGGGACTACATCATGGCCTATATCCGGCTGTCGGTCGATCCCCGGTTGCAGGAAGTCTACGATCTGCTGCATGAGCGCGGCGTCTCGACGATGACCTCCATTACCGGTTCGTCCGACAAGGTGAAGAATCCGCGCGACCGGAGGGTCTGCTACCTGCGCGACCTGGTGTCGGAACCCGATCTGATCGAGACCGACTACCCGTCGGAGTTCGTCGATCTGCCCCGCTCGCGCGCCGAAATCCATGCCTTGCAGGATCGCGCCATCGAGGGCAACCGGTCGGTCAAGGCCGATAAGGCGAAGAAGAACCGTCGGAAATAGCCCGTCCGCTGCCAATGAAAACGGCTGCCTCTCAAAAACAGAGGCAGCCGTTTCTTTTCAGCCGGAGCGGTCAGAACGAGATACCGACGCGCACGCCGAAGCGGTTGATGTTGTTCATCGTATAGATCAGCAGATCGTCGTTGTTGCTGGCGTAGCTGTAAAAGAGCGCTACGTGGAAGCCGAACCGCTGCGCAGGCGAGGGGAAGATGCTCACGCCGATTTCGGGCGAGAGATAGACGCCCCACGTGTCCTGATATTGCTGGATCGTGTAGTAATAGGAGGACATTTCGGCATAGTCGGCGCCGATACGCAGACCGGCGTAGGGCTGGAATACGCTCCCTTTAAGGAAATTGTATCGTCCCACGACGCCGAACGGCAGCTCGAACAGGGTGTGTTTCTGTGCGGTCGTCATGGCGGCGCCGCTGCCCAGTTGCAGGGTTTGACGGCTGATCGACTCGATGTTGGTCTGGTAGGAGATGAAGGCGCCGACGGTGATTTCGGGCGTTACGAAGTAACCGCCTTCGAAGTTCATACCCCAGCCCGATGCCTTGTCGGCGAAGGCGCTCCCCAGCGGAACGGTCACTTGCCAGTCGACGTTGAGGTAGGTGTTCTGGATGAGCTGCGCCCGTCCCGGCAGGGCGAAGGTAACCGCTGCGACGGCGAGCAACAACGCTTTACGACTGAATATGGAAAGTGTTTTCATAGCGATGAATGATTAACGGTTTACGGAATTGGTTTCCAGATAGGGCGATTGCATGAAGGCTTGGTTCACGGCGTCCAGCGTACGCTGCATGTTGACCTTATGCGACGAGGTGAGCAGGCCGCCGATGAAGCTGTCCCAGATGACTGGCAGTTTGCGGTTGCTCTGCCGGTCGGCCGTCAGATCGACCATCTCGATGAGCATCGAACCGGCCGTGTAACCGTAATAGACCTGGTAGGGGTAGTGCCAGCCGAGCCAGTCGCCCCAGTAGCCGGGAGCCCAATAGTAGGGGTAGTACCACCACCAGTAGGGGTAGTCGTACCCGACGAAATAGGTCACACGCTCGACGTAGCTGATTTGCAGACCCGTCTGCGCGGTTTCCTTGTCGTCCGTGCGGACGAAGTTGCGGGATTCCATCAGGTCGGCGACGGTTCCGATGATCTCCTGCGCATCGGCGTCTTTCCAGTATTCGGTCTTGTCGGCGTTGCCGATCACCAGAATACTGTCGGGGAGATAGAAGGTCTCCACATCGGAGAAGTCGGCCTGTTGGTCGTAGTCCGTGTAGACCAGATAGTCCTCGTGAAGCCCGGAGGTGGATGGCTCTTTCTGGCACGAAACGACAGCGACGGCCAGCAGTACGAGCAATGACGTGAGTAGATTTTTTGTGGTCATAGTCCTGAAAATTTTTAAGAGTTGCTATCGTCCCTTTTCCGTTCAAATACCGTTCCGTTCTGAATGTTACGTTTCCGTGCTGCGGCGTTCGTCGGAAGCCGGCGGGCGGGCCGTCGTCGGAGATTTAGCGGCCGGAGGCGCGCGGGCGGCGGTTCGCAGGGCTATCGTGCGGCGATGCCGGAGGTTGTGCCGGCGGACGAACCGTTTCGAAATTCGGTCGGAATGCGGTACCGTATTTTCTTGTTTCGCGTGCAATGCTTCCTTGTCAGCGGTGCCGGCGACGGCCGACGTCGGGAAGTCCGGCCGCGCTGCGGGGAAGCTGCGGAAGTGCCGGAACGCGAAACGGGCGGAACCTTCTTTGAAAGGCTCCGCCCGTTTGCACCGTCTTGTCCGGCATCAGTTCCGGTCGGGCAGGAACGAGTAGTCGCGGGAGTATCCGAGCATCTGCTCCACGTAGTTGGCGGGGTAGGCGATCTTCACGTCGACGATCCGGCCGTCGCGTTCCACCAGTTCGTATTCGGGATTGACGAATCCCCCGTAAGGCTCGATATGGAGCGCTTCGTAGCGATCGAGCACCTCGCGGTGCAGTTTCGGGTCGACTTTGACGGCATACTGTTCGACCAGTGCTTTGCCCGCCTCGTAGTCGCCTTCGGACTTGATGCGCTGGATCTCGCGCAGCATCCGTCCGAACAGCTCGCGCAGTTTCTCGAAGTCGTTGACCACGACGTAGGTCTTTCCCTGCTCGGTGCGCCACTCGATCACGTTGTCGGCCTTGCCCTGCTCGTAGCACCATTCGGCGATCAGCTTGCGGTTGCGCATGTGCGACTCCTCGACGTTCTTGCCCGGTTCGATGCGGGCGAGCTGCGTCATCATGCCGTTGAGAATGTAGGAGGCGTATTGCGCCTTGGCCACGTCGAACGAGCGGACGAGCCCCAGCTCGACGAGCTTCGGGTCGCCCAGGTAGTAGAGGCCGAAGAGGTCGGCGCGCGTCTCTTCGAGCGTCGATCCGTAGCTTTTCAGCTCGTCACCCTTCACGCCCGGTGCCAGCTGGCCCGAACCGTGCCCGAGACATTCGTGCAGGTCGGTGTGGAGGTCGTCGCCGATCTTGCCGTATTTGTCGATGCGCTCGCGGTCTTCGGGGCGTAGCATGAACTCCTCCTCGAAGCCGTTGCCGTGCGCCGCGCGGTCGTAGGCGTAGGTGATGTTGTCGATCGTCACCGATTTCGAGCCGTGCTCCTTGCGGATCCAGTCGGCGTTCGGAAGGTTGATTCCGATCGGCGTGGCGGGGTAGCAGTCGCCGCCGAGCATCGCCACGGTGATGACCTTGGCCGAGACGCCCTTGACGACCTTTTTCTTGTAGGCGGGGTCGACGGGCGAGTGGTCTTCGAACCACTGGGCGTTCTCGGAGATGATCCGCGTGCGGCGGCAGGCCGCCGAGTCGACGAAGTTGACGTTGGCCTCCCACGAAGCCTTGTACCCCAGCGGATCGCCGTAGGTCTCGATGAATCCGTTGACGAAGTCGACGTTCGACACCGTGTCTTGCAGCCAGAGGATGTTGTAGCGGTCGAACTGTTTCAGGTCGCCCGTGCGGTAGTAGTCGATCAGGGCGGCGAGGGTCTGCTTCTGCGGCTCGGCCGCTACGTCGCGTGCCTTTTCGAGCCAGTAGACGATGCGTTCGATCGCGGGCGAGTACATGCCTCCGACCTTCCACGTGCGTTCGTAGAGACGTCCCGTCTTCTCCTCCTTGACCAACTGCGAGTTCAGACCGTAGGAGACGGGGCAGGGGTCGCCTGCATCGGCTGCGGCCATCGCGGCGTAGAACTGTTCGGCCTCGTGCTGGCGCACGTTGCTGTAATAGTTGCTGGCCGACGTCCAGAGCATATCGGCGCCGGCTGCCTGATTGAGCCGCGTGGGGTAGATCGCAGGGTCGAAGATGACCTTGCAGAGAAAATCGAAATCCGCCGGAAAGCGATCCATGCCTACCGATGCGGCCGCCTCGCGGAAGAAGGATTCCGAAAACTCGGGGCGGAACTTGTCGTTGGAATAGTGGTGGTGGATGCCGTTGGCGAACCACACTTTTTTGAGGTATTTTTCGAGCGCTTTCCACTCGTCGGACGTGCGGTCTCCTTTATAATTAAGGTAGAGCGTTTCGAGCGTGCGCCTGATCGGCAGGTTGGCCGCGCAGTTCTGGTCGAAGAGGATGTCGCGACCGCACTTGGCCGCTTCGGCCAGGTAGTAGATCAACTCTTTCTGTTCGAGCGGAAGCCGTTCGAATCTGGGCACTTCGTAGCGGATGACCTTGATGTCGTCGAACCGGTCGACGATCCACGGCTGCTGCGCGTCGGAGGCCGCAGGGTTCGTGCACGAACCCAAACATGCGACGGATGTTGTCATAAGCGAAATAAACGTGAGCGTTTTCATTTGCGTTCGGATTGAATTTGATGCCAAAGATAGTGCAAGCCGAGCGCAAAAGCAAGCGAAGCTTGCGATTTTGCCGAGGCGCCGCCTGTCTAAGCGGGATGCAATCCCGCAAAGTTGTGCAAGCCGAGCGCAAAAGCAAGCGAAGCTTGCGATTTTGCCGAGGCGCCGCCTGTCTAAGCGGGAGCAATCCCGCAAAGTTGTGCGAGCCGAGCGCAAAAGCGAATAGGGTGCATTTTGCCGAGGGTTCGGTTTGTCGTCTTGCGGACGATCGTGGCGGTCAGGAGGTCCGAAAACCATATTTTTCCGGTTTTCGCTTTCATATCTTAATTGTTATTTCTAACTTTGCCGAGCCTTCGGACCTAATTGTTTGGAAATAATAATGAAAACCGTAACAAGCGTCAAAGCGCTTCGCGAGGTGCTCTCGGCGGTCGATTCGACCGGTATCGGGCTGGTCCCGACCATGGGTGCCCTGCATGCCGGCCACCGTTCGCTCGTCGAACGGGCGCGCCGCGAGAACGCCACCGTTGTGGTGAGCGTGTTCGTCAATCCCACGCAGTTCAACGATAAAAACGATCTGAGAAACTATCCGCGCACGCCCGAAGCCGATTGCGCGCTGCTCGAAGCGGCGGGGGCCGACGTGGTCTTCATGCCCTCGGTCGAGGAGATGTACCCCGTCCCCGATCTCAGGCAGTACGATTTCGGCCGGATCGACAAGGTGATGGAGGGCGCCACCCGTCCGGGCCATTTCAACGGCGTGGCGCAGGTGGTGAGCAAGCTCTTCGCCATGGTGCAGCCTGCACGCGCCTATTTCGGCGAGAAGGATTTCCAGCAGATCGCCGTGGTGAAGTCGATGGTCGCCCAGTCGGGCTTTCCGCTCGAAATCGTCGAGTGCGGGATCGTGCGCGGCGACGACGGGCTGGCCCTTTCGTCGCGCAACGCCCTGCTCGATGCCGCGCACCGCGCCGCCGCGCCCGATATCTGCCGGGCGTTGAGGCTTGGCGCCGAACGTGCCGCAGGGATGACGCCTGCCGAACTGGCGGACTTCGTTACGCGCGAGACGGAGCGCAGCGGTCTGCTCGAAGTGATCTATTTCCAGTTGGTCGACGCTCTCACGATGCAGCAGGTGGCAGCCTGGGACGAGAGCGAACGCATCCAGGGGTGTATTGCCGTGCAGGCGGGCGCCGTGCGGCTGATCGACAATATCCGGATCAAATAATGCGAAGAGGATGATGCAGATCGAAGTACTGAAATCGAAAATCCATCGGGTGACCATTACCGAGGCGAACCTCAATTACGTGGGAAGCATCACCATCGACGAGGAGTTGATGGAGGCGGCCAATCTGATCGAGGGCGAACGGGTGCAGATATGGAACGTCACCAACGGCGAACGGCTCGACACCTATGTGATCCGCGGCCGGCGCGGCAGCGGTGCGATCTGTCTCAACGGCGCAGCCGCCCGCAAGGCGCAGGTGGGCGACGTGCTCATCATCGCCTCCTACGCCCGCATGGAATTCGAGGAGGCGAAGACGTTCCGCCCGTGGGTGGTCTTTCCCGACACGGCGACCAACCGTCTGGTAGAGTAGAATAGATGCGGCGGCCGCACCGGCTGCCGTGGAACGATAAAAACCGAACGAGATGGACGTATTCCTCTCCATAACGGCTTTCCTCTGTTGCCTCGTCGGCATCGTGGGTTGCATTGTCCCCGTCCTGCCCGGCCCTGTGCTGAGCTATGCGGGGCTTTTTTGCGCCTATGCATGCAGCTATTCGACGCTGACGCCCGCCGAGATGTGGCTGTGGGCGGGGCTGACGGCCGCGGTGACTGCGGCGGATTATTTTCTGCCGGGGTACATGGCCAAACTGTTCGGCGGCACACGGGCCGGAATGGTCGGCGCCACGGTAGGCATGATCGCGGGCCTGTTCGTGGGCGGCCTGATCGGTATCGTGGTAGGGCCGTTCGTAGGGGCTGTCGTGGGCGAACTGCTGAACGACCGCGAACGGATCGGGCAGGCGCTGGTGGTGGGCGTGGGATCGTTCCTGTCGTTTCTGGTCGGTACGGGAATCAAGTTGGTGGCTGCGGTCGGGATGTTGACCTTCGTCGTGGCCGACACGTGGCCGGCCCTGCGGGCGTGGTTCGCCACCGTATTTTAGGATAACATAACTCTCAATCATATGAAAAGAGTCTTTTTATTGGTAGCGGCAGCGGTATTGAGCCTTGTCGTTACGTCCTGTTCGAAGTACCGCTATGAGGAGGTCGCCGACGATCCGCTGCATAGCCGTATCTACACGCTGGACAACGGATTGAAGGTCTACATGACCGTGAACGGGGAGGCGCCCCGCATCCAGACCTACATCGCCGTGCGCGTGGGTTCGAAGAACGACCCGCTCGAAACGACCGGTCTGGCGCACTATTTCGAGCACCTGATGTTCAAGGGCACCAAGTCGTTCGGCACCCAGGATTACGAGGCCGAGCGTCCGATGCTCGACGAGATCGAGCGTCTGTTCGAGGTCTATCGCACCACGACCGACGCCGACGAACGCCGTGCGATCTATGCCCGCATCGACTCCGTGTCGCAGGAGGCTTCGAAGCTGGCGATTCCCAACGAGTACGACAAGCTGATGTCGGCCATCGGCGCCGCGGGCACGAACGCCTTCACCTCCTACGACATGACCGTCTACACCGAGGAGATTCCCTCGAACCAGATCGACAACTGGGCGAAGATTCAGTCCGACCGTTTCGCCAATGCGGTGATCCGCGGATTCCACACCGAGTTGGAGACCGTCTACGAGGAGTACAACATGTCGCTCACGAGCGACAGCCGCAAGATGTTGGACTCGCTCATGGTGGCGCTCTATCCGCACCATCCCTACGGAATGCACACCGTGCTGGGTACGCAGGAGGATTTGAAGAACCCTTCGATCACCAACATCAAGAACTACTACAAGACTTATTACGTGCCCAACAACATGGCCATCTGCCTGTCGGGCGATTTCGATCCCGACCGGATGATCGCGACGATCGACAAGTACTTCGGCGGACTGAAACCCAATCCCGAACTGCCCGAATGGTCCTTCACGCCCGAACCGGCGATGACCGCTCCCGTCGAGAAGACGGTGCTGGGGCAGGAGGCCGAAATGATCTACCTGGGCTGGCGCACCGGCGGCGCTTCGAGCGAGGACGCCGACATGATCCAGCTCGTGAGTTCGCTGCTTTCGAACGGCAAGTGCGGCCTGTTGGACGTCGATATCCAGCAGCAGCAGAAAATGCTGGGCGTGGGTGCGGAGGGCCTCCAATTGGCTGACTACGGCATGATGGTGGCCATCGGCTATCCCAAGCCGGGGCAGACGCTCGAAGAGGCGCGCGACATGCTGCTCGATGAGATCGGGAAGCTGCGGGCCGGCGATTTCGACGAGGAGCTGCTCGCCTCGACGATCGCCAACTACAAGCGCGGCGAGATGCAGGCGCTCGAAGAGAACGGCAACCGCGCGATGGCCTATGTCGACGCCTTCATCAACGGTGTGGACTGGAAGCGTTCGGTGGAGGAGCTCGACCGCCTGTCGAAGGTGACCAAGGCCGACGTCGTGGCGTGGGCCAACGAGAAGCTCGATCCCGAGGTCTATGCAGCCGTTTACAAGCGCCAGGGCGTCGATCCCAATATCCACAAGATCGACAAGCCGCAGATCACGCCCATTGCCACCAACCGCGACAAGTCGTCGGAGTTCCTCGCCGCCATCCAGGCCGCCGAGGTCGAGGCCGTGCAGCCGGTCTTCGTCGATTATGCCAGCGACCTCTCGGTCGGCAAGATGAAGCAGGACATCGAGGTGCTCTATAAGCAGAATACCACCAACGGGCTGTTCAGCCTCTACTACGTCTACGATTTCGGTACGACGACCGATCCCGCCTTCGGCATCGCGTCGGACTATTTCGACCTGTTGGGCACCGATACGCAGTCGTTGCAGGATATCCAGCGCGAGTTTTACGATCTGGCCTGCTCGTTCGGCATCCATGCGGGCGGCGAGCGCATCTATGTGACGATCAGCGGACTTGCGGAGAATATGGACAAGGCCGTGAAGCTGGCCGAGGAGTACATGCAGAACGTCGAGGGCGACGACGCCGTGCTCGCGCAGCTCAAAGCCAACGCGATGAAGGCGCGCAACGACGCCAAGTTGAACCAGAACGCCAACTTCCGCGCACTGCAACAGTATACCTTCTACGGCCCCGAAGCGATTCGGGCGCGGACGCTGACCGACGAGCAGCTCATGGCGCTCACGTCGGACGAACTGCTGGCGCGGATCCGGAGCCTGAGCGACTACGAGCACTACGTGATGTACTACGGTCCCGAGACGGAGGCGAAGCTCATCGCCGCGCTCGACGCGATCCACCGCACGTCGCAGGAGTTGAAGCCGGTGCGGAAGGTGCGTTTCCCGCTGCTGACGGTGGACAAGAGCGAGGTCAACGTGGCGCAGTACGACGCCAAACAGATCTATTATCTCCAATATTCGAACCGCGGCGAGAAGTTCTCGACCGACAACGATCCGGGCGAGACGCTCTTCAACAGCTATTTCGGCGGCGGCATGTACGCCGTGGTCTTCCAGGAGATGCGCGAGGCGCGTTCGCTGGCCTATACCGCTTTCGCCACCTTCACCGAGATGCGCGACAAGGACGATCCCTATATCTTCTATGCCTTCATCGCCACGCAGAACGACAAGATGCGCCAGGCCGTCGAGGCGTTCGACGAGATCATCGAGAACATGCCCGAATCGGAGAAGGCCTTCGAATTGGCCAAGCAGGGTATCCTGGCCAACCTCTCCACGCAGCGCACCGTGCGCGACAACGTGCTGTGGAGTTTCGTCTCGGCGCGCGAGATGGGCGTCGGGGTCGACCGCAACAAGGCCGTTTACGACGCCGTGCAGGGCATGACGCTCGCCGACGTGAAGGCTTTCCACGACAAATGGGTCAAGGGGCGCAAATACACGTATAGCATTCTGGGCGACCGCAACGACATCGACATGGATTATCTGCGCACGCTCGGCCCCGTACACGAGGTGAGCCAGCGCGAGCTGTTCGGTTATTAGAACTCCGCGTGCCGAGGAGGTCCGACCCGAGCCGGTCGGAACCGAGGATGCGACAGACCGGTCGTCCGGTCTGTCGCTTTTTTTATCCGGTCGAAACCCCGCGGCGGCGTGATTGCCGTCGCGGCGAACGATTAGCACATATTTTGCAGGAAGAGCTGAAAAACACGAAAATGAAACTACCGATTCTTTTGACGCTCTGCCTGCTGGCGGGGGTCGTAAATCCCGCACGGCCGCAGGCGCGGCGTACCCGCACACAGACCGAACAGACACGGTCGGCCGACCGCGAGCGGGCGAAGCGCGAACAGGCCGTTGCGGATTCGCTCGCGCACCTGAAAGCCCTGCGGAGTCTCGACCGGCTCGATTTCGCGTTGGAAGCCGATCGGCTGACCCTCCGGCGCGGGAGGGTGGTCTTCGTCTCCTCCGACACGAATTTCGTGACGCTTTCCGGCGACATGGCCACCGTGCAGGTCGCGCCGTTCATGGGAGGAGGCCCCAACGGTATCGGCGGCATCACTCTGGAAGGACATGCCTCCAACATTCGGGTCAGAACGGACAAGCGGGGGAATACCACCTTTTCCATGAACGTATTCGGGCGGGGGATCTCCGCGACGCTGAGCATCCGGTTGCCGGCGGGAAGCAACCGCGCGTCGGTTTCGATCGATCCCAATTTCAGCTCCGACCAGATTCAGTTGACCGGCGTGCTGGTTCCGCTGGACGAATCGCGCGTGTTCAAGGGCAGCGCGCTGTGATCCTCCGCGGCGAATCCTGCCGCTCCCGTCGCCGTGTAGGCGTATGTACGGCCGTATCCGTTGAGGTGCGGATATGAAAAAGCGCGTCTCCGCACTATATAGTGCGGAGACGCGCTTTTTTACGGAGCGAACTTATTCGGGAATGATCGCCTCGCTGGGGCAAACGCCTGCGCAGGTTCCGCAGTCGATGCACTTATCGGCATCGATCACATAGATATCGCCGGCCGAGATCGCCTCTACCGGGCATTCGCCGATACAAGTACCGCATGCAACGCATGCGTCGGTAATTTTGTAAGCCATTGTTTTGTCGATTTTTTGTTAAGTGTCTGCAAATATAGTGACTTTATTTGATAATATCAAACCCCGTGTAGGGAATCAGCACCTCGGGAATCCGGATGCCTTCGGGCGTCTGGTTGTTCTCCAACAACGCCGCGACGATGCGCGGAAGTGCGAGCGACGAGCCGTTGAGCGTATGGGCCAAGTGGATTTTCTTGTTCGCGTCGCGGTAGCGTAGTTTCAGCCGGTTGGCCTGGAACGACTCGAAGTTCGAGACGGACGATACTTCCAGCCAGCGCTTCTGCGCTTCGGAGTAGACCTCGAAGTCGTAGGTCAGCGCCGAAGTGAACGACATGTCACCGCCGCACAGACGCAGGATGCGGTAGGGCAGGCCGAGCGACTTGACCAACCCCTCGACGTGGGCCACCATGTCGTCGAGCGCTTCGTAGGAATCGTCGGGCAGCGACAGCCGCACGATCTCCACCTTGTCGAACTGGTGCAGACGGTTCAGGCCGCGCACGTCCTTGCCGTAGGAGCCGGCTTCGCGGCGGAAACAGGGGGTGTAGGCGGTCATCTTGACGGGGAAATCCTTCTCGTCGAGGATCACGTCGCGGAAGATGTTCGTCACCGGCACCTCGGCCGTCGGGACGAGGTAGAAATTGTCCACCGTGGCGTGGTACATCTGTCCCTCCTTGTCGGGCAGCTGTCCCGTGCCGAATCCCGACGCCTCGTTGACCATCACGGGCGGTTCGACCTCCCGGTAGCCCGCGCGGGTGTTGTAGTCGAGGAAGTAGTTGATCAGCGCACGTTGCAGGCGGGCGCCCTTGCCCTTGTAAACGGGAAATCCCGCTCCGGTGAGTTTTACGCCCAGGTCGAAATCGATGATGTCGTATTTCTTGGCCAGCTCCCAGTGCGGCAGCGCCTCGGCCGGCAGCGGCGTGTAGTTCTCCACGAGTTTCACCACCAGATTGTCCTCGGCCGAGGTTCCTTCGGGAACGATCTCGGCAGGGAAGTTGGGCAGCAGTACGATCTCGGCCTGCAAGGCGTCGGCCGTCTGCTTCATCTCGGCCGACAGTTTTACCGATTTTTCTTTGAGCGCCGCCACTTCGGCCTTTTTCGCTTCGGCTTCGTCGCGTTTGCCCTGCCCCATCAGCGCGCCGATCATCTTGGCCGCCTGGTTCTGCTGCGACAGACAGTTATCCAACTCTTGCTGGATCGCCTTGCGGCGGTCGTCGAGCTGCTCGATCCGGTCGATGACGGGACGTGCGTCCACGCCCTTTTTGGCCAGGCGGCGGACGGCCGCCTCCTTGTCGTCCCGGAGTTGTTTGAGTGTAAGCATCGTTAATTATCGTTAAACGTTTCCGAATCGCAAAGTTATAAAATACTTGGTAAAAACGATGCGCAGAGCGGTAAAAATCGAGTTTATCCGGGGCGTCCGTGCGGTTTGCTGTCGGGTGCGACGAAGGATGTACGCTACGGAATACCGAAGGGCGGTGTGTCGAGGATGCTAACTATTCGGATGAATCTGAGGGTAAAACGGATTTTCAGGGCGAGATTCTCTGATAAAAATTACATTATGTAAAATTTTCGCGAGCGTTGAATAATATCCTAAAATGTTTGTTCTCACCTTGTTGGATTCAACGATGGCAAAGGTAAATATTTTTTTTGAAAAATCCCCCCCCCTTGCCCGACTTTTTTATGAAATATTTTGCCGGAATTAAAAAACTGCATTACAGCGGTTTCGAAAATAAACGCAATATACCATTGTATCGCAATAGGTTATCCGAAAATCCGATCGGAAGATAGTTTTGAACATAATGTAATTTTAATTTATCTAATTAGAACTATGAACTACTATCAATCGGAAAAAGAGGCTTACGTGGTGCCTCGGGCAATAGTTTTTGACGTGAAAGTCGAAGAGGGGTTCGCCTCGTCGGGCGAGGGGGAGATCACTCCCGGAGAAGAAGATTCCGAATGGGGCAATTGATTTTTCCGCACGGGAACAGCAAGAAAAAATCGAATTTAAAAATTACGATAATGAAAAGATCTTTTTTCGCTTTACTGGCGGCGGCCGTTTCGGGTTTAGCCTCCTGTCAGCAAGACGGCACGCAGGACGACGCTGCGCTGCCGATGAATGTCTATTCGTTCGATGCAACGACTGAGGGTACGCGCGTGTCGCTGGATCATACGGCGTTGACGTATACGTGGGACGGTTCGGAGCAGGTGATGGTGTGGTATGCGCCCGCAACTTCGGCTCTTGATTATGACTATACGCTCATCGGCAATCCTTTCGTGGCGGAATCGGCCGGTGCGAAAACCGCCTTTTCGCTTCGGACGGAGTACGATTTGAGCGAGATGGGATACGACGATCAGAACTATGTGTTGATGTATCCGTGGCCTTATGCCGGTACGTCGGGTGTCAGCGGCGATGAAGTGACCTATACGATCGGTACCCGAGAGGGCGACGGCTATGTGCAGAAGGATGTCTTCGAGGGAATCTACAACCTGATGCGTGCCGAGACTACCGGATCGTCGCTTCTCGTGGGCCGGCCGCCGGTTACCTTCGAGCATCTGCTCACTTCGCTGCGCTTCTATGTGAAAGAGTCGGCCGAGCCGGCCTTCGACGACATCCGGATCACGGACATGGAGATCCTTTTCCCGGAGAATGTCATCGGCGAGACGAAGGTGAATTTCCGCGAGGGTTACGTCGCTTCGGCGTCGAGCCGGAAGGTGATCGTCGATCTGGATGCTCCGTTGACGCCGCAGAAGTCTTACAAGGACGAATCGGGCGAGGCCAACGACGATCAGTATGCGTTGGTGGTCGTGAAGCCCTTCACGTTGAAAGCGAACACCGACGGCAATACGAACGACCGGATTCTGGTCACGCTGAGAGGTACGGGTAAGGATATCCATACCGGAGAGGCCGAACGGATCACGCAGACGCTCGTTCTGACGAGCGACAGCGACATGGAGTTCTCTGCCGGACATTTCCGCGCAGTCAGCCTGCAACTCGAGAACGACTGGACGCCCGTCGATGTGCAGCTTACCGAGGCTTTCGCTCCTGCCGGAGATTATGCGCACGGAGTGGGTATCATGTTTGATAAGCGAGGCGAATGTTTCGGGTTCCATGCATCGATTAAGGATGCAGCGGACAAGGAGCGGATGATCGTTCTGGACAATACGAGCAATAGATGGAGCCTGGGTACTTCCTGGCTGTACGCGCAGTCTGCATTCTATATGCCCAGCTCGACCGTGTTGAAGGGGTATACGCAGGGAGATATCGCCGTGACGTTCGATGCCCATGTCGTGTTCAGCGGCAAGGATAAGAATCCGTGTCCGATTATTATCGGCTTCAACCATTGCAGCACGCGGACGAATGGGGACACCGGAGACGGCGGATTCGTCGCATTGGCAAGTGTCGACGCCGAGCCCGCATTGATGACGGCCAAGGAGGCCAAGGAGAACGGCGGTTATCCGGAGGATGCGGCGTATTGGAGGAGTTACGAGGTCGTAATCCCTGCCGAGACGATTGCCGGAATCGATCAGTTCATGGAACCCAACAAGGACGGATCGGCGGCTCATATGGGATTCAAACTCGATGGTGGAGGACTTTTAGGTCGGTCCGACACTAAGGGCCGTATGGTCTATATCAAAAACATCTGCTTCTCCTACGAAAACAAATAGTGTCGAAATCCGGGGAGGGCGTCGGCCGACGCCCTCCCCGGATTGATTATTTTATGATGAAACCCATACTCAATGACGGTTGCGATTCCCTTCCCCGCCGTCCGCTCGATTGTTACGTGCCGCCCTGCCTGACGAATCTGGCCGTGGCGGCGGAACGCGGTTTCGCCGCGTCCTATTTCGACGATGAAGATGAATTCGTCTCCGACGGTTTCGACGACGGCGGAGCCCCTGACCTCAGCGATTGGGATTGATATGAGATACGGAATAGTTGTTTTTTCTTTGTTCGGGTTGGCGATCGCGTCCACGGGATGTTCCCGTGATGCGGTCGATGTCGATTCCAGTGCCGACGCCGGTCGGGCGATTCGTTTCGAAGGGAGGTGCGACGATGCTACGCGCGCTGTACCGGGCGATCCCGCCGACGGAAAGGTGCCGGTCTATTGGTGCGACGGCGACGCCGTGTCGGTCGCTTGTGCGCAGGCTACGCCCTCCGTGGGGCGCTATGTGCTGACGTGTCCCGACGAATTTTCCGTTTCGGCCTCGTTCGGCTCGGGGGATTCGCAGCAGTGGGGCGAAGGTCTGCACGATTTCTACGCCTTTTCGCCTGCGGACGCTCCCGATCTTGAAATATCGGGAGACGGTATCGTGAAGGCGTCGCTCCCTTCGGTGCAGGAGTGCCGCGACGGCCTCCTCGATCCGGCGCTGCTCTATCTGGCTTCTGCCGAAGAGGGAATCTCGCCCGGGTCTTCGGTCGTGACGTTGCATTTCCGGCCGGTCGTGACGTTGCTCGACATCTCGTTCGCGGCGTCCGAGGCGACCGAGGTGCGGCAGATTGTGGTGCGTTCGACGCAGGCAGGCGAGAAACTGGCGGGGACGTTCGTCTACGATCTCGGAGCCGACCGTCTCGGCAGGGTCGACGGTGGATCGAATGTCGTGGCCGTGCGGATGTTGCAGTCCGACGGAACACCGGGCGTGAAACTCGCCGCGGGCGAGAGTTGCCGTGCGATTGCCGTCGTGCTGTCGCAGAGCTCTTTCGTCGGACTGCGGGTCGACGTGGTGACGGCCGCCGGCGTTGCAGGGCGGAGTTGCGCCGAGCCGCTCGTGGGCGGCAAACGCTATGCGATCGAGCTGGGTGCGCTGCCGGCTATGAACGACGCCGCACGCAGGAAGCTCTATGCTTCGTGGATGAGCTATCTGCCCGACGATGCGCTGCTTTCGGCACTGTCGATTCCCGGCACGCACGATGCGGCGACCTCGACGCTCAACCTTTGGTCGAAATGTCAGAGCCTCAGTTTGGGAGCGCAGTTGAACGCCGGCGTGCGGTGCTTCGACCTGCGTCCGACGGGTACCGACGATCTGATGATCTACCACGGGACATCGACCGGCGTGACGTTCGATGAGGCCATCGCGGCGATGGATCGTTACTTGGCGGCCTGTCCTTCGGAGGGCTGCATCGTCCAGATGCAGCGGCAGGGCGATGCGGGCAACGATGCGACGTTCCGTTCGCGCATGGGCGACTACCTCAATTCGTCGAGCGCCTACCGCGACCGTTTCGTCGATTTCCGGCCCGATCTGACGCTGGGCGAACTGCGCGGCAAGATACTCGTGCTCACCCGCAGCGATTACGACGGTGCGCTCGTCGGCGGAAAGATCGCCTCGTGGCAGGACGATGTGACCGATCAAATTTCGTCGATCGTCAACGGTTCGGCTTCCGCAAAACTCTTCATTCAGGATAAGTACGGAGGTACGACCGGTATCGACAACAAGAAGAATGCGATCATCGCCTATCTGGACAAGGCGCGTGGAAAGGCGGAGTCGGAGTGGCTCTTCAACTTCACGAGCTTGGCGACGGCCGTCGTGACGACTCCGAAGACGAACGCACGGACGCTCAATCCCGCCACCTGCGACTATCTCAAAGCGCATCCCGGTTGTACGGGCGTCGTGATGATGGATTTTGCGGGCGATACGGATGTCTCGGGCGACGAGTTGCTGCGTGCGATCATCGACCAGAATTTCTACTGTCATCTCCCTTGCGTCCGTTAGCCTGCGGACAGGTGTCATGTGTGTGTTGTTTCCGGGGAGCCGAGCAAGGGGGCTCCTCTTTTTTTACCCTGCGGCGCGGTCGCGGGCGAAAAGCGGCGATGCGTATACCGTACCGCCGCTTTTTTCGTTATCTTAGGCTGACGCCGAAGATACTCCCGTTCGGCATAATCAAGCCGGCGCTTGCTTCTGCCCTCGCTTATTCGTATCTTTGTCCGCAGAAACGGATATGAAACGACTCGAACTGCTGGCCCCAGCGCGGGACTATGCCTCGGCGGTTGCGGCCGTCGACGCCGGCGCCGATGCGATCTACATCGGCGGCGCGCGGTTCGGTGCGCGCCATGCGGCCGCCAATTCGGTCGACGACATCCGCCGTGCGGCGGAGTATGCGCATCTCTACGGCGTGCGGGTGCACGCCACGCTCAATACGCTGCTTTACGACGACGAACTCGCGGCCGCCGAACGGCAGGCCCGCGAACTCGTCGCGGCGGGTGTCGACGCGCTCATCGTGCAGGACATGGCGCTGCGGCGCATGTCGCTGCCCGTCGAACTGCACGCCTCGACGCAGACGGCGATCCGCACGCCTGCCGAGGCGGCGTTTCTGGGGAATGCGGGTTTCGCACGCGTGATTCTGGAACGGGCGCTGTCGCTCGACGAGATCCGTGCGATCTGCCGCGCCACGACAGCCGAGGTCGAGTGTTTCGTGCACGGTGCGATCTGCGTGGGGTACAGCGGTCAGTGTTATCTGTCGCGGTCGATGTCGGCGCGCAGCGGCAATCGGGGCGAATGCAGCCAGCCGTGCCGTCTGAGCTACGATCTGGAAGACGCCGCCGGAAGGCGGATTCTGCGCGGCAAGCACCTGCTCTCGGTGCGCGATCTCAATCTGGCCGATCGGCTGGGGGCGTTGATCGACGCGGGCGTCACCTCGTTCAAGATCGAAGGACGGCTCAAAGACGAAGGCTATATCCGCAACGTGGTGGCCTACTACCGCCGCCGGCTCGACGAGGCGATCGCTTCGCGCGGCGACTGCCGCCGTGCGTCGGTGGGGGAGACGCGGCTCGATTTCACCCCCGATCCGGCGAAGAGTTTCACGCGCGGCGAATCGGAGTATTTCCTTATGGGGCGGTCGGCGGGTGTCGCGTCGTTCGACACGCCCAAGTCGGTGGGCGAGTTCGTAGGGCGGGTGGCCGCGTGCGATGTCCGAGGCTTTACGCTCGACCGCGACGCCGCGCTCGCTGCGGGCGACGGTATCTGCATCGGTGCCGACGGAACGAACGTCAATTCGGTCGAAGGGCGCCGCATCGCGCCCAACCGGATGCCTGCGTCGATCCGCCCCGGTGCGGCGGTCTATCGCAATCTGGACAGCCGGTTCCGCCTGCAATTGGAGCGCAGCCGCATGCGGCGCGTCATTCCTGCGGAGGCCTGCGTGACGGTTGCGTCCGACCGGGTGACGTTTCGGTATACGGATTGCGAGGGGCTGTCGGCGGAGGCTTCGCGCGAGGGCGTGTTCGAGCCTGCGGGCGATCCTGCGAAGATGGCCGAGGGGCTGCGGATGCAGGCCGCCCGCAGCGGCGATACGCCGTTCGACGTACAGCGGGTGGAGGTGACGGGTGCCGAGTGGTTCGTTCCTCTTTCGCTGGCCGGTGCGTTGCGGCGCGAAGCGCTGGCGGAGTTGCGCCGGCTGCGCGTCGCACGGGTTCCCGAACACCGGATTCTTGCCGAAGACCCGTGTGCGCCCTATCCTGCTGCGGCGCTTTCGGCCGAAGGGAATGTTACCAACCGGCTTGCGGAACGTTTCTACCGCGACCACGGGGTGACGCGCATCGAGCGGGGGCTCGACCTCGAAGCCTCGACGGCGGGCCGGCGGGTGATGCGTTCGGCCTATTGCATCCGTCGCGAGATCGGCGAATGCCTGCTGGAAGGTTCGCGCCTCGACGGCGATCTCTTTCTGGTGCGCGGCGCGAAGCGCTACCGGCTGGCGTTCGACTGCGCACGCTGCGAAATGAGTTTGATCGATGAAAAATAGCATGAATATTTCGCTTTCCCCCGTCCTTTCGGACTACGAACTGCTCGATTCGGGCGATTTCGAGAAGCTCGAACGCTTCGGCCGTTACGTCACGCGCCGTCCCGAACCGCAGGCGATCTGGCACCGCTCGCTCACGGAGGAGGAGTGGCGCCGGCGCGCCGACGCAGCCTTCCTGCGCGACGCCCGCAGCGACGAACGGGGCGTGTGGCGGCTCAAACCGCAGACGCCCGACCGCTGGACGGTGGGCTACGACCATGCGGGGATGCACCTGCGTATGCGCATGGGGCTGACCTCGTTCAAACACGTGGGTATCTTCCCCGAGCAGGCGGCCAATTGGAATTTCATCTACGACCGCTGCCGTGCGTTGGCCGGGAAAGGAGGGCGGCCGCGCCTGTTGAACCTCTTCGCCTACACGGGCGGAGCGACGCTGGCCGCACGCGCCGCCGGTGCCGAGACGACGCACGTCGATTCGGTGCGGCAGGTGGTGACGTGGGCGCGTGAGAACATGGAGCTGAGCGGGTTGGACGGCGTGCGCTGGATTGTGGAGGACGCCATGAAGTTCGTGCGGCGCGAGGTGCGGCGCGGCAGCCGTTACGACGCGATCGTGCTCGATCCTCCGGCCTACGGGCGCGGCACGGACGGCGAGAAGTGGATCCTCGAAGAACATATCGGCCAGATGCTCGCCTGCTGCGCGCAGCTGCTCTCGCCCGATGCGGGGGCCTTCGTGGTGCTCAACCTCTATTCGATGGGACTTTCGGCGATGCTGGCCCGTACGGCCGTGCGGCAGGCGTTCGGCACGCCGGCCGACGAGCAGTACGGCGAGCTTTATTTCGAAGACCCCTTCTCGAAACAGCTGCCGCTGGGAATTTACTATCGTTTCACCCGTTAATCGAATCGGATATGTCTCTGTTCGCGCTCTTTTTCGGCCTGATGTCGGGCTGTTTTCTTTCGGTGCTGGTCGGCATCGTCGGCAGCAAGCGCCGCATCGGTTTCGGCTGGGCCTTTCTGGCCAGCCTGCTCCTCACGCCGCTTGTCGGATTGCTCCTCGCGCTGATCTCGGACCCGCTGCCTGTCGGAACGGATCGGGGACTGGGGTGCATCGGGACGCTGTTCGGCGTGCTCGGGCTGCTGTTTCTGGTGGCCTTCCTCTTCCTGCTGCTGGCCGGCGGAATGCTGGTGGCCATGTAGTGCGTCAGACGACGGTCGGGACGTAGTAGATCGCAATGCCCGCCACGGCCGAGAAGAGGATCAGCAGGATCGGGTTCAGTTTGCGCACCGATCCCGCGAAACAGATGCCGAAGAGCAGCCAGCTCCATCCGTCGATGAAGCTCGCCCCCTCGTCCGTCTTGGGGAAGATCAGCAGCAGCGCCGCCGCGGCGATCATGCCGATGACGACGGGTTTCATGCCTGCCATCGCCCCTTCGATATGTCGGTTCTCTTTGAGTTTCAGAAAGAAACGTGTCAGCAGCAGCATGACCGTCAGCGAAGGCAGACAGACCGCGAAGGTGGCGATCACCGAGCCCAGAATACCGCACCAGCATCCCGTGCCGGCCTGGCAGCCGACGGTGTAGCCGACGTAGGTCGCCGAGTTGATGGCAATGGGGCCGGGCGTCATCTGCGAGACGGCCACGATGTCGGCGAATTCGGCGTTGCTCATCCACGCGTGCTGTACGACCACCTCGTTCTGGATGAGCGAGAGCATCGCGTAACCTCCGCCGAAACCGAAGAATCCGATTTTCAGGTAGCTGACGAAAAGTTGCAGGTAGATCATCGCCGCACCTCCTTTCCGAGTTTCACCGTCCACAGAATGCCCGCCGCCGCACCGGCTGCGATCAGCCAGATCGGCGAGAGTCCGAACCACCAGACGGCCAGCGCCGTGGCGACCGCCACGACGATCAGCGCCGGATGCATCCCGCGCGCCAGCGAGATCGTCGGTACGACGATCAGCGCCACGACGGCCGGTCGCATTCCCTTGAAGGCAGCGTCGACGACGACGTTGTGGCGCACCTGGGCGAAAAAGATCGCAATGACCAGAATGCAGATGAACGACGGAAGCACGGCGCCGCATACGGCGGCGGCCGCTCCCGCGACGCCGCGTGTCTTGTAGCCGATGAAGACCGACGTGTTGATGGCGATGGGGCCGGGCGACGACTGCGCGAGCGTCAGCAGCTCCATGAATTCGTCGCGGGCCAGCCAGCCCCGGCGGTTGATGATCTCCGCTTCGATGAGCGGGATCATGGCGTAGCCGCCGCCGAAGGTGAAGAGTCCGATCTTGAAAAACGAGCGGAAAAGTGCGGATAGCGAGGTCATGTCAGCGTTGTTTTTTGCGGAGCAGGGTGCGTATGCCGTCGATGAAGGTCATCGGGTGGGTCGGAGCGCCGGGCAGCCACAGATCGACGTGCCGCCGCTCGAAGAACGATCGGTCGACGGCGCGGCTTGCGGCGTAGAGGCCGCCCGAACAGGCTTCCGAACCACAGACGATCAGTAACTTGGGCTCGGCCACGGCGTCGTAGCAGATGTCGAGCGCTTCGGCCATGTTCGCCGTTACGGGGCCGGTGAGGACCACGCCGTCGGCATGGCGGGGCGAAGCGGTGAATTCGACGCCGTAGCGGCCGAAGTCGAAGTTGACGTTGCCCGTGGCGTTGAGCTCCATTTCGACCGATGCGTCGCCGCCGGCCGACACCTGCCGCAGTTTGAGGGCGTGACCGAAGGCCGTCGCGATCTGCTCGCGTACGGCGGCGGGATCGAAGGGCACCCGATCCATGCCCGGTGCGAGGCGGAGCCCTTCGCGCGTGGGCGATCCGATGCGGTAGTCGTTCGTGAAACGGATCGCGCGGGGTGCGATGCGGGCGCACTCGCCGCAGAACAGGCAGCGCCCCAGATCGAGCGTGAAGGGGGCTGCGGCGATCGCCTGCGTGGGGCAGACCGCTGCTGCGCGCGTCAACGCCGCACGCTGTTCGTCGTCGGACGGCTCGGTCAGTTCAGGGCGGCCGCGGAACTTTTCGGTCAGACAGACCGCGTCCAGATCGGGGATATATTGCCGTCCGTGGCTGCGCCGGACGATGAATTTGGGAAGGATCATAAGCGTGTTCTTTACAGGTCGTGTCCGCAGTAGGAGAGGTTGAAACTCTTGTTGCAGATCGGGAAATCCGAGATTCCCTCGCCGCGCACGGCCAGCGCCAGCGCCAGCCAGTTGTGGAGGCTCGGGTCCTTGATCTTGTAGCCGCGCAGGGCGCCCTGCGCGTCGGTCAGCGCCACGTGGCAGATTTCGCCGCGCCAGCCTTCGACCAGCCCGAAGGCCAGCGCATCGGGCCTTGCGGTCGGCGCGTAGTCGGGCGAGGGGAGCGGCGTCGCCGGATCGCAGGCGTCGAGCAGCCGCAGGACGTAGTCGGCCGATTGGAGCGTCTCGCGGCAGCGCATCATGAGCCGTGCCATGACGTCGCCCTGCTGTTTGACGAAGGGCTCGTGGGCGATCTCTACGCCGTAGACACCCCACGGGTGCGACGAGCGGAGGTCGCGGCCGACGCCCGACGCGCGTGCGGTGGGGCCCACGCAGCCGATGCGTGTCATCTCGCTGCGCGGGACGATGCCGCACTGCTCGAAACGGGAGAGCAGCGACGGCGACGACTTGATGTCGTGCCGCACCTCGTCGTAACGGCGCCGCACGTCGGCGATGTTGCGTCGTACGAGGTCGATCGTCGTGTCCGTGAGCGGATGGTTCGTGCCGAAGGGGCGGATCAGCCCCTTGCCGAAACGGTTGCCGCACCACGCCTGCGTGGTGTTGATCGTCACGGTGCGCAGCGCCTCGCAGGCGACCTGTCCCAGCTGGTAACCCACGTCCATGCAGAGCGCCCCCGTGTCGGCGATGTGCATGGCCATGCGTTCGAGTTCGAGCGCGATGGCTCGTTCGCGGTCGAGCGTCGCCGGTGCTTCCTTCCTGTCGGCCAGCTTCTCGCGCAACTGCGCGTAGGCCGTGGCGTGTGCCACGGCGCTGTCGCCCGCGACGCTCTCGGCCACGAGCGTCTGGCGCAGCACGTTGTCGTCGGCCGTCATGGTCCGCTCCACGCCGCGGTGCTGGTAGCCCAGCGCGATTTCGAGATGGAGCACCTGCTCGCCGTTGCAGATGAAGCGGAAGGCGCCCGGCTCGATGATGCCGGCGTGGATCGGCCCGACGTTGACCTCGTGCAGCGAGGCCCCTTCGATCGTGTAGAAGGGGTAGTTGTCGATCGAACTACTGCGGTTGTAGCGGTCGAAGGGAAAGCGCAAAGGTTTGTTCCACGGCATATCGGCGAAGCGCACGCCGTAGCGTTCGGTGATCTCGCGCTCGAAGGGGTGCACCTGCGGGTGCCGCGCCGTGAGCGAGGGCAGCAGCGGCGTGTCGTAGTAGCCGATCGCATAGGATGCGACGAGCACGCGATGCTCCGTGTCGTCGAGCAGGAGACAGTAGGCTCGCAGCACGTCGCCGTCGGGCAGCGCGAAATAGTGGCCGATGTGGTAGCGTTCGTCGGCGAGGCGCTCGGCGAGGTCTTCGTAGAACTCGGCGTAGCCTGCGGTGGGAATCTCGTTCAGCGGCACGCACGCCGCGCGGTTGTCTGTGACGTAGTAGTGCATTATAGCGAGACGATTTGATCGATGAGTTGTTGCAGCAGCGCGGGCTGCCAGATGCCGACGACCATCGCCGCCGCCAGCAGCGAGAAGGCCGCCCACGACAGGGCGTTGCGCGCCGGAGCGGGGTGCAGAGAGTCCTGATTGGGCTGGTAGCAGAGTTTGACGATGCGGTAGCAGACCGAGTAGATGACGATGCAGAGCAGCAGAAGCACCGTGCCGGCCACCCACCACCGCCCGCCGGCGATCGTTTCGCGGAAGAGCATCACCTCCGAGACGAAGAACGGCGAGGGCGGAAAGGCCAGCAGCACGGCCATGCCGACGAGCAGTCCCACGGCTCCCGTGGGGTTGATGCGGATGTAGTCGCCGATGCGGTTGATGCGGTAGCCGTTGTAGATGCGCCGCACGACGGCCATTTGCAGGAAGAGGCTGCTCTTGACCAGCGTGTGGCAGACGACGTGGAACACCGCGGCCCAGACGCCGATGCCGCCGATGCCCAGTCCGATCGCGGCGATGCCCATGTTCTCGACCGTGGAGTAGGAGAGGAAGCGCTTGTAGTTGTTCGTGCGCCGCAGGAACAGCGCGCCCACGGCCAGCGAGAGAATGCCCGTCAGCAGCAGTACGTTGCGTACCCAGCCGATCGCTTCGGTCTGCTCCATGATGCGATAGACGCGGAAAACGGCCAGAAAGCCGGCGTTGACCAGCCCCGTCGAGATCAGCGCTGAGGCGGGTGCCGGCGCGGCGAAATTGGCGTCGACGCCGATCGTGTAGAGCGGGAAAATCTCCATCTTGCAGCTGTAACCGCAGAGGATCAGCAGAAAGGCGATTTTCAGGTAGAGCGGGTTGCCGCCGCCGACGCTGCGCGCCAGCTCCTCGTAGCGCAGCGAACCGTCGCCCAGCGACGAGAGCAGCAGGATGCCCAGATAGGCCGTGGCGATGCCTACCGAGCAGACGAAGATGTATTTCCACGTCGCTTCGAGCGCCTGCGCCGTGCGGCGGTGGTAGACGATGCCGGCGGCGCAGAGGGTCGTGGCTTCGAGGAAGATCCACGTCACGGCGATGTTGCGGGCGAAGTATACGCCCGTGATGGCCGTGGTGAGCAGCATCAGCAGCGTGAAGTAGAGACGATACTCCTTGATCGGATTGTCGCGCAGGTAGACGCACGAGTGGACGAAGACGAAGGCCGAGACGATCGTCAGCAGCGCGAAGAAGAGCGTGCCTGCCGCGTCGAAGCGGAAGAACTGCGACGATACCTCGCCGTAGCCTTCGGCGACGATGTGAGCGACCAGCGACAGTTGGACGAGGTAGAAGGCGGCGCCCAGCCGTTTGACCGTGCGGCGCTGCCGGGCGAAGGCCGCGGCCAGGGCGATCAGTGCGGAGAGCAGAAAGTAGAGTGCGATCATACGAGGGTCAGTCTTTTACGTTGGTCAGCAGGTCGGTGTCGCCGATGCGGAAGCGGGCGCCGATCTTGGTGAGGAAGAGTCCGAGCATGAGGATCGAGATGAGGATGTCGAGCATGATCGCGATTTCGATCATCGAGGGCATCTCGACCCCGACGGCCATCGAGAAGAGGAAGACGCCGTTTTCGATGACCAGAAATCCCACCATGTGCGAGAAGATGCGCGTGCGCACGACGATGAGGATCAGCCCGCTCAGCAGGGCGTAGAGCGCCACGCCGAAGAAGACCAGATTGATCGTCTCCTCGGCGATGCAGTAGGTGACCGAGATGCTCGCCACGAGCGCCGCGAGCGACAGCACCAGCGAGTTGAACTGCGAGGTGCCGGAGGCCGCGATGCGGTTGATCTTCGTGCGGCGGATCACGGCGAAGAGAATCGCCGGTACGACGATCGCCTTGAATAGGAGCGTCTCGGCCACGACGAAGAACAGCGACCAGATTTCGATCTGTTGCAGGCGCACCAGCGCGATGGCCAGCAGCAGCCATCCCTGCAAGCCCACGAGCGAAGCATAGCTGCGGAACCGCTCCGTAATGGAGATGTAGACCAGCGAGACGACGTAGAGAAGTACGAGTGCGAGTATCATCGGATGTCGATATTGAGGTGCAGCAGCAGCGCCACGAAGAAGATCAGCGCGGCGAGTGCGGCGATGGTGAGCAGAAAGGTTGCGTTGCGCGAGAGTTTGTTGCGCGCCTGCGTAGATTCGACGACGCCGACGGCCAGGCCCGGCAGCAGCACGGCCAGCGGTGCGGCCCACCACCAGTGCAGCGCGCCGCCCAGCAGCAGTGTGTCGGCGGCCAGCACGGCCAGCGCGGCGCCTTTGAGCCAGCCGGCGATCTGGATGAAGGCCAGGTCGATGCCGCCGTAGTCGAGGCACATCGCTTCGTGGATCATCGTCAGTTCGAGGTGCGTGCGCGGATCGTCGACCGGAATGCGCCCCTGCTCGACGATGAAGATTTTGGTCAGCAGGTAACCCAGCAGCAACAGGATGATCGTGAAACGCACTTCGACGGGCGTCGCAGCCGAGAAGATCGCCGCGAAGGAGGTATGTCCCGTCATGAGCGCCAGCGTGGCTGTGGTGAGCAGCAGCGCGGGTTCGACCAGCGCGCCGTAGAGCGCTTCGCGGCTGGCACCCATGCCTTCGAACGAACTGCCCGTGTCCATGGCCGCCAGGATGAGCGCCGCGCGGCTCAGTGCGAGCAGGTAGATGAAGCAGACCAGATCGCCCGGGAACGAGACGACGGGCGGCAGGTCGCCTACCGGGATGAAGAGCAGCGCCGTGACGGCCGCCGCGAGGTAGAGGGCCGGTGCCGTGCGGAAGAGCGCCGAGGTCGTGGTCGAGTAGACGGCCCCCTTGCGCAGCAGCAGGGCCGTATTGTGGAGGTGCTGCGTGAAGTGCGGGCCGCGGCGGCCCGCCAGCCGTGCGCGCGTGCGGTTGACGACGCCCGTGATCGACAGGGCGACGGCGACGAGCAGCAGGATATTCAACAGCGTCGTCATCAGAGTAGGTTGAGGATGGAACATAGGAATACGAGCACGATGAAGAGCAGCGCGAAGAGGATATAGTGGTTGATCTTGCCCGTGCGCAGCCGCATGACGCGGGCGTTGAGCAGGCGGAGCGATTCGACCCACCATGCCGAGAAGAGCCGCGCGACGCGGTCTTTGCGGCGGATGTCGAAGTCGTGCGCCGAGGGGAAGATCTCCTGCTTGTCGACCGCTTTGCCCTCGACGACCTCCTCGGTGAAGGGGTGGACGATGCTTTCCAGCCCTTCGACGAACGATTCGCCCGTGTATTGCATACGGGTGTTGACGGCTGTGAAGCCGCAGCCCCACGTCGGCCCCGATGCGACGGTGCGGCGGCGCAGGGCGCGCCGTTTGGCGACGAGCAGCAGCGCGGTCGCGGCGATCAGCACGGCTGCGACGAGCGTGATCTGCGTGAGGCCCGCCCACAACGGCAGTTCGGCCGCCGGTTGCCGGCCGGCGCCGAGGCCGGGCAGCAGCGTCGCGGCTACCTTCGTCAGCAGCGGCAGTACCGTCCACGGCAGCAGCCCGATGAAGAGGATGCCTGCGGCGGGCAGCGCCATGGCGGCGATGCGGTAGTTGTCCGCCTCGTGCATTTCGGCCACCTCGTGCGTGCGGGGCGCGCCGAGGAAGACGATGCCGTAGAGTTTGGTGAAGGCGAACAGAGCCAGTCCGCCGATCAGGGCGAGCGCCGTGACGCCGGCTGCCGCCAGCAGCACTTGCTGCCCTTCGGCGATGCTGCGGAACATGCCGGTGTAGATAATAAATTCCGAGACGAACCCGTTCAGAGGAGGCAGTGCGCAGATCGCCGCCGTGCCGGCCAGGAAGAGGATCGCCGTGACGGGCATCTGGCGCGCCACGCCGCCGAAGCGGTCGAGTGCGGTGGTATGCGCTTCGGCGTAGAGGTTGCCTGCGCCGAAGAAGAGCAGCGATTTGAAGAACGAGTGGTTGAGGGTGTGCAGCAGTGCGCCGGCCATGCCGCACAGGGCCACCGCGTCGTTGCCTGCGCTGCGTCCGAGCAGGGCTACGCCGATGGCGATGAAGATGATCCCGACGTTTTCGATCGAGGAGTAGGCCAGCAGCCGCTTGATGTCGTTCTGCATGGCGGCCAGCAGCACGCCCCACAGTCCCGTGACGATGCCTGCTCCCAGCAGGATGACGCCTGCCGTAGCGAGCGTTTCGCCGGCGGGAAGGTACATCGCCGTGCGCAGTACGCCGTAGACGCCCGTCTTGATCATCACGCCCGACATCAGTGCCGAGACGTGCGACGGGGCGGCTGGGTGCGCTTCGGGGAGCCAGACGTGCATGGGGAAGAGGCCGGCTTTCATGCCGAAGCCCGCGAGGAAGACGAGCAGCAGCGGCAGCGGGCGGTGTGCGGCGAAGTAGCCCGCCAGCGCGCCGAAATCGGCCGATCCCTCGGCGGCTTGCAGGACCACGAAGCCGATGAGCAGGGCGAAGAAGCCGAGGTGCATCATCACCAGATAGGTCAGCGCGGCTTTGAGCACCTCCTTGCGTTCGGCGTCGAAGAGGATGAGCACGAACGACGAAAGGGTCATCAGCTCCCACCAGAAGAGGAACGTATAGCCGCCGCTGGCCGTGACGACGGCCGTCATCGAGAGCGACAGCAGCGTGAAGGCGAAGTAGTGCAGCGAGATGTGCGCCGCAGGTTTGCGGTCGAGGTAGCGGTCGACGTACCCCTTGGCGTAGAGTGCGGCGGCCACCGACCCCGCGGCGACGAGCAGCGTGAAGAGGGCCGAGAGCGCATCCATGCGCAGCGACTCCTCGCCGAAGAGCAGCGTGGGCAGCGACAGCCCCGCCGGCGGCAGGATGCCGGCGAGCGCTCCGACGGCCGCGGCCGTGCCGCCGAGGGCGAACAGGACGACGAAGGCCAGCGCGACCCACGCCTTGCAGCGCAGGGGTGCGGCGAAAATTGCAGCGCCCGTCAGGGTCAGCAGGATAAGTGTGGCGATCAGCATGATTTATGCGGTTTGGTCGGGTGTGTGATTGCGTGTGGCAGCCATGACCGTCGCCACGACGGCGGCCGTTTCGGTGCGCAGCCGTTGCCGGCCGAGGGTGATCTCCTCGAAGCCCGCCCTCAACGCGGCATCGATTTCAGCGGGCGAGAAGTCGCCTTCGGGGCCGATGAGTACCAGCAGGTTTTCGTGCGGGCGGAGCGTGTCGAACAGATGGCGTTTTTCCATACGGGGCGCGTCGCAGTGGGCGATCAGCCGCCGCCCGTCGAACGGTTCGGCGAGCAGGTCGGCCAGCGGGGTGAGCGGACGCAGCGCGGGACAGAAGACTTTGAGCGACTGCTTCATGGCCGAAACGACGACCCGCTCGGCACGTTCGATTTTGAGCGCACGCCGCTCCGAACGTTCGCACAGGAGCGGGACGATCTCGCTCACGCCCACCTCGGTCGCCTTTTCGAGGAACCACTCGAAGCGTTCGATATTCTTGGTCGGCGCCACGGCCATCGTCAGGCGGTAGGGCATTCGTTCGTAGTCGGGGAAGCGCTCCACGACGCGCACCGTGCAGCGCCGGGCGTCCTCCTCGGTGATTTCGCACCGGTAGAGCGTTCCGCGCCCGTCGGTCAGATGGAGCGTGTCGCCCCGTCGGAGCCGCAGTACGCGGATGCAATGCTTCGACTCCTCTTCGCCCAACGTATAGAGGGGCGTCGTAAGGTCGGGTGCGTAAAATAGTTGCATGGCTCTGTAATAATTTTTAACTTTGCAAAGTTATAAAAAGATTGCCAATCGAATGGGACGTTTAGGACGATTATTATTAATTTATTTTATTATCATGTCGTTTTCCGCCTGTCAGAAAAAGAAGGTCGAAACGGCCAACCCCTTTTTCGAGGAGTGGACGACGCCCTACGGCGTACCGCCTTTCGACCGGATACGGCCCGAACATTTCCTGCCGGCCTTCGAGCGGGGGATGTCGCTCCATAACGCCGAGATCGACGCGATCGTCGGCACGTCGGACGAACCGACCTTCGAGAATACGATCGCGGCCTACGATGCCTCGGGGCGGATGTTGCAGCGCACGTCGCTGATCTTCGAGATGCTGGCCGCTTCGGACGCGACGCCCGAGATGCAGGCCGTCGAGCAGGAGGCGATGCCGTTGCTGGCGGCCCATGCCGACGAGATCCGCATGAACGAACGGCTGTTCGGGCGGATCAAGGCTGTCTACGACCGGCGCGAGGCGCTGCCGCTCACGGCCGAGCAGCGGCGGTTGACGGAGAAGCTCTACCGCCGGTTCGTCCGGTCGGGCGCCCTGTTGGACGAGGCGGGCAAGCGCCGGCTCAAAGAGATCAACGGCGACTTGTCGCGGCTGTCGGTGAAGTACGGCAACAACCTGCTCCACGAGAACGATGCGTTCGGGTTGGAGCTGACGGCCGACCGCTTGGAGGGGCTGCCCAACGCCGTGCGCGAAGCGGCGCGGGAGAAGGCGCAGGCTGCGGGACTCGGCGACAAATCCTATCTTTTCACGCTCCACAAACCCAGTATGCTGCCCTTCCTGAGCTATGCCAAGGACCGCAAACTGCGCGAGGAGCTCTACACCGCCTACCTCGACCGCTGCAACCATGGCGACGAATACGACAACAAGGCGCTGGTGAACGACTACATCCGTCTGCGCACCGAGAAGGCGCACCTGTTGGGGTACGATTCCTACGCCGACTACGTGACTGCCGACCAGATGGCCGCGACGCCCGCTGCGGTCTATGCGTTGCTGGACGAGATATGGACGCCGGCGCTCGATCGGGCGAAGGAGGAGCTGGCGGCTATGGAAGAGATGTTGCGCGCCGACCACCCCGATGCGACCTTCGAGCCGTGGGACTGGTGGTACTATGCCGAGAAGGTGCGCCGCCGCGACTACGCGCTCGACGACGAGGCGCTGCGTCCCTATTTCACGCTCGAAAACGTGCAGGGCGGCATCTTCTTTCTGGCCAACAGGCTCTACGGCATCACCTTCCGGCCGATCGTCGCACCGCTCTACAATCCCGACTGCCTGGTCTACGAGGTGCTCGACGAGGACGAGAGCCATCTGGGCGTACTCTACTTCGACTACTACGTGCGCGAGGGCAAGAGCGGCGGCGCGTGGTGCGGGAACTTTACTGAACAGTATTACGAGAACGGCGAGCGCGTGGCGCCCGTCGTAGGGGTGGTGACCAACTACGCCCGTCCGACCCGTTCGACGCCGACGCTGCTCAGTCTCGACGAGACGAAGACCCTCTTCCATGAATTCGGCCATGCGCTGCACAGCCTGTTCCGCAAGGTGGAGTACCGCGGGCTGGCCGACGTCGAGGGCGATTTCGTGGAGCTGCCGTCGCAGGTGATGGAGAACTGGGCTACCGAATCCGAGATGCTGGAACAATATGCGCTGCACTACCGCACCAACGACAAGATTCCGGAATCGCTCGTGCGGAAGATCCGTCGCAGCGCGCAGTTCAACCAGGGATTCGAGATGACCGAGCTGCTGGCCGCCGCCCTGTCGGACATGGACATCCATTCGCAGCGGGAGTATGCGCCGTTCGACGTCGATGCCTTCGAACGCGAAGCGCTCTATACGAAACGGGGGCTGATCCCGCAGATCGAACCGCGTTACCGCTACCCCTATTTCAGCCATATTTTCGACGGCGGCTATTCGGCGGGTTACTATTTCTATATCTGGGCGCAGGTGCTCGACAAGGATGCCTACGAGGCGTTCCGTCAGAGCGGCGACATCTTCAACCGCAAGATCGCCCGCGCTTTTCGCGAGAAGCTGCTCAGCCGCGGCGGCGAGGCCGACGGCATGACGCTCTACCGCGATTTCCGCGGTCAGGATCCCGACAAGGCGCCGTTGTTGAAGGCCTGCGGATTCTGGGTGGAGCCGGAGCCCGAAACCGACTCGCTGGCGGTCGTCCGTCCGGCTGCGGAGCGGCAGCTCATGCCGCCGGCGAACCTGCTCGAACTGCGCGATAAGCAAGAAAACCTCAAATAAGTACGTTACAATGAAAAAAATTCTGTCGTTTATGTCACTGACGCTTCTGGTCGCAGGGTGTGCCGATCGCACGATGCCCGTGGCCGACCTGCCCGAGATCGATACCTCGAATCCGCTGCTCGCGGAGTGGGAGACGCCCTATGCCACGCCCCCGTTCGAGCGGATCGAACTGAAAGATTACGAACCGGCGTTCGATGCGGCCATCGCCGTACAGCGGGCCGAGATCGAGGCCATCGTGAAGAATCCCGCCAAGCCTTCGTTCCACAATACGATCGTCGCGCTGGAACGTTCCGGCGAACTGCTTTCCCGAATCGAGGGGTTGTTCTACAACCTGCTCGAAGCCGATTCCAACGACGAGATGCAGCGCATCGCGCTCGACGTGCAGCCCAAGCTGACGGCGCTGAGCAACGACATCGCGCTCGATCCGGCGCTCTTCGCCCGTGTGAAGGCCGTCTACGAGAATCCCGGCTGGTTCCTTTCGAAGGAGGACAAACGGCTGTTGGAGAAGACCTACAAGAGTTTCGCCCGCAACGGTGCGGCGCTTCCGGCCGACAAGCAGGAGCTCTACCGGCAATATACGACCGAGTTGGGGGAGGCGACGCTCAAATTCGGTCAGAATTCGCTGGCTGCGACCAACGCCTTCACGCTCAACATCACCGATCCCGGGCGGGTCGAAGAGCTGCCCGACTTCGTGAAGGAGGGGCTGGCGGCCGACGCCAAGGCGCGCGGCGAGAAGGGTTGGACGGTGACGTTGCAGTATCCGAGCTACGTCCCCTTCATGACCTATTCGTCGGACCGCGAGGCGAAGGAGCAGCTGTGGCGGGCGTCGAATGCGCGTGCGCTGGGCGGCGAGTTCGACAATTGCGAGAATATCCGCCGCATCGTCGATCTGCGCCGCCAGATCGCAGGTCTGCTGGGATATGAAACCTACGCCGACTATGTGCTCGAAGAGCGCATGGCCGAGAATACCGCTGCGGTGAACGCCTTCTTGCAGGAGTTGCTCGACGAGACGATCGACTATGCGCGGGCCGACTATGCGATGATCAACGACTATGCCCATGCGCAGGGCTTCGAGGGCGATGTGATGCCGTGGGACTGGTCGTACTACGCCGAGAAGTACAAGAACGAGAAGTATGCGCTGAGCGACGAGCAGGTGAAGCCCTTCTTCGAATTGGAGAAGGTGAAAAAAGGGGTCTTCCTGCTGGCCAACAAGCTCTATGGGCTGAATTTCGCCAGGCGCGACGACATCGCCGTCTATCATCCCGACGTGACGGCTTACGAAGTGACCGACGCGAAGGGCGACTTCGTAGCGGTGCTCTACCTCGATTTCTTCCCGCGTGCGTCGAAGCGCGCCGGTGCGTGGATGACCGAGTTCCGCGGTTCGAAGGTGGTAGAGGGCGTCGAGACGCGCCCGCTGGTGTCGCTGGTGATGAACTTCACCAAGCCGACCGAGACGAAACCTTCGCTGCTGACCTTCGACGAGGTGAACACCTTCCTCCACGAGTTCGGCCATTCGCTGCACGGCATGTTGGGCCAGGGCGAGTACGAGTCGCTGAACGGGACGAGCGTCTACCGCGATTTCGTGGAGCTGCCGTCGCAGATCATGGAGAACTGGGCCACCGAAAAGCAGTGGCTCGACCTGTGGGCCGAGCACTACGAGACGGGTGAGAAAATGCCCGCCGAACTGGTCGAGAAGATCGTCGCCGCGAAGAACTATCTGGCTGCTTACGCCAATGTGCGCCAGCTGTCGTTCGGCATGACCGATATGGCATGGCACACGCTCAAAGAGCCGTTCACGGGCGATGTCGAGGCTTTCGAGAAGCAGTCGATGGCACCTGCGCAGGTGTTGCCTGTCGTGGACGGTACGGCGATGAATCCCGCCTTCACTCATATTTTCTCCGGCGGCTATGCGGCCGGATACTACGGTTACAAGTGGGCCGAGGTGTTGGAAGCCGACGCCTTCAAGGCGTTCGAGGAGACGGGCAGCATTCTGGGCGGGCCGGCGGCCGATGCCTTCCGCAAGCACATCCTCACGCAGGGAGGGCACGAGCATCCGATGAAACTCTATGTCGCCTTCCGCGGCCACAAGCCCGAGACGAAGGCGCTGATCGAGAAGATGGGACTGACGAAGTGATCCGGCGGCGTCCGGATGACGGAGCCGAATCCTGCGGGGTTCGGCTCCGTTTCGTTTTTTGGGAGGGGCGGGACGAATGTGACGGTTATCCGCAGTGAAACCCCTTCGCTTCCGGCGCATCTGCGCTTCGTTGCCGTCGGCCGGCAGCGTGCAGGGTCGGGGCGAAGCGCGGTTTGCTGCATGGGGCGGCGGCTTTCCTGCCGGCATCGTCCGTCGTGTCGCCGGTCGGCAGGAATCGGGGTCGGGATAAATTGCGGCCGGGCATATTTTTTCATTTCCGATAGGGTATTTCGCCGCGGAGGTGTTATTCTTATAGTGAGGGCGGTTGCGGAGGCGGCGTATGGAATGCCCGATCCGCTCCGCAGTTCTCCTTTCGAACCACCGAAATACGAATGCCTATGGAGTAGAACCGATTACAAAGGGCCGTGCCGACGGCTCGTCCGGCAGTACGAACGACTGCGACTTACCTTAAACCGAATATTCATCCGGATACGTGCCCGACGGAGATCGCGTCGGTGACGTGTTCCGAAAAACACAACCGAACGAATGAAGAGATTTATCCTGATCCTTTTCCTCCTGCTGGCCGCGCGCGAGATACGCGCCTTCGGGCTGGCCGGCCATGCGGCGATCGCCTGCATTGCCGAACATCATCTTACGCCGCGCGCCCGAGCCAACATCATGCGCTACACCGACCACCGTTCGATCGTCTACTACGCCTCGTGGATGGACGAGTGGCGCCGTTCGAAAGGCTATGAGTTCACGACGCACTGGCACGCCGGAACGGTCGATGCGGAGTTTCGCAGCACGCCGGCCGTGCGCGAGGCGTCGGGCGCGAAGGGCGACTGCGTCGTGGCCGTCGAACAATCGATTGCGCTGCTCTCCGAATATGACAAGCTCGACGACTCGACGGTATTGGTGCATATCAAATATCTGGTGCATCTGCTCGGCGACATGCACTGTCCGACGCATGTCTATTATTATCCCGACAACATGACGCTCGGAAAATTTCCGGTCAAGCTGCATGGCGTCGAGACCAACTACCACAAGATCTGGGATGGACAGCTGCTCGACAGCCGCCATAAGTTCTGGGGATTCCAGGATTACCGTCATGCGCTGGACAACTATACTGACGAGGAGATCGCCCGTATGACGGAGGGGACGCCCGTCGAATGGTTCGAGGAGTCGGCGCGGCGCTGCCGCGAGATTTACGACTGGGTGCAGCCCGGCGACGAGCTGGGGCAGGAGTTCTACAATGCGCACGCCCCGTTCGCGGAGTATCAGCTCGTGCTGTCGGGGTATCGGCTGGCCAAGGTGCTCAACGCACTGTTCGACCGGTAGGCTCCAATGATGCAGATGAAAAGAGGAGAGCTGTCCGACAGCTCTCCTCTCTTCATCGGTCGCTTGTGTCGTTTCAGATTCTGTTCGGATCGTGCTTGTATTTGAATATGACTGCAAATACGATCGCTACGACGAGCGAGAACCCTGCGAACAGATACCATGAAAGCGGCCATCCGTAGTGGTTGACGATCCATCCGGCGAGATAGGAGCCGATTAGCGCGCCCAGACCGTTGGTCATGATCATGAATACGCCTTGTGCGCTCGAACGGATTGCCGCCGAGGTCTCCTTTTCGACGAATAGCGAACCGGAGATATTGAAGAAATCGAACGCCACGCCGTAGACGATCATCGAGAGAATGAACATCCAGACGCCCGGGCCGGGGTTGCCGGCGCCAAGCAATGCAAAACGCAATACCCATGCGAACATGGCGATCAGCATGACGCGCTTGATGCCGAACCGTTTGAGAAAGAATGGGATAAGCAGAATGCAGAGCGTTTCCGAGATCTGCGAGAGCGAGATCAGGATCGTGGAGTGTTCGACGCCGAAGGTGCCGAGATATTTGGCGCCGTGGATGCCCGTGTCGCCGAAACTTTTGATGTATCCGTCGGCGAAGGCATTGGTGATCTGCAACGACATGCCCAGCAGCATGGAGAAGATGAAGAAGATGGCCATCTTGCGCTGTTTGAAGAGGGCGAAGGCGCGCAGCCCGAGCAGATCGACGATCGACTTGCCGCCTCCCGACCGGTTGATCGGGCAGTTCGGCAGCGTGAACGAGTAGAGACCCAATATGAGGCCCAAGGTCGCCGAGAAGTAGAGTTGGGTTGCACTCAGGCCCATCTTTCCGAGATCAACGACCCACATGGCACAGATGAATCCGACCGTGCCCCACACGCGGATGGGCGGGAAGTGGGTTACGGTATCCAGTCCTGCTTTTTCGAGGGCGTTGTAGGCGACCGAATTGGACAGTGCGATGGTGGGCATATAGAACATTACGCTCAGCAGGACGAGCGTGTAAAGCGAATTGTAGTCGGTTCGGGTGGCGGCGAGGGTGATGAATCCTGCGGCGAAGAGATGGCAGAGGCCCAAGAGACGTTGCGCCGGAATCCATCGGTCAGCGATGATTCCCATGACGGCCGGCATAAATAGCGAGGCGATTCCCATCGTGGCGAAGAAGCTGCCGATTTGCAGCCCGTCGAATTTCAGCGTGTTGCCGAGGTAGGCCCCCAGTGAGATCAGCCAAGCCCCCCAGACGGCGTACTGGAGGAAGTTCATCAGAGTCAGGCGGATTTTTGTATTCATCGTGTTGGTGTTCTAAAATGCGGTTCTTATCGTCCGGTTTCCGGTGTGCAGGAAAACGAGCGGAAACAAAATTAGAAAAATTTTTCGGATTTTTCTTGCACAAAGCAAAATTATGTGCTACTTTTGCATCACCAAACCTGAGGGAACGGCAATCGCAGCGTGCGTCGCACGATTTCGGGCCGACCGGAAGGGGCGGACACGTAGAACGGGTGGTTCCGTGGGACATTGAGCTATGGTGTAATGGTAACACAACAGATTCTGGTCCTGTTTTTCCTGGTTCGAGTCCGGGTAGCTCAACTCGAAGGCCGGTCAAGCATCGCTTGACCGGCCTTCATTTTTTAAGCGATCGCAGCCGGATTTGTGCCAGTATGCAAAGAAGGTTCCCGTCTCTGTTGCGGATGAGTCCGGAGCGGTTCGTCGATCTCTTCCGAAAGTGACGGCCGCTTCCCTGTTGCAGACGGCGCCGCGAGGAGGCTCCTGTGCGGAGGACGTACCGGCCCCGAGGGCCAGAAACAATACGAAGGTGGTGGACTTTTTCGTGATCCGCATGAGTCGAGATTCCGAAAATCGGGCAGGGAAACGCTTTTCCGTCCCGCCGGGTTCTGGGTTCAGGGTAGCCGGGCGTTTTCCGGCGATACTCCGTGCATCAATACATGTTGTCGTACATCGACTGGCTCTTGTCGTATTTGAGGTCGGCCAGCGATGCGGCCTTGACGCCGATGTTGAAGCTCCAACTGCGGTGGGCGCCGAACGGAATCCACGAGAAGGACATCTGCCAGCAGTGGAGGTCGCGCGAGATGCTGACCGACGAGGTGGTCAGCTTGTTCTCCTTGATGTCGTAACCGCCCTGGAACGTGATGCCCATCTTGGGCGTGAGGTTGACGCTGCCGTTGAACCCGATGTTCTGCGTGATGTTCTTGCGGTAGCCCGTCGTACCGTTGTTGACGTAGTTGATCGAGTAGGAGACCGTGTAGTTGAAGCCGAGGTTCCACGGCAGCGAGAAGTCGTAGTACGACTGCGCCATGTACTGCCTTCGCAGCACAGGGTCGAGGATGCCGTAGGGGTCGTAGAAGGGGTTGGCGTATTCGGGCGGGACGCTGTTGATGTCGTTGATCGCGGGCGTGGAGTTATCCTGCCGCGATTTGAAGGTATAACCGAACGACCAGCCCGTCGAAACGATACGCCCCGGAAAGAAGAGTTTGTCGATGCGCCGTCCCTCGGGGGTGACCCTGTACGGGTCGAGCGTGGCGTTGAGCTGGATGCCGAAGTTCGTGCCGAAGACCGTCGTGCGGAACTGGATGGGAATGGTCGAGAGTTTCATCGAGTCGGCCAGGAAGTTGTACGAGGCGCTGACCGACAGGTTGTCGATCAGCTTGATCTTCTTGATGCCCGACGTGTCGCGCTTGGAGAGCACCTTCATTTCGAGCGTCTGCGACAGCGAGAAGTTCATCGACATGCTGCGGCCCGAACTGGGAACGCCGTAGGCATTGTCGGCGAAGGGCGAATAGACCTGGAACTTGCCGGTGGAGTCGGTCTGTACGGTTTTGTAGTAGCCGTATTTCTGATCCGAGAAGTCGGGGGCGTACGAAAAGCCGAACGACGGGGTGAGCGTGTGCCGGATCGCCTGTATCTTGCTGGTCTTTTTCTTGAACTGATACATGCCGTAGAGCGTCGTCGAGGCGCTCACCGAGGTGGTGTAGTTGTAGAGCCGGTAGAATCCGTATTCGGGATCGAGGTAGCGCACTTCGTTGGTCACGGGGCTCCATTCGCGCTCCTGCTTCTTGAAATACCACTTCTCGGTATAGTTGAACGACGGCGAGACGTTGATGTAGTTGAAGAGGTTGAACGAGGCCGTGACGGGTATCGAGTGCTCGATGCCGTTGCGCATGTTTTCGAGCGTCTGTTTGGTGAAGACCTCCGACTCGGTCGTGGAGACGGTGTTGGTCATCTTGCCCGTATACTGCATCGAAATCTTCTCGTACCACCGTGCCTTGCCCTGCGCCTCGCGCCGTTTGAAGGGGTAGAAGCGCGAGACATTGAAGACGATGTTGGGCAGCGTCATCGAGATCGTGGAGTTCTGCGAGTTCTGCGACACGGCCATGTTCATCGAGAGCGAGAAAGGGGTTCCCGCCCAGTTCTTCGAGTAGGAGATCGTCGAGTTGGTCTGCGTCTGGAGAATGTCATTGATCGTCGTGGCCGCGTATTTGGAGTAACCGCTCGTGGCGAAGTTGACCGATGCGGAGAAGGTGGAGCCCGGGTTGGCCTTCGGATCCTGCGAGTGCGTCCATTGCAGGCGGAAGGTGTTCTGTTTGAGGAAGTCGGGTTCGCCCTTCTCGCCGGTGCGGATGCTCGAGAACTGGGCGTTGAGGTTGCCCGTGTACTTGTAGCGTTTGATGTAGCGCGATGCGGCGGCTCCCTCCCACGATCCGAGCGTGTAGATGCCCGCCGTGAGGGCGAGGTCCATGTGTTGGCTGAGGGTGAAGTAGTAACCGAAATCGCGGAAGAAGAAGCCGCGCTGGCCGTCCTCGCCGTAGGTCGGCATCAGGAATCCCGACTTGGGGCCCGAACTGATCGGGAAGAAGCCCTCCGGAATACCGAGGAAATAGATCGGTACGTCCTCCATGACCAGGTAGGCGGGGCCGGTGACCACCTTCTTGCCCGGAATCACCTTCGCCTTGGTCATGGCCAGATAGAAGTGGGGGTGATCCGTCTGGTCGCAGGTGGTGTATTTGCCGCCCTGGATGTTGATGTTGTTGTCGGGCATCTTCTTCACGCTGCCGCCGATGAGCCATCCGTCGCCCTCCTGCGTCGCCACGCCCTTGATCTTGGCCTTGCCCGACTTGAAATTGTAGGTGATGGTGTCCATCTTGTAGGGCGAGGCCGAACCTTCGGTGAATTCGGGTCGGGTGACCGTGGGCTGCCCTTCCAGCGTGTCGGGCTTCCCGTAGGCGTAAATCTCCCGGGTGTCCATGTTGACGCGCATGAAGTCGGCTTTGAGGTTCATGTCCTGGTAATTGATGTCGCCCTCGTTGTAGATGTAGACCATCTTGTTGCGGATGTCGTAGACCAGCGAGTCGGTGTTCTTGCCGTTCATGATGTCTTCGAGGAAGGCTCCGCCCTCCTTTTTGCGGCGCGTGGTGTCGCGTTGGAGCGAATCGGACGGCACCCGCAGCGAGTCGGGCGGCAGGAGCGAATCCGCCTGCAACACGAGCGTATCGGAGACGACGGGCGGCTCCTGGGCTTCGGCGGCCTGCTTCATGCGGCGGCGTTCGCGCCGCGAGAGGCGCTGCGCCCTGCGGTCGTTGTCGGTCGATCCGCTGTCGGCGGCGGCGACGTCCGTCGCTGCGGGACGTTGTATCGCGGCGTGGGGGGCAAAGCCGAAAACCATCTCCGTGAAGAGAACGACGACGAACGCCGCAGCGAGATATTTTAATGAAAATCGCTTCAAAATTCCAAAAAAATTCATACCTTTGCCGACGAGTCGGCAAAACCGCCGGAATCGGGCCTTCGTGATTGTCTGAGGCCGATTTTGCATCCGACAAAGATAGGTAAAAAATTAGAGAAACACCATAGTTAATCCCTCTTTTGCCATGCGGCGTCTGGTTTTCATCATATCGCTTTGCGTATGCTTCGCACTGAGTGCGAACGGAGCCGGAGCGGAAAATATTGCGCGCGGGGTACGGGTTATCGTCATCGATGCGGGCCACGGCGGGCCGAAATTTCCCGGAGCGCACTATCGCGGAATCTACGAGAAGGATCTCAACCTGAAAGTGGCGCTCAAACTGGGCGCGCTCATCGAGCGGGAACTTCCCGAAGTGAAGGTGGTCTACACCCGCAAGACCGACAAGCAGTTTTCCGAGTCGCTGACCAAGGATTTGCAGGCGCGGGCCGACATCGCCAACAAGGCCGAGGGCGACCTGTTCTTTTCGATCCACACCAACGCGGCGCCCACCGCGACGGCGCGGGGCGTCGAGACGCTCATCATGGGCGAAAGCCCGCTCGAACAGCGCATCAACGACGAGGTGCTCTTCGCCAACAACAAGGAGGAGTTCATCGACATGAGCGACCAGCGCACGGCGGCGATCGTGCGGGCCTATATCTCCAATCTGCGTTTCACCTACGGCGAGTACAGCGAGGCGATGGCGCGGCTGTTGGAGAAGAACTACAAGCAGGCGGGGCGGTACGTGCGCAAGACCAAACCCCAACTGCTCAAAGTACTCTATGCGACCAACATGCCGGGCGTGCTGACCGAAATCGGTTTCATGTCCAATCCCGAAGAACTGCGCTACATGTGTTCCGAGAAGGGACAGAACGAGATCGCCCGTTCGCTGTTCAACGCCGTGAAGGACTATGTGAATTTCGTGCGGGGTATGCAATTGGTCGAAGAGTGCGACGACGCCACGACGCAGGCCCCGGTCGAACCGGCGCCCGTTGTGTCCGAACCCGCTCCGCAGCCTGCGAAGGCCGCTGCTGCGAAGAAGCCGTCGAGCGGCTATACGATTCAGATTCTTGCCAGCACCAAGCGTCTGAAATCCAATGACTGGCAATTCAAGAGCTACAAGAACAAGGTGATCGAGCTGCGTTCCGCGGGCCGCTACCGTTATAAGTATTGTGTGGGTCGTTACGCGACGCAGGCCGAAGCCAAGCGTGCGCTGTCGCAGGTGAAGAAGAGCTTCGGCGACGCTTACATCGTGCGTTACGAAGGCGATGCGATCGCCCGATAAACATTCCGAATTATGAGACGAGAGGTAAAGATAGGCGTGTTCGCCGTCGTCATGCTGGGCTGCCTGTGGGGCGGCATCCGCTTTTTGAGCGGCATCGATATTTTCAGCCGCAACATTCCCTATTATGTGGCTTATCCGGAGATCAGCGGGATCCAGACCGCCACGCCCGTCACCATTCAGGGTGTGAAGGTCGGGACGGTCACCGCGATCGGCTTCGATCCTTCGGTGAGCCGCGACGTCGTGTTGCAGCTCACCGTGCGGCGCTCCTTCCGGATTCCGCGCGACTCCAAGGCGCGCATTTACAGCGACGGTTTCATGGGCGGCAAGGCGATCGCCATCGAGATGGGCGACAGCCCGCAGCTGTTGTCGAAGGGCGACACGCTCGTGGCGGCCGAGACGCGCGACATGCTGGCGGCGGCCGGAACCGAACTGGCCGACGTGAAGGAGCGTCTGACGCGGGTGATGGACAACCTGTCGGTCACGCTCGAAAGCGTCAACGCCGTGCTGAAAGACAACAAGGGAAATATCGACGGGACGCTGACGCACCTGAACTCGATTTCGGGCAATATGGACGCCGTGCTGGCGGCCGAAAAGGGCAGTTTGCGGACGGCGATCGACAACATCGGCAAGTTTTCGACCGCGCTGGGCGAGAACTCCGAGCGCTTCTCGTCGATGATCGCCAATCTGGACCGGTTCTCGCAGCAGCTGACCGAGGCCGACATCGACTCGCTGTCGCTCGGTCTGCGCACGACGCTGGGCGAATTGAATCGGACCGTGGCCCGCATCAACGAGGGGAAAGGCACGGTGGGCCGATTGATGAACGATCCGCGGCTCTACGAGTCGTTGGAGACGGCGAGCGCCAATCTGGCGGCGTTGCTCGAAGATTTGAAGGCTCACCCCAAACGGTATGTTCATTTCTCGCTCTTCGGTCGCAAGGACAAGGGCGAGAAGGTGAAAACGAAAGAGGCGGCGATCTCGGCGGGCGACTCGCTGCCGGCGGCCCGATAGCGCGGTGCTGTCGTTACAAGAGGCTATCGGACGATGATTTATCCTGCGAATTTCGAAGAGAAAATAGGTTTCGACCGCATCCGCGAGCAGGTGACGGCGCTCTGTTCCACCCCTTCGGCGAAAGCGAAGCTGGCGGAGGAGGGTTTTTCGACCTCGGCCGATGAGATCGAACGCCGCCTGTCGCTGATGAACGAAATGCGTTCGCTGCTGATGCTCGAACGCGACTTTCCCGACGGCGACTATCCCGATCCTGCGCCGCTGGTGGCTAAAATCCGGGTCGAAGGGAGTTATCTGCTCGCTGCCGAAGCGGATCAGCTGCGCAAGGCGCTCGTTACCGTCGGGGCGATCGCGGAGTTCATCCTGGGGCGGGGCGGGGCACGCTATCCGCGCCTTTGGGAGTTGAGCCGCCGCGTGACGCTCTTTCCCGAAATCGTGCGGGCGATCGATGTTATTCTCGACGACCGCGGCGAGGTGAAGGACAGCGCTTCGCCCGAATTGCAGCAGGTGCGCCGCGCCATCCGCGAACGCGAGGGGCAGGCCGCCAAGCGGTTGCAGCAGGTGTTGCAGCGCGCCAAGCAGGCCGGTATCGTCGATGCCGACGCCGTGCTGTCGGTGCGTGACGGGCGGCCGGTGATTCCCGTCGCAGCGGCCAATAAACGCAAATTGCAGGGTTTCATCCACGACGAGTCGGCCACGGGCCGGACGTTCTATGTCGAGCCGGTCGAGGTGGTCGAGATCAACAACGAGCTCAAAGAGTTGGAGTATGCCGAGCGGCGCGAGGTAGTCAAGGTGCTGAGCACCTTCACCGAGTCGATCCGTCCCGATGCGGAGGCGATCGCCGATGCGGGCGACTACCTTTCGTCTGTCGACATGATTCGCGCCAAGGCGCGCTGGGCGCTTGCCAACGACGCCGGCAAGCCGATCCTTTCGACGGACGATCGGCTGGAACTGCGCACGGCGCGCCATCCGCTGTTGCAGCAGACGCTGCGGGCGCAGGGCCGCGAGGTCGTGCCGCTCGATCTTGCGCTGGACCGCCGCAAACATATCCTCGTGATTTCTGGCCCCAACGCGGGCGGCAAGTCGGTCTGCCTGAAAACGACGGGACTCATGCAGTACCTGTTCCAGTGCGGCTATCCCGTTCCGGCATCGGAGGTCTCGGAGCTGCCCGTCTTCCGGTCGATCTTCATCGACATCGGCGACGAGCAGTCGATCGACGACGACCTGTCGACCTATTCGTCGCACCTGCGCAACATGAAAAACATGCTGGCCGGCGCCTCCGACCGCACGCTGGTGCTCATCGACGAGTTTGGTTCGGGTACCGAGCCGACGATCGGCGGCGCCATCGCCGAGGCGATTCTCGAACGGCTGCTCGAACGCGGCTGTTACGGGGTCGTGACGACGCACTACGCCAACATCAAATATTTCGCCTCGAACGCCGAAGGGGTCGCCAACGGCGCGATGCTCTTCGACGTGCAGCGGATCCGTCCGCTGTTCAAACTCGAAATCGGCAAGCCCGGCAGTTCGTTCGCCGTGGAGATCGCCCGCAAGATCGGCCTTCCGGAGGAGATCATCCGTGCGGCGAGCGACAAGGCGGGTTCGGATCATATCAACCTCGAACGGCAGCTGCGCGAGATCGCCCGCGACAAACGCTACTGGGAGCAGAAGCGCGACCGCATCCGCCTGACCGACCGCAAGATCGAGGAGCTGGAACAGAGCTATGCCGCGCAACTGGCGCGTATCCGTCAGGAGCGGAGCGAGATTCTGCGTGCGGCCAAGGCCGAAGCGCGGGAGTTAATGGCTGAGGCCAACCGTCGCATCGAGCAGACGATCAAGGAGATCCGCGAGGCGCAGGCCGAGCGTGAAATGACGCGGTTCATCCGGCGCGATCTCGACGCCTTCAAGGAGCGGGTCGAGCAGGCGGATGCCGTCGACGCGGAGAAGGCGGCCCGCATCGAACGCGAAATGGAGAAGTTGCGGCGCCGCCGCGAACGCCGCGAGGAGCGCCGCCGCCAGCCCGTTGCGGCGGGCGGCGCGCAGCCCGTCGTCGCGCCGCCGCCGCGCGAAATCGAGGTCGGTTCGAAGGTGGTGCTCGAAGGGCAGCAGACGCCCGGCGTGGTGCAGTCGCTCAAAGGCGACAAGGTGCAGGTGGCCTTCGGCCAGTTGTTGACGACGGTCGATCGCAAACGTTTGCGCGTGGTGTCGAACAGTGAATACCGCGAGGCGACGCGTCCCGTGACGGCGCGTACGGTGGTGTCGGTCGACGTGGCGGCACGCAAACTCAATTTCAAGGATCATATCGACGTGCGGGGGATGCGTGCTTCGGAAGCGGTCGAGGCCGTGCAGAGCTTCATTGACGATGCGCTGATGGTGGGTGTCGGTTCGGTGACGATCCTCCACGGCAAGGGGACGGGGGCGCTCAAAGAGGAGATCCGCCGTTACCTGCGCACGGTGCCGGACATCGCCGGCGTCGCCGACGAACATGCCGACCGCGGCGGCGCGGGCATTACGGTCGTCACGTTCGGGAGCGAATGAGCCGTGCGGACGGGGTGCCGACGGCGGAGCGGCCGCACGGTCGGCTCCGGCGGACAGAGAGAGAAACGGAGGAAAGATGAACTATACGTTAAGCGAAATAGCCCGTATCTGCGGGGGAACCTTCACCGGTGAGAACCGGCGCGTGACGGAGGTGGTGACCGACAGCCGGAGTTGCGGTATGCCGGCTGCGCCGCTCTTCGTCGCAATGTGCGGCGCGCGGCACGATTCGCACGATTTCGTCGACGGGATGTATGCCCGCGGTGTGCGGGCGTTTCTGGTCGAACGTCCGCTCGACGAGCGCGACGGGGCGGGGTATGTCGTCGTCGGCAATGCGATCGACGCCCTGCAACGGCTGGCCGCCGACTGGCGCCGCCGTTTCGGCGGTACGGTGGTGGGGATCACCGGCTCGAACGGCAAGACGGTCGTCAAGGAGTGGATCGCCCAGACGGCGCCCGACGGCGTGAAGCTGTTCCGCTCGCCCCGCAGCTACAATTCGCAGCTGGGTGCGGCGTTGTCGCTGCTGATGATCGAGGGCGACGAACGGTTCGCGCTGATCGAGGCGGGTATCTCGCAGCCGGGCGAAATGGCCCGGCTGGAACGGATGATCTCCCCCGACGTCGTGCTCTTCACTTCGCTGGGCGACGCGCATCAGGAGCATTTCGCGTCGGTGGAGGAGAAGTGCGCCGAGAAACTGTTGCTGGCGCTTCATGCACCGAAAATCATCTATCACAGCGCCTACGAGCCGCTGGCTTCGATGCTGCGCAAGGTCTATGCTGCGGGGCACGAACTCCACGATGCGGCGGCGGAGGCGGGCGGCGGACTGGCCGACGCGGCTTCGGAGCGCAATTCGCAGCTGGTGGCGGCCTTCTGGCGGGTGGCGGGGGAGCCGGCGCCCGATTTCGGGCGGTTGCAGCGCGTGGCGATGCGGCTCGAAGTGAAAGAGGGGATCAACGACTCGCTGCTGGTTGACGACGCCTACAATTCCGACATCAATTCGCTGGCCATCGCGCTGGACTATCTGCACGGCGTGGCGGCGGGACGGCCCACGACGCTGATCCTGTCCGACATCCTGCAAAGCGGTATGGACGACGACGAACTCTATGCGCGCGTGGCGGCGATGGTCGCGGCGGCGGGCGTGGGGCGGTTCGTCGGCATCGGCCCGAAGTTGCAGGCGCAGGCGGAGCGTTTCGTCTGCGACAAGGCCTTCTATGCCTCGACCGACGACTATCTGCGGCGCATCGACCGCGCCGACATCGCGGGACGCGCCGTGTTGCTCAAAGGCAACCGCGACAGCCGGTTCGAGAAGCTGGAACATGCGCTCTCGCGCAAGAGCCACACGACGGTGCTCGAAGTCGATCTGGATGCCATGACCCACAACCTGAACTATTTCCGGTCGCATTTGCGGCCGGGCGTGCGGCTCGTGGCGATGGTCAAGGCCGCGAGCTACGGAGCCGGCGATTTCGAGGTTGCGCAGCTGTTGCAGCATCAGGGTGTCGACTATCTGGCCGTGGCGTTCGCCGACGAGGGTGTGTTGTTGCGCGAGCGGGGCATCACGATGCCCGTCGTGGTACTCAACGCCGATGCCGACAGTTTCGACGCGATGGCGGCCAACCGGCTCGAACCGGAGATTTACAGCCTGCGGTCGCTCCATGAGTTCGCTGCGGCGGTCGAACGTTACGGCGAACAGCGTTATCCGATCCACGTCAAGCTCGATACGGGAATGCATCGTCTGGGCTTCGTGGAGGAGGAGTTGCCTGCGCTGCTCGATGCGCTCGCCCGTTACGGGCGGACGGTGCGTGTGGCGAGCGTCTTCGCGCACCTCTGTACGTCGGACGATCCCGCGCAGGACGATTTCACGCGGTTGCAGATCGCGCGTTTCGACCGCATGAGCAGCCGCATCGCGGAGGCGTTGCCCTATCCCGTCCTGCGTCATACGGCCAATTCGGCCGCGATCGAGCGTTTTCCCGAAGCGCAGTACGACATGTGCCGGCTGGGGCTGGGGCTTTACGGCTTCGGATTCGAGCACAACGCGGCGCTGTGTCCCGTCTCGACGCTGCGCACCCGCATCGTGCAGATCAAGCGGCTGGCTCCGACGGAGACGGTGGGCTACGGCCGTGCGGGGGTGTTGTCGCGGCCGACGGTGACGGCCACCGTGCCGATCGGCTATGCCGACGGACTGGATCGCCATCTGGGTTGCGGTGCCTGGTCGATGCGTGTGAAGGGCCGGCCGGCGCCGATCGTGGGGCGCGTCTGCATGGACAGCTGCATGATCGACGTCACCGACATCGACGGGGTCGCCGAGGGTGACGAAGCGGTGGTCTTCTCGCCTGCGGCGGGCAATACGCCCGAGGCGATGGCCGAGGTGCTCGGCACGATTCCCTATGAAATACTCACGTCGGTCGCAGGCCGCGTGAAACGGATTTATCTCAAAGAATAGTCGTCTGTCATGCCCGGAACGCTCTACCTGATTCCCTGTCCGATCGCCGAAGAGGGCGACGTGTGGGACGTGCTGCCTGCCGCCAACCGTGCGGTGATGGCCTCGCTGGATTACTTCATCGTCGAAAATACCCGTTCGGCGCGGCGTTTTCTGTCGAAGGCGAAGCTGGGAAGGCCGATCGAGGAGTTGGAGTTCAGGGAGCTGAACGAGCATACGGTCGCAGGCCGCGAGGTGGAGGAGCTGGTGGCGCCGATTGCGGCGGGCCGTTCGGCAGGCGTCATCTCGGAGGCGGGCGTGCCGGGCGTGGCCGATCCGGGGGCGCTGGTGGTGGCGTTGTGCCACCGGCGCGGCATCCGCGTCGTGCCGCTGGTGGGCCCTTCGTCGATTCTGCTGGCGATGATGGCTTCGGGACTCAACGGGCAGTCGTTCGCCTTCAACGGCTACCTGCCCGTCAAACCCGACGAACGGGCACGGGCGATCCGCGCTTTCGAGCGGCGCGCCCGCGAGGGACAGGCGCAGCTCTTCATCGAGACGCCTTACCGCAACGTGAAGCTGGCCGAACAACTCTTGCAGCTCTGCGCGCCGCAGACGATGCTGACCGTCGCCTGCGACCTTACCGCACCGGGGGAGACGATCCTCACGCGCAGCGTCGCCGACTGGCGGCGGTCGCGGCTGCCGGAGCTGAACAGGCGTCCGGCGATCTTCATTCTGGGGTAGCCGGCGCTTGGTATACAATTTGCGCGATAGAGAAGAACCGAAATACAAAACAAAGAGATATGAAAAAGGAAGAGATTTACAATGAGGCGATTGGCGGTGACGAGGGTTTTGCTCCGGGCGAAGGATACCCTTCGTGCGACGGCCAGCCGTGCGCCAATGTGTCAGGCGACGACGGCGTGGCTACTGACACAATGACAGACGCGACGCCGACGGGCGACGAGGGACCGTCGGACGGTGCCGCTTCGGGCGAGGCCGGCGAGGAGTCGGGTGTCGGAGCGGGCGGCAGCGAGCAGCTGGCGCCCGAATTGGAGCGTCGGATCGCCGAATGGCAGGACAAATACCTGCGTTTGCAGGCCGAATTCGACAACTATCGCAAGCGTACGCTGCGCGAGAAGATGGAGTTGGTCGAACGGGGCGGGGCGGACGTAATCAAGGCGATGCTGCCCGTGGCCGACGATATGGATCGTGCGGTGGAGGCGATGGCGGGAAGCGACGACATCGAGGCGCTGCGCGCAGGCGTCGGGTTGATCGCGCAGAAGTTTCACGAAGTGCTCCGCTCGTGCGGCGTGAGCGAGATCGAAGCCAAGGGACTCGAACTGGACACCGATCACCACGAGGCGGTGGCGCGATTTCAGGCCGGCGAAGAGCAGCGCGGCAAGATTGTCGACGTGGTGCAGAAAGGCTATCGGTTGCGTGACAAGGTGCTTCGTTTCGCGAAGGTCGTCGTAGGCGAGTAGGCCGCGCCGTCGAAACTGGATAAATGAAGAATGGAATCGGGGTAGAATCCGAAAATTATGGCAGAAAAACGCGATTATTACGAGGTGTTGGGCGTCGGGAAGAACGCCAACGCCGATGAGATAAAGAAGGCCTACCGCAAGGCGGCCATCAAGTATCATCCCGACAAGAATCCGGGAGACAAGGAGGCCGAGGAGAAATTCAAGGAGGCCGCAGAGGCCTACGACGTGCTGTCGAACCCCGACAAGCGCGCCCGTTACGACCAGTTCGGTCATGCGGGAATGAGCGGTGCGGCGGGTGCCAGCGGCGGATTCGGCGGCTTTTCGGGCGGCGGGTTCTCGATGGAGGACATCTTCTCGCAGTTCGGCGATATTTTCGGCGGTCATTTCAGCGGCGGCTTTTCGGGCTTTTCGGGGAGCGGCCGCGGGCAGCGCAGCCAGCGGGTCAACAAGGGTTCCGATCTGCGCGTGCGCGTGAAACTGACGTTGGCCGAAATCGCCAAAGGAACCACCAAGAAGCTCAAGATTTCGAAGCTCGTCGCCTGTGACAAATGCGGCGGATCGGGCGCCAAGGATTCCAACGCCTATTCGACCTGCCCGACCTGTAACGGATCGGGGTACGTGACCCGCGTGGAGAATACCTTTTTCGGACGGATGCAGACGCAGGGCGTCTGCCCTACCTGCGGCGGTACGGGCAAGGTCATCACCTCCAAGTGCGACAAGTGCGGCGGCGAAGGCGTCGTGCGCGGCGAGGAGGTCGTCGAGATACGCATTCCGGCCGGCGTAGGCGAAGGAATGGTGCTGACCGTCGCCGGCAAAGGCAATGCCGCGCGTCAGGGCGGCGTGAACGGCGATCTGCTGGTAGTGATCGACGAGGAGCGCAACCCCGAACTGGTACGCGACGGCAACGATCTGATCCACAACCTCAATATTACCGTTCCGACGGCATTGCTCGGCGGTTCGGTGGAGATTCCTACGGTCGACGGCCGTGTGAAGATCAAGATCGACCCCGGTACGCACGCCGGCAAGGTCCTCCGTCTGCGCGGGAAGGGACTGCCCGACGTCAACGGCTACGGGACGGGCGATTTGCTGGTGGTAGTCGACATCACCGTTCCGGCCAAACTCTCCGCCGAGGAGAAGCGCCTTGTCGAACAGTTGGCCGGGCAACCGTCGTTCGTAAAGGCGGAATCGGTCAAGAACCAGAACATCTTCGAGCGGATGAAGAACTTTTTCCAGTAAAAATTCGTAACTTCGCCCAAAACACGAGTCGCCATGTTAGGTTTTTCGCCCTTTAAGAAACACGCCAACAAGTTCAACTATATTCCGCGTTACTACGATCCCGAAGAGGAGCGTCGGGCGCAGCGTCGTGCCGAGTTGCGCGGCGAACGTCCGGAGGACGCCGGTCGGGAGTACGTGCCCGGACAATACGTGCGTACGGCCCGCACGGCGCGTGCCGCACGGCGCGAGGCGGAGCGCAGCACGCGTTCGAAGCGGCGTTTCGGTGTGCTGCTCACGGGCATCGTGGTGCTTTTGCTCTTCTTCGTGGTGATCTATCCCAAGTTGACGTCGATGATGCGGCGGGGTGTGGCGCCGGCTGTCCCGGCTGCGGTCGAATCGCGGGCTGCCGCCTCCGACCTCGACCAGTCGGGCATCAGCGACGTGGAGTGGCAGCAGATGCCGATCACGGTGGTACCTAACGACTACGAGGGGCGATAGAAGCGTATGGCCGACCGAATCAAACTCCTGCCCGACGTCGTAGCCAACCAGATCGCCGCAGGCGAAGTGGTCAACCGTCCGTCGTCGGTGGTGAAGGAGATGATGGAGAATGCGATCGACGCCGGTGCGCATACCGTGACGGTCAATGCGCGCGACGGCGGCCGCGAGTTGATCCAGATCGTCGACGACGGATGCGGCATGTCGCCGATGGATGCCCGCATGGCCTTCGACCGTCATGCCACGAGCAAGATCGCTTCGGTCGAGGACATCTATGCGCTCCATACGTTCGGTTTCCGCGGTGAGGCGCTCGCTTCGATCGCGGCCGTCGCGCAGGTCGAACTGCGCACGCGGCAGGAGGGCGACGAGGTGGGTACGCAGACGTCGGTCAACGGCGGCAAGTTCCAGAGCCAGGAGCCGGTGATGTGTCCCGCGGGATCGCAGTTCTACGTGCGCAACCTGTTTTACAACGTACCGGCGCGACGGCGGTTTTTGGAGAAGAGCACCGCGTCTTCGAAACAGATCAAGGCCGAATTCCAGCGCGTGGCGCTGTGCAATCCCGCCGTGGCGTTCGAGTTGTACGACAATGATGTTCCCGTATACCGTCTGCAACCGACTTCGCTGGCCGGGCGGATCGTCGACGTGGTGGGTCGCCATATCAAACCCAATCTGCTGGAGGTTGCGGCCGACACGTCGATCGTTCGCGTCGACGGGTTCGTGGGGCGTCCGGCAGCGGCCAAAAAGAGCAATGCCGAGCAGTACTTCTTCGTCAACGGACGCTATTTCAGCGACCAGTACTTGCGCAAGGCGGTGCTGAAAGCTTATGAAAAGCTGATTCCCGATACCTGTTTCCCCTCCTATTTCCTCTTCCTTACGATCGATCCCGAACGGATCGACGTCAATGTCCATCCCCAGAAAATCGAGGTGAAGTTCGACGACAAGGAGGCCGTGTGGGAGATTATCCACGCCGCCGTGCGCAACACGCTGGGCAAGACCGGCGCCGTGCCGATGATGGATTTCACGGCCGAGGGGCGCATCGAGATTCCTGTGGCGCGGCAGGGCGCCGTCTACGACGAACCGGCGGCGATGGTCAACGAACATTACAATCCCTTTGCCGAGGGGTATGTCGCCGAGGGGGCCGATGAGCAGTGCGGGGATGTCGAGGAGTTCCCCGGCGAGGATTTCACGGAGTTTTCGGGGCCGACACCTCGCGGCGGCCGTCCGGCCGCAGGAGGGGATGTCGGGGCGTCGCGCAGAGGTGCGGCGCCGCACCCTGCGTTCGATCCGGTGGGGGAATATCTCCTTTCCGATCGGGAGGGTGGGTACGACGAGGTGCCCTCGTCGGCGGTCGCGCCGGACGATGCGGCCGTCCCGTTCGCGGGAATGGCCGACGTGCCGTCGTCGCTGGGCGGCGGAGCGGTCGTCGCGGAGGATGACGCGCAGCGGAGCGTGCTGGAATACGTCTCTTCGGAGGATGCGGCCGTACAACAGCGGTTGATCGAGACGCCTGCGGCGGAGTTCCGCAGCGTGACGTCGGTGGCGCCCGGATACGTCGTAGCGATGCTGGGCGGTGTGCTCGTGGTCGTCGATTTGAAGCGGGCGCAGGAGCGGCTGCTTTACGAATACTATCTGTTGATGCTCACCAACGGCTCGGCCGTGAGCGAGCAGTTGCTGTTCCCCGAACGGCTGGTGCTATCGCATGACGAATACGAGTTGCTCGGCCAGTATGCCGCCGAGTTCGCCGCCGTCGGATTCGACATCGAACGCGTGGGTGACGGGGCGATAGACGTGAAGGGGACGCCGGCCGATATGCCGTCGGATACGATCGACGAGCTGATTTACCAGCTGTTGCAGACCTTTGCGCACGTATCGGCGGCCGACCTGCGCAGACAGCGGATCGCCGCCGAACTGGCCCGCAGCGGGGCGCGTCCCATGGGGAGCTGTACTTCGCAGGAGGAGGCCGAGCGGCTGCTCGGACGATTGCAGGAGGCGGGCGACCGCTGTTTCTCGCCTGCGGGGAAGCCGATTCTGGCCGAAATCACGCTCGACGAGTTGCGTGCGAAACTTCGGTAGAATATGCGCCGTTTGCGGGAAAAACGCTACCTTTGTGAATGAATAGGCGACGTCGGAGGATGTGTCCGATGTCCGTAAAACAACGAAAGACAATGAACAGCAGTTATTTCTCGACGCCTCCGGTGGTGAAGAACCTGATAATCATCAACTGCCTCGCGTTTTTGGGAGTCTGGCTCATCCCCTCGCTCAATCAGTTTATGGGACAGTACGGCGTGCTCTACTGGTTCGGGAGTCCCTATTACCACTCCTACCAGTTCGTCACCTACATGTTCCTTCATGCCAGCCTGGAACACCTGTTTTTCAATATGTTCGCACTGTGGATGTTCGGCCGTACGCTGGAATACGCGCTCGGCTCGAAGCGCTTTCTGATTTACTACATGGTCTGCGGCGTGGGGGCCGCGCTGGTGCAGATGGGAGTGGCGGGGCTGACGGACGAGTTCGGCATTCAGTTGCTGGGAGCATCGGGCGCCGTAATGGGATTGCTGCTGGCTTTCGGTGTGCTGTGGCCCAATTCGATCATCATGCTGCTTATCCCGCCCATTCCGCTCAAAGCCAAGTGGTTCGTTATTATCTATGCGGCGATCGAACTGTTGTTGGGATGGACCGGACGCGATCCCGGAGTTGCGCATTTCGCCCATATCGGCGGTATGCTGTGGGGACTGGGACTGCTCTATTACTGGCGCCGCAAGGGAATCATCCGTTTCTGATTCGGAGCCATGGAGCGCTGGGTATACGATTCCGACAGCGGCCGTCCCGGCCGGCGGCGCGGCCTCTTCGTCTGGCTGCTCGACGCGGCATTCGCGGTGGTGACGGCGCTGGTGGCGCTGCTGTTGCTCTTCATGTATCTGGCGCCCTATGTTTCGCCCGATGCGTCGTGGGTCTTTTCCGTGCTGGGGCTCGTCGCGCCGGTAATCTATGTATCGGGGCTCGTGCTCTTCCTCTACTGGGTGATCCGCTGGCGGTGGGGCTATGCTTCGCCGATGCTCGTGCTGCTGCTCCTGGGGGTGCCGAAAATATCGCTTTATTATAAGATCGATACGCTGCGCCACTACGGTGAACCGGTCTACGACCGCTCGGCGTTGAAGGTCATGGCCTACAACGTGCGGATGTTCTACGGCGACGACGGCAGGAGCACGGTCGATTCGCTGGCGGCGTTCGTGAACCGATACGATCCCGATATTCTCTGTATCGAGGAGTTCAGCGACCTGGCACGCGGTGCGACGATGCGTTTCGATTCGCTGATCGCCCCGGGATACCGTCGGGCGGTCTATTCGCGCGACGGCGAGGGGACGGCCGGCGTCGCGCTTGCCGTCTATTCGAAACTGCGTATCCTCGCTTCGGGCGCCGTCGACTGTGTCAACGATGTCGATACGACCCGTGCGACGGCCGTCTGGGCCGATCTGCGCCTCGACCGCGATACGGTGCGTGTCTTCTGCAACCACCTGCGTTCGACCCATATCAAATCTTCCGACAGCGACTACCTGATGAACTACCGTTTTCTGACCGATACGGCCAGCCACGAGAAACTGCACAGCATCCTGAGCCGTCTGCGTTACAACAGCATCTCGCGTTCGCATCAGGTCGACTCGCTGTCGCAGCTGATCGCGGCCACACCCCACGCACGTATCGTGTGCGGCGATTTCAACGATACGCCCCTGTCCTACACCTACCGCCTCATGTCGCACGGATTGCAGGATGCTTTCCGCGAGAAGGGACGGGGATTCTCGCATACCTATCGGGGATTCTACAATACGTTCCGCATCGATTACGTGCTGGTTTCCGACGATTTCGAGGTGCTTTCGTACGAGGTGCCGTCCGTCGAGTTTTCGGATCACCACCCCGTTTTCGTCCGGCTCAAATACAATTCGCAACGACAATGATACTGGATTCGCTCGAAAACCGTGCGCGTTACTACGCACTCAATCCCCGCCTCGAAAAGGCGTTCGACTACCTGCTCTCCACCGATCTCGGCGCGTTGCCGGCGGGCCGGCACGCGATCGACGGCGACGATGTCTTCATCAACGTGATGGACGTCGATCTGAAACGACCGGCCGACGCCAAGCTGGAAATTCATGACCGTTACCTCGACATTCAGGTGCTCGTAAGGGGCGAACGCGAAGCCTTCGGGTGGAGCCAGCGCGACCGTGTGACCCGTCCGCTCGGCGCGTTCGACGTGCAGAAGGACATCCGGTTTTACGACGACGTGCCGCAGACCTACTACGAGGTGACGTCCGGCCAGTTCACGCTGCTTTTTCCCGAAGATGCGCACGCCCCGATGGTGGGCGAGGGGACGATCCGCAAGGTGATCGTCAAGGTGCGCGTCTGAGGTTCCCGGGGCCGTTCGGCTCCGGACGATTCCCTGTTTTATGGCCGGCTGGAATCTGTGGCACGGGTGCCGCAAAGTGAGCGAGGGATGCCGTCGCATGGCGCGTTGAAGTGTGAACCATGATCCGCGAACGGAGCGACTGCAACTTCCTTACAGGGACGAGAAACATATTCTCGTCCCTGCTTTCCATGGTGGAAATTATCGCTGATTGCTAAGGAAAATTACTGTTTCAACTTATATTTTCCATTTGTCCCAAACCCCTTAAGACCGCGATTCTTTATTTTGAATGTATCAACATAAGGCTCAGGGATGGAGAATCCTATTTCCGTTAAGCCTTGCACGAAGCTAGAATCCAAAATTTGACGTACAAATAAAGTATCTCCGCTACGTGTCCATTTCCCCACCTCGATTACATTCGCTACATCTGTCCACCAATGGCGTTCAAAAGTCGAATCAGAACGAATAACAAAATCTACCCCTCCATATCCAATACCTCTATAAATAAACCGATAAGAATATGTTCCATATTTCAATGTCGCAGCGCAAGCGCACAACAGGATTGCGCTACTGACGAGAGAAATGATCAACGTTTTTTTCATAACTACTGCGGTTTATAGGTTACTTTGTTTATTCCGAACGCAACATTGTAGACATTAGGCGGCTTGTTGATGAGAATGTTCATTGCCATATGGAGTAAGTCCGGAATAAAGGGACGTATTCGTTATCTGCGCAGATACACCGCCGCCGTGCGCGAGGTGTTGTAGATGCTGATCGCGGGCGAGGTCGTGCCGTCGCCGTTGTCTGCGGGCGAAGAGAAGTGTTCGCTGCCGATGCGGGCGCGTTCGGTGCCGCCGAAACGGCGTTCGTCGGTCGAGAGGATCAACTCGTAGCGTCCGGCTTCGCGCACTCGGCAGCGGTAGTCGGGGATCGATGCTGCGGGATGCCAGTTGAAGACGAAGACGAGCCGCCCGTGCGAAAAGGCGATCGTCTGGTTGCGGTCGTCCATTTGCAGGCAGTAGGGATAGCCGTCGCGCAATATGCCGTAGCGTTTGACCAGCGCGAGCATTGCCCGGTCGAATGCCCCCAGCCACGAGTAACGCAGCAGACCGTCCTCGGCGAGCGACCACTGCCGGCGGGCGTGGGCGTAGCTCCAGCCGTTGCCTTCGCGCGGGAAGTCGATCCATTCGGGGTGTCCGAATTCGTTGCCCATGAAGTTGAGATAGGCGTCGCCGCCGGTCGAGACGGTCATTAGCCGGATCATCTTGTGCAGCGCCATGCCGCGGTCGATCGTGAGGTTTTCCGACGCACGATCCATGTGGGTGTACATCTCCTTGTCCATGAGCCGGAAGGCGATCGTCTTGTCGCCCACGAGGGCCTGGTCGTGCGATTCGGCGTAGGCGACGGTCTTGACGCCCGGCAGGCGGTCGGTCATCACCGACCACATCTCGCGGATGTCCCACTGTTCGTCGGGTACCTCTTCGATCTGCTTGATCCAGTAGTCGGGAATCGCCATGCCGAGCCGGTAGTCGAACCCGACGCCTCCCTCCTCCTGCGGGAAGCAGATGCCCGGCATTCCGCTCACGTCTTCGGCGATCGTGACGCAGGAGGGACGCAGGTCGTGGGCGAGCCGGTTGGCCAGCGAGAGATAGGTGATCGCCCCTTCGTTGACCCCTTCGTCGAAATAGCGGTCGCGGCTGTCGAAGGCGACGTAGCCGTGGTGGTGATAGAGCATCGACGTGACGCCGTCGAAGCGGAACCCGTCGAAACGGTACTCTTCGAGCCAGTATTTGATGTTCGACAGCAGGAAATGTTCGACCTGCGGTTTTCCGTAGTCGAAGAGTTTCGAGTCCCAGTGCGGCTGGTCGCCGGCGGGGCCTGCGGGCGAGTAGAGGTGGTCGGTGCCGTCCAGTTCGTTGATTCCTTCGTTGAGGTTGCGGACATAGTGCGAGTGGACGAGATCCATGATGACGGCCAGGCCCAGCTCGTGTGCGCGGCGAATCAATCCTTTCAGTTCTTCGGGCGTTCCGAAGCGCGACGACGGTGCGAAAAGGCTCGATACGTGGTAGCCGAACGAACCGTAGTAGGGGTGCTCGGCTACGGCCATCAACTGCACGGTGTTGTAGCCGTCGCGCGCGATGACGGGCAGAATCCGGTCGGCGAATTCGCGGTAGGTGCCCACGCCGGGCCGTTCCTGCGCCATGCCTACGTGGGCTTCGTAGATGAGCAGTTCGTCATGGCGGGCGATGTCGAACGTGTCGTCCGACCAGTCGAAGGGACGCGGAATCCAGAACTGCGCCGTGAAGTCCTTCGTCCGCTCGTCCTGCACTACGCGCGTGGCGTAGGCCGGAATCCGGTCGAGCCAGCCGTTGCGGCCGTGGACGTGGATCTTGTAGAGCGATCCGTGCCGGAGCCGGTGGCCGTACATGGCCTCGGGCAGGAAGATGCTCCACACCCCTTGAGCGTCTTTGTCCAGACGCAGTTCGGTGCGTTGCCAGCCGTTGAAGTCGCCGAACAGGTAAACGTCGCAGGCGCCGGGCAGCCATTCGCGGAACCACCACCCTTCGAGCGTTGAGTCGTATTGCCAGCCGAAATACCGGTGGCCGTTGGCGTAGTCAACGAGCGATCCCGCCGTGCGGCGTATCTCGTCGAGCCGCTTCTCGTAGGCTTCGTGACGGGCGAGGAGTTGCCCTTCGACGGGACGGAGCCATTCGTCGCGTTCGACCATTTTCAGACGGTGTGAGTTTTCCATAAGGCGACGTTTTCGTGGTACGGTTATTCCCCAAATATACAAAAATTTTGCGATTCCGGCCTTCCGGAACGGAAAGTTCCGGTTCGGCGTGCGGAAAACGCCGGCAGGCGGTCGTCGTCCGCACCGAAGGTTCGCGGTACCGTTGCGAACAACCCCGGCATTCAAAGGCCGGGGCTGCGGACGGATTATCGTCGGAAGGGTTCGAGCGCTGCGGTCCGATTGCGGGGACGTTCCTGCCCGGCGAGTGCTTCGGGGAGTCGCCGCCGATGGACATAGCGTTTGCGTTTCCACTCCGGTGCGTTGTGCAACAGCGATCCGATCAGGGCCTTCAACGCTTCGGATGCCTGCGGCGGCATGTCGGGGACGTCGCTCACATCCTTGCGCAGCGCGCTGAGGTAGCTCTTGTAGGAAATTCCCCAGATGCGGTGTGCAAGGTCGTACCAGATCCGGTAGTGACAGCGGCGCAGGTTGCCCTTCTCGTAGAAAAGCGCATCGAATTGCTGGATCGCCTTGTCGCGAAAGCGATGATGGTGATTGGAATAACACATAATGTGAAAAATTAATGATTTTACGGCATATTCCGCAGGTAAGTTAGGCATCGGTTTGGAACTCGATTCCGGATTGGAGGGCGATAGTGCCGGATAAATGGTCGATTCGGCTGGAAACGGTCGAAAGGTGCGGCGTCCGAAACCTGCGTGTCCGTCCGGATCGAATCCGGACGAGCCGGTCTCCCGCTCCGGATCCGTCGGATTCCGACGGGATTCCGTTCGTACGGGCGACCTTCCGGAAGATCGCCGACGAACGGAATCGGGTAGGCCGCCGTCCTGCCCTGCGGGGTCGCATCCCGTTCGTAACAAGGGCGGCATGGTGAATCCGGTCGTGCTTTTTTCGCCTGCGGAGGTCTCTTTTTCCGAATTTTTTGCTATATTTGTCGGCAATGAAAATTCCGCACGAGATTCAAATAACCAAAAAATAATCCGCTCTATGTTTAAAGGACAACCCAAAGGGCTGTACGCGCTGGCGCTCGCCAATACCGGCGAGCGGTTCGGCTACTACACCATGCTGGCCGTCTTCGCGCTCTTCCTGCGTGCCAACTTCGGTTTGGAGGCCGGTGTGGCGGGAGCCATTTACAGTACGTTCCTCGGCCTCGTCTATTTCATGCCGCTCGTCGGCGGTGTTCTGGCCGACAAGTTCGGCTACGGAAAGATGGTGACCATCGGTATTACCGTGATGTTTGCCGGCTATCTGTTGCTCTCGCTTCCGCTTGGCAGCGACACGCTGGCGATGATCGGCATGTTGGCAGCCTTGATTTTCATCAGTGTCGGCACAGGGCTTTTCAAGGGCAACCTGCAAGTGATGGTCGGCAATCTCTACGACGATCCGAAGTATGCCTCGAAGCGCGACGAGGCTTTTTCGATCTTCTACATGGCCATCAACGTGGGGGCCCTCTTCGCTCCGACGGCCGCCGTCGAGATCAAGGAGTGGGCTGAGACGAGCCTCGGGTTCTCATCGAACGACGCCTACCACTTCTCGTTCGCCGTGGCGTGCGTGGCGCTTATCATCTCAATGGGGATTTATTACACCTTCCGCTCCTCCTTCCGCCACATCGAGGGCGGCAAGAGCAAGAGCGGCGAGAAGGCCGTGGCAGAGAAAAAACTTTCGGCTGGCGAGATGCGCCAGCGTATCATCGCCCTCTGCCTCGTTTTCGCCGTGGTGATTTTCTTCTGGATGGCTTTCCACCAGAATGGGCTGACACTGACCTACTTCGCCAATGAGTTCAACGAAAAGAGCTCGGAGGGTTTCCAGAGCATGTTTTTCAGCGTGTGGAACCTCGTGCTGATCATCATCGGGGTCTACGCTCTCTTTTCGCTCTTTCAGTCCGAGACGACCCGAGGCCGCGTCGTTGCCGGCAGCATCGTGGCGGGCGTGGTGGCTGTCCTCTATTATAAATATCTGAATCTGAACGGACCTGTTGCCGTTTCGGCCCCGATCTTCCAGCAGTTCAATCCTTTCTATGTCGTAGCGCTCACGCCGGTTTCGATAGCTATCTTCTCGGCACTGGCCCGCAGGGGCAAGGAACCTTCGGCGCCGCGTAAGATCGCCTACGGGATGCTGGTGGCTTCGGCGGGGTTCGCCATCATGGCCGTCGGTTCGCTCGGATTGCTCACGCCCGATGCGCAGGAAGCGGCTGTGGAGGCTGGCGAGCAAGTGCCGCTCGTCTCGTCGAACTGGCTCATCTCGACCTATCTCGTGTTGACTTTCGCCGAACTGTTGCTTTCACCGATGGGTATTTCGTTCGTCTCGAAAGTGGCGCCTCCCCAATATAAGGGGATGATGATGGGTGGCTGGTTCGGTGCTACGGCCATCGGCAATCTGCTCGTAGCCGTCGGCGGGTTCCTTTGGGGCGGAATTCCTCTGTGGGCCGTCTGGACGGTATTCATCGTCCTCTGTCTCCTCTCTGCGGTCTTTATGTTCTCGATGATGAAGAAACTCGAGAGCGTCACGACAGACGCATAGGACTCCGTGCGGTACACGCGATATATCCGTGAAAACGGCAGACCTTCGGGTCTGCTGTTTTTGTTGCAGGCGGTCGTCGCACTTCCTTGTGCGCGTGCGGGCGATGGTCTGGCTGTGCAGGGGAGGCGGTACAGGGTGGAACGGGCTGAGGATGTGCGGACTGACGTTCGTAACCGGCCGAAAATCTGAACAATCCCGGAAATCCGGTCTTTTTTGCTTTTTCGAGGAAGGCGGTGACGGTTCTGCGATTTTTTCTCTATATTTGTACATGGCGGGAATGAATCCCGACGGTTCCGGGCCGCGGCGGAGGGCGGCGGCCGGACGGCAACGGTTGAAAACAAATCCTCTTGTGCGATGAAATGGTGGCTCAAATGTATGCGTAACTACGTCAATTTCCGCGGGCGCGCCCGCCGGCGGGAGTTCTGGATGTTTACGCTGTTCAACACGCTCGTCTATCTGTTGCTTCTGGCGGTCGGTCTCGTCCTGCTCGGAGCGGTGATCTATAAGAGCGTTGCCGAAGGCGGGGATGCGGCGGAGCATGCGACGGCCTATACGTTGGCTGTCGCCGGGTTGCTCCTGCTCGTGTACGGCTGGATGCTCGCCACCTTCCTGCCCGGGTTGGCCGTGCGGGTGCGTCGGCTGCACGACATCGGGCTGAGCGGCAAATGGCTGCTGGGCTACTATGCGCTTTATTGGGTCTGCTTTTATTGGATGTCGACATCGTATATGCAATTTGCCGAGGACGGTGCTTTGGAAGGTCTGTCTGGACAGCAGTCGGCTGCGGCGATCTGGATCGTAGCGCGGCCGATGCTGCTGGCATTGGCGCTGTTGTCGGCGGCGGGTATCGCGGCGATGTGCATCGGTTCCGAGAAAGGGGAGAATCGGTATGGCGCCGATCCCACGGCGGAGATTCCGGCTGCGGACGCAGGGGATGCGGAGTGTGTTACGGATCGTTTAACTTAAAATCGATAGCTTATGAAATGGTGGTTGACTTGTATTAGGAAGTATGTGACTTTCGAGGGCCGTGCGCGCCGCAAGGAGTACTGGATGTTCACGTTGTTCAATGTGGTTTTCGTGGTCGTGACGATGCTGCTCGATATTCTGCTTTTCGGGGCGACTCCCGACAATCCGACGTCGCCGCGCTATCTGACGACGCTTTACGGGCTCTTCGTTTTTCTGCCGACATTGACAGTGGTGGTACGCCGTCTGCACGATATCGGTCGCAGCGGCTGGTGGCTGGCCGGCTACTACGGCGTGGCGTTCGTCTGTACGATCCTGATGATGATCGGCAGCGTGCTGATGCTGGGCGGAAAGGGCAGCGGAATGGCGTTGACGGGGGTCGGATTCGCAGTGCTGATGATCACTGCCGTCTGGATGATCGTCTGGATGTGTTTCGATTCGCAGGCGGGCGAGAACAAGTACGGCCCCAACCCCAAGCAGATCGCCGCTCCGGTCGAATCCGCGGCGCCTGCCGCCGCTGCCGAGCCGTCGGAGCCGGAGACTCCGAAAGCGGAGTAACCGGATTCCGTCGGCGGATTTGCGTCGTTCCCGCGCGGAACGACGCTCTTTTTTTCTACTTTTGCGGAGATGAATGTGAATGAAGAGTTGATCCGGTATGTCGAACGCGAGATTCTGCCTCGTTACGATGCGTTCGATCGGGCGCACCGGCGCGACCATGCGCTGACGGTGATCGCTGCGAGCCTGCGTTTGGCTCGATATTACGAGGTGAATCCCGATATGGTCTATGCCGTGGCGGCCTACCACGATACGGGGCTGCGGGAGGGGCGCGGGCGGCACCACGAGGCGTCGGCGCGCATCGTGCGCGGGGATCGGAACCTGCGGCGCTGGTTCACGGAGGCGGAGGTGGCGACGATCGCCGAGGCGGCGGAGGATCACCGCGCGTCGTCGGGACGTCCGCCCCGAACGATCTATGGCCGTATCGTGGCCGAAGCCGATCGGGTGATCGACTGTGAAACGACATTGCGGCGGACGGTGCAGTACGGGTTGGAACACGCTCCCGAACTCGATCGGGAGGGGCAGTTCGCCCGTTTTGCCGAACATCTGCGGACGAAGTACGGCGAAGGCGGGTATTTGCGTCTGTGGCTGCCCGAATCGGAAAACGCCTCCCGTCTGGACGAGTTGCGTGCCGTTATCCGCGACGACCGGCAGTTGCGTGTGCGGTTCGACGAACTCTACGACGACGAACTTCGCCGCGAGGCGTGACCACTGCCGTTTCCAGCCCCTCAGCCGTTGCCGGCGACGGTCGGCAGGCGCGAGTGAACCCCGTTGTGCCGGGCCGCCGCAATCCGGCCGGTATTCTTTCTCGGCGGGTTTCCGGCCATACCTGCCTGTCGGACAGGAGGTGCCGGATGTCTCGCCTGCGGTTCGCCGTGCGTGTGATGCGACCGCTGCCGTTTCCCGATTTTTCATACTCCTTTTTTGCGGTATATCGTCGTTCCGGATGACGCTTCACCGCCCGCCGGAGCCTGTGTCTGTATGCGGGGCGGAATAATGGAGACAGGGTTGGGCGGGGATGAATTGCCTGATGGAATTCTTTCGTTCGGGGTCGTGTCTTTTCAGAAGCTCCTTTTAGGCGGCCGGACGTGGTATGAAGAGCGAGTTGTCGCAGATATAATATCTGATAGTGCGACGTGAAAATATGGCTTCTGTCTTTTTTAAATATCTGAAATATAGTATATTGATCCTGAAATAAGCCGAATCGGAGAGTTCTTCCGGAAAATTCATTGCAAAAAAGAGAAAACTATTTTTGTTTTTTTAGTTTTCTTGTCTACCTTTGCTGCCGTACCAGTGAGGAGATGAGTATGCAACGTGAGACCATTATTCAATTGGCGGCCGAAATGTTTGTAGGACAAGGCATCAAGGCGGTGCGGATGGACGATATCGCCCGTCATATAGGCGTCTCGAAACGGACGATTTACGAACAGTTCGGCGACAAGGAGGAGTTGCTCTACCAGTGTCTGAGCTATTATGTGCGCGAGCAGGACCGGCGGCACGCCGAGTTGGGTGCACAGGCGAAGAACGTGCTCGAAGCGATGCTGCTGGTCTTCGGCGACGTAATGGATAAGGCGGAGATAAGCCACCGGCTGCAAAGCAACCTGCGGCGCTTCTATCCCAAAGTCTACGAGCGGCTCGTTGCCGAACGCCGCAGCCGGGACGGGTTGGAGCAGTTCAAGATCGCACTGTCGCGCGGCGTGGAAGAAGGCTATTTCCAGGGAATCGTCAACTTCGATCTGGCCATTACGCTGCTGCGTTATTCGGTCGAGGGGTTGATCGTGCGCAAGGACGTGTTGCTGTCGCACAACATGTCGACGAACGAGGCGCTGGTGTTTCTGGTCGTGAATTTCCTGCGGGGTATTTCGACCGAAAAGGGGATGCGCCTGATCGACGATTTCCTCGAAAAACAGAACGGAAAGAAATAACTTACAGATGAGAAGAACGGGTATGAAGCGATTGATTTTAGCACTGACTTTCGGTGCGTTTGCAGCGGGAAGCGCCTCGGCGCAGCTCCGGTTGACGCTGGACGACGCGATCCAGATGGCCCTCAGCGAGAACCCCACGATCAAGGTGGCCGATCTCGACGTGGAGCGTTACGATTACATGAAGAAGGAGACGCGCGGCAATCTGCTGCCGTCGCTGTCGGCGAGCGGGGAGTACACCCGCGCGATCGAAAAGTCGACGATGCGCGGCGGTATCTCGTTCGGCGCCGACAATACCTTTACCGGTACGGCCAGCCTCTCGGTGCCGCTCTTCGCGCCGGCAGTCTATCGGACGTTGAAGCTGAACCGCACGCAGATCGCATCGGCCGTCGAGGCGGCGCGGTCGTCGCGTATTACGCTGGTGGCCGAGGTGAAAAAGGCCTTCTACAATATCCTGCTGGCCGAACAGTCGCTGGCGACGCTCGAAGAGTCGCGTGCTACGATCCAGCGCACGGTGGACGATACGAAGGTGAAGTTCGAACAGGGCGTGGCCTCGGAGTACGACTACCTGACGGCGCAGGTGGAGCTGAGCAATCTGCTTCCGACCATTACGCAGACGAAGAATTCGATTCGGGTGGCCATGCTGCAACTCAAAATGTACCTGTCGGTTCCCGAGGCGTTGTCGATCGAGCTGGTCGGCAACCTCGACGAGATGAAAGACGTCGTTCTCGCGGGCGGCGAAACGCTCTCGACCGACGTGTCGCGGAACAGCGATCTGCGCGCATTGGATATTCAGGCCGAAATGCTCCGCTACCAGTTGAAAACGACCAATGCCGCCCGTATCCCGACCGTCGCGGCGTTCGGTTCGGCGACCATTACCGGTAACGACATGGAGGATTTCCGCAAAATGGTGAGCGGGGGTGCCGAAGCGGGTACGGGCGAGGCCGTGGCCGATCTGAACAGCAGCAAGTATTTCTGGACGCATCCGATTTCGGTCGGCGTCCAGATCTCGATTCCGATCTTTTCAGGGTTGAAGAACAGCTATAAGTCCCGTCAGGTGAAGAATCAGATCGAGCAGCTCGATTTGCAGCGCGACTATGCGCAGCGCCAGACGACGGTCGCCGTGGAGTCGGCGATCAACAACCTGCTGACAGCGCGCGAGACGATGCTGGCGCAGGCGCGGACGATGGCACAGGCCGACAAAGCCTACCACATCTCCGACACGCGGTTCCGTGCGGGCGCAGGCACGATTCTCGAACTCAATTCGGCGCAACTCAACCGTACGCAGGCGCATTTGAATTATTCGCAGGCGATCTACGACTACCTCTCCGCGCAGGCCGACTACGATCGGATCGTCGGCAGGGAGGTAGGCGGAAACTGACGGTTCGAAAGTTGAAAATAAGAATATAACGGATAGAGAAGTATGAAAAGAGTTTTGGTGATGTTGGTTGCGGCGGCTATGGCTGCATCCTGCACGGGCAAGAAACAGGCCGAATCGACGGCCTCCGACGAGAAAGTGTTGACGAAGACGGTGCCCGCCGCGCTTCGGGTGATCGAACAGAACGAGGTCTATACCTCCGAGATCGAGCCTTATAAGGAGAACGATATTACCCCTGCGGTTTCGGGCGTGCATATCGACCGGATTCTGGTCGACGTGGGTTCGCGCGTGAAGGCGGGGCAGCTGCTCGTGACGCTCGATCCGACGCAGTACAACCAGCAGCGGTTGCAGTACCAGACTGCGCTCGACGACTACAACCGGCTGGTTCCGGTCTATGAGGCCGGCGGCATCTCGGCGCAGCAGCTCGAACAGACCAAGGCTGCGCTCGACGTGCAGAAGGAGGTGCTCGACAACCTGAAAAAGAACATCGAGATGCGTTCGCCCATTGCGGGCGTCGTGACGGCGCGCAACTACGAAGCGGGCAACCTGTTCACGGGGACGCCGGTGCTGCACGTCATGCAGATCAATCCGTTGAAGATCATCGCCAACGTTCAGGAGCAGTACTATCCCGCCGTGAAGCTGGGAATGCCTGTCGAGATCCGCACCGATATTTTCCCCGGCGAAGTGTTCGCGGGCAAGGTGTCGCTGATCTATCCGGCGCTCGACGCTTCGACGCGGACCTTCACCGTCGAGGTGACCGTTCCCAACGGTAACGAGAAGCTGCGTCCGGGCATGTTCGCCCGTTCGACCTTCAACATGGGTGACAAGGAGGGGATCATGGTGCCCGACGTGGCCGTGCTGAAACAGGTGGGTTCGTCCGAGCGTTACCTCTATGTGGTCAAGGACGGCAAGGCCGAACGCCGCAGCGTGAAGGTCGGCCGCCAGATCGGCAGCGACGTGGACATTCTGTCGGGTGTCGCCGATGGCGAGCAGATCGCCGTGACGGCGCTTTCACGACTGGCCGACGGCGTCGAAGTGGAGGTGAAAGAGTAATTTTAGCACGAATCGAACATGAAAATATACGAAACAGCGGTTCGAAAACCGATTTCGACCATTCTGATCTTCGTCGGCGTCATCGTCTTCGGCCTATTTTCGCTGAACAACCTCGCCGTCGATCAATATCCCGATATCGAGATCCCGCAGATCGCCGTCATTACGTCCTATGCGGGTGCCAATGCGGCCGATATCGAGACCAATATCACCCGTGTGTTGGAGGATAACCTCAATACGGTGGAGAACCTCAAGAAGATGACTTCGAAGTCGTCGGACAACTTCTCGATGATTACGCTCGAATTCGAGTACGGCTCCGATCTGACGGAGGCGGCCAATGACATCCGCGATGCCGTGAGCCGCACGCAGTCGCTGCTGCCCGACGACGTGGATTACCCGACGATATTCAAGTTCTCGTCGTCGATGATTCCGGTCATGATGCTCGCCGTCACGGCCGATGAGAGCTATCCGGCGCTGAACAAGATTCTCGACGACAAGCTGGTCAACGACCTCAACCGCATCAACGGCGTGGGATCGGTGTCGGTCATGGGCGTTCCCGAACGCGAGGTGCAGGTCAATGTCGATCCCAAGAAGATCGAAGCCTACGGGTTGTCGGTCGAGCAGATCGGGAGCATCATCGCCGCCGAGAACGTCAACATCCCGAGCGGTACGATCGATATCGGCAACAACACCTTCAATATCAAGGCCGACGGCGAGTTCTCCGACGCCTCGACGCAGTTGGGCAAGGTGGTGCTTTCGAACCGCAACGGCCGCAAGGTGCTGCTGAACGACGTGGCCGAGATCCGCGATACGCTCGAAAAGGCGACGATGGACGAGCGCGTGAACGGCCAGCTGGGCGTGCGCGTAATCATCCAGAAACAGTCGGGCGCCAATACCGTCGACATCGTGCACGAGGTGCAGAGGCGTCTGCCGGCGATCGCCGCCTCGCTGCCGGGCGACGTCGACATCGAGCTGATCTACGAGGGTTCGCAGGAGATCACCGACGCGATCGGGTCGCTGTCGGAGACGATCATGTATGCCTTCATTTTCGTGGTGCTCGTGGTGATGATCTTTTTGGGCCGCTGGCGGGCGACGTTCATCATCTGTCTGACGATTCCCGTCTCGCTGATCTGTTCGTTCATCTACCTCTATGCCGTCGGATCGACGCTCAACATCATTTCGCTGTCGTCGCTGTCGATCGCCATCGGTATGGTGGTGGACGATGCCATCGTGGTGCTGGAAAATATCACGACCCATATCGAACGCGGTTCGCAGCCGAAAGAGGCCGCGATCTACGCCACCAACGAGGTGTGGCTGTCGGTAATCGCCACCACGCTGGTGACGGTGGCCGTGTTCCTGCCGCTGACGCTGGTGTCGGGCCTTTCGGGCATCATGTTCCGCGAGTTAGGCTGGATCGTATCGATCGTGGTGAGCGTTTCGACGGCGGCGGCCATTTCGCTGACCCCGATGTTGTCGGCCTACATCCTGCACAAGGAGGGCGGCGAACACGACTACAAGGGTCTCGGCATCGTCTACAAGCCGATCGATCGGGCGCTCACGTGGCTCGACGGCGCCTACGCACGTATGCTGGCTACGGTGCTGAACCACCGTCGCTGGACGCTGGGGGCGGTGCTCGTCGTCTTCTGCGCCTCGTTGCTGCTGCTGTCGCGGGTGCCGTTCGAGTTCTTCCCGCCTGCGGACAACGGGCGTATTGCGGCTACGGTGCGTCTTCAACAGAACGTGAGCGTGGAGTATACGGCGCGGATCGCCCGCGAGATCGACAGCGTCATCCGGACGAAGTATCCCGAAGTGCTCCTGATTTCGGCTTCGGCCGGCGCAAGTTCGGGCGACGACGCCTTCTCGGCCATGCAGACCACGGGGTCGCACATCATCAACTACAATCTGCGTCTGCCGCGTTCGGGCGAGCGCGATCGTTCGATCTACCAGATTTCCGACCTGCTGCGTCAGGATTTCGACCGGATTCCCGAAATCGACCGCTACGAAGTCACGCCGGGCGGCAATCAGGGCTCGATGAGCGGTTCGTCCTACGTTCAGGTCAAAGTCTACGGACATGATATAAACCAGACCAACGACGTGGCCAACGATCTGAAATCCAAACTTTCGCTGATACCCGGTCTGCGCGATGCGCAGCTCTCGCGCGACGACCTGCGTCCGGAGTATAACGTGGTTTTCGACCGCGACAAGCTGGCCTACTACGGCATGAATTCCGCGACGGCCTCGCAGGCGGTGCGTAACCGGATCAACGGTCTGGATGCGTCGAAATACCGCGAGGACGGCGACGAGTACGACATCGTGGTGCGCTACGGCGAACCGTTCCGGACGAGTATTCAGGATGTGGAGAACATCGTACTCTACGGGGCCGACGGGCAGCCCGTGAAGTTGAAGGAGGTGGCGACGGTGGTCGAGGAGTTCGCCTCGCCGTCGATCGAACGCGAGAACCGCCAGCGTGTGATCTACGTCAAGGCTTCGCTGGGCGACGGCGTGGCGCTGGGTACGGTCGTGCCGCAGATCAACGCCATTCTGGACGAATATCCGCTGCCCGACGGCATGAGTCTCGATCTGGGCGGTACGGTCGAGGATCAGGGCGATGCGTTCGGCGACCTGCTGACGCTGTTCGTGTTGATCGTGATTCTGGTCTACATCGTCATGGCCACGCAGTTCGAGTCGCTGGTGTTTCCCTTCATCATCATGTTCACCATTCCGCTGGCCTTCACGGGGACGTTCCTCGCGTTGTGGCTGACCGGGACGCCGCTGTCGATCATCGCGCTGATCGGTGCGATCATGCTCGTGGGTATCGTGACGAAGAACGGTATCGTGCTGGTGGACTATACCAACTTGCTCGTCGAACGCGGATCGAGCGTCTTCGATGCGGTAGTGGCCGGCGGCAAGAGCCGTCTGCGTCCGGTGCTGATGACGTCGTTCACCACCATCCTCGGCATGTTGCCGCTGGCGCTCGGTACGGGCGAGGGTTCGGAGACCTGGCAGCCGATGGGTATCGCCGTGATCGGCGGTCTCACCTGCTCGACGCTGCTGACGCTGCTCGTCGTGCCGGTTCTCTACTCGGTTTTCGTCAACCGTCGGATTCGCAAGGCGCAGCAGAAGCAGGCCGCTGCCAGACAAGTATCGTTGAACGCATAAACCATACGAAAAATCATGAAAGCCGTATTTGTATCTTACAACCAGGCATTGACCGACCCCATGCAGGAGATTCTGGACGATCTCGGCGTACGCGGATTCACCAAATGGGAACTCACGATGGGCCGCGGGTCGTTCGACGGCGAACCGCATTACGGAACCCATGCGTGGCCTTCGATGAACTCTTCGATGCTGATGATCGTCGAGGACGAGAAGGTAGCCCCGCTGCTCGACGCCTTCCGCAAACTGGATTCACAGACGAAGATGCAGGGTTCGCGCGCCTTCGTCTGGAATATCGAACAGATGATGTGACGCTGTGCCGCATCCTTACGATACGGAGGGCCGCCCCGATCGGGGCGGCCCTCCGTATGTTCCCGGCGAGAACGAGGGATGCCGTGCGGACGACGTCCTCCGTCGGTTCGGGCGGATGGCGTGCTACTCGAAATCCTCGGTGTTCATGATCTTCATGATCCGCAACTGGCGCCGCAGTACGGTCAGTATGGCGAACAATACGACCGACGCCACCGCTCCGACGGCGGCGAAGATGAAGCCGCCGGTCATGAATTTCCACAGCGTGAGGAAAATGAATACGACGAGCGCTATCGAGCAGAGCGTCATCAGAAATTTCAGGCCTTTCATAACGGTCGGTTAAAAAGTGAGTTTTCCTGCGAAGGTCGTACGCGCCGCACATCGGGCCTGGGTTCGAGTACAGGCGGGGTGCGGTGATCGCCTCTTCCGTCAGGAGTTTATCCGAAGACAAAGATACGAATAAGTGAGTGCAATGTCAAATTTATTTGAACATTGCCGAACGAGAGTATCTACGGCGCAGCCAAAGTACGAATAAACCGCGTGCAAAGCGAATTTTACGCTTATCGAAACGGAGTCTCTGCGAGCCGAAGCCGCAGATATGCGAAAGCCGTGGTAATCCTGCGCCGCTACCAGACGATCGGCTCTTTTCCGTGGCTCAGGAGATATTCGTTGGCCTGCGAGAAGTGCCGGCAGCCGAAGAATCCGCGGTAGACCGAAAGCGGAGAGGGGTGGACGGCTTTCAGTATGCAGTTGTTCAGCGGGCTGGCGATAGCGCCTTTGCGCTGGGCATAACTGCCCCAGAGCATGTAGACGATCCCCGTTTTGCGCTCGGCGATGGCACGGACGACGGCATCGGTGAAGGTTTCCCACCCGCGTCCGGCGTGCGAAGCGGCCTGATGGGCCCGCACGGTCAGTACCGAATTGAGCAGCAGGACGCCCTGTTCGGCCCACCGGTCGAGGTTGCCGGTCGAAGGAACGGGCGTACCGATGTCGGTCGATATCTCCTGAAAGATGTTCTGCAACGACGGGGGAAAGGGAATACCGTCGTTCACCGAAAAACAGAGTCCGTTGGCCTGCCCCTCGCCGTGATAGGGGTCTTGGCCGATGATGACCACTTTGAGTTTCTCGAACGGGCACTTGTCGAAGGCGCGGAAGATGTTGCTGCCGCGCGGATAGATGCGCTGTGTGGCGTATTCGTTGCGAACGAAGTCGACGAGTTGCGCGAAGTAGGGTTTTTCGAATTCGGGGGCCAGCAGTTCCTGCCAGTCGGGGGCTATTTTCACGTTCATAGTCGCTCGAATTTTTCGTAAAAGTAATAAAAAAGATTGTATTATCCGTTGATTGTGGCTATTTTTGTCGTTTGAAAAAGATTCGGAAGATGGACGATTGGAAACGATGCTTGGGCGTGTTCGCGGCTGCCGTGCTGTTGCTGGCGACGCCTGCGGACGCTCGTCGCGTAAAGCGCGGCGGCGCGAAAAATCCTGTGCGGCAGGCCGCCTGCGTCGCGGAGTGCGATACGGTGCGGAATCTGATCTACATGATCGGCGACGGTATGGGGCTGGCCCATGTGACGATGTTGCAGATCGCCGAGGGGTACGACAATCCCGTCTCGTTCATGCGGGCCGAGAACGTGGCGCTCATCAAGAGCTATTCGCGGAACAACAGGGTGACCGATTCCGCCGCGGCCGGCACGGCGCTGGCCACGGGCCACAAGACCAACAACAGTATGCTGGGCGTTCTGCCCGACAGTACGGCCGTCGAGTCGATGATGGCGAAGGCCGTGCGGCGGGGAATGGCGACGGGGCTGGTCGTGACCTGCTACCTGCCCCATGCCACGCCGGGAGCCTTTTATGCGCATCAGGTTTACAGGCGGACGCTCGAACCGATCGCCGAACAGCTGGTCGAGAGCGGCGTCGATGTGGCGTTCGGCGGCGGGAAGCGCTATTTCACCGCACGCCGGGCGGACGGAACGACGCTCGTCGATCGGTTGCGGACGAAGGGATACCGTGTGATCGACACCCTTGCGGCCGCCGATACGATCACGTCGGGCAAGGTCGTCGGGCTGTTCGCATCCAAGCACATGCCCTATGCACACAAGGGGCGCGGCGACTATCTTCCCCGCGCCGTCGGGAAGGCGTTGGAGATTCTGTCGAACGACGCTGCGGAGCGGGACGAAGGCTTCATGCTCGTGGTCGAGGGGTCGATGATCGACTACGTGTCGCACCGTAACGATTCGGAGGGAATTCTCGCGGAGATGCGCGATTTCGACCGGGCGGTGCGCGTGGCCATGGAGTACGTCGATGCGCATCCGGGGACGCTGCTCGTTATTACGGCCGACCACGAAACGGGCGGTCTGACGTTGCCGAGCGGCAATGCCGATTTCACGAAGTCCGAGAGCGGCGTGCTGTATAAATACAGTTCGAAAAGCCATACGGCCGTCATGGTTCCCGTCTATCTTTACGGTACGGGCGCCGAGCGCATCAACGGCGTGATGGAGAACTCCGATCTGGCGAACCGGCTGATGGAGATACTCGAACTGGAATAGGTGCGAAGAGACGGGAAATAGAAGAGAGCGCTCGGCGGATGGGCGCTCTTTTTCATTCGGATTGCAGCAGGGCGACGAGTTCGTCGGCCTGGGTGCACGAAACGTAGTAGCGTTGTTCGTAGATGTCGACGATCTCCACCAGATTCTTCCACTCCGAAGCGTAGACGACCACTTTCTCGAACGTTTTCAGGTCGAAATAATAACCGTAATAACCGAAGAATCCGTATCCGCCGAACAGAGGAACGACCCACCGCATCTGCCGCGGGTCGACCCGTTGTACGGAGGCGATCTCCATCCGCGGGATCTCGGTCATGTCGAGCAGACACAGGATCTCGACCGTGGCTTTCTTGACCACGATCTTGCGCGGGATAGAGAGCGACATCAGCGCGAAAAGGGCGACCACGAGCGAGACGAACCATGCCGAGAGGTAGCCTCCGATGTAGAGCGAATGCAGCCCCAGTCCGATGAGTGCCAGCACGAGGATGTAGAACGCGCTGAGGTAGAGCGTACGGCGGCTGAACCGGTATTTGAAGACCCGTTTCATGCTTCCGTGCGGCGGGCGAGGATGGCCTCTGCGACGGCCAGATCGTCGCGGGTGGTGATTTTCAGGTTCGTCGTCTCGCCTTCGACGAGCCGCAGAACGCCGCCTGCGGCTTCGACGACCGTCGCGTCGTCGGTGAAGGCGGGATCGTAGGCGCAGGCATAGGCCTTGCGGAGCAGTTCGGCGCGGAAGAACTGGGGAGTCTGGACGATGCGCAGCGTCGCCCGTTCCACGGGATGCGACGCTCCTTCCGCCGTCACGATGCGAAACGAATCGACCGGCTGTACGACGGGAATGGCCGAACCTTCCCGCTCTGCCGTCCGGGCGATCCGCCGGATAGCCTCGTGCGTCGCCAGCGGACGCACGCCGTCCTGCACGGCGATCAGGTCGCACGCATCGGAGAGTGCGGCGATGCCGTTCGCAACGGAGTGGAAGCGCTCGGCGCCGCCGGTAGTCGTGCGGTGTTCGGCGACGTCGAAACGGCGGGCGTAGTCCTGCCAGAAGTCGATGTAGTCGGCCGGCAGGACGACGACGATCTCGGCGCCGGGCAGCGCCTCCGCGAAGTTGTTGATCGTGCGGGCCAGTATGGGCTGGCCGTCGAGCAGCATGAATTGTTTGGGCAGGTTGCCGCCCATGCGCGAGCCGCTGCCGCCGGCGACGACGACGACCCCTATGTGCGATGTTATGCTTTCCATATCAGTTTTTTTCCGAATCCGAGCGTGTTGTCCGTGAATTTGAGGTAATCGGGCACAAGCGCCCACAGCGTCAGTTCCGCCAGCGCCGCATAGGGGAACCGGTGCAGATAACGCCGTTTGTCCTCCTCGTCGCCGCGTGCGACCGTGCCGCAGAGCTGCAAACCCTGTACCTTTCCCACGATCCGCGTTTCGAGCACGACCGAGGCGGCGACCCGTCGCTCGGCGAGCATCTCCCGCGCGTGGCGGGTCGAGAGGTCGGAGGTGAAGACCAGCCGGTTGCGTCCCTTGTCGTAGGCGTAGAACGCATTGGCGCAGTAGGGCGTTCCGTCGGCTGCCGTGGCCAGCGTCAGCACATGATGCCGTCCGAGGAACCGTGCGATCCGTTCGTCGACCTCCGTGGGTTGCTGTTGCCGTGCGCTCATTGCCCGATGCGAATGGAGTCGAGTTGCGTGATGCGCAGCGAGTCGCTCACTTCGCCGTCGAGTTCGGCCACGATGCGGTCGCGCACGAACTCGAAGGCCGCACGGTTCTGCGCCGCGATGGGTTCGGCCGGCTCGGAGGGTGCTTTGAGCGGATTGATCGGCTTGCCGTTGCGCCAAAGCCGGAAATCGAGGTGCGGGCCGGTCGAAGCGCCGGTGCTGCCCACGTATCCGATCAGTTGGCCCTGCGACACGCGCGACCCCTGCGCGATACCCTTGGCGAAACGGCTCAGGTGCAGGTAACCGCTCATCATATTGCCCGGGTGCTTGATTTTCAGTGTATTTCCGCCGCCGCCTCCCCAGCCTTTGAAGGTTACCACGCCGTCGGCTACGGCACGGACGGGAGTCCCCTTCGGCGCGGCGTAGTCGACACCGTGGTGGGGACGGTAGACCTTGTAGATCGGGTGCAGGCGTGCGTTGGAGAAACGGGAACTGATGCGCGAATATTTGAGCGGCGCTTTGAGCAGTTGCTTGCGCAGACTGCCGCCGCTGACGTCCCAGTATTGGATACGGTTGTTCTGACGGAACGGAATGGCGTAGTAGTCCTTGCCGGCATGGGTGAATTTGGCGCCCCAGACGCGCCCGATGCCGACGGCCGTCGTGTCGATGATCCGCTCGTCGTAGACCACTGTGAAGGCGTCGCCTTTCTGGATACCGAAGAAGTCGATGCTCCATTGGTAGATCTCTTCCAGTTCGGCGGCCAACGCATAGGGCATCTGCTCGCGCATGATGGCGCCCCATAGCGAACTGTCGATCGTGGCCTGTTTCTTCTGACGGCGGACGCTGACGGGTTTTTCGCCGAGCGTGACGCTGACCGAATCGACGCTGTGGAGACCGAAAACGACGTATTGGGATGCGTTGCGTTCGTAAACCAGATAGTCCAGATGCGGGGTGTTGAGCGAGTCTTCGTGGATGAAGACCGTGTAGGGATTGCCGGCACGGATGCCGTCGAGCGGGAAGTCGGTTTTGGCCGCGCGGTCGAGCCGGTCGACGGTCGCTGCGCCTACTCCGTAGCGGTTCAGGATACGTCCCATCGTTTCGCCAGGGGCGATTTCGCCGTGTTCGATGCGGTAATCGTCGGCAGGGATGCCGTAGAGCAGATTTTGCTCGACGATCTCTTCTTCGGTCTCTGCGTCGTCCGAAGCGGCGGTGTTGCCCGAACCGCAGCCCCAGGCGATCCATGCGACGCCCAGCGCCGTGAATTTCATCAGTCGTTCCATCATGTTACAAAGTTATAAAAAAACGGCGAAATAGCGATAAATATTGTTTGTCGCGGATAAAAGAGGGCCTCCTTTGTCTTATGCGACCTGTTGTGTCGGTTGTCGGTGAGTTTAGGGATAGAATAACGGATGAACACCAATTAAAGATGAAATATTCTATGTATTTTCTGATTTTATTCTGTAATTTTACAATGGATATCGAGTTCCGCTAGGGAAGATCGGACGGTGAAAACGATCTCGGAATACCGTGTGGTTAGAGATGTCCGGTTATCCGGAATCGACGTTGTCGGTTTCGTCAAAGCTGGCCGGAGAATCGGACCCTTGGTTTGGAACGGGCGTCGGAATTGGATGAATATCAACTTAAAACTATCTAATTATATGGAAAAAATGAGCCGGATATGTCGTTTGATGTCCATTGCATTTGCATTGATTTTCGTGAATTGCACCAATGCCGAAGAGGCTGCGGCCGCTCCTTCGGGGAGCGGCGATTCCGAACCGGAGGTTCCGGTGCTCCCCGAAACCGTCAAAATCCTTGCGATCGGTAACAGTTTCTCGGCCGATGCGGTCGAGCAGGAGTTGTATGGGCTCTTCGAAGCCGTGGGGCAAAAGGTGGTCATCGGAAATATGTATATCGGCGGATGTCCTCTGGAAACTCATGCTGCGAATGCCGCATCGGATGCGGCGGCTTACAGTTATCGTAAGATTGTGGATGGCGTTATGACCAAAACCTCTTCCGTAAAACTGTCGACGGCGTTGGCAGACGAGGACTGGACGTTTGTCAGCGTTCAGGAAGGTAAGGGATTCCACGGGTTTTACGATACGACGTACGAAGGTACGACTCATTCGATGGAGCCCGATCTTACGAATCTGTTGAATTACGTGCGATCGAAATGTCCCGATGCCCGACTCGTATATCATGCCCCGTGGGCGGCGAAAGAGGGCTACACCGGCGTTAAATTCAGCTATTATGGTTACGATCAGGCGAAAATGTACGAGATGATATGCGGCGCGACGAAGGAGGTCGTAGCCGCTCATCCTGAAATAGGTCTGGTTATGAACAGTATGGATGCGATTCAGAATGTCAGAACGTCTTATTTCGGCGACAACGTTACCCGCGACGGTTGGCATCTCAACTATACGATCGGCCGCTATACGGCAGGGTGCTTGTGGTTCGAAAAGATCATGGGCCGGAGCGTTGTCGGTAATGCGTATCGTCCGTCCGCGATCTCGGAAACCGATGCGCTCGTTTGTCAGACCGCGGCTCACGAGGCGTGCGAACATCCCTATGTCGTTACCGATCTGTCGTATTTCGAAAAGCCTGCCGGCGAAGACGGGGACGAACCGCATACCGTGCTGGCGAAGTGGTATTTCAGTCGTGAACGAACGGTTGCCGACGGCGGTTGTGAAACATGGACGGGACAGGATGAACTCGGAGTCTACCGATATGACAACGAACCCGGTGAAAGGGGTTATTTCGAGGCCAACGAAGAGGGTGCGGGTCGATTGAGTTATGTCCAGGTCGATAAGACCGAATGGCCGGAAGACGCTGCCGGTTTGAGTACGCTCGATGTTTCGAACGGAGGCCAGCCGGTGATGAGCGGACCCATGGCCGGAGATTACTGGCAGTTCGCAACGACGGGAGGTCACGAATTTGCCGAGGGCACGCGGCTTCGTATCGTTTATACCTACAACCCTGGCAACTATGGTGCGAAATATTGGCGCATCGAATACAAGGACGGAGATGTTTTCAAGCCGGTTCCGAGTTTTGAGTTAAAAACCGAAACCCTCCCTTTGAGCGGCGAAACCGTCACATACAATCAGGCGTTCGATGCGTCTCAGAGAGTCATAGAATTTACGGTCGTTCTGGACAATCCCACCTCGGAGTTCGTGGTGCGTCAGATATGTTGTTCGGCATACCAGGTGAATGACAAGTGGCTCGGCCATCCGAATATCAAGTGTGTCTCGCGTATTGCCGGTGATCCGAATAATGAGAACAAACCGCTTCCGCAGATGGATCTGTTGTTATAGGGAGTGACGGAGTTGCCGAGAGCGAGGGATGAATTTCTCTCGCTCTGTTTTTCGACGTTTCGCCATCGTCATTTCGTCGAAAAAGATACCGTCGATTCTGTGGAAACGGAAGCGGCCAAGGCGAAGCCGAAGTTACCCGGGAAACGATCGAATCCTGTCGAATATTGCGGCATAAATCCTTTCCCGGATGGTTTTGGCGCTTATTGTTTGGGGGATCCGATTCTTTTTGCTACCTTTGAAAATCGAGAGATTGTGCACCGAGAGTAATGTTCAAATTCCTGCTGTATCCTGCTTCATGGCTTTACAAGATGGCGGTTCTGTTCCGTCATCAGTTGTTCGATTGGGGGATTCTGCATAGCGAGAAGTTCGACATTCCGGTCATCTGCATCGGCAACATCACCGTCGGCGGTACGGGCAAGACTCCGCTGGCCGAAATGATCGTCGACTACATGTCGCAGACGCATCGCGTGGCATTGCTGTCGCGCGGTTACGGCCGTCGCACGAAGGGTTACCGCGAGGTTGCGGCGACGGATCATTACCGCGACGTGGGCGACGAACCGTTGCAGATCAAACGCAAATTTCCCGATGTGTGCGTCGTGGTGTGCGAACGGCGGGCGGACGGTATCCGCCGCATCCGCACCGAGCATCCCGAGGTGGATCTGATCGTCATGGACGACGGTTTCCAGCACCGTTATGTAGAGGCGAAGATCAACGTCGTGCTGATCGACGCCACACGCCCCGTGCAGGAGGACCGGATGCTTCCGCTCGGCTCGCTGCGCGACGTGCCCGGGCAGTTGCACCGCGCCCACTATTTCATCGTGACCAAATGTCCCGAGGAGATGAATCCGCTCGACCGGCGCATCATGCGCAAGGTGCTGATCGAAGCCGCCTACCAGAACATCTATTTCACCCGCATGGAGGCGTTCCGCCCGCAGCCCGTCTTCGGGGAGGCTCCGGCCGAGGGCTTCGATCCGGGTACGGAGGTGATCCTGATGTCGGGAATCGGCAATCCGGCACAGTTCGTGCGCGGCGCCTCAGCGTGCTATCGCGTGGTCGGGGAGCTGCGATTCGAAGACCATCATGTCTATCGGGTGAAGGATTTGAAGACGCTGGCGGGGCTTATCGCACAGCATCCGGCTGCAATGGTGCTCACGACCGAGAAGGACGCCGTCAAACTTGCGGGGCGCGGCAAGGTGCCCGCCGAGATTCGCAGCAGATTGTTTTACCAACCGATAAACATTTCATTCATAGACGATTCGGCAACGGATTTTCTTCAAAACCTTGAAAAAGATGTTAAATCAGATTCTTGAGACCGCCGCATTTATCCGTGCGAAGGTCGGGCAGTTTACCCCCGAGGTGGGGATCGTTCTCGGTACGGGTCTGGGCGATTTCGCCGACAATATCGAGGTGGAGTATGCGATCGAATACAAGGATATTCCCAATTTCCCCGTTTCGACGGTCGAGGGGCACAAGGGGCGCCTGATTTTCGGCCGGATCGACGGCCGCCGCGTCGTGGCCATGCAGGGCCGGTTCCATTACTACGAGGGCTACACCATGCAGCAGGTGACCTTCCCCGTGCGGGTGCTCAAACAGTTGGGAATCCGCTGCCTGTTCGTGTCGAACGCTTCGGGCGGCATCAATCCGTCGTTCCGTACGGGCGACCTGATGATCATCACCGACCATATCAATCTGATGCCCAATCCGCTCATCGGCCCCAACATCGCCGAGCTGGGGCCCCGTTTTCCGGACATGCACAACTGTTACGACCGCGAGCTGCGAGCCAAGGCGACGGCCATCGCCGAACGCGAGGGGATCAAGTTGCAGTACGGCGTCTACGTCGGCGGCACGGGCCCTACGTTCGAGACTCAGGCCGAATACCGCTATTTCAAGGCGATCGGCGGCGATGCCGCCGGTATGTCGACCGTACCCGAAGTGATCGTCGCACGCCACATGTCGTTGCCCGTCTTCGGCGTTTCGGTGATTACCAACTGCGGCCTGAGCGACGAGATCGGCGACCATGAGGATGTACAGCGCCAGGGAAAGAAGGCGGGCGTAAAGATGGCGCGGCTTTTCATGGAACTGCTCAAAGAGGTATAAATTTATATTAAGTAAATAATCGAGATCATGATTAATAAGGTGATATTGGTGGGCAACGTCGGGATCGATCCCGAGGTGCGCGCGATCGAGAGCGGCGTGAAGGTCGCCCGGGTGCGTCTGGCGACGACCGAACGGATATTCAATCGTCAGACCAACGAATCGACTGAGCATACCGAATGGCATACGGTCATTTTGTGGCGCGGCCTTGCGGATGTAGTGGATCGTTTCGTGCGCAAGGGCAGCCAGCTCTATATCGAGGGCAGCCTGCGCACGCGCGAATGGATGGACAAGGAGAACCAGAAACGCTATACGACCGAGATCATCGCGTCGGACATGAAACTGCTCGGCAAGCGATCCGACAATCCTGCCGGCGGACAATCTGCCGGACAGGGCGGTTATCAGCCGCAGGGCGGGGTTCAGGGCGGATATGCCGCGCCCGCATCGCAGGCGGGCGGGTATGCGCAACCCGCGGCACAGCCCGTGCAGCCCGCCGCCGCTCCGGTCGTTCCGCCGGCCGAAGATCCCGACGATCTGCCGTTCTGAAACGGTTGCGGCAGGGGATGATGCCGTATTCGTTTCATGTACTGACGGGTGCCGCTCAAAGGAACGGCACCCGTATTTTTATTCAAAGATGAGGGGTGGTTGAATGTCGACCACCCGGCATACAGAGGGCCGCTCCTCGTGTCAGTGGCACTCCGAACCGTTGCTGGCTGCGGACGGAAAGCGACGGTACGAACGAATTTCGTATCGCGGTTCAATCCCTGCTGCGGATCGGCAGCCGCTCCCACACTCCCTGCGGGATCAGTCGCCAGAGCCGCACCAGCAGGGCGTAGCGGTGGTCGATCACTATGCGGCGTTTGCCGCATTCCAAAGCACGGAACAGCGTCTCGGCGACCTTCTCGGGGCGCATGAGCATCGGGTAATCCGCATTTCGGAGCAGAGCGGTGGCGACGAATCCCGGACGGATGTCCGTGAAGCGGATCTTCGATCCCTGCATCCGTGCCAGCTGGGCCAGTGAATCGATGTAGGTATTCTGGAACCGCTTCGAAGCGGAGTATGCCGCGGCCACGCCCAGTCCCCGCGTACCGGCGATTGAACTTACGACAGCGATGCGGCCGCCGCCGTGTGCGGCGAAATAGCCGTAGGCCGCCGTCGTCATGCGGGTGAATCCTTCGACGTTGGTGCGGACGGTGTGGAGTTCGACCGTAGGATCGAGCTGCGGGTTCTGGCTGCCGACGCCAGCCACGTGGAAGTAGACATCCATGCCGCCGAGCCGCTCGATGAGCCGTTCGAGCGCTGCGGGAGCCGCATCGTCCGTGACGTCGATCGCTTCGGTCTCGACCTGCTGCGGGGCGAGTCCGCGCAACCGTTCCAACTCCTCCGAGCGCCGTCCGGCCGCCCCGACGCGCCAGCCGGCGGCGATGCAGCGTTTGGCCGTTTCGAGCCCGATGCCCGAGGTGGCGCCCATGATGACGATCCGTTTCATGCGTCGGTTTGCCGGTGTCAGGCTCCGATGTCGTCGATCTGCACGCACTCGATTCCCACCTTGCGCAGCAGGTCGAGCCCCTCCTCCGAACGGTATTCGTCGCAGTAGACCACGCGCCGTATGCCGGCCTGAATGATGAGTTTCGAACACTCGATGCAGGGCGCAGCGGTGATGTAGAGCGTCGAGCCGTCGCAGTTGTTGGCGCTTTTGGCCACCTTCGTGATGGCGTTGGCTTCGGCGTGGAGCACGTAGGATTTGGTCTTGCCGGTTTCGTCCTCGCAGATGTTCTCGAATCCGGAGGGTGTGCCGTTGTAACCGTCCGAGATAATCATCTTGTCCTTGACGATCAGCGCTCCCACCTTGCGGCGGACGCAGTAGGAGTTCTCCGCCCAGATGCGCGCCATACGCAGGTAGCGGCGGTCGAGCTGGCGCTGTTTCTCTTCCTTGTATCCCATAAATGTCGGTTCGTTTCGAAACGAAGAGGTTAAAGGCGTTTCCCGTCTTTAACCTCTTTGCAATCGGTGCGGTTTAAAGTCCTTTTCCGTGGCAGTTCTTGAATTTCTTGCCCGATCCGCAGGGGCAGGGGTCGTTGCGGCCGACCTTCTTTTCGACGTGGATCGGAGCCGTGGGGCCGCGTTCGCCCTGACCGGCCTGCGCAGCGGCCTGCATCCGCGAGGCCTGCAATTTGTCGACGTCGACCTTGGCGCGTTCCTGACGTTCGCGCTGCACGGCTTCGGCGTTCTGCTCGCGGACGGGAATGTAGGCCTTGTTGAGCGTGGAGAGTACGTCGCGGTTGATCTTTTCGAGCATCTTCGAGAAGAGTCCGAACGATTCGAACTTGTAGATCAGCAGCGGGTCCTTCTGCTCGTAGGTGGCGTTCTGAACGCTCTGGCGCAGGTCGTCCATTTCGCGCAGGTGCTCGCGCCATGCGTCGTCGATGGTGGTGAACATCACCACCTTCGAGAAGACGCGGAAGATTTCGGCGCCGTCCGTCTCCTTGCAGCGCAGCAGGTTGACCGGAACGTTGTAGCCCAGGTGCCCGTCCGTGATCGGGAAGTAGATGTTGCTGTCGAGCTGATCCTTGCGGTCTTCGTAGATGCGTTCCATGACGGGGCGCACCGTATCGGCGATGAGCTTGGCACGGCGTGCGTAGGCGGCTTTCAGATCGGCGACGATCAGCTCCACCTGTTCGTCGTGCTTGGCCTTGGCGAAGGTCTCGGCATCGAACGTGGGTTGGATGGCCGCTTCGTGGATCATTTCGTAGGTGAGATCTTCGAACTCGGCGCCTTCGTGCGCTTGCAGGAACGCTTCGGCGAAGTCGTACATGATGTTGTTCAGGTCAATTTCGATGCGTTCGCCGTAGAGGGCGTGGCGGCGGCGCGTGTAGATCACCTCGCGCTGCGAGTTCATCACGTCGTCGTATTCGAGCAGCCGTTTGCGGATGCCGAAGTTGTTCTCCTCGACCTTCTTCTGCGCGCGTTCGATCGCCTTGGTCATCATGCCGGCCTGAATCACCTCGCCCTCTTTGAGGCCCATGCGGTCCATCCACGTGGCGATACGGCCCGAGCCGAACAGACGCATCAGGTCGTCTTCGAGCGAGACGAAGAACTGCGACGAACCCGGATCGCCCTGTCGGCCGGCGCGGCCGCGCAGCTGGCGGTCGACGCGGCGGCTTTCGTGGCGCTCGGTGCCGATAATCGCAAGACCGCCGGCCGCCTTCACTTCGGGCGACAGCTTGATGTCGGTACCGCGGCCCGCCATGTTGGTGGCGATGGTCACCTGTCCCGTACGGCCGGCTTCGGCCACGATCTGCGCTTCCAGCTGGTGCTGCTTGGCGTTCAGGACGTTGTGTTTGATCCCGCGCAGTTTGAGCATACGGCTCAGCAACTCCGAAATCTCGACCGACGTCGTACCGACGAGTACCGGACGGCCCGCTTCGACCAGCCGCACGATTTCGTCGATCACGGCGTTGTATTTCTCGCGCTTGGTCTTGTAGATCAGATCTTCGCGGTCGTCGCGCAGGATCGGTTTGTTGGTCGGGATGACCACGACGTCGAGCTTGTAGATGCTCCAGAACTCCGAAGCCTCCGTCTCGGCCGTACCGGTCATACCGGCCAGCTTGTGATACATGCGGAAATAGTTCTGCAAGGTGATCGTGGCGAAGGTCTGCGTCGCCGCTTCGACCTTCACGCGCTCCTTAGCCTCGATGGCCTGGTGCAGGCCGTCCGAATAGCGGCGGCCGTCGAGAATACGGCCCGTCTGCTCGTCGACGATCTTCACTTTGTTGTCCATCACGACGTATTCGATGTCCTTCTCGAACATGGCGTAGGCTTTGAGCAGCTGGTGCACCGTGTGCACACGCTCCGATTTGACAGCGTAGTCGTTGATGAGCGCGTCGCGCTTCTGCGCCTTCTCCTCGACTGTCCCTTCGCCCTTTTCGATCTCGGCCACTTCGGCGCCGATGTCGGGCATCACGAAGAATCCGTCTTCATTGAAGTATTTCGACAGCGCCTCGTGTCCCTTGTCGGTCAGCTCCACCGAGTTGAGCTTCTCGTCGATGACGAAGAAGAGGTCGTCGGTGATTTCGGGCATACGGCGGTTGTTGTCCTGCATGTAGATGTTCTCGGTCTTCTGCATCTGCGCCTTGATGCCCTGCTCCGAGAGGAACTTGATGAGCGGCTTGTACTTGGGCAGACCTTTGTGGGCGCGGTACAGCTTGATGCCGCCCTCTTCCGTCTTGCCGTCGGCCATCAGTTGCTTGGCCTCGGCCACGAGTCCCGTCACCAGATTCTTTTGGAGATTGTAGAGATTCTCGATGGCGGGGCGGTACTGCTCGTAGAGCTGGTCGTCGCACTTGGGGACGGGACCGGAGATGATCAGCGGCGTGCGGGCGTCGTCGATGAGCACCGAGTCGACCTCGTCGACGATGGCGTAGTGATGCTTGCGCTGCACGAGGTCTTTGGGCGACGAGGCCATGTTGTCGCGCAGATAGTCGAAGCCGTATTCGTTGTTCGTGCCGAAGGTGATGTCGGCCATGTAGGCTTGCCGCCGGGCGGCGGAATTGGGCTGCGTATCGTCGATGCAGGCCACCGACAGTCCGTGGAATTCGTACATCGGGCCCATCCATTCGGAGTCGCGCTTGGCCAGGTAGTTGTTGACCGTCACCATGTGCACGCCCTTGCGTGCCAGTGCGTTGAGGAATACGGGGAGCGTCGCCACGAGGGTCTTTCCTTCGCCCGTGGCCATCTCGGCGATCTTGCCCTTGTGGAGCACCACGCCGCCGAAGAGCTGCACGTCGTAGTGCACCATGTCCCATTTGACGTCGTTGCCGCCCGCGAGCCAGTGGGTGGCGTAGACGGCCTTGTCGCCGTCGATCGTGACGAAATCCTTCGAGGCGGCCAGCTGCCGGTCGAAATCGTTGGCCGTGACCGTGACCGTTTCGTTCTCGGCGAAACGACGCGCCGTATCCTTCATGATGGCGAACGCTTCGGGCAGGATTTCGTCGAGCTTTTGTTCGATCTTCTCGTCGATGCGTTTGGTGATCTCGTCGATCTCCTTCGAAATCTTCTCTTTCTCTTCGAGTGCGGTTTCGGCGCGTTCCAGCTGCGCTTTCAGGGTGACGATGCGCTCCTCGTCGGGGGCGATGAAATCGGCGATCTGCTTCATCAGCGCCTGGCTCCGGCCGCGGAGTTCGTCGTTCGAAAGTGCGGCGATGGAGGGGTAGACCTCCTTGATTTTGTTGACATAGGGTTCGATGGCCTTGCGGTCTTTGTCCGCCTTCGAACCGAACAGGAGTTTGATTATACCGGTTACAATATCCATACGGATGAGTCTGTTTTATTGATTTTCGATCTTAGAACAACAAAGATAATATAAAAATGCGAGATTGAGAAAAAAACGGGATCGGATTGGCGAACAGTCGGTTTTGAAATGCCGCTCCGGCGCTTTTCCCCGTTTGCCGCAGCATATCGGGCGGGACAGGTTCGGGGCCTTCCCTGTCGGAACGCCTGCGGCTGCATCCGTGCGGCCGTTCAGGGAATCGGTTGCGCCGTTGTTTGAAAATGAGAGGATTGCATGGCCTGGCCGTCACCTCTCCGTGTATTTCGAATAGCGGAACGCGGGTATGCCCAGCGCCATGATCGCCTGCGGGCGGCCCGTTATGCCGGCAATCCGTGCGAACGCATTTTTCCTGCCCATGCGGGCGGCCGTGAGGACGAATCCCATGTAAATCTGACTCACGCCCAGCGACTCGGCCATCAGCGATGCGTTCTGGTAGGCCAGATTCGCATCCTCGCATCCGAATCGGTTGGAAGCGGGCGTATGGATGATGAGCAGGGCAGTCGCCCTGCGTAAGATCGGGTCATTGCCGGCTTTGTGTTCGCGTTCGATCTCGGCGAAGCGCGCGGCATAACGGTAGAGGTCGGGACGCAAAGGTTTGAGCAACGTCCGTACCACCGGATGCAGCAGTTTGCGTGCCGTCGAGGCGAAGACGCCGACGGTGAAGTCGGCGATGCGGAGCAGTTGTTCGGGCTCGGTGACGAGCGTGAAGGAGACCTGCCGGGAGTTCGAGGCCGTGGGGGCGTAGCGTGCCGCTTCGACGATCCGTTGCAGGGCTTCGTCGGGTATGGGGCGCGGCGTCAGCGCGCGGTTCGAGCGCCGCGCGCGGATCAGCTCCAAAACCTGCTCCGGTGCGGGTAGACGGCCGGTATCGACGGTGTGTACGCGCTGCGGCGGAAAGTCGCTGTGGATCACCGAACCGGTGGGACACACGTCGACGCAGTGCCCGCAGCCGATACAGCGGTCGGTCCGTACGGCTTCGATCCCTTTTCCGTCCGTGCTGCGCACCATGATTCCGGCGGGGCATACCTGCACGCATTTTCCGCAGGCGATGCAACTTTTGTTTTCGATTCGTAGGGTCATAACGTCAATGTCGGCTGAGGGATTCGTCGGCGGGGACGGACTGTCTGAGCGCTGCCAGCCGGCGGCGACCCACCGGACACTCCGCGCAGCGGCGCCGGTCGCAGTATTCGGTGGCCAGTTGCAGCAATGCCTGCGACTGGAAGGCGTTGGCCGGATGCAGATCGTAGAGACGCCAGCGGCGCATGAAGCGGTTCTCCTCGGCGGGAATGGCTTCGAGCAGCGCGAAGGCCCGCTCGCGCAGCCGCTCGTTGCCGTTGTAGGCACCGTAGGCGTACTGGATCAGGGAGACGAGGTTGATGCCCAACAGGTCGGACTTCATCCTCCCGATGCGCTTGGGCAGCTCGCGGGTGGGTGTCGCCGGAATGTAGTGGGTGTACCAGTAGTCGGAAGCTTCGGCCGAAAAAAGGCGGCGCACCTCCTCGGCCGTGCGGCATTCGACGAGGCGGTCGATCAGGAAATCGTTCGATGCGAGGAACGCCGCCAACTGGGCGATGCGCAACAGCGGGTGGTTGGCCGGCCGGATGTCGCGGAGATTCCATTCGGCGCCCGTCATCGGTGCGATTTCGTATTTGCGGGAGAAGTAGTCGAAATCCTGTTTCAGTGAACGGGTGTAGGTGTCGTCGCGGTAGTTGTCCAGCAATCCCGAAGCGCCGATAAGCATCGCCTCGACGGCATGCAGCGAGGCTCGTTCGCGCAGCACCATGCGGTAGCTTACACGCCGCGCTAGCGTGAGGAATGCGTCGCGGTTGGTCACGTCGCCGATCGTGCGGAACAGCAGGACGTAGAAGGTCTGGTTCCAGTTACTGTCGCTCTCGGCGAAGAGTTCGCGCACGACGTCGTACTTGCGTTCGAGCCGGTCGTAGGCCAGCCGCGTGTAGAGGTCGTTGCGGTGCAGCGCGTCGAGGCGCACGATATACCCGCCGCAGGCGTAAGTCGCGGCTCCGGCCAGCAGCCGGTGTTCGGCACGTCGCAGCTCCTCGTCCGTCATGGCCTTACAGCAGGTTGAGTTCGAGCAGCGCCTCTTCGGACATCATGCTTTTGTCCCATACGGGGTCGAACGTGAGGATGACGTTGACCTCTCTGACCCCGTCGACCTTGGCTACCTGCCGATTGACGTCCTCGACGAGTTGTTCGGCCATCGGGCAGTTGGGCGCCGTGAGCGTCATGCGGATGTTGGCTGCGCCGTCGGGCGTATAGTCGATTTCGTAGATCAGCCCCAGGTCGTAGATGTTGACGGGGATTTCGGGGTCGTAAATGGTTTTGAGCGTAAGGACGATGTCCTTTTCGACTTTGAGTATCTCTTCGGGAGTCATTGCTTTGCAGTGTTTATGGGTGAAGAACGGAAAACCGGCCGTCGTCCGAGGCTCAGCGCTTCATTTCCGACTCCTTTTCGAACGCCAGTGCGTAGAGCCGCATCTGGTTGAGCATGGCCAGCAGCCCGTTCGACCGCGTCGGCGAGAGGTTCTCCTTCAACCCGATCGCGTCGATGAAGTAGAGGTCGGTTGCGAGAATCTCCTGCGGCGTGCGGCCGTTGAGTACGCGGATGAGCAGCGCGATGATGCCCTTGGTGATGATGGCATCGCTGTCGGCCGTATAGTAGACCTTGCCCCCTTCGAGCCGTGCGTCGATCCAGACCCGCGACTGACAGCCGTTGATGAGGTAGCGGTCGGTGCGGTGCGCCGCGTCGATCGGAGGCAGTGCGTCGCTCAGTTCGATCAGATAGTCGTATTTGTCGAGCCAGTCGTCGAAGACCGAGAACTCGCCGATGATTTCGTCCTGAATCTTATCCATTGGTTGAATCTTCTATTTTCTGAATTCTTCCAAAACCGTGCCCTCCGAAGCGGCCGGCTCCGGAATGTCGAGCAGGTAGGCCAGCGTCGGGGCGACGGAGGTCATGTCGACGCTGCGTCCCACCCTGCGGGCGGGGATGCCGCCGCCGTAGAGGACGAGCGGCACGGTAGTGTCGTAGCCGTACATCGATCCCGATTTCGACCGCACGTCCGGCCGCTCCTCGATGCAACCGGGCATGAGGTTGACCACCACGTCGCCCGAACGGCGGGGATAGAAGCTGTTCTGCATCTTCTCGCCGTAGCCGCTGCCGAAGTAGCTCGACCGCATGGCCGTCGACGACAGCGCGTGCGACACGCCGCGGAACTGCATGGCGAAGGTCGCCGCCTCGTTCTGGATGGCTGCCAGGTCGAGCCCCTTGTTGTAGATGAGCGTATGGTTGAGGTAGAGATTGTTGTCTTCGTAGTCGACGACCCACTCCCCGGGCCCGTGCTGAGCGCAGAGGAAACTGTTGACGATCACCTGGAACTGAGCGGCGTTGAAGCGGTCGCGTTCGACGATGCCGGCGTCGTACGACGGGCTGGTGCCGTGGTCGGAGGTGAGTACCACGACCACCTCTTCGGGCGCGATCTGCGCGTAGAGGTAGTTCAGGAACTGCGCCAGTTCCTCGTCGAGCCGGTAGTACATGTCTTCCACCTCGATCGATTCGGGGCCGTAGCTCTCGGCGATGCGGCGCGGGGCATCCAGGCAGATGTTCAGCAGATCGGGTGCGGTGTCCTTGCCCAGCCGCATCTGCGTGAGCAGCTGCTTGGCGAAGGCCAGCGTGACTGCGTTGCCCGAGGGCGTGTAGAGCATCCGTTCGATGCCGGAGGGGACGTTCGGTGCAGGCTTTTCGGGCTCGACCGACGTCAGACGGTGGCGTTTGCGGCGCAGGTGTTCGGGTTTGTTGAGGTCGATGACCGTGCTCTGCGAGTTGCGGTAGCGCTCGCGGGGGTATTTCAGTTCCCACGCGAAGGGAATGTATCCCAGAATCTCGCGGCTGAGGTTGTATTTTCGGGCCCACACGGGCAGCGTTTCGGCATAGAACGACGAGGTGATCCAGTTGGCGCGCGGGGCGTCCATCCAGAATACGTTGCGCGTGTACCCGCCTGCCACGACGGCCGATGCGGGGTCGAGCGCCACGGTGGCGACGAGGCTCTTGGGCGAGCTCTGTTGGAGGCTTTCGCCCAGCGTCGGGGCCACCAGATTGCGGGGCGAACAGTCGCCGATGCCGGCGTCGCAGTCGATGCCCATCGCGGAGCGGTCCTTGATGAGTTCCACGACGTTGTTGTTCACGTAATCGATCCACCGCTCGGCGACGATGCCGTGTACCGAAGGGTTGGCTCCCGTGGTGAGCGTGGCGAGCGAAACGGGGGTCGAGGTATGCAGGTAGTCGTAATGGCTCTCGGGATAGAAGGTGCCGCCGCGTACGAGCCGCAGGAAACCCTCGTCGGAGAAGTTGTCGGCGTAGCGGTTCAGGTCTTCGGCGCGCATCGAACTGACGACGATCTGTACGACCAGCCGCGGCGGTTCGGCCGCCGTCGTGCGGAGTGTCGCGGACAGAGCGAGAAAGGGGAGGAAATAGCGGAGTTTCATCATAGCATCTATTGAACGGCAAATTTAGGAATTAATTTCGATTCGGCTGCGAAAAAATGCCGTTTCTTCGGTGAAATCCACTCCCGGCAGCCGTTCGATGGCTTCCAGCTGGCGGCGGCAGAAGGCGCGGTAGGCCTCCGACGCGGGGTGCAGCGGCCGGTGCCGTGCTGCGGCCGTTATCTCGGCGATGCGGGGCAGCAGCGCCCGTGCGTCGGGCGTGAGCAGCGCCTCGCAGAAACGTTCCCAGACGTAGGCGACCGCCTGCGGCGAGGGATGCGTCAGGTCGTCGGCGTAGAAGCGGTAGTCGCGCAGGTCGTCGCAGAGAATTTCGTAGGCGGGGAAGTAGGCCACCTGCGCATGGCGTTCGCTCAGCTCCTCGGCCGCGAGCCGCAGCACGGCCTTGCTTACGGCGTTGCCTGCCAGTCCGTCGCCCAGATGACGGACGGGGCTGACGGTGAGCAGGATTCGTTTGCCGCTCGATTCGTCCGGCAGAACCGATTCGATCGCCGAGACCACCTCTTCGACCGAAAGTCTGCGACGGCGGAACCGTTCGGCGGGTTGCCGGTGGCAGTTGGCTACTACGTCGCCCGTATCCGTGCGTTCGTAGACCCATGCCGTACCCAGCGTCAGCAGGACGGCCGACGCTTCGTGCAGTGCGCGGGCGCCTTCGGCGACGGCGTCGTCGATGCGCGTCAGCGCTTCGTCCGCCGTGGCGCCCGCCAGCGAACCGTGGAAATCGTAGTGGAACCACCTTCCGTCGGCGTGCTGCAACTCCTCCTTCGCAACGGGGCGTCCGTCGCGGTAACGCCGCAGGGTGCGCACGATCGACAGCGGGTTGAACAGCACGCCCGAAGGATTGACCGCGATGCGGAATTTGGCTTCGGCCATCCGGCGTCCGATCTCCGTGGCGAAGCACGAGCCGAGCGCCAGCAGGCGGTCGTCGTAGGAGAGTTGCCGGTCGTAGGGGAGGATTTCGATTTCGGTACGGAATTTCATAGGGCAAAGATACGAAGCTCCGCAATTAAAAAAGAAAAATTGAGAGTTAAAAAATCAGATTTCGCCATGTCGAACGGAACACAGCGAAGCGTGGGAATCAATCGCTTTTCTTGCGGCGCGGCCGTGCAGATTTGCGGCCTGCGAAACCTCTTACATCCTGCTGAGGTATTGCGGTGCCCGTGGCGCTGCGCGGGCTTCGGGTGCCACCTTTTGGTATCAAGAGGTGGAAAACTGCTGTTCGCAGGAAACGTCCAAAGAGAAGGTTCGGGATTCTTCCATGCTTTTCACGGTGCGACTGGGTGGATCAAAGGCCTGCTAAATCCGATTTTGAAAGATTCGTTCTTCGGGTTAACATGCCGTCCGCGAGTATGGCTGTATAGAGTTCTGTCACGGGTGCGGGAGAGGAGCCTTGAAAACGCGACAGACGGGATGAATTTCGGGGGTGCGGGTTCCGGTGTCGGGAATTTATCGTAATTTTGCCGACAAAATCGCAACGCATGAAATTACGAGCCAACTGCAAGATCAATATCGGGCTGGACGTGCTTCGCCGTCGGGCCGACGGATTCCACGACGTGTCGACGGTAATGGTGCCCGTGAGGAAGTTGTACGACAGGTTGGAGATCGAGCCTGCGATCGAAACCGAACTCGTGCAGCGGGGGTTGCCGGTCGATTGTCCGCCGGAGGACAATATCTGCCTGCGGGCCTGGCGGCTGATGCACGAACGCTACGGTGCGGGGCCCGTACGAATCGTGCTCGACAAGCGTGTGCCCTACGGGGCCGGGCTGGGCGGCGGCTCGGCCGATGCGACGGCGGTCGTGCAGGGGGTCGACGCATTGTTCGGCCTGCAGCTTGCGGAGGCGGAGTTGATCGACTGCGCGGCGGCACTGGGCAGCGATACGGCCTTTTTCGTGCGCAACGCTCCTCAGCTCTGCACGGGCCGCGGCGAGGTGATGCGGCCCGTGAAGCCGGCTTTCGGAGGATATACGCTGCTGATCGTGAAGCCCGATGAGACGGTTTCCACGCGCGAGGCGTATGCAGGCGTGCGGCCTGCGGTACCGGCCGAGTCGCTCGAAGAGTCGATGCGGCTGCCCGTGACCGCCTGGCAGGGGCGAGTGAAGAACGATTTCGAACCGCACGTCTTCGCCGCACATCCGCGGTTGGCGGTGCTCAAAGAGAGTTTGTTGAAGGCGGGCGCCGTTTATGCCGCGATGTCGGGCAGCGGCTCGGCTCTTTTCGGATTGTTCGACGATCCCGTGCGGGCGCAAAACTATACCCCGCCTTTCGACGGGGTATTTCTCCACAGGGAGCGGTTGTAGGGGCCTTGCGGCCGCATCCGTTTCGCAGCGAGTGCCGTAGTGAAGCAAGCTCGATGCCGGGCGGGCCGATCTATTCGCGGCCCTTGACGGGAATCTTGGCGATGCGGCGTTCGTGACGGCCGCCCTCGAACTCGGTAGTGAGGTAGGTCTCGATGAACTCCACCGCTTCGTCGTTGGTGATGAAGCGTGCCGGCAGAACGATGACGTTGGCGTTGTTGTGTTTTTTGACAAGTTCGGCGATCTCCTTGCGCCACACCAGACCGGCGCGGATGCGCTGATGCTTGTTGAGTGTGATGGCCATTCCCTCGCCCGAACCGCAGAGGGCGATGCCGCGCTCGAATTCGCCCTTTTCGATCGCTTCGGCCAGCGGATGCGCGAAATCCGCGTAGTCCACCGCTTCGGGCGAGTCGGTGCCGAAGTCGTAGACATCGTACCCCTTGGCTCCCAGATAACCGATCAGGAACTCCTTCATTTCATAGCCCGCATGGTCGCAGGCGATTCCTATTTTTTTCTCCATAACGCAAGATTAATTTCGTGACGGGTTCGTTTTGGCATGTTTCCGGATACAAAGATAGTGCAAGCCGAGGGCAGAACCAAATTTATTTGGGATTTGCCGAGGCGCCGCCTATCTAAGCGGAGGCTCGTCCTCCGCAAAGTCGTGCAAGCCGAGGGCAGAACCAAATTTATTTGGGATTTGCCGAGGCGCGCTTTCGCGAATCCGGACGGCAGTTCGTTCCCGGCAAAGATACGAACGAATCGATAAAAGCGTTATTTTTACTGCGTGAAATCTCCGACTGTTCCTCCGCGTGTTCCACGTCCTGCCAAACCTGCGGGCGGCTCCCGCCTCTCGCGGGCGGGCTGCATCCTGTTCGGGTGGGCGATGCTCGTGCTGGGAGTCGTCGGAATCTTCGTGCCGCTGCTGCCCACCACGCCGTTTCTGTTGCTGGCGGCGTGGGCCTTCTGCCGCTCTTCGCCGCGGTTGTACGACCGGTTGCTGGCACATCCCTGCCTGGGCGCCTACGTCCGCAATTTCAGGGAGTACCGCGCCATTCCGCTGCGTGCGAAGATCATCTCCGTCACGTTGATCTGGGCGACGCTGCTCTACTGCATCTTCGGAGTCGTGCGTGCGTGGTGGTGGGCGCAGGCGGGGTTGCTGCTGCTCGCCGTCGGGCTTACGTGGCATATTCTCTCCTATGCGACGCTGCGGCGGCCGGAATAGGCGGCTGTCCGGCAAATCGAACGGGCGGAACCTTCCGAAAAAAGTTCCGCCCGTTCGATTTCGGTCGTTTCAGAGATAACGCTCCGCCGCCGAGATCAGGAAACCGAAGAGCAGTGCGTTGAACACCACGACGGGGATCGCCTTGCGCTCCTTGCCCGAAAAGGCGAAGAGCAGGGGAACGGTCAGCATCATGACGACGGCCATTCCCTGCGCCCACCACGGCAGGTAGGGCAGACGGCCGTTGAAGACGAGGACTGCCGCGAAGAGGTAGACGAAGAAGGCCGAGAAGCACGACCGTGCCGACGACCGCTGGAAGATCATCGGAATGGCGACCAATGCGCCCGCGACGGCGCCGACGGCAAGCGACAGTGTGACGTGATCCATCGCCTCTCCGGATTATTTCGACGCGCGTTTGCGGTCGACCTCGTGCAGCAGAATCTTGCGCAGACGCATGGCATGGGGCGTCACTTCGACGTATTCGTCCTCCTTGATGTATTCGAGCGCTTCTTCCAGCGAGAAGATCTTGGGCGGGGCGATCGACGCCTTGTCGTCCGAACCCGAAGCGCGCATGTTGGTCAGCTGTTTGGCTTTGGTGACGTTGACCGTGATGTCTCCCGCGCGCGTGCTCTCGCCGATGACCTCTCCCTCGTAGACCTGATCCATGGGGGAGATGAAGAAGCGGCCGCGATCCTGCAACTTGTCGATCGAGTAGGCATAGGCCGTACCCGTCTCCGATGCAATGAGCGAGCCGTTGGTGCGCATTTCGATCTCGCCCGTCCAGGGTTCGAAATCTTTGAGCCGGTGTGTCATGATCGCTTCGCCGGCCGTGGCGGTGAGCATGTTCGACCGCAGGCCGATGATCCCGCGCGAGGGGATCGAAAATTCGAGCCGCGTGCGGCCGTTGGCCGACTCCATGTTCGTGAGCGTGCCTTTGCGCTTGGTCGCCAGTTCGATCACCGTGCCGGCCGATTCGTCGGGGCAGTCGACGCTCATCTCTTCGATCGGTTCGCATTTCACCCCGTCGATCTCCTTAACGATCACCTTCGGCTGGCCGACCTGCAACTCGTAGCCTTCGCGGCGCATGGTCTCGATCAGCACCGACAGGTGCAGCACGCCGCGGCCGTAGACGACGAACGAATCGGCGTTCTGTCCCGGTTCGACGCGCAGGGCGAGGTTCTTTTCCAATTCGCGGTCGAGCCGTTCCTTGATATGGCGCGAGGTGACGTATTTGCCGTCCTTGCCGAAGAAAGGCGAGTTGTTGATCGTGAAGAGCATCGACATCGTGGGTTCGTCGATCTGGATGGGCGGCAGCGGTTCGGGGTTCTCGTAGTCGCAGATCGTGTCGCCGATCTCGAATCCTTCGATGCCCACCAGTGCGCAGATCTCGCCGCAGGCGACCTCCTCGACCTTCTTTTTGCCCAACCCTTCGAAGACCATCAGATCGCGGATGCGGGTCTTCTGCATCGTCACGCCGTCGCGCTTGGCCAGTGTGACGTTTTGGCCGGAGCGGAGTGAGCCGCGCGTCACCTTGCCCACGGCGATCCGTCCCACGTAGGGCGAATATTCGAGCGAGGTGATGAGCATCTGGGGCGTCCCTTCGACGGTTGCGGGTGCCGGAATCTCGTCGATAATGGCGTCGAGCAGCGGGGCGATCGAGTCGGTGCGTTCGGTCCATACGTGCGACATCCAGCCCTGTTTGGCCGAGCCGTAGATCGTCTTGTAGTCGAGCTGCTCCTCGGTGGCGTCGAGCGTGAACATCAGATCGAAAACCTGCTCGTTGACCACTTCGGGGCGGCAGTTGGGCTTGTCGACCTTGTTGATGACCACGATGGGTTTCTTGCCCAGCGCAAGGGCCTTCTGCAACACGAAGCGGGTCTGGGGCATGGTGCCTTCGAAAGCGTCGACGAGCAGCAGCACGCCGTCGCACATGTTGAGCACGCGCTCGACCTCGCCGCCGAAGTCGGCGTGTCCCGGCGTGTCGATGATGTTGATCTTGTAGTCCTTGTAGATGACCGAAACGTTTTTCGAGAGGATCGTGATGCCGCGCTCGCGTTCCAGGTCGTTGTTGTCCATGATCAGTTCGCCGTTCTGCTGGGCGTTGTCGCGCAGGAGATTTCCTGCAAGGATCATCTTATCGACCAATGTAGTCTTTCCGTGGTCTACATGGGCGATAATCGCAATATTGCGTAGTTTTTGCATATGTTACTCGGGATATTTACAGGGGCAAAGGTAATAAAATCTCAGGAAAATGTGTTACATTTGCTCAGGTATTCATTCAGGTAAATCTGTTCGATGATGAGTTATTCGTTGCAAGTGGCCGGACGCAGCCGCGTCGTGGTAGGGCGCGCCGTTGAGGAGCTACCGCGCCTGCTGCCGCAGGGGCGGGTGATCGTGCTGACGGACCGCAATGTCGCCCGTTGCCGTCCCGAACTGTTCGAGGGCTGCGATCCGATCTGCATGGAGCCGGGCGAGGAGCATAAGACGTTGCAGACCGTCGAGGCGGTCTGCCGCGAGCTGATCCGCCGCGGCGCCGACCGCACGACCTTCCTGCTGGGGGTGGGCGGCGGCATCGTGACCGACGTCACGGGCTTCGTGGCATCGGTCTACATGCGCGGCGTGCCGTTCGGGTTCGTCTCGACGACGCTGCTGGGGTGTGTCGATGCGAGCGTCGGCGGCAAGAACGGCGTCAATCTGGACGGGTACAAGAACATGGCGGGCGTCTTCGCCCAGCCGCAGTTCGTCGTCTGCGACACGTCGCTCTTCGCGACGCTTCCCCTGCGGGAGATTCGCGCAGGACTGGCCGAGGCGGTCAAGGCGGGGATCATCGGCGACGAATCGCTCTTCGGGCTGATCGAGCGGGCGGGACTCGACGGCCTGTGCGCCGATCCGGAGGTCATGGATAAGGTCGTGGTGCACTCCGTGCGGCTCAAAGCCGCGGTCGTGAGCCGCGACGAACGCGAACACGGCGAGCGGCGCAAACTCAATCTGGGCCATACGTTCGGCCATGCCGTCGAGAAATGCTCGCGCGAGATGATCCACGGCGAGGCGGTGGCCGTCGGCATGGCGATCGCCGCACGGCTGGCCGTGAAGCTGGGGCTGCTGGCCCCGGCCGCGTGCGACCGCATCGTGCGGCTGCTTGCGGCGCTGGGCTTCGTGACCGAACCGCCGGTGCCGGCCGAACGGCTGCTCGCGGCCGTGACCAAGGACAAAAAGAGCGAGGGCGATACGATCCGTCTGGTGCTGCCGACCGCAGTCGGTGCCTGCGAGGTGCGGACGATGACCTTCGGCGAATTGTCGCGGCTCGTCCGGTCGGTTTGATCCCGCGACGGCTCGATGAAACGATTTCTTCTTCTTTTGCTTTTCGCCGGTGCGGCAGGGACGCTGTGGTTCGTTACGCCGCACGGGTTGGAACGCGATCTGTGCCGGACCGTGCGCGGTGTCGACGCCGAGGTGGGTATCGCCGTCGTGCGCGAGGGCAGGGTGATCGCCTCGGTCGGCGGCGACCGTCCGATGCCGGCGATGAGCACCTTCAAATTTCCGCTGGCGCTGGCCGCAGCGGCGCGGTTGGACTCGCTGGGGCTGCCGCTTTCGGCGCAGTTGGAGGTGACGGGCGACGATCTGTGGCCCGATACGTGGTCGCCGCTGCGCGAGGAGCATCCGGCGGGCGGACGTTTCTCGTTCGGGGAGTTGCTGCATTACACGGTGGCCGAAAGCGACAACTGCGCCTGCGACCGTCTGATCCGCGAGATCGGCGGCGCCGGGGCGTTGCAGCGTTACGTGGAGGGGCTGCCCGCCGGAGGACTCGATTTCCGGGTGACGGAGCGGGATATGAGCGGAGCGCCGGATGCCCAGCGCCGCAACCGGGCGACGCCGGAGGCGATGGCGCTGCTGTTGGACCGGTTCCGGCACGACAGCCTGTTCGCATCCGAATACCGCGATTTTCTCTGGCAGACGCTGTGCGCGACGACCACGGGGATGAATAAACTGCGGGCAGGACTTCCCGACGAGACGACGATCGGGCACAAGACCGGTTCGTCGGATCGGGATGCGCGGGGAGTGAAGATCGCCGACAACGATCTGGGGTATGTCGAGTTACCCGACGGCAGCGGGTATGCGATCTGCGTCTATGTCGCCGAAACGGCGCTTTCGGACAGGGAGACCGCGGCGTTGATCGCCGAGATTTCACGGCTGGTCTGGCAGCGGTTGTCGGCCGAGTAGGAATAGGAAAACAAAGACGGGAAGTTCTCCGGAAGGAAGACTTCCCGTCTTTGCGTTTATTCGATGTCGGGACGGCGCTGCGCCACGCCCGATTCGACGGCTGCGCGGGCTACGGCGGGGGCGACGCGGCCGAGCAGGCGCGGGTCCGTCAGTTTCGGGATCAGGTAGTCGGGACCGAATTCGAGCCGGTCGACGCCGAAGGCGGCAGTCAGCTCCGCAGGAACCTCCTCGCGTGCCAGCTCCGCGAGTGCGTGCGCAGCGGCGAGTTTCATCGCTTCGTTGATCTTGCGGGCGCGGACGTCGAGTGCGCCGCGGAAGATGTAGGGGAATCCCAGCACGTTGTTCACTTGATTGGGGTAGTCTGTACGGCCCGTTGCGACGATCACGTCGGGACGTGCCGCCTTGGCCTCGTCGTAGGAGATTTCGGGATCGGGATTCGCCAGCGCCATGACCAGCGGGTTGCCGGCCATCGACCGCACCATGTCGGCGTCGAGCACGCCGGCCGTCGAAACGCCCAGGAAGACGTCGGCGCCGACGAGCGCTTCGCGCAGCGTCGTGACCGGCCGGTCGGTCGCGAATTCGCGCTTGACGGGGTTGAGGTCGGTGCGGCGGGTCGTGACTACGCCCCGGCTGTCGCACATCGTGATCTGGTCGCGGCGCGCGCCGAGCGCGAGGAACATCCTTGCACAGGCGATGGCGGCCGCACCGGCGCCGTTGACGACGATCTGCGCCTCGTCGATGCGTTTCCCGCTCAGGTGCATCGCGTTGATGAGCGCTGCCGAGGCGATGATCGCCGTTCCGTGCTGGTCGTCGTGCATGACCGGAATGTCCAGCTCCTCGACGAGCCGCCGTTCGATCTCGAAACATTCGGGAGCTTTTATGTCTTCGAGATTGATCCCGCCGAAGGTGGGGGCGATTCGCTTGACGGCGGCGATGAACTCCTCCGGATCGGTCGTATCGATCTCGATGTCGAAGGCGTTGATTCCGGAGAAGTGCTTGAAAAGCATGCATTTGCCCTCCATGACCGGTTTGGCTGCCAGCGGGCCGATGTCGCCCAGTCCCAGTACGGCGGTTCCGTTGGTAATGACCGCCACCAGATTGCCCTTGATCGTATAGTCGTACGCCTTGGCCGGATCGTCGGCGATCGCCAGACACGGCGCCGCCACGCCGGGCGAGTAGGCCAGCGAGAGATCGTACTGGGTGGCGTCGGGTTTCGTCGGCCGGATTTCGATTTTGCCGGGGCCTCCTTCGGCGTGATAGGCGAGCGCTTCCTTCATCAATTCGTTCGTGTCCATAAGCTAAATTTTACCGGTATGTCAAACAATTATCACGCCCGCAAGTTAATAAAAAATATTAGTTTTTAAAATAGATTTATTAAAAATAAAACGATGTTTTTTAAAAATGGAGATGAAGACCCATTGCGATACTGACATATTTTATTCCAGCGTGTCCGTCGAAATCCGCCGTTTCAAGCGCGGAAGAGGTGAAGTAGGAGCTGTAACCGCCGACTTCGGCGCCGATGTCGAGACGTTTCGAAAGGAGGAGCGTCGCACGCACGATGCCGTGCGTGCCGAATCCGTCGAGCGAGAACCGTGTGCCTTCCATCCGCTCGAAGTAGTTGACGTAGCCGATGCCGGCGAGTGCCGAGAACATGAACTTGTTTCCGACGCGAAACGAATATCCCGCTTCGGGTGCCGCGTAGTGGGTGCCGATGTTGCACCGTAGTACGCTCGATATTGGCGCTATCGGGTGGGGAATGGAGAGTTCGGCTTTCATGCGAAAGCAGGCGTAGCGGAGTCCGAGCGTGAAACCGCGGGCAAAACAATAGTCGTAGCCTGCGTTGTAGGCGATGCCGACGGTGCTTCCGTCATAGGGCGCTCCGTCGATCGTGTAGAGATCGCTAATGACGAACCCCGCTCCGGCACTGCCGTAGAACAGGTGACGGGGAAGTCGGTTCCGCTGTCGGTCGTTCATCCGTCGGATAACCTTGGCAGGATGTTTCGAACGGAGCCGCAGCGGCGGATCGAACCGCATCGTCGCGGAGGTGTCCCTGCCGTCGATGCGGAGCAGGTCGGCACTCAGGGTATAGGTCGTGCCGTTGGAGGTCACAGTTTCGTTCTGTTCCGTGACCGAGAGGGCGTCGCCGCCGATGCCGGCGGTCGCGCGGACGGCCAGATCGACCGCTTCCCGATTGCGTTCGTCGGCATTTTCCGAGGAACTCGATATCGTCAGTTCTCCGATTTTGCGCGACGAAGCGGGCCGCGGGAGATCTTCCGTAAAGAGCCTGACGCTGTCGGCGGGAAGCGGGGCGCCTGCCTCGCTAAGGGAGGTGTAGATTCTGGAAGAGCAGCCGCAGAGGATACACGCTACTACCAGACCGGCGATCGTGGAACGAAAGCCGGTCTGAGACGGAAGAGAGGGGTGTAGCATATCTGTTTCAGTGTTGGTTTGGTCCAGTTTATGCCGCACTCCGGTCGGGAAATCCCGTCAGAAGAGCGTGTCGCCGAGCGTCGGCGGCGTGAGTCCCAGGTGCCGGAACGCCGTTTCGGTGGCTTCGCGGCCGCGGGGGGTGCGTTTGAGGAACCCCTCCATGATGAGGAACGGTTCGTAGACCTCCTCGATCGTTCCGGCGTCTTCGCCCACGGCGGTGGCGATCGTATTCAGCCCGACGGGGCCGCCGTTGAACTTGCCGATGATCGTTTGGAGGATGCGGTTGTCCATCTGGTCCAACCCGCGCGCATCGATGTTGAGAGCTGTGAGTGCCATGCGCGTGATCGCCAAGTCGATGTGCCCCTCGCCCTTGACCATGGCGAAATCGCGCACGCGGCGCAGCAGGGCGTTGACGATACGGGGGGTGCCGCGCGAACGGCGGGCGATTTCGATCGACGCGTCGTCGTCGATCGAAACGTCGAGAATGCGTGCCGAACGTTTCACGATTCCCGACAGCACCGCGGTGTCGTAGTACTCCAAATGGCACTGGATGCCGAAACGCGCGCGCAGCGGCGAGGTCAGCAGGCCGCTGCGCGTCGTGGCGCCGATGAGCGTGAAGGGCGCCAGTTCGATCTGGATCGAACGGGCGGAAGGACCCTTGTCGAGCACGATGTCGATCTTGTAGTCCTCCATGGCCGAATAGAGATACTCCTCGACAATGGGGCTCAGGCGGTGGATTTCGTCGATGAAGAGCACGTCGCCCGGATTGAGGTTCGTCAGCAGGCCCGCCAGATCGCCCGGCTTGTCCAGAACGGGGCCGGAGGTGACTTTGAGCTGGGAGTGCATCTCGTTGGCGATGATGTTCGCCAGTGTGGTCTTGCCCAGTCCGGGAGGGCCGTGCAGCAATACGTGGTCGAGCGAATCGCCGCGCATGAGGGCCGCCTGGATGAAGATGCGCAGGTTTTCGACGATCTTCTCCTGTCCGGCGAAATTCTGCAACTCCTGCGGGCGGATTTTATTTTCGAATTCGAGATCGCTCTCTATGTTTCGGATCGTAGACATGGTTACAAAGGGTAATCGTATGTTCCGGTATGCCGGTAGTTCCGGTACGGTTTTTCATTTTCCGGTCGCCGGCATTCGCAGCGGCGGCTGCATTTACGGATCCTTCTTTCCCCGCCTGCGGCCTGACTGTAACAGGTTGCGGCTGCCGGTACCCGAAACATGCAATCGTGTTACAAATATACTTACTTTTTCGGAAAATCTCCGCATTCGCCGCTTCAAAAAACGCCGTTATCGCCTTGCGGCGATGCGGCGGACTTTTCCCGCAAAAGAAAAAAGGCCTGTCCGCCGCAGCGGACAGACCTTCCGGTTGAATCATTTATTAATTGAGATGGGATGTGTCTATTCCGTGTAATCGATCAGCGCCGTACGCAGATTCCCGTCGAAATCCTTATAGCGGATTTTGAGACCTTTCTTCTGAGTGACGGCCGGATCGTAGGAGTTGAGTTTGAACGAAGCCATGCTGGATCTCGCTACGGGAGTGTCCGATCCCATGTCGTCGGGTTTGTGGCGCAGTTCGAGCAGCGTGTAGTCGGGGTCTTCGGTATCGTCCGCCGAATCGCTTCGAACCAAGCTGATCTTGTGTTTCTTGCTTCCGGTGACCTTGATCTGGAAGGAGCAGGTGAAGTATCCGGCGCTGATCAGGCAGTCGAATTTGTCCTCGCCGCTGAGTTTCACCAATTCGATCGGCTCGTCGCCGAATTCGGCTTCGTTGGACTCATTCATCTCTTCGACGTCCTTGGTGAGAATTTCGCTGATGCCGTAGAGCTTGATGTTGTAGTCGTACTGTTGGCTCTTCTCTTCGAGCAGCGAGTAATAGATGAAGGCGCGCTGTCCGTCTTCGGGATTGTAGCCGCCGGTAGGTACGGCGAATTGCGAAGGATAGAGCGTCTGTCCGTTGTCCGCCTTGAAATAGAACGTTCCGCTCAATCCGCCCGGATTGAGGATGGTCACGAGCGCCATGCTGTCGGCGCCCTCTACGTCGGAGTCGTTGCAGGACTGGAGCACGGGCAGCACCGCGACCGCCGCGAGGAGAAATAATTTGAACTTTTTCATGGGTTTGGCTATTTTATTTCTAAATTTGTTCCTTTCTATAAACGCACGAAAGTACGAAATACTGCGTAAAGAGATAAAAAAATATTTTTTTTACGGGGATGCAGTATTCGGGAGAGGACACCATTTATTATATGACGAACGATGAGCATGGAGGAACGGATACTCGCAGAGCGTTGTAAAGCCGGAGATAACGATGCCCGCCGCGAGCTGTATACTCGTTTCGGAGGACGTTTGTTGGGTATCTGCCTGCGTTATGTCGGGGATCGGGCGACGGCCGAGGATCTGCTCCATGACTGTTTTATCAAGGTGTTCGCAGCAATCGACCGTTTTTCATGGCGCGGCGAGGGTTCCTTGAGGGCGTGGATGGAACGGATCGCGGTGAACGTTTCGCTCGAAGCGCTGCGTCAGAAGCGGCGGTTGCACTATCCGACTACGGTCGACCGGCTGCCCGAACGCTATGAGGAGCCGACGTCGGACGAAATGGAGCGGTTGCCCTACGACGATCTGAAACGGTTGATCGCCGAGCTGCCCGACGGATACAGGACTGTTTTCAACCTCTATTGTATCGAGGAGCTCTCCCATAGGGAGATTGCGGAGCGGTTGGGAATCAGTGAGAAAACCTCGTCGTCGCAGCTGTTTCGCGCAAAGGCCTTGTTGGCGCGGCGCATTAAGGAGTATGTAAAGGACAAATGAAACGGAATAGGATGGAGCGGGAGGAACGGTGGATTGCAACGATTCGGGAGAAGTTGCGAGGTGCCGACGAGTCGTTGCCGGAAGGAGGCTGGGAGGCGCTGGAGCGCGACTTGGCCGCTGCCGGCCGGCGGCGCAGGGCTTTCACTCCCGCCTGGAAAAAAATAGCTGCCGTTGCCGCCGTCGTAGCGATTGCCGTATTAATAGGTGAGACTGTCGTAAATCAAGGTGTTGTGGACGGTGATCGACAAACAACGTTCTTTGCCGGAGAACTTACGACGGCGGACGGTCAGCTTTTATATGATGACGAACCGTTGCGGAACGAGGCGCCGACGGCACTCTCCGAAGCCCCGGCGCCGCTGGTAGCGAAGGTTCGGCAGGCTTTGGCCGAAAGTCGGCCGGCTGCGATCGTTGCGGCCGACGGGTCGGTACGGACTCTCTCGGGCGATGCGTTAGCGGAGGTGCGGTCGTCCCGAAGCGAGACGGAAGCTGCAGCACCGTCGGATGCGGAACCCTCTGCGGCCGGGGAAGAAGCGGTAGCCGAGGAGAAAGAGGCGCAACCTGCCGCAAAGGCTGCCGCCTCGCGTTCGTCGCAGCGGACGGTCGCCCGCACGCTTCCCGGGGAAGCCGCACGGCGTTCCTTCGAACCGGAACGGGTGAAGCGGCGGACGTCGGTGGGGCTTTTCGCCGCCGGATTGCCGACGGCGCAGCAGGTGTCGTCGGGGCGGGCGACGCCGTTGGCTTCGGCTTCGCCCTCTCATGTGCTCAGTTCGAGCGGCATTTTCCGAATGAAACGCGGTTACGACGATTATCTTTACCGGCATAAGCAACCGCTCAGTTTCGGCATCTCCGTTCGCAAGGAATTCGGATACGGATTGTCGCTCGAAAGCGGTCTGGTCTATTCGCTGTTGCGTTCGGATGTCAGGGTATCGCAGAATGACGAGTCGTTTTCGCAGACGCTTCACATGCTGGGTATTCCGCTGCGTGTCAACTGGGATTTTCTGTCGCGCGGCGACTGGAAGCTCTATCTGGGTGCCGGCGGAATGGTCGAAAAGTGCCTCTATGCGAAATTCGGCTCCGAGTCCGTCGCCGAAAAGGAGCTGCAATGGTCGTTGACCGCCAACGCGGGTGTACAGTACGATTTTACGCGGCGGACGGCTCTCTACTTCGAACCGGGCGTCTCCTATTACCTGACGGAAACCGCGTTGCGGACGGCCCGGACGGTTTCGCCGGTCAATTTGTCTTTGCAGTTGGGCGTGCGTCTGACTTATTGAGAAGGTTTCGGTAAAAATAAGTCCGGCGATGTTGAAACATTGCCGGACTTTTCTATTTCGCTCCCGTTTCCGCCTTTCGGAAACATTTGTGCATTTTTTTATCGGAATTCATTTCCGGTACCGGAAGATCGATAAAACCCTTTTGCAATACCAAGTTGCCTAAATTTGCTATTTTTTATTGGAGAATAGAAATTTGTTATTAATTTTGTAGTAAAATATAAGAATGAATCGAAAGGGGTTAGTGGCTGAAAATAAGATAAAAAGTAGTCTCGGCGGGAATCGAACCCACATCGTAAGAACCGGAATCTTATATTCTATCCATTGAACTACGAGACCAAATGATGATGCAAAGATGCAAAAAAAATTTGAAATAATGCACGAAAATCAAAATAATTGGCAAAGAATCGAGAGTGTCGTCAAATGGGCCAACATGACGACGAATTATTTTGCCCGTTATATCGGACTCTCCCGCGGTGAAAATCTTTACCAGATCAAACGGGGGCACAACGGCATCTCCCGGAAACTCGGCGAACGGATCGTCCAGCATTTTCCGCAGATCGACCTGTTGTGGCTGTTGACCGGCAGGGGCCAGATGTTCGTTTCGGGAAGCGAGGACCGCGGCGCGCAGATACCCTTTTTCAATGCCGATGTCGAAAAGTCGATCCGCGGCGTGGAGCTGTTGAGTCCCGACGGGTACGTCGTGCTGCCGATGGGCGACGATGCCGACTGCGCGCTCTACTATTACGGTCGTGCGATGGGCGATACACTGCCTGCCGGAACGTTGGTTTTTCTGAAAGAGTCCGACGTGGAGTCGGTCATCCCCGGCGGCATGTATGTCGTCGTGACGCGCAAGATCGTGACGCTGCGGCAGCTCCATCTGGAAGCCGGCGCACAGTCGGTACGGCTGACGGCTTCGTGCGAGGCCGGGTTCGACGAAATGGTCGTCAAAAGCAAGGATATACAGAAAATTTATCGGGTAAAAGCGCATCTTATCGTCGACTGAGCGACATGCCTTCCGGTTTCGTAAACGGATCGGACCTGGATGGCCGTCCGCAGCACCATCTCCAATAGCTTCGGGCGAAGCCGTTGTCCGTCGCAGTCTTCCTGGCGCAAGGGGATCGACCAAGAGCAGTCCGCCGTCCCGCACGGCAGACTGTCGACCGGGCCCGGCGAGCCGAAGATGGATATATGGGCTATTATCGAATATCGAAATCCGATCGTTCGGTCACGCTGTCGGACACCGAATTCGCTCCGGTGGATTCGGCGGTCATCCTGAACGATTATGCAATGCCCATTGAAAAAGTTTATCATACGATATTGGCACAATGGCTGTCTTCGCCGGACTTATGGCGCAAAACCTGAATTGTTAGGCAGTTGTCGGCTTATGGCATGATTTCGGGCGGCGTGTATCCGAAACGATTCGTCCCGCTGGGGGAGCTGTTCCGTCCCTTCGGGTTTGGGCGTTTGAAAAATTATGCTTAACTTTAACAATCCATTTAAGTTAAGTATTGACGATCGTATGTTTTCCGGAATCATAGAGCAGACGGCGACCGTGGTGGCCGTCCGCAGCGAACGACAGAACAAGCATTTCACCCTGCGCGCCGATTTCTGCCGCGAATTGAAGATCGACCAGAGCATCGCCCACAACGGCGTGTGCCTGACCGTCGTAGACCTTACGGAGGATACCTACACGGTGACGGCCATGAAGGAGACGCTGCTGCGCAGCAACCTGGGGGCGTTGCAGGTAGGCGATCTGGTCAACGTCGAGCGGTCGATGAAACCCGATGCGCTGCTCGACGGGCATATCGTGCAGGGGCATGTGGATCAGACGGCCGTCTGCACGGCGGTCGAGGATGCCGAGGGAAGTTGGTATTTTACCTTCCGCTACGAACCCCAGGGCGACAACTGTACGGTCGAGAAGGGTTCGGTGGCCGTCAACGGAGTGAGCCTCACGGTGTGCGATTCGCGCGACGACGGTTTCCGTGTGGCGATCATTCCTTATACCTATGAGCATACCAATTTCTGCCGCATCGGGGTCGGTTCGGTGGTGAATCTCGAATTCGACATCGTGGGCAAGTACATCGCCCGCCTGATGCGCAATTACATGAAGCGTTGACGCACGGTCGTCCTTCGACGGGGCGGAGTGCGGATTTGTCTCACCTTTAATTTTTGTTACGATGAACATCAAGACGAAAGAGGCCTCCTCGCTGTTGGTTGCGGTGCTGGCGGCGGCGATCGTCGCTCTGGCGACGGCATTGGCCCATGTGGCGTGGTGGGTCGTTTTGTGCGTGGCGGTCGGGACGTTCCTGATCGTGGCGCTGTTCGCCCTCTTTGTGATCCGTAAATATGTGGCTTACAAGCTAAAACCGATCTATTCGATCGTCTTTTCGCGCAACGTGCATACGCACGAGATTCTTGACGAGTTGAAGGACAAGCACGTGGAGAGCATCTCCGAAGAGTTGTCGGCATGGGCCGAGACCAGCGACATGGAGATCGCCCGCCTGAAAGAGACGGAGAAGTTCCGCAAGGAGTATCTCGGCAATGTGGCGCATGAATTGAAAACCCCGATTTTCAATATTCAGGGGTATATTTCGACGCTGCTCGACGGCGGACTGGAAGACGAACTCATCAACCGCAAGTATCTCGAACGTACGGAAAAGAGCATCGACCGGCTGATCAATATCGTCAACGACCTCGACACGATCTCCAAACTCGAAAGCGACATGACGCGGCTCAAAATGGAGCCGTTCGACGTCGTGGCGCTCACGAAGGAGATCGCCGACCAGTTGGAGATGAAGGCCGGCGAGCGGCACATCAAACTGCTGGTGAAGGGGGCCGAAGATCTGCCGTCGCCCTTCTGGGTCTTGGCCGACAAGCACTATGTAGGGCAGGTGATGGTTAACCTGCTGACCAACTCGATCTGCTACGGCCGCGAGGGCGGCCAGACGCGCGTGCGTTTCCGCGACATGCTCGACAAGATCCTGATCGAGGTCGAGGACTCGGGCGTCGGCATCGCCAAGGAGGATATCCCGCGTGTCTTCGAACGGTTCTACCGCACCGACAAGGGGAGGTCGCGCGAGCACGGCGGCACGGGGCTGGGGCTGGCGATCGTCAAACATATCGTCGAAGCGCACGGCGAGCATATCACGCTGCGCAGCGAAGTGGGCGTGGGCAGCACCTTCTCCTTCACGCTCAAGAAGGCGGACCCGAACGAAATCAAGTAAACCAATTTCGATAAAATGGTATTCAATCCGTTGTACATCGTATGGAATTTCAACCCGGTGCTCTTCTCCGTCGGCGGGTTGGATATCCGTTACTATGGGCTGATGTGGGCGCTGGCGATTCTCGTCGGCGCCAAGTTCTTCGATAATTTCTGCAAGCGCGAGGGGCTTCCTTCGTCGGTTTCGGAGTCGATTTTCATTTACGGCACGCTGGCTACGATCATCGGTTCGCGGCTGGGTCACTGCCTTTTTTACGAGCCGCAGCACTATCTTGCGCATCCGCTGGCGATCATCACCGAAATCCGTAACGGCGGTATGGCGAGCCACGGTGCGGCCGTGGGGCTTCTGATCGGGTTGTGGCTCTTTTCGCGCCGGAACAAACTGCCTTACATCTGGTCGCTCGACCGCATCATGATCCCTGTGGCGATCGGCGGTGCGGCGGTGCGTTTCGGCAATCTGTTCAATTCGGAGATCGTCGGCAGTGTGACCGATATGCCGTGGGGCTTCAAGTTCGTGCGTCTCTACCGCGACCTGCCGCTCGACGCGGTTCCCGTGCAGCACCCCACGCAATTGTACGAAGCGTTGTGCTATGTGGCGACGTTCGGGGTGTTGTGGTGGCTCTATTACCGCCGCAACACGGGTGTCCGCCGGCCGGGGTTGCTGTTCGGCGTGGGGCTTATCGGCGTCTTCCTGACACGCTTTTTCATCGAGTTCATCAAGGAAGATCAGGAGGCCTTCGAGCAGGGAATGCTGCTCAACATGGGGCAGTTGTTGAGTATCCCCTTCATCCTTTTCGGAATTTATATGATCTGGCGGGCGTTGTCGCGCCCTGCCGTCGAGGCGAAGCCCGCTTCGCCCGGCCGTAAAACGAAACCTGCGCGGAAATAGCCTTTTCGCCGAAACAGAGAACACCATGGTCGCAGAGGTAAATAAGATCATTGCCGGTGAGCTGCTGAATCACCGTTCCGTCGTAATTCCCGGTGTAGGTACGCTCTATGTGGCGCACCGCGGTGCGCGCCGCCTGTCGCGGCAGAAGATCGCGGCGCCCCGCAACGAAATCGATTTCCGTCCGTCGGAAGAGGGTGTTTCGCTCGTGGAATTGATCCGCCGCGCCGCAGGGTGCGACGAAGCGCAGGCGCAGGCCGTTTTCGGGCGTTGGCTGGCTAAGACGCGCGAGGGCGAGGTATTGACGCTCGAAGGGATCGGAATCCTGCGCCACCGTGCGTTTACCCCCGAACCGGCGTTCGCCGCGCAACTGAATCCGGCCGGCGAGGAGGTCGTGACCTTGCAGCCTCGTATGAATCGGGCCGTGGTGGCGATCGCCGTTGCTGCGATTGTCGTGGCTGTCGCCGTGTTCGGTTATATCGAGTTCGCCCCGAAATCCGTATCGCGTTTCGCGGCGCAGGCGGAGAAGTCGAACGTCGAGAGGCCGAAAGCCTCTTCCGGATCGGCGGAGGACGGCGTTTCGGCTGCTGCCGTTGCGACGGGGGGCGAACGGAGTACGGAAGAATCGGCGGCCGGACCGGACGGAGCTGCCGGCCCTGACCGGCCGGCCGGCGCCACGGCGTCTGCCGAAATTCCGCAGGCGGCGTCTGCACAACCGACCGTCGCCACGGCATCAACCGAAGTCCCGCAGACGACATCCGCACGACCGGCCGCCGCACCGCAGCCTGCCTCCGAACGGATGCAATCGGGGTGGTGTTACGTGGTTTTCGGTGTATTTTCGACCGAGGAGAACGCTGCGCGGTGCCGCGAGCAGTTGTTGCGCGAGGCGCCGTCGCTGGCTGTCGGGGTCTATCCCTTCGGTGCGAAGTACATGGTCTCGCCCTTCGCCGCGCAGGATCGCGGCGTCTGCGAGCGTTTCGCGCGGGAACACCGTTCGGCGTGGCCCGACTTGTGGATTTACGCGAAAAAATGAGTTCTCCCGCTTCGTTGGTAACCCGTGCTGTCGATGCGTTCTACTGGCGTCGGCTGGAAGGGGTAGTCTCGCGGCAGTTGTTCCGCTACGCCTTTTGCGGCGGGATGAATCTGGCGCTGGATGCGGTGTGGTATTTCGTGATCTATCACTTTCTGATCGGTGAAGGGCGGATGATCGATCTGGGCTTCGTCTACATGTCTGCCCCGATCGCGTCGCTGTTCCTCGTCTTTCCGATTACCTTTTTCACCGGTTTCTGGCTCAATCGCAACGTGGCGTTCCGTGCGTCGCCGCTCGGCACGCGCACGCAACTGCTGCGCTATGCGTTGTCGGTCGCCGGAGCGATCCTGCTCAACTATCTATGCATGAAACTGTTCGTGGAGGTCGTCGGTATCTGGCCTACACCCGCGAAACTCGCGACCTCTCTCCTTTCGGCCGCATACAGTTTTCTTGCAGCACGGTATTTCACCTTTCGCGGGGCGATCGAGGATTGAGTTTTGAGAAAATAATCCATTACGGAATGCTCCGAAGGAGCTGTCTGCGATCGTCAATTGTTATTATGAGAATATCGATCCTTCGCCGGAATTGACCGAGGAGGAGACGCAATGTATCTATATCGGCTTGACCGTTGCGGCATACAGCGCGAAATATTGGGAGTGCTATGAGTGAGAATATAGGTAAATGGGCGCGAAAACTCGATCTCGCCTTCAACGATATATGGGTGCTGCGATTCGCAACGGTCGGTGCGTTGTGCGTGGCGGTGCTGTTTCTTCTGCCCGCTTCTTCGCTGCTTGCCGATGTGGTGTCGTGGGGGTGCATGGTTCCCGTTACGGCTTTGATCGTGCGCTTCGTCTATTTGCTGCGGCTGCCCTGCGGACGATGGAAGAGGCTGCCGATCGACAAACGGCAGGTTCGCCGCTGGAACCGCTGGAACAATGCGGCGTTCGCCGTTTTTTTCGCTGTTTTGCTCGTTCGGGTATTGTTCCGTATTTTCGGTAGATAACATTTCGGAATGCGACGGGAGGATGTCTCCGGAAAATGACGTCCTCCCGTTTTCTATTCTCTTCTTTGTGAGAGGGTGGATTAAGGCCCCGCTTGCGGTTTCAGCGGTTGCGGTTCTCCTCGCGCAGTTTCTGCAACTCGTACATGCGGTCGCGGTACTTCGCCGCGGCGAGGAAATCGAGCGATTTGGCGGCACGTTCCATATCCTCCTTCGCCTTTGCGATCAGCGTGTCGAGGTTTTCGCCTGCCACGTAGGTTCCCTGTACGTCGGCGGCCTGCATGTAGCGATCCTCCGCCGGCAGGTAGAAGGCTGGCGTCGCCTCCTGGATCTTTTCGCCCTGGGAAGCCAGCAGCGTGCTCTGTCCCGTGCCGCTGCGCTGCGCCTGCCGCGGCAGCATCTCGTGTTCGAGGTTGTAGCGTACCTGCTTTTCGCGGCGGCGGTTGCTCTCGACGATGGCGTAGCGCATCGAGTCGGTGCAATGGTCGGCGTAGAGGATCACATTGCCGTTGGCGTGGCGTGCGGCGCGTCCCGCGATCTGGGTGATTGACCGCACGTTGCGCAGGAACCCCTCCTTGTCGGCGTCGAGAATGGCGACGAGCCCCACCTCCGGCAGGTCCAGCCCTTCGCGCAGCAGGTTGACGCCGATCAGCACGTCGAACATGCCGGCGCGCAGGTCTTCGAGGATCTGGATACGTTCCAGCGTGTCGATGTCCGAATGGATGTAGCGGTTGCGCACGCCGATGCGGTCGAAATATTTCGACAGCTCCTCGGCCATGCGTTTGGTGATGGTGGTGATGAGCACCTTGTCCTCGACGCGCACCCGCTTGTCGATCTCTTCGAGCAGGTCGTCGATCTGGTTCTCCGTGACGCGCACTTCGAGTGGCGGATCGACCAGCCCCGTGGGGCGGATCAACTGCTCGACCACTACGCCTTCGCTCTTCATGAGTTCGTAGTCGGCGGGTGTGGCGCTGATGTAGACCGTCGTGCCCATCATCTGCTCGAACTCCTCGAAGCGCAGCGGGCGGTTGTCCTTCGCCGCCGGCAGACGGAATCCGTACTCCACGAGATTTTCCTTGCGGGCCCGGTCTCCGCCGAACATGCCGTGTACCTGCGGCAGCGTCACGTGGCTCTCGTCGATGAGCAGCAGATAGTCCTTCGGGAAGTAGTCGAGCAGGCAGAAGGGGCGCGTTCCGGCGGCGCGCCCGTCGAGGTAGCGCGAGTAGTTCTCGATGCCGGGACAGTAGCCCAGCTCCTTGATCATCTCCAAATCGTATTCCACCCGCTGCTTGATGCGCTGCGCTTCCATCATCCTCCCTTCGCGTTCGAAGAACTCGATCTGCTTGCCCAGATCGAGGTAGATCTGCTGCACGGCAGCGTTGATACGCTCCTTCGTGGTGACGAAGAGACGTGCGGGGTAGATCGTCAGCGTGTCGATCGTCTGGATGCGGGCGCCCGTCGCGGGATCGACGATCCAGATCGCTTCGATTTCGTTGTCGTAGAACATCACGCGGTAGCACTGGCTGCCGAATTCGCCGAAGGCGGCCATGATGTCCACCGTGTCGCCGTTGACGCGGAACGTCGCGGGCAGCAGGTCGCGTTCGGTGCGGGTGTAGAGCGCTTCGACCAGTTTGTAGAGGAACTGCTTGTAGCTGACGATGTCGCCGACCTTGAACGAGACGGCCGTCGCATGGAAGTCTTCGGGGTTGCCGCTGCCGTAGAGGCACGAGACGGACGAGACGACGATCACGTCCCGGCGGCCCGAAAGGAGCGTCGCGCAGGTTTGCAGACGCATCTTTTCGATCTCGTCGTTGATCGACAGGTCTTTTTCGATGAAGGTATCCGTGGCCGGCAGGTAGGCCTCCGGCTGGTAGTAGTCGTAGTAGGAGACGAAATATTCGACCGCGTTTTCGGGAAAGAAATTCTTGAACTCTCCGTAGAGCTGCGCCGCGAGGGTCTTGTTATGGCTCAATACGAGAGTCGGTTTGTTGATCTGGGCGATGACGTTGGCGGCCGTGAAGGTCTTGCCCGAACCCGTCACGCCCAGCAGCGTGTTGTGTTTCGATCCGCGGCGGATCGAATCGACGAGCTGCGCGATCGCTTCGGGCTGGTCGCCCGTGGGCTTGTATTCCGAGACGAGTTTGAAATCCATAGATGCAAAGGTACGATAAATTCGGAATTCGGAGGCCGCAACGGCGGATAATTCCGCTTCCGGAATGCCCTTTTCAACGCGAAACCCGCCGGCGATATTGTCCGTCCGGCGGCAGCCGGTTTGCGTGCGGCGGCGAAACAGCTGTCGCAGAAGCCGAAACGGAGCGCATCGAATTTAATTCCGCAAACGTTGTTCCGCCTGCCGAATTATTCGTAACTTTGCAAGCATGGGACTCATCGACCGCGCCACCGTAGACCGCATCTATGCGGCAGCCGATATCGTCGAAATCATCGGCGATTACGTCACGCTCAAACGCAAGGGTGTGAACTATCAGGCGTGCTGTCCCTTCCACAACGAAAAGACTCCCTCGTTCGTCGTATCGCCTTCGAAAGGCGTTTTCAAATGCTTCGGCTGCGGCAAGGCGGGCAACGCCGTTACCTTCGTCATGGAGCACGAGGGCATCTCTTACCCCGAAGCGCTCAAAGCCGTGGCCAAGCGCTACGGCATTGAGGTGCAGGAGCGGGAGCTCACCGAGGAGGATATCCGCCGCAACGACAACCGCGAATCGATGTTCGCCCTCAACGGCTGGGCCTATGACTATTTCGCCGACTACCTGCGTAAGTCGTCGGAGGGGCAGAGCGTCGGCATGAGTTATTTCCGGCAGAAGCGCGGGTTCACGGAGGCCACGATCCAGAAGTTCGGATTGGGCTATTGTTCGGCCAAGGGCGATGCGATGACGAGCGCCGCCCTGGCCGCCGGATACAAGGAGGAGTTTCTCCTCTCGACCGGACTGTCGATCAGACGTGAACGCGACGGGCAGTTGTTCGACCGCTTCCACGATCGGGTGATCTTCCCCGTGCACAACATTTCGGGGCGGATCGTCGCCTTCGGCGGCCGCATTCTGGGAACGAACAAGAATGTCGGCAAGTACCAGAACTCCCCCGAGAGCGAGATATACAGCAAGAAGCGCGAGCTCTACGGCCTCTATTTCGCCAAGAAGGCGATCCAGCAGCAGGACTATGCGATCATGGTCGAGGGGTATACCGACGTGATCTCGATGCATCAGGCCGGTGTGGAGAATGTCGTGTCGTCGTCGGGTACATCGCTCACGACCGATCAGATCCGGCTGCTGAACCGCTTCACGAAGAACATCACCGTCATCTACGACGGCGATTCGGCGGGTATCCACGCCTCGATCCGCGGAATCGACATGATCCTGGCCGAGGGGATGAATGTGCGCGTCGTGCTGTTGCCCGAACCCGAAGACCCCGACTCCTTTGCGCGCGCGCACACGGCTGCCGAGGTGCAGGAGTACATCAAGGCCAACGAAGTCGATTTCATCACCTTCAAGGCGCAGCTGCTGATGAAGGACGCTCAGAACGACCCGATCAAGCGGGCGGCGCTCATCGGCGACATGGTGCAGTCGATTACGCAGATTCCCGATTCGATCCAGCGTTCGGTCTATGTCAAGGAGTGTGCGCGGCTGATGGACATCGATGAGCGGGTGCTCGTCGAAGAGGTGGCGCGCAAGCGCGTCGTCCAGACGGGCAGCGGCCGCGAGGCTTCGGATTTCATCCGCCGTCAGCAGATGCGGCAGCGGAGCGAGGAGCAGGCCGCCGTGCCGGAGCCGCAGGTCGATTTCACGAAGGGCGTCGCGGCCGGCAGCGCCACGCAGGAGTTGGAGAAGGAACTGTTGAAATACCTGCTCAAATACGGCCACCGCAATTTCGACTTCAAGGAGGGGCGCGACGTCATCCAGATGAATGTCGCCGACGTGATCCTGTCGACGCTCGATGCGCAGGAACTCCATTTCCAGACCGAGGTCTACCGGAAGATGCTGGATACCTACCGCGAGCAGCGCGCCGAACTGGGCGAAGGGGTGGAGGTACCGGCGCATCTGTTCATCAACCACCCCGATCCTGCGGTCTGCAATGCGGCGGTCGACATCCTCACGTCGGACGACAACTACGTGCCGAGCAAGCTCTGGGAGCAGAAGGAGGTTCATGTCGAGAGCGTCGAGGAGATTCTCGCGCAGGGTGTGCCGAAGGCGGTGATCCTCTACAAGTCCAACGCGATCAAGAAACTGATCGACGAGCAGATGCAGCGTTTGGCTTCGGGGCAACTTACCGAGGAGGAGGAGTTGGAGGCGACGACTCTCATCAATACGCTCAACTGCGAGAAAACCAATATCTCGCACAAGGTGCAGCGGACGATTCTCTGATTCGTTCGATGTCGATAACGCCGGGCGATGGTATCCGCCCGATCCAAACCGTGTCCCCTTCGCGGACGCTGATGATGCCTGCCCTGAAATTTCGGTTCGGATGAAAGCATTGCTGTTGATCGGTTGCGGCAGCTTCGCCGGTGGCGTATTGCGCTACGGCGTGTCGCGGTTGTTGCAGGGTAGCCAGTGGCTCTCCCTGCCGTTGGGAACTTTTTGCGTGAATATCCTCGGATGCCTGCTGCTCGGGATTTGCTACGGTCTGCTGGAGCACTACCGGGTGCTGTCGGAGGAGATCAGGCTGCTCTTTATCGTGGGGTTCTGCGGCAGTTTCACGACATTTTCGGCTTTTATTCACGAAAACCTGCTGTTGCTGCGCCAGTCGGATCTGGCGGGGTCGGCGCTCTACGTCTCGTTGAGCGTGGCGTCGGGGCTGCTGGCCGTCCATGCGGGGCATTGGCTTGTGAAAATGGGATAGTCCGTGCGGGGATTTTGATTGGATATCCGGAAAAAGTCACTATTTTTGCAAGGATAGAGTTCCCGGCCGGTGCTGCGGTTTTACTCCGCAGCCGGCGAAGGATATTCCGGACGCTACGGGCAGGGCAGCCGGCTTGCCTTACCGGGCGGTTGCAGGCCGCCGCTCTCCGACCGTACTGAACGGAGGGTGATGGATTTGCGGAGTGCGGTTTTATGCGAATTCGTACGGGGCGAAGACTGCGGAGCACGTCCGTGTGGCGGGCCTCCGCGTGCGGAGACTTCGGCCCGCACGGCGCACAGAGCCGTATTTTCCCGCCGAGCGGGGGTGTGAGGGGGCGTTTTGCCGATGCGGCACGTAGGCACTAAAAGTCCCACCCCTTTGTCGACTGTGTGCAAGCCGAGCGCACCCGCTTGCGGGATGCCGAGGCGCCGCCGCAGAAACCGAGCGCAGCGAAGGTAAAGGGAGGGAGCATGAGGGAAGGAATGTAAAAATAACTTTTTTGCTTTTTTACATTCGCAGAATGTCAAAGAAGTAGGAGAAAAGACTATAAAAGTCCCTCCCTTTGTCAAAGGGAGGGAGCATGAGGGAGGGAATGTAAAAATAACTTTTTTTACTTTTTTCCATTCGCAGAATGTCAAAGAAGTAGGAGGAAAGACTATAAAAGTCCCTCCCTTTGTCAAAGGGAGGGAGCCTGAGGGAGGGAATGTAAAAATGACTTTTTTACTTTTTTACATTCGCAGAATGTCAAAAAAGTAAGGCTGGGTCGTACACGTATCGCTACGCATACCGTGTGCAAACAGAAAATAAACAGAAAGATGTGTAAAACATATCAAAGATAAAAGAATTAGTTACCTTCACCCAGCCTTACGCCCGTTCACGTGCAAACCGAGTGCCGGAATCGCCGCCGACGGGCGGGAAGTCGAGAGATAAGTTTTACACGTTTCAAAGCCAGAGAGATAGATGGGCGATTATAAAACGATAAATATCCGCAACAAGCGGGCGACGTTCGACTACGAGATTCTCGAAGAGTTCGTCGCCGGCGTCGTGCTGGTCGGTACCGAGATCAAGTCCGTGCGGCTGGGCAAGGCGTCGATGGTGGACAGCTATTGCTATTTCGACAAGGGCGAGTTGTGGATCCGCAATGTCACGATTGCCGAATACCATTGGGGAACCTGCAACAACCATGTCCCGAAACGCGACCGCAAGCTGCTGCTCAACCGCAAGGAACTGAATAAGTTGCAGCGGTCGTTGCAGGATCGCGGCCTGACTATAGCGGGGCTTCGGATGTTTCTCAACGAGCGGGGATTGGTGAAGATCGTCATCGGGCTTGCGCGCGGCCGCAAGGCGTACGACAAACGCGAATACCTCAAAGAGAACGACGCCCGCCGTGAAATGGACAAGGCGATGAAAACCCATAAACGTTAAATAAATGTACGAAATCTTCTTTTTCGATATCGACGGTACGCTGCGCAGTTTCGAGACGCACGAGGTGCCCGCATCGGCGCGCGAAGCGCTCGCCCGCCTGCGCGGACGCGGGGCGAAGGTGATTATCGCCACGGGCCGCGACCGGCGGAGCCTTCCGCCGCTCGAAGGGCTGGCTTTCGACGGATACATTCTGGTCAACGGCGGCCATTGCCTGACGACCGACGGCGAGGTGCTGGCCGAGCGTCCGATCCCGATGGAGATTCTCGACAGGATGCTGCATGTGGGGATGCGCGAGGGATTTCCCGTCTCGATGCTGACCGACGAGGGGATGGTCGCCAGCAGCGTGAACGACGGGATGCGCGAGTTTCTGGGTGCGTTGGGGATGCCGCTCGATCCTGCGGTGGCCGATTTGCGCGAGGTGGCGCAGCGTACGCCCTGCCGTCAGATGTGCGTCTTCATGTCGCCCGAACAGGAGGAGCGGATCATGCGCGAGTTTCCCGAGTGCGTGTCGAGCCGTTGGAGTCCGCTCATGGCCGACATCAACATGCGCGGCGTAACGAAGGCGAGCGGCATGGACGTCTTTCTGAGGCATTACGGCATCGACCGGAGCCGTTCGATGGCGTTCGGCGACGGCGGCAACGACGTGGAGATGATCCGCCATGCGGGTGTCGGCGTGGCGTTGGGCAACGCCGTCGACGCGGCCAAACGGGCGGCCGACTATGTCACCGCCACGGTCGACGACGACGGTGTGCTGCGTGCACTGCAACATTACGAAGTATTATAGCGAGAGATATGGCATTGATTTTATGTATCGAAACGGGCACGGACATCTGTTCGGTCGGGATCGCCGAAAACGGCGAACTGGTTTCGTTGCGCGAGAGCGACGAAGGCCGCGACCACGCCCGCAAGGTCGGCGTTTTCGTCGATGAAATTCTCAAAGAGAACCGGCTCGATCCCGACGATCTGGATGCCGTAGCCGTCGGCAAGGGGCCCGGTTCCTACACGGGGCTGCGCATCGGCGTGTCGTTCGCCAAGGGCCTGTGCTACGGTTTGCGCAAACCGCTCGTCGCCGTCGGTTCGCTCGATGCGCTCTGCGAGGTGGCGCGCGAGGATTACGAAGCGGGGATTCTCTCCGTCGAGGATTGGGAGCGTGCCGTGTTGTGTCCCATGGTCGACGCGCGGCGCATGGAGGTTTATACGCAGTTGTTCGACGCGCAGGGGCAGCCGCTCACGGAGGTGTCGGCCGAGGTGGTCGATGCGGGGAGTTTTTCCACATGGCGGGCGAAAGGGCCTTTCGTGATTTTCGGCAGCGGTGCGGCGAAGTGCGCCGATGTGCTGTCGGACGCCGTGCTGGTGCACGTCGCCCCCTCGGCGCGCGGGTTGGCGCGGCTGGCGCAGACGGCTTTCGACGGGGGCGATTTCGCCGATCTGGCCTATTTCGAACCCTTCTATCTGAAAGATTTCGTGGTGACGACCTCGCGCAAGAAGTTGTTTTAGGTCGCCGGAGGATGACAGGCCGTTCGATGCGGCCGCTGAATGGAATAATTCACCCCTGCCGCAAACAGTGCGGCAGGGGTGAATTCGTATCGGGATACCGAGTCGTTATCTCTTCGTCGCGGCATACCACGCGGTCTGTTGCCACTCGTTGCGGTAGGTCTCGGCCGGAGCATAGGTCGTTACGCCCGAATAGTAGCGGATGTCGTTCATGCGATTGTTGTACATCGAAAAGAACTGCGCCGTGTGGAACCGTCCCTCGGGCGGGAAGCAGCGTTCCATCTGTTGCACGAACGCCTGACCGCGAGCGTCGTCGGCTGTCAGCGCCAGGGCGTACTCTTCCAGATCGTAGAACTGGTGCGTCTCCCTTCCGTCGTAGCTTTGCAGCGTCGTCGCGTCGACAGCTTTCGTGGCGCTGGCGTTGATGTCGTGCAGGGCCGTGGCCAGCCCCTCCAATTCGTCGCAGACCGTGAGCGTCGCGCACCCCGATTTGTAGGAGTCGACGGTGTTGTAGTATTCGTAGACGTTCCGGCAGGCCGCGGCCAGATCGTACCGTGCGCCGTCGTCGGCGAAGAGCGAGGGAATCACCGTATCGTAGGGGAATCCGTGCGCCATGACCTCGCAGGGCGAGGCGACGATGTAGTCGGCCGCGCGGCGCAGATCGTAGAGCGCTTCGACCGACGACATGAAACAGGCGTCGAAGAGCAGGTAGTCGAACCGCACGCCGGAGCCGTCGATCGCGGCGGCAAGCTCCGAAATATCCATGTAGCGCCCCCGGTCATGGCCGAACCAGCGGGTTTCGGCCGCACCGGGTATCTTCCGCCACAGATCGTCGGCGCGACGGGCGCTGCTGCGCAGCCACGACGGATTTTCGATCGATGCCGGCAGCCATCCCTTTGCGTGGGAGGCCAGATGGAGCCCGAAACGTTCGGCGGGCGCGGCGGCCGCCATGTCGCCGAGGATGCGTTCCATGACCGCAGGATCGGCCGTGCGCCCGGGCAGCGGCGTATAGCGGATCAGCGTGTCGCGTTCGCAGGCGCTCGCCGCTTCGTCGTAACGGTACTCCACGACGTATCCTTCGCCGGCGGCGGGCTGCGTGAAGGCCACGATACGGCCCAGCGGCAGGATATTCCGCGAGAGCGCCTTGGCGACGTCCGACAGATTGTTTTTATAATAGGAGTAGAGATCGGTGCCGCAGAAGTACATGAGCAAGGTCTGACGTGCAGCCTGCGGACGCTGTTGCAGGTCCACGGTCCGGTTCGCCGAGCCGTCGTCGAGCGCGACGGTCAGTTGTCCCAGTCTGTGCAGGTCGCGCCCCGTGTTGGTCTCGGAGGTTTCGATCCGCAGTTCGTGCACGCCGGCTTCGCCCGACAAGACCGACACGCGGCAGTCGTGCCCGTTCCCGATGAAACCGACGCTCCAACGGCGGTCGGCCTCGATGCGCAGCACGGCCTGGGCCGTTTCGCCTTCGGCCGGATTATCGAAGACGATCCGCTCCTTGTCGAGCGTGAGCAGTGCGAGGGGTTCTTCCTCGGAGCGCTCGCAGCCGGACAATGCGAATGCGGCGCAGAGCAGTCCCAGCGCGAGACCCCTTATTTTTTGTCGCTTTTCCACGGTTTGAGATTGTTGAATTGCCACGAGCGTTCGCGTTTATACCCCTGTTCGGGCTTTTTCCAATAGATGCGGCCGTAGTCGAAGTAGTACCCTTTCACTCCCTTTTCGTCCTTCTTGACGCGCGGGATGTACTCCACCGTGCGGCTGATGATCGAGCTCTCGCGCACCGGAATGTTCTTGGCGGCCAACAGGTCGAAGGCGTGCGCGTACATCAGGATATGCCATGGGGTCTCTTCCGTCAGGCCGTCGCCCGAACTTTCGATCGTCGCCAGTACGAGGTTCATCTTGTCGCGGTAGGCGGCCGCCTGTGCCGTGTCGCCCCGCTGTGCGTGGGCGAACGAGAGAAAGTTGAGCACCTGCGGCGAGAACGGATCGGCTTCCAACGCCTCCGTACCGGCCTCGATGACGGCCAGCAGGTCGGTGTCGGCGGGTGCGTCGACGTTCAGCCGTGCGAGCGTTTCGTAGAAACGGTCGAGTGCGGGGTTCGTCTCCAACGGGCGGTACTGCGGCTGGTAGGCGTAGCCGTAGTAGAGGTAGTGGTAGTCGTCGGCCGTGAGGGTCGAGTCGGCCTGCTCGTAGCGCAGCCGGAGGTTCGGATAGTACTGTTCCGAGGCCGGATCTTCGATGCGGGCCTTGATGTCGCTCTCCACGGGAACCTTCGCAGCCGACAGCAGCGGCAGCAGCAGCCACAGGATGAGAAGTCGTTTCATAATGCGTCGATTTCTTCGGAAAACGCCGTTTCAGCGCAAATCGTATGTACGGATCAACTCCCGCAGGCGCGCTTCGAGCGCCGGAGTACCCGCGACCAGCGGCAGGCGCAGGCGGTTGCCGATCAGCCCCAGGATGCTCAGCGCGCATTTCACGCCGGTGGGGTTTCCCTCGGCGAAGAGGGCTTCGACGACTTCGTGCATCGGGGCGAAGGCCGTTTCGGCCGCATCGAAATCGCCCCTCTTGGCCAGGTCGATGCACGCCATGAAGCGTCGGGGGAAGGCGTTGACCGCCACCGAGATCACGCCGTCGCCGCCGCGCCGCATCACGTCGACGGCGATCCCGTCGTCGCCCGACAGGACGAGGAACCCTTCACGCCGGCGGTCGATGATCTCCTGAATCTGGCCGATGTTGCCCGACGCCTCCTTGATACCGATGACGTTGGGAAAATCGGCGGCGATGCGCAGCGTCGTCTCGGCGGTCATGTTGACGCCCGTGCGGCCTGCGATGTTGTAGAGGATGATCGGCAGCGGCGAGTGTTCCGACACGACCTTGAAGTGTTGGTAAAGTCCCTCCTGCGACGGTTTGTTGTAGTAGGGCGTCACGCTCAGGATGGCGTCGGCGCCGCGCAGGTCGAACTCGCGCAGCTGGTCGAGCACCTCGGAGGTCGAGTTGCCGCCCACGCCGATCACCAGCGGCACGCGGTGGCGGATCTGATTGGCGATGAACATGGCCACGACGGCGCGCTCCTGAATGTAGAGCGTCGGCGTCTCGGCCGTCGTGCCGAGTGCGACGATATAGTCGGCCCCGCCTTCGATGACGTAATCGATCATGCGTCCGAGCGCTTCGTAATCGACGCGGCCGTCGGCGGTGAAGGGGGTGATCATGGCGGCTCCTGCGCCGCGGAAAAGGTTTGGCTTCATATCGTGGGATTTGTATTTCGGTTAAAACAATGCGCCCTGCGTCGGCTGCGCGGGCGTTTCGGGTTCCGCCGCCGCGAAGGTCGCCGCTGCGGGTTCGTCGTCGGCGATCAGCGCGAGGAACTCCTTCTCCGTGAGGATCGGGATGCCCAGTTTCTCGGCCTTTTTCAGTTTGGCGGGGCCCATATTCTCACCGGCCACGATGTAGTCGACATTGGCCGACACGGCGGCCAGGTTGCGCCCGCCGTGCAGTTCGATCAACTCCTTCAATTCGTCGCGGCTGTGCGTCGAGAACTTGCCCGAAATGACGAAACTCTTGCCTGTCAGCGCGTCGGAGCGGAGACGGGGCGCCTCGGCCTCGAATTTCAGCCCGGCGCAGCGCAGCCGTTCGATCAGCGTCCGGTTGCCCTCGTCGGCGAAGTAGTCGAGAATGCCGTCGGCGACTTTCGGCCCCACCTCCTCGGCTTCGACCAACTCTTCGCGCGTGGCACGCATCACGGCGTCCATCGACCCGAAATGCGAGGCGAGGTATTTGGCTGTCGTTTCGCCTACGAAACGGATGCCCAGTGCGAAGAGCACGCGCGGAAAGGGCACCAGCTTCGAACGGCGGATGCTCTCCATGATGTTCTCGGCCGATTTCTCGCCCATGCGGGGCAGAGAGGTGATCTGTCCGGCCCGCAGGTCGTAGAGGTCGGCGGCGTCGTGCACCAGACCGTTGCGGTAGAGCAGCTCGACGGTCTCCTCGCCCAATCCGTCGATGTCCATCGCCTTGCGGCGGATGAAGTGGATGATGCGTCCGAGAATCTGCGGCTCGCAGTGGTTCTGATTGGGGCAATAGTACTTCGCTTCGCCCTCGTAACGCACCAGCGGCGTGCCGCAGACCGGACAGACGGTGATGTATTCGAAGGGACGGCTGTCGGCCTTGCGCTGCGCGAAATCAACGCCCGTGATCTTGGGGATGATCTCGCCGCCCTTCTCGACGTAGACCTTGTCGCCGAGACGGATGTCGAGCTGCGCGATCTGTTCGGCGTTGTGCAGCGTGGCGCGTTTGACGGTCGTTCCGGCCAGTTGGACGGGGGCGAGGTTCGCCACGGGAGTGACGGCGCCCGTGCGCCCGACCTGGAAGTCGACGCTCAGCAGTTCGGTGAGCGCCTGCTCGGCCTTGAACTTGTAGGCTACGGCCCAGCGGGGGGCCTTGGCGGTCGATCCCAGCGCCCGCCGGTCGGCATACCGGTTGACCTTCACCACTACGCCGTCCGTGGGGAAGGGGAGCCGGCTGCGCGCTTCGTCCCAATGGGCGATGAATTCGTCGACCTGCGCGATGCTCCGGCAGATGCGCATTTCGTTCGAGATTTTGAATCCCCATTCGCGTGCCTTTTGCAGGTTTTCCCAATGCGAGTCGTAGGGCAGGTCGTCGCCCGCCAGCTGGTAGAGCGTGCAGTCCAGGCCGCGGCGGGCCACGACGGCCGACGACAGCTGTTTGAGCGTCCCTGCGGCGGCGTTGCGCGGATTGGCGAAGAGCGGCTCGCCGGCGGCTTCGCGCTCGGCGTTGAGACGGTCGAACGACGCATAGGGCATCAGGATCTCTCCCCGTATTTCGAACAGATCGGGATAGCCCTCGCCCGACAACACCAGCGGCACGCTGCGGATCGTGCGGACGTTGGCCGTCACGTCGTCGCCCGCGGTGCCGTCGCCGCGTGTCACGGCCTGCGACAGGCGGCCGTGGTCGTAGGTGAGCGAAATGGCCGTACCGTCGAATTTCAGTTCGCAGACGAATTCCGTTTCGCCCACCTCCTTTTCGACCCGTTCGATGAATTCGTGCAACTCGTCGAGCGAATAGGTATTGCCCAGCGACAGCATCGGGAAACGGTGCCGCACGCTGCGGAACTCCGAGGTGATGTCGCTGCCCACGCGCACGGTGGGGGAGTTGGGATCGGCGTATTCGGGGTGCGCCGCTTCGAGTTCCTGCAACTCGCGCAGCAGGCGGTCGAATTCGAAATCCGAGATTTCCGGCGCGTTTTCGACGTAGTATTTTCGGTTATGATCGTTGAGCTGCGTGCGCAGTTCGCGTATGCGTTCGAGTATACCCATATATATTATTGTTCGCGCTAAATTACACAATTTGTTTGGAACATCCATAAAAATCAAAAAAAATGCAAAAAAAATCGGAAGATGAAGGGCGGTATACAAATTTTGTTTATACTTGCACAAAATTTTACGAGTTTTATGGTAAAAGCCATGGCGAATAAGAAACATTTGGTAGCGAGTTTCCACAATCTCTCTCCTGAATTACAGGAGGAAATCAAGCAGAAATATCCGCTTGGTTTTACCGATGCGATGATTCGTGTCGATAAACCGAACGGCGATTTCTTCTATGCCGTTCCTTATGATACCGACGAGATCAGTTATCTCGTTAAAATCGACGTAAAGATCGACGATCTGTCCGAAGACGAGGAGGAGAAGGAGTATTACGACGACGAGATCAAGGGCGCCGACGACATCCAGGAGGAGAGCTCCCAGGCGGAGGAGGCGACGGACGACGACGTGGAAATCTGACGGCCGGTGCTGCCGGTGCGCTACCCGACTTTCCGAGAGGACGGTCGGGTTTTTCATTGCCGCCGCAGACGGCGTTCCGAACGGATGTGCGCCCTGCGGGCGGCGGCCCGATTCCGCAGGCGGAACCGCCGAGAACCCGAATGGGGGCGGAACGGCTTTTTCGGCCCTTGCTTTGCAGGGAGAGGGGATTGCGGGTGCCCGTCGGCAAAGCGCCGGCAGCTCCGGATTCTTGACAATTTGTTGAAAAGTCCCGCAGCGGGATTGGGTATTTCGGAGAATAATTCGTATCTTTGAATGCAAAAAATGTCTTTTGCATAAAACAGATAACGGAAAAGAGATGAAAAAAGTCGATGTCATTCTCGGTTTGCAGTGGGGCGACGAAGGAAAAGGCAAGGTGGTCGATGTGTTGACCCCCCATTATCAGGTCGTGGCCCGCTTTCAGGGTGGCCCCAATGCCGGGCATACATTGGAGTTCAACGGGGAGAAGTACGTGTTGCGTTCGATCCCTTCGGGTATATTTCAGGGCGATAAGGTCAACGTGATCGGCAACGGCGTGGTGCTTGACCCGATCCTCTTCAAGGAGGAGGCCGAGGCACTGGCCCGCAGCGGCCACGACCTGACGGAGCGGCTCTACATCTCGAAAAAGGCGCACCTGATCCTGCCCACGCACCGCGTGCTGGACGCTGCGTTCGAAGCGGCGAAGGGCAGTTCGAAAATCGGCACCACGGGCAAGGGCATCGGCCCGACCTATACGGACAAGATCAGCCGCAACGGCGTGCGTGTGGGCGACATCTTCCTCGACTTCAAGAAGATTTACGAAGTGGCCAAGGCGCGTCACGAGAACATTCTCGAATCGCTGGGTTACAACTACGATATCGACGAACTGGAACGGCAGTGGTTCGAGGGGATCGAGTACCTCAAAAAGTTCCGCATCATCGACAGCGAGCACGAAATCAACCGCTTCCTCGCCGAAGACAAGGCCATTCTGGCCGAAGGCGCACAGGGTACGCTGCTCGACGTCGATTTCGGTTCGTACCCGTTCGTGACCTCTTCGAATACGATCTGTGCGGGCGCCTGCACGGGCCTCGGCATCGGTCCCAACCGTATCGGCGAGGTCTACGGCATCTTCAAGGCCTATTGTACGCGCGTGGGCAGCGGGCCTTTCCCGACGGAGTTGTTCGACGAGACGGGCGAGGTGCTGTGCCGGCTCGGTCATGAGTTCGGTGCGGTGACGGGGCGCAAGCGTCGTTGCGGCTGGCTCGATATGGTGGCGCTCAAATATGCCATCATGGTCGACGGCGTGACGAAACTCATCATGATGAAGGCCGACGTGATGAACGATTTCGATACGATCAAGGTGGCCGAGGCCTACGAGATCGACGGCCGTCGCGTGACGGAGTTCCCCTACGACATTCAGGACGACGTGAAACCCGTCTACCGTGAGTTCAAGGGGTGGAAAACCGATTTGAAGCAGGTGCGCCGTTACGAGGATTTTCCTGCCGAGTTCAAGACCTATGTGGAATATATCGAACGCGAGACGGGCGTGCCCGTGGCGATCATTTCGGTCGGGCCAGACCGCGACGAGACGATCGTCCGGCAGTAGATAGACGTATTGACGATATCAAAATATTGAATATTCTATGAGACGAATCTCTTTGCTGTGCGTGACGTGCGCTGCGGCGATGATGGTGGCCGGCGGCTGCGCGTCGATGTCGGGGACGCTCAAAGGCGGCCTCATCGGCGGCGGAGGCGGCACGGCCGTCGGCGCCGGTATCGGTGCGTTGGCCGGCGGCGGCAAGGGCGCTGCGATCGGTGCCGGCGTAGGGCTGGCGCTCGGCGCGACGGCCGGTGCGCTGATCGGCCGCAAGATGGAGAAGCAGAAGGCCGAATTGGCGGCTATCGAGGGGGCCGAAGTCGAAACGGTGACCGATACCAACGGGCTGGACGCCATCAAGGTTACCTTCGACACGGGCATTCTCTTCCCGACCAACGGAACGGCGCTCAACGCTTCGGCGAAGGCTGCGCTTGACAAGTTCGCCATCAGCCTGTTGCAGAATCCCGATACGGACGTGACCGTTTTCGGCCATACCGACAGCACGGGGACGCTCGCGGTCAACGAGCGTATTTCGCTCGAACGTGCGCAGGCCGTTCGCAACTATTTGGAGACGAAAGGAATTGCCTCGAACCGCTTCCTCAAAGTCGAGGGTAAGGCCTATACCGAGCCGGTCGCCTCGAACGATACGGCCGAGGGCCGGGCGGCCAACCGCCGCGTCGAGGTTTACATCTCGGCCGGTCAGGCGATGATCCGGCAGGCGCAGGAGGGGACGCTCCAATAGGATTTTCGGCGGGTTTTCCGGTGGGAAACCTGCCGTTTTTCGTGAATATACAATGCTAACTTAAAACTATACGAATGAAAAAAGCGTTGAAAATCGTTGTATTGGCAAAGCAGGTGCCCGATACCCGCAACGTGGGTAAGGATGCGATGACGCCCGAAGGGACGGTCAACCGCGCCGCTCTGCCGGCAATCTTCAATCCCGAAGATTTGAACGCCCTCGAAATGGCGCTCGCTTTGAAGGACGAGACGGAGGGTTCGACCGTGCATATCCTGACCATGGGCCCCCCGCGTGCAGCCGACATCATCCGCGACGCCATGTTCCGCGGCGCCGACGGCGGTTATCTGCTGACCGACCGCAAGTTCGCGGGTGCCGATACGCTGGCGACCTCCTATGCGCTGTCGTGCGCGCTGCGCAAAATCCGTCCCGACGTGATCGTCGCAGGCCGTCAGGCGATCGACGGCGATACGGCGCAGGTGGGGCCGCAGGTGGCCGAGAAGCTGGGCTGGCCGCAGGTGACCTATGCCGAGGAGCTGCTCGAAATCAAGGCGGACTCGCTGGTTGTCAAGCGCCGTCTGGAACACGGTACGGAGATCGTCGAATGCCCGCTGCCGCTGGTGATGACCGTCAACGGCTCGGCGCCCGAATGCCGTCCGCAGAATGCCAAGCGCGTGATGAAGTACAAGTTCGCGCAGACCAAGTCCGAGATTGCGGCCGCTCCCGACTGTATGGCTTCGGCGATGGCCTCGGCGAAAGCGTATTTGCAGATCGTCGAGCTGGCGGCGGCCGATGTCGATCCCGACGAGACGCAGCTGGGGCTTGTCGGCTCGCCGACGAAGGTCAAGAAGATCGAGAACGTCGTTTTCCAGGCCAAGGAGTCCAAGCGGCTCACAGCGGCCGATGCCGATATCGAATCACTGATGGTTGAACTCATTGCGAGCCACACGCTCGGTTAAAGATCGGAGGATATTCTGTTATGAACAACATATTTGTCTATATCGAGCTCGAAAACGGCGCGGTCGCCGACGTGAGCCTGGAATTGCTGACCAAGGGCAGGGAGCTGGCCGACGAGCTGGGCGTCAAGCTCGAAGCCGTAGTGCTGGGGCACGGCGTCGCCGGCATCGAGAAGGAGCTGGCCAAATACGGCGCCGACACGGTCTGGGTGGCCGACGACGAGATCTTCGCGCCGTTCCGCACGCTGCCCCATACGGCGGTGCTGTGCGGCCTGATCCGGCAGGAGAAGCCGCAGATCGCCCTGTTCGGTGCGACGCCCGTGGGCCGTGATTTCGCGCCGCGCGTGTCGTCGGCGCTGCACAGCGGTCTGACAGCCGACTGCACGCAGCTCGTGATCGGCGACCACACCGATCCCAAGACCAAGACCGACTATAAGAACCTGCTCTACCAGATTCGTCCCGCCTTCGGCGGCAACATCATCGCCACGATCGTCAATCCCGACCACCGTCCGCAGATGGCGACCGTCCGCGAGGGCGTGATGCGCAAGGAATACGCCGCCAAAGCGGGCGCCGGCGAGGTGAAGCCGATCGACTGGCGTCCGATGGTGCAGGATACGGATTTGGCGGTGAAGATCATCGACCGCCAGATCGAGGAGCGCAAAATCAACATCAAGGGTGCGGGCGTGATCGTGGCCGGCGGCTACGGGATGGGTTCGAAGGAGAACTTCAAGCTCGTGCACGAACTGGCCGAGGTGCTGGGCGCCGAGGTGGGCGCCAGCCGTGCGGCCGTCGACGCGGGCTTCGCCGAACATGCGCGTCAGGTGGGGCAGACGGGTGTCACCGTGCGTCCGAAACTCTACATCGCCTGCGGTATTTCGGGCCAGATCCAGCACACGGCGGGCATGGATCAGTCGTCGATGATCATTTCGATCAACACCGACGCGGATGCGCCGATCTGCAAGATCGCCGATTTCGCCATTACAGGCGATGTCAACGAGGTGATCCCCAAGATGATTAAGTATTACAAACAAAACTCGAAGTAATGGCTAATTTCTTTTTAGATAACAAGGATTTGCAGTACCACCTCGAGCATCCGCTGATGCGTAAGATCGTGGAACTGAAAGAGCGCGGATTCGCCGAGAAGGACACCTATGATTATGCGCCGCAGAATTTCGAAGACGCCATGGACTCCTACCGCAAGGTGCTGGCGATCGCGGGCGAGGTGTGCGGCGACGTGATCGCTCCCAATGCCGAGAGCGTGGATCACGAGGGGCCGAAGGTGGTGAACGACCATGTGGTCTACGCCGAGGGCACGCAGCGTAACCTGGACGCGGTCGTCAAGGCCGGCCTGAGCGGTCTGACGTTGCCGCGCAAGTACGACGGCCTGAATTTCCCGCTGCTCTGCTTCGTGATGACCAACGAGATGGTGGCGCGCGCCGATGCCGGCTTCGAGAATATCTGGGGCTTGCAGGACTGCGCCGAGACGCTCAACGAGTTCGCCTCGGAGGAGCTTAAACAGAAGTACCTGCCGTGGGTTTCGGCCGGTGCGACCTGTGCGATGGACCTCACGGAGCCGGACGCCGGTTCGGATCTGGGAGCCGTGATGTTGAAGGCCACGTGGTCGGAGCAGAAGGGCACATGGCTCCTGAACGGCGTGAAGCGTTTCATCACCAACGGCGACGGCGACGTATCGCTGGTGCTGGCCCGTACCGAGGAGGGTACGACCGACGCCCGCGGCCTGTCGATGCTCGTCTACGACAAGCGCGACGGCGGCGTGAAGGTGCGCCGCATCGAGAACAAGCTCGGAATCAAGGGCTCGCCCACGTGCGAGCTGGTCTTCACCAACGCTCCGGCACAGTTGGTCGGCGACCGTAAGATGGGCCTCATCAAATATGTGATGTCGCTGATGAACGCCGCCCGTCTGGGTATCGGCGCGCAGTCGGTGGGGCTGTGCGAAGCGGCCTACCGCGAAGCGCTGAAATACGCCAACGAGCGTGCGCAGTTCGGCAAGAACATTATCCGCTTCGCCGCGATTTCGGAGATGCTGTCGAACATGAAGGCCAAGACGCAGGGCGTGCGTGCGCTGCTCTACGAGACGACCCGTTTCGTGGAGATTTACAAGCAGTACACCCATATCTCGCACGAGCGTCCGCTCGAAGTGGAGGAGCGCCAGGAGATGAAATACTACAACAAACTGGCCGACGGCTTCACGCCGCTGCTGAAACTCTTCTCGTCGGAGTACGCCAATCAGATGGCCTACGACGCGATCCAGATTCACGGCGGTTCGGGTTTCATGAAGGATTACGCCTGCGAACGGCTCTACCGCGACGCCCGTATCATGAATATCTACGAGGGCACGTCGCAGTTGCAGGTCGTGGCGGCGATCAACCACGTGACCAAGGGCACCTATCTCGAACAGATCAAGCGTTACGAGGAAGCCGGGCATATCGAGGCCGTGCAGCCGCTCGTGGAGCGGCTCGTCTCGCTGCGCGCGAAGTTCGAGGAGGCGGTCGCCCATGTCGAGCAGATCGAGAAGGAGACCTGCGGCTTCAAGGAACTCCATGCCCGCCGTCTGGTCGAAATGGCCGGTTACCTGGCCATTACGCACCTGTTGGCGTTGCAGGCCGGAGATCGTGAGGAGTACCTCCTTTCGGCCGAAATCTACGGAAAACTCGCCGCCTCGAAGATCGAAGAGGCTTACGCCTACGTCATGGCTTCGACGGCCGCCGACGTGGAGCTGTTCAAGACGATCGAGTCGGAGACGCTCTGTTAAGCGGCGGTATATAGACCGAAAACGCCGGACTGTCGATACAGTCCGGCGTTTTCGGTTGCGTGGCGGCGCGGGGCCTTACCACAGGAGCCGGTGAAGGAATCCCGACACGCGCCGATACCCGTCGTGGACGGTTCGCATGACCTCGTAGACGACTTCCCAACGTTCGCGCAGCCGTGCGATGGCGTCGCGGACGGCCAGCTGGTAGGTGAGCAGAGCGATCAGCAGCGTGAATCCGCCCAGCAGAACCGCTGCCAGCGGCAGCGACCCGAGCAGTTCGGCCAGCCAGAATACGAGCGCCGTCACCAGCAGGACGTAGGCCGAAAGGGCCATGACGAGGAAGAATACGAGTGCGCCGGCGAAGGAGCGTTCGGTGGAGTCGGAATACATGGCTGCGAATTACTTTTTGGCGGCGGCTTCTTCGACCTTACCCTCGACCTCGTGGTATTTGTCGCGGACTTTCCGGGCTTCGCGGTTTACGAGATCTTTGATCTGTCCCCGCACTTCGGCTCCCGACTTCGGGGTAGCCAGCAGGGTAATGACCGAGCCGAGCACCATACCGCCCAGCATCGCGAAAAAACAAGAACCTTTCATAGTGGCAAAATGTATTTGAAATTCACCCGCTACGATTGCAAAGTTCAGACCAAAAGCGTAACTTGCAGCATCATTCCCGCACGAAGCGGACGTACCGAATGGATCGATCGAGGGAACATACGGCGGCATTTACCGGACATCGACGCTACGACGGCGAGTGCGACGACGCATTGCGTGCCGTCGTGCGGGAGCTGTACGGCCGGGGTTTCCGTGCGTTTTGGAGCGGCATGGCCCTGGGATTCGACCTCGCGGCCGCCGAGGCGGTGCTCGCCCTGCGCGGGGAACTGCCCGGATTGCGGCTCTGCTGCGCCGTTCCTTTCCCCGGGCAGGCGGATCGTTTTCCGGAGGCGGATCGCCTCCGATATATGCGGATTCTCGATCGGGCGGACGAGGTGGCGACGCTCGCTCCGCGTTATGAACCGCGTTGTTACCTGCGCCGCGACGAGTTTATGGTGGAGCGGTCGGCCGCCGTCGTGGCATGGTTCGACGGCGGCAAGGGAGGGACGCGCTATACCTGGGATTATGCGCGGCGCTGCAAGGCGGAGCGGATCAACTTGTGGTGCGACGGTCAACAGGAACTTTTCTGAGGCATTGCGGCCTCTTTTTTGCGGTTATCGGGTGAATTTCGGGACAGATCGGCCGAAGTGCCTTAATAGTTTTCGGCTTCGCCTTAGATACTCCCGCTCGGCAGAAGCAAGCTAACGCTTGCTTCTGCACTCGACTTTTCGTATCTTTGCATGCGGATGGGACGGCGGGCCGCACGGGCTGCGGGAGAAGCCCTCCTGCGGATGGATTCCGCTTCGGTGGCGATCGGGCGATACTTGCCCGCATGGGCGGAGCCGAAGGATGGGAAAGCCGCCTCGGCCGGCCGCGCGGACCGAACCGCGTCGGAACCGACAAGATTGATTATGAAAAAAGTCCTTACCTTTTCCCTTTTACTCGTGTTGGGGCTCGTCGCCTCGCAATTGCTGCCGGGGCTGCTGGGTGCCGATTACGTTTCGTTCAAGATGTGCTCCGATACGCTGTTGTACGTCTGTCTGGCCTTTATCATGATCAACGTCGGCCGGGAGTTCGAGATCGAAAAGGGCGAGTGGCGCTCCTATGTAAGCGACTATTTCATCGCAATGGCCACGGCCGCCGTGCCGTGGATTTTCATTACGCTCTACTACATGTTCGTGATGCTCCCGTCCGTCTACTGGGGCGACGCCGAAGCATGGAAGGAGAACCTGCTGCTGAGCCGGTTTGCCGCCCCGACCTCGGCGGGTATCCTCTTCACGATGCTGGCGGCGCTGCACCTCAAATCGAGTTGGATGTACCGCAAGATCCAGGTGCTGGCGATTTTCGACGACCTGGACACCATCCTGCTGATGATTCCCCTGCAAATAGCGATGATCGGCCTTCAATGGCAGATGTTCGTCGTCGTGGCGATCGTGACGCTGTTGCTGGTCGCGGGGTGGCGGAAACTGGGGCATTACGACCTGCGGCAGGACTGGAAATCGATCCTGCTCTACGCCGTCGTCGTTTTTGCACTTACGCAGGGGCTTTACGCGCTCACCGCTTCGCTGTTCGGCGAGTCGGGCGGCATTCATATCGAGGTGCTCCTGCCCGCCTTCGTGTTGGGCATGACGATGCGTCACCGCCATGTGGATTCGGCGGCCGAGGCGCGCGCGTCGTCGTTCGTGTCGTTCCTGTTCATGTTTCTGGTCGGCGTCAGTATGCCGCTGTTCATCGGCGTGCAGCACGCCGAGGCATTGTCCGGCCATCATTCGGTGACGGGCTCGCAGCCCATGATGTCGTGGGGGACGATCGCCGTGCATGTGCTGATCGTCTCGCTGCTGTCGAATCTCGGCAAGCTCTTTCCCGTCTTTTTCTACCGCGACCGCAAACTGAGCGAGCGGCTGGCGCTTTCGATCGGTATGTTCACACGCGGCGAAGTGGGCGCCGGCGTGATCTTCATCGCGCTGGGGTATAACCTCGGCGGCCCGGTGCTGATCGTCTCGGTGCTGACGATCGTGCTCAACCTGATCCTCACGGGCGGCTTCGTCCTGCTGGTAAAACGGCTGGCCCTGAAAGCCTACGGGACGCAGCCGTCATAGGAAGTTTCGTCCAAAATTTGTTTATTCGGGAAATTATACCTATCTTTACGGCGTAATAATCTTTCGCGCCGGCTTTCGGAGCCGCTCTTCTCCCCGTTATTTTATTACGAATCCGTCGAATCCGACTGCCCGAACCGAAGGGCGGGAAGCGCGTCGTAAGGTATCGATCCGGCCGGCGAAGCGAAGGTGCGAAGGGTGAAGCGCCCGCAACGGGTGTTTACGGGAAATGTCAATATGAAATCCGGCTCCGCAGGATGCCGTAATACGAGTTCGGCGAGATTCCATATTCACACGACTTTACAATTATCGATAAACTTATCTTACGTCGGACTCACGGATAAATACATGAATTTTCAGGAATTGAATTTGCCGAATGCGCTGTTGCGCGCATTGCGGGACAAGGAATACGAACGACCCACGCCCATTCAGATGCAGGCGATCCCCGCCGCTTTGGAAGGCAGGGATATCCTCGGTACGGCCCAGACGGGTACGGGCAAGACGGCGGCCTTCGCGCTGCCTGTTCTGGCGAACCTGCTGCGTCGGCCGCCCGTCGGCCGCGGACGTCCGATCCGGGCGCTGATCCTCACGCCCACGCGCGAACTGGCGTTGCAGATCGACGAGTCGCTCGGCGACTACGCCAAGTACACGCCGCTGCGTACCTGCGTCGTTTTCGGCGGCGTGAACCAGCGTCCGCAGATCGACTGCTTGAAGCGCGGCGTCGACGTGCTGACAGCTACGCCGGGGCGTCTGCTCGACTTGATCGGGCAGGGGCATATCTCGTTGAAGCAGATCGAATTTTTCGTACTTGACGAGGCCGACCGGATGCTCGACATGGGATTCATCCACGACATCCGGCGCTTGCTGCCGTTGCTTCCCGGACAGCGCCAGACGTTGCTCTTCTCGGCGACGATGCCCAAGACGATCGAACGGTTGGCCGCCGATCTGCTGAACGATCCCGTGCGCGTCGCCGTCGAACCGGTGGCATCGGTGGTCGATACGATCGAGCAGCGGCTCTGCTACGTGGAGAAACCCGAAAAGAAGCAGGCCCTGATCTCGGCGCTGAAAGAGAACGACGGCCGTTCGGTGCTGGTCTTCTCGCGCACGAAGCACGGCGCCGACCGCATCGCGCGGATCGTGTCGAAGGCCGGTATCGGTTGCGACGCGATCCACGGCGACAAGTCGCAGACGGCGCGCCAGCGCGCCCTGTCGAATTTCAAGGCGGGAAAAACGCGCGTGATCGTAGCGACCGACATCGCCGCGCGCGGTATCGATATCGATCAGTTGGAAATGGTCATCAACTACGACTTGCCCGATGTCGCCGAGACCTACGTGCACCGGATCGGCCGCACGGGCCGTGCGGGGCATTCGGGGATGGCACTGACCTTCTGTGCATCGGACGAACGTCCCATGCTGGCCGACATTCAGAAACTCACGGGCAAGAAACTGCGCGTGATCACAGGCTAAGGCCGGTCTCTGCGGAAAACCAACGACGCCCCGCATCCGTCACGGATGCGGGGCGTCGCCATCGTTCGCTTCCCGTCATGCTCCGCGTTCGGCCTCCAACGCCTCCGCTTCGGTGCGGTATCGGGCCGCTTCGCCGCAGGCGCCCCGCCGTTCACAGAGGTCGGCCAGCAACACGAGGGTACGGGCCAGCGAACGAAGATGGTTGCACCGTTCGAAGGGATCTTCGCACAGTTCGCGCAGTATGGCGGCCGATGCGAGGTAGGCCTCTTCGGCGCGGGCATCGTCGTGCATCTCCTCGTAGAGTCGTCCTAGCGATCGTCGGCACTGTGCCGTTGCGGGACGGTAGCGGTGCGGGTCTTCCCCGTCGAACTCGGCGTGTTTGTCCAATGCACGCAGGTACATGCGTTCGGCCTCGCCGAAGCGCCGTGCGTCGGCATGGAGGTTTCCCAACTGCCAGAGCGTCGAGGCTACGTCCTCGCCGTAGACGAGCGGTGCAGCGGCGGCCATGCTTTCGTAAGCGGATAGCAGGCCGAGCAGCACCTCCTCGGCGCGGTCGTCGTCGAGACGAAGGCTCAACTGTTGGAGATCGCTCATCAGCGTAAGGCGGTTGAGCGTCAGGTCGCGCCGCCCCCGGTAGCTGTCGTAGTTGCGGAGCGCCTGCGTGAACAGGCGGAGCGCCGTGCGGTAGGAGGCGGGCGTGTGGCGCCACCAGTAGAATTTTCCCAGCGTATGCTGTGCCTCTGCGAGTCTGGGACGGTAGGTGTTCGGGCGTCGTTCGACGGCCTTTTCGTAGCGGGCGACCTCTGCGCGGCAGCGGGCGATGCATTCGCGCAGCCAGGCGCGGTGTTGCTCCCGTTCGGCTCTTTTGTCGGAGTTCATGGTCGGTTGGGATAAGGATTGAAAAAAACGCTGCGGTAGACCGGATCGGCTGCCGCAGCGTTTTCTTTCGGGTTCGGCAGCGTGCTACCAGTTGAGAATCTTCTTGAAATCGAAGACTTCGGGGTCGGCCACGTACGCCTTGGCAGCCTCGTAGTCGGCCGGCGTGATGTAGTTCATCAGGTTGTCGATGACCTGCTGGATCTTGTCCGAGTCGATATTGACCAGACGGGGCGGAATCTTGCCCGTGGCGGGATCCTGCAAGTCTTTGAGATAGAGCGGCGACACGAAGCCGTCCTGGCTGATGTAGACCATGCAGCCCGTCTTGCCCTCCGAGAAGAGTTTGTAGACGCCCATGCCCAACTCCGAGCAGTAGACCAAATCGTAGGCGATCGGAGTCTGGCAGCGCACTTCGTAACCGATCTCTACGGGACGCGACTTTACCTTGATTTTCAGTTCTTTGAGCTTGTTTTCCAGCATCTCGTTGAAGATATGCGCCTTCGATACTTTGCCCAGTTCGGGATGGCCGTGCTCGTCGTAGGAGAAATGGATGCCCGATTTCTTGATCTCTTCATCGCTCAGGGCGTGGAACACACCTTCCGAGATCATGGCCACGCCGTAGTCGATGCCCATGATCTTGCGCTTGATGATCGACGAAACGACCAGGTTGACGATCTTCTCGACGGTGATCTCCGTCTTGTTGAACATCTCGGGAATGACGATCATCGGGTAGTGGCAGGCCGAGCCGATGCCGAAGGCGAGGTGTCCCGCCGAACGGCCCATGGCCGCTACGACGAACCAGTTGGCCGACGTGCGTGCGTCGTTGTAGACGGCGCGGCCGATGACCGTTCCGCCCTCTTTGGCCGACTGGTAGCCGAACGTCGGCGTGCCGGCCGGCAGCGGCAGGTCGTTGTCGATCGTCTTCGGGACGTGGATGTTGGCGATGGGGTAGTGCTTCGCTTCGAGGAACTTGGCGATGCGGTTGGCCGTCGACGCGGTGTCGTCGCCACCGACGGTCACGAGCAGCTTGACGTTGTTCTCGGTGAAGAAATTGAGGTTGAAATTCTCCTCGAAATCCTTGTCGGTCGGTTTGAAACGGCTCATCGTGAGGTATGAACCGCCCTGATTGAAGATGTAGTCGGCCTGCGTGAAAGTCAGGTCTTCGTAGCGGGGCGAGGGATTGAAAAGACCCGAATAACCGTAGTGCAGACCGATCACGCGATACCCTTTGGCAAGGAACGTTTTGGCGACGCTGCCCACCACCGTATTCATGCCCGGTGCGGGACCGCCACCTGTAAGAATTGCAATTGCCTCTTTCATAGTGCTTTAAAGTTATGATTGTTCAGATGTTCCGAATCTGTTCTTTTCGCGTCCAAAATTACAAAATATTTTAATAAACCCGAAACAATCCTCGGCAAAATTCCGGCCGGTCGGGGCAAAAATCTACCTTTGTCCGTCGCCGGCCGGTTTTCCCGGAATGCGGGCGGGGGCAGTCCGTCGTATGCCGGACGGCAAGGAGTTCCGTTTCCGTTTCCGAGCGGCGAGGGGCGTCTTTCCTCTCCGTCGGCACGGCGTTTTGAAAAAGAAGGACGGTCCGCTTCGTGCGGACCGTCCACCACTGGGTGAAAATGTATGATTGTTACTCAACTACTTTCACATTGATCGCCTGAATGCCCTTGCTGCCCTCGCCGAGTTCGTATTCAACTTCCTGCTTCTCGTTGAGAGCCTTGAAACCGTCTTTGACGATGCCCGAGTAGTGAACGAACACTTCCTTACCGTCTTCGCCAGTAATGAATCCGTAGCCTTTCTTGCCATCGAACCATTTAACTTTGCCTTTCATAAAAATAGAATAATAGATTTGTCTGGCAAAGTAAAATAAAAACAATTGAATGTCAAAACTTTTTGGCTTGTTTTTTGAACCGATTCATGAAAAAATGCGAAATTATGCATATATTTGTCTGTGAATTCGGCAAGAAACGTGACCGATAGAACTAAGAATATGAATGCCAGAATCATAACTGCGCTGCTCGCCCTGCTGGGTTTCGGAGCGGCCTGTTCGGGCGTGAAGGAGACCGCGAAGAGTACAGACAGCCGTGCGGACAGCGTGAGGGTCCAACGGCCGATCCGCTTGATGTACGGCGTGCCGGTGCGCGAATTCCAGGCACGGCCGCTGGCCGATTCGGCTCGCGGCGAAGGGCGGCTTCCGTCCGCCGAGGCGCAGCCGGAAGATGTTCCGGCGAAGTGACGGAGCCCTTTCTGCGATACGAAAACCCCGGCTTCCTTGCGAACCGGGGTTTATTGTGAGCGGGGCCTGCGCCCGCGATCGGATTGTCTGAAAAAAAAGAAAGAGACCGCTCTTTCGTGATCTCTTCCCTAATCGATGTTCGACTTGTTCGATTCCAGAACTTTGAGGAACCAGTCGGAGGTCATCATGTCCAACAGTTTGTTGGTGAGGTTGCTCTTCAGCGTCCGCGAGGCAACCACGGTGTTTTTGATCATTCGTACCATACTTAACCTGAATTGCGATCCGCGTTCGAGTCGCCTCTGCGGCGGATCTGTTTTCTAACCTTAACCGATGCAAAGATAATACAAATAAAGGTAAGTTGGTAAATATTTTTATTAAATTTTTCAGAAAATTTAATAAAATATATTACTGTATATGATAATCAGTTTGTTGCATGATTCGAAAGATATTCCCTTTTGGGGGGCTTACGAGTGTCGGTTTGGCAGCATCGGAACGTTGAACTGTCATTTTGGCACTTTGGTGCGGCCGCAGCGGAAGAATCGTATGGAATTATCCCGATCCCGTTTCGTGTTGTTGCGATGATTGCGTATGGCGTTTCTTTCTCCATTTTTTTTCGCCTCGGCACAGTCTGAACAAGTTCGGCTCTGTACATGGCTTAGCGAAAACGTTTTCCCTGATTGTCCGAAGAACGGCAGTCCGCAGCTACCCGACACAGGGATATGCTCTGTTCGCAAGAGTTCGCACGCATCCTTCGCCGGCTATGGACGGCGATGCGACTCAGAGAAGGATAGTCCCGAAAGTTATTCCCGGTAGATGAGCGTTACGGCCGAGACCGAGATGCCCTCTTCGCGGCCCTCGAAGCCGAGCCGCTCGGTCGTGGTGGCCTTGACTGAAACGCAGTCGACACCGATTCCCATGACGTCGGCCAGCGTCCGGCGCATCCGGTCGATGTGGGGGCGTAGTTTGGGTCGCTGCATCCGGATCGTGCAGTCGACGTTGCCGATGCGGTAGCCTTTTTGGGCGAGCAGCTCCGCGACGCGGTGCAGCAGCAGTTTCGAGTCGATACCCTTGTAGTCGTCCGACGTGTCGGGGAAATGCAGCCCGATGTCGCCCAGCGCGGCGGCGCCCAGCAGTGCGTCGCAGAGGGCGTGGATCACCACGTCGCCGTCCGAGTGGGCGACGCACCCCTTGTCGTGTTCGATCCCGACGCCGCCCAGCACGAGGGGCAGCCCTTCGGCCAATGCGTGTACGTCGTATCCGTGTCCGATTCTGAAAAGCATGGGCATCAATCGTCTAAGTCGTTGAAATAATCTCGGTCGATCCGTTTGATTTCATAAGAGAACGCAGTCGTGACCCCGAGTCCGTATTCGATCATGAGCTGTGTCAGTTTCTCTCCGTCGATTTTGACCAGTTTGACTCCCTGGGGTTTGTAGGATTGCGCCTCTTTGGTGAAAGAGGAAGTGGTGATAAAAATCCCTTTCGTACTTCCCTGTCCGGCGAGTGCACCCACGAATTTTTGCAATTCGGGACGTCCGACCGTATTGTTCCTGTTCCATTTCTTGGCCTGGATATGGACGACGTCCAGACCCAGCTTGTCCTCCTTGATGATACCGTCGATTCCTTCGTCTCCCGTGCGTCCGATTGCCTGTCCCGCATCTTGAATCGAACCGCCGTAGCCCATCTTGACCAGAAGCTCGACGACGAGCCGTTCGAAAAATGCGAAATCCTGCATCAGTACGACATCCAGCAGTTCGGACGACAGTTTATTGTGTATCTGTTCGTAGGCGTGGGCGATCGTCTCTTCCGGAGTGACTGGAGGCGTGCATTCCGGATCGATAGCAGGCGCGCACTCGTTTTCCCGCGTCTTGTCGTTGCGGGACGACGGGGCGTAGAAATCGACGAAATTCGGGTATCCCGTCAGGTAGGTTACGTCTATTTTCTTTTTGGATTTTAAAGCCTTTATTCCCAGAGAGGTGATCGAGAGTATCCCTCTTTTTCTCTGTTCGAGCAGTCCCGCCTTCTTTAAGTAGGTTTTTGCCCAGCCGACGCGACCTGAAAAAAGTGCACGATGGCCGCTGGGAGCTAACTGTTCCCGTTCTTCCTGTGTGAGTTCGAATCGGTCGGCCAGTTGCTCTATGACGTTTTTGAAGAGATGCTCCTGTCCGTCCTGAATACATTCCAGCAGAGGCCGCATCAGTGTTTGGTAGTCCGGAATCATGGTGTTCGATTATATCAGACAAAATTAAGTAATTTCTCTTTAAAATGGATATTCTTTTGTAATTTTGTGCATATTCAAACCGAAACAGAGATGACAGATTTGACGAAACTCGCACCCTGCGAGGTGTGGACGGAATTCGAGGCGATCACGCGCGTACCGCGGCCCTCGAAGAAGGAAGAGAAGATACGCGACTACCTGGTAGGCTGGGCGAAGGAGCACGGATTGGAGTACCGGTGCGACGAGACGGGCAACGTCGTGATCCGCAAACCGGCGACGACCGGTTACGAAGGGCGTCCGACGGTGATTCTCCAGTCGCATATGGATATGGTCTGTGAGAAAAATTCGGACGTGGCGTTCGACTTCGAGCACGACGCGATCCGCACCCGCATCGACGACGGGTGGGTGCGTGCCGAGGGGACGACGCTCGGCGCCGACGACGGGATCGGCATGGCTGCCGCACTGGCGATGCTGGCCTCCGCGACCGTCGCGCATCCGGCGCTCGAAGCGCTCTTCACCGTCGACGAAGAGACCGGCCTGACGGGAGCGTTCGGGCTGGGCGAGGGGATGCTGACGGGGAAGTACCTCATCAACCTCGATTCGGAGGACGAGGGCGAACTCTTTATCGGCTGCGCCGGCGGCGTGGATACCGTGGCCAAATTCAGCCCGATGGTGACGCCGGCGCCCGACGGGTTCGAATATTTCCGTATCGACGTCAAGGGGCTGGCCGGCGGCCATTCGGGCGACGACATCGAGAAGGGGCGCGCCAACTCCAACAAGCTGATGGCGCGGCTGCTTTACGAGCTGCTGCCCTACGGGCCGGTGCTGAACCGTTTCGACGGCGGCAACCTGCGCAACGCCATTCCGCGCGAGGCGTTCGCCGTCTTCGGCGTTCCCGCCGAGACGGCCGGCGACGTGTGCGAGCGCTGCCGTGCGTTCGCCGTCGAGATCGTCGAGGAGTTCAAGTACACCGAACCCAATTTGCAGATGACCCTGAACAAAATCGAGTGGGTCGAATGGGTACTCGATCCCGTGACGATGCAGTCGCTCGTCGGGGCGCTCGTCGGTCTGCCTAACGGCGTGCTGGCGATGTCGCACGCCGTCGAAGGGCTGGTCGAGACCTCGTCGAATCTGGCATCGGTGAAGTTCGGTGCCGAGGGGATCGTGGTCACTACGTCGCAGCGTTCGTCGGTGGAGAGCGCCAAGCGTTATGCCGCACAGACCGTCGAGGCGGTGCTGCGGCTCTCCGGCGCCGAAGTCGCTCATTCGGACGGTTATCCCGGCTGGTCGCCCGATCCCGATTCGTACCTGCTGCACGTCACGGAGCAGTGTTACGAGCGGCTTTTCGCCGTGAAGCCCAAAGTACGGGCCATCCATGCCGGATTGGAGTGCGGGCTGTTCTTGGAGAAATATCCGGAGTTGGACATGGTGTCGTTCGGCCCGACGCTGCGCGGCGTGCATTCGCCCGACGAGCGGCTGGAAATCGCCACCGTGCAGAAGTTCTGGGATCTGCTCTGCGCCGTGGTGGGGAGTCTCTGAGCGTCGGAGACCTGAAAAAGAGAGGAGCGTCGGATAACGACGCTCCTCTCTTTTTCGGTCGGTGCGGTTCCATGCCAGCCGCTGTTCACCGGTTCCGGACGGGCTGCCCGGCAATCTACTGTTTGCCGCCCTGCTTGTTGCCGCCGTCCATCATGTCGTCGTTGGAGATCGACTTGCGGGTTTTCCTGACCTGGACGTTCTGCTTTCCGAAGCGCCAGTAGGCGCCGATCGAGAACTGGCGCGAATGGTTGCGGCTGCGGCTCTGCGAGCGATAGGTCGGGGTTTGCGCCGTGGAGCTGTACGTCTGGTATTTGGTGAAGGGGTTGTAGCAGCTGACCGAAATCTGCAACTTCTTGTCGAAGAACTTCTGCGAAAGGGTGGCATAGGAGTAGAAGTAGTCGCCCGACTTGCGGCCCAGGTTCGCGCTGCCGCTGTTGTATCCTTCGCCCAGCGAAACGGTGGCCGCTTTCCAGAGCGCGATGTTCATGTTGAGGTTCTGGTCGAAGGTGAACTCCTCGGTGGAGATCTCCTCTTGGGGCAGCCGGTAGTGGCTGTAACCGCCCCGCCCGTTCAGCGCGAAGGAGAACTTCTCCGAGGGGGAGTAGTTGACCGAAAGCCGTGCGCTGGCCGTGCGCTCGCGCACGTTGTTGCTGTACGTCGTGTGCGAGACGCCCTGGTCGTCGACGCTCGTCCAGCTCGAAATGCCGTCGTTCGACAGGTGGCCCGACAGGGTGAAGGTGCCGCTCCATTTGGGGGAGAAATAGTTGTATTTGAGCGACAGCGTATGTGTCGTCGATGCTTCCAGATCGGGGTTGCCCTGCGAGGTATTGTAAGGGTCGCTGTCGTCGAGGTAGGTCGACAGCATCGAGATCGAGGGACGGCGCAGCCGTTCGGTATACGAGAGCGAGAGGTTGTGCCCGTCGCGCGGTTTGTAGGTGAAGCTGAGGTAGGGGATGAAGTTCAGCAGGCGGTTGCCGTAATCGTAGATTCCCTCCCGGCTGTTGTCGGCGTCGGCATGGTTCCACGTGCGCTCCATGCGCACGCCGGCACGCGCCGATACCTTCGAGAATTTCAACCCGTAGCCGAAATAGAGCGAGAAGATCTGCTGCCGCTGCCGCAGGTCGTCGTACTTGGTCATGTTCGTCGGATCGAACCCGACGGGATCGATCCACGGGATCTCGTTCTGGTAGCCTTTGTTGATCCGGTAGATATATTTGCTGCCGGCTTCGACGTAGTGGTGTTCCGCGAGCGGGTTGTAGTAGTCGAGCTGGAAGGTGTTCGTGAAGCTCCGGCTCGTATGGCGCTTGTAGAGTTGCGAAGAAGGGTAGTTCAGCACGCCGTCGTAGGTGACGAGATTGTAACCCTTGTCGGGGTCGATCTCGACCATGTCCGAAACAGTGAGCGTATGTTCGGGCTTGCGGAAACGCCGCTCGTAGTTGGCGCCGACCTGAAATCCCGTGTAGGGGTAGTTGTCGTAGTCGTGCGTGTCGTAGGCGACGGTCGGCGTTTCGGCGGCGTCGGACATGCGGATCCGAGTGTCGGAGCTGTTCTTCCATGCGCCTGTCCAAAGCGATCCTTCGAGGGTGACGAGGTTGAGCGTATCGGGTTGGTAGCTCAGGTTCAGCGTGACGTATTCGTTGTGGCCCTTGCCGTAGCCGGTCGATTCGGAGGTGTGGTAGCGCTGCTGTTCGGAGGCGAAATTCTCGCGCCGGCTTTCCGATGTGTAGGGGCGGTTCCTGCGGTTCATCTGAAAGAAGAACGCCTGGACCGAAGCGGCGAACTTGCCCTTCTGGACGGAGAGCGAGGCTCCGCCGTATTGCTGGCGGGTGTCGAGTCCCGTGTTGTAGTTGAGGCTGCCGTTGTAGCCGTCGAACTCCTTGCGGGCGGTGATGATGTTGATGATGCCGCCCGCACCTTCGGCGTCGTATTTCATCGAGGGTTCGGTGATGACTTCGATCTTCTTGATCTGCGAGGCGGGCATACTGCGGATCACGTCCTTGAAATTCTTGAACATCGCCGACGACCGTCCGTTGACCAGCACCTTGAAATCGCTCTGCCCGTTGAGCTTCACGTTGCCCTCGGCGTCGATGGTCAGCTGCGGCACTTTGCGCAGGATCTCTTCGAGCGTCGACGATGCGGCCTGCGGATCGTCTTCGACCGAGTAGGTCGTTTTCTCGGCGTCGGCCGTGACGAGCGGTTTCTGGATGGTGACCGTCACCTGGTCGATGTCCACGCCCTGCCGCAAGCGGATCGTACCGGCATCGGTCGCGGCAGTGCGGAGCGTGACGGGCTGCGTTTCGGGATTGTAGCCCACCATGGTGATTTGCAGGCGGTAGTCGCCCGCGGCCTCCGCCGAGAGTTCGAACCGCCCCTGCGCATCAGCGGCGACGGCGGCGACGGCCGTCGAATCGCGTAGCAGGGCCGTCGTGGCGAAGCTCACGGGGGAGTCGTTCGCTGCGTCGACGACTTGGCCGCGCAGCAAGAATTTCTGCTGTGCGGTCATGCTCAGAGGCAGGAGCGACAGCAGCAGGAGAAGCGTTCGTTTTTTCATTTGTCAGGTGTTGGAACCGACGCGTTACGGTGCGCCGGCGAAGTGTCGTGCAAGGTATTTTGCAGGTTGTTGTCCACAAATATATCGATTCTTTTCCGAAAAAGCAATACCCCCTCCCGCAGTGTGCGGATAATCGGGAAAATCGCTATATTTGTAGTATAATCAGGCTTATAAACCGTGCGAATAGTTCGTGAAATACTCTTTTCGGTTTTGTTGTTGCGCTGTTCGGGCGCGCTTGCGCAGGCGTTCGACGACGAACCCTATTACCCCTTTGCACCCTACGAGGAGGAGCGGATGCCCGAATTGGAGAGCGATTCGCTGCTTTTTTACCGTGCCGTGCAGCAGGCTGACGACCTTTGGGCAGAGGTGTCGGCATTCCGCTTTTCGGCTGTTTCGTATCGCCGGCGGGGCGAAGACTATGCCTTGTCGCCCGTTTTGCTGGAAGGTGCGGAGGTGTCGTGGCGTTATCTGACCGCGCTTCGGCGGTTGCAGGCCGAGACGCGGTATGTCGCCGGTGCACGTCCGCAGGTCGGGAGACTTTCGGTCGGTGCCGGAGCGACGGTGGTGTCGCTCACCGAATACGATCCGGTGCCGGGCGGGGCGCTGGCCCTGCGTGCGGCGACCCGCAACTATCGCGCCGGTGCCGAAGGCTCGCTGGCGTTCGAGTTGCCTCGCAGGTGGCACCTGGCCGTGACTGTCGACGGGCGTTTCGGGCGCGATGCGCTCGTCGACGGCGTTTATACGCGGCAGACGACGGCCGCCCTGCGCGTCGGCCGCCGCACGAGGGGCGACGGATACTGGACGGCGGTGTTCGTCGTGCCGTTTGCCGAGCGCGGTTTGCGTTCCTCTTCGGTGGAGGAGGCGTTTATGCTGCGGGGTTCCAATTACTACAATCCCGCATGGGGTCGTCAGGCGGGCGATGTGCGTAACAGCAGGGTGCGGCGCGAGGGGTTGCCGCTGGGTATCGCCGCTTATTGCGGCCGGATCGGCGGGTCGACGCTGTTGCGGGCATCCGCCGCGGTCGAGACGGGCATACGGTGCCAGAGTTCGCTGGCCTGGTACGACGCTTCGACGCCCCGTCCCGACAACTACCATTACCTGCCCAGTTACTTCACGGGCGAGGCGTTCGAGGCCGTCGACGCCGTGTGGCGCGCCGGCGACGAACGCTATACGCAGATCGACTGGGCGGAGCTCTACCGCCGTAACCGGATGCAGCCCGACGGCGAGGCGCTCTATGCCCTCGAAGATCGGGTGGAACGTCCGCTGCGGATGCAGACGGCGATTCGTATCGAGTCCGAGGTCGATCCGCAGTTGACCGTCGCCTGCGCGCTCAGGGTCGATTACAATGCGCCGCGCCGGTATAAACAGCTGCGCGACCTGCTGGGTGCCGACCGTCTGACCGACATCGATCACTTCCTGCTCGACGACGCGACCTACTCCAACCGTTTGCAGAACGACCTGCGCCACCCCGACCGGACGGTGGGCGAAGGCGACCGTTTCGGCTACGACTACCGCACCGTCCGCTGCGAGGTCGCGGCCGACGGTGTGGTGCGCTACCGTTCGGACCGGTGGACGGCGGCGTTCGGCGCAAGCGTGGGGCGCTGCGTCGTCCGGCGGCGCGGATTCTATGAGAAGGAGTTGTTTCCGGGCGCCGGCTCCTACGGCGGTTCTTCGCGGTTGCGGTTCACACCCTACGCGTTGCGGGCCAGCGCCGGCTATGCCTTTTCATCGCGCAGCTATCTCGAAATCTCGGCGTCGGCGTCGGCCGCGGTGCCCGACGTGGAGGATCTGTTTTTGCAGCCGCTCTACAACAACCGGACGGTGGATGATCCGTCCCTGTCGCGCCGCTACGGCGCCGAACTGGGTTTCGTCCGCACGGGCGGGGCCTTCGAGCTGCGGGTGACGGGCTACCTCGCGGCGACGCGGGACGAAATCCGCACTACCCGTTTTTTCGACGACCTCTCCTACGAATACTGCGATATGACGGTGCGCGGCATCGGCCGGCTCGATTACGGCGCCGAGGCGGCGGCCCGACTGCGCCTTACGTGGAATTGGAGCCTGTCGGCCGCCGTCGGTGCGGGCAGCCACACCTATGCGACGAATCCTTCGGTATGGCTCTACACCGATGCGGGCAACGAGTTCCGCGCCGACGGCGTCACGAGTTACATGAGCGGTCTTCGGCCCGGCGGCACGGCCTCGCTGGCCGCGACGGCAGGCGTGCATTATTTCGGCCGTTCGGGGTGGTATTTCTCTGCCGATGCGTCGCTGGTCGCCGGACGATGGGTCGCGCCGTCGTTCCATTACCGGACTTCGCGTGTGGCGAACCAGGCCTCCGATTCGCCCGAAACATTCGCTCTTTTCATGGAGCAGGAGCGGCTGGACGACTCCTTTACGGCCGATGTCTCGGCGGGGAGAATGTGGCGGCTGGGCGCGTCGAGACTGTCGGTCACGCTGTCGGTACGCAACCTGCTCGACGACCGTCGCACGGTCTACTCCGCCTACGAGTCCGATCGGGTGCGGCGCCTGCGCAGCGGTGCCGAGACCTTTTACCGCCCGTTCGCTACGAGCCTGCTCTATGCCTACGGCCGCAGCGCGACGTTGACCGTGAGTTATAAATTCTAAGAAAATCGTTGGAATTTGTTTTTAATTTCGCTAAATTGCTCTCGTAAAATTAAAACATATCGTTATGATCGTCGGAATTCCAAAGGAAATTAAGAACAACGAGTATCGCGTATCGCTTACGCCGGCCGGAGCCATGGAACTCGTTCGGCGGGGGCATACGGTCTACATCCAGAGCGGAGCTGGCGTCGACAGCGGATTCGCGGACAAGGAGTATCAGGCCGTGGGGGCGAAACTGCTGCCTACCATCGAGGAGGTCTACGCGACGGCCGAGATGATTATCAAGGTCAAGGAGCCGATCGCACCGGAGTACGGGCTGGTTCGTCCGGGACAGCTGCTTTTCACCTATTTCCATTTCGCCAGCAGCGAGGCGCTCACGCGGGCCATGATCGCGTCGGGCGCCGTGTGCTGCGCCTACGAGACGGTCGAACGCAGCGACCGTTCGCTGCCGCTGCTGATCCCCATGTCGGAGGTCGCGGGCCGCATGGCCGCACAGGAGGGGCGCTACTTCCTCGAAAAGCCGCGCGGCGGCAAGGGAATCCTGCTGGGCGGCGTGCCGGGCGTGAAGCCGGCCAAGGTCTTCGTCATCGGTGCGGGCGTGGTCGGTACGGCGGCGGCGCGCACGGCGGCCGGTACGGGCGCTGACGTCACGATCTGCGACGTCTCGCTGCGGCGGCTTACCTATCTGGCGGACGTGATGCCCCGGAATGTCAAGACGCTCATGTCGTCCGAGTACAACATCCGCGAGGAGCTCAAACACGCCGATCTGGTGGTCGGGTCGGTGCTGATTCCGGGCGCCAAGGCGCCGAAGCTGGTGACGCGCGACATGTTGAAACTGATGGAGCCGGGTACGGTCATGGTCGACGTAGCGATCGATCAGGGCGGCTGCTTCGAGACGTCGCGGCCCACGACGCACGAAGATCCGGTCTACTATGTCGACGGCATCCTGCACTACTGCGTGGCCAACATCCCCGGTGCGGTGCCCTATACGTCGACGCTCGCGCTGACCAACGCCACGCTGCCCTATGCCTTGCAACTGGCCGACAAGGGGTGGCGGCGCGCCTGCGCCGAGAACGAAGAGCTGCGGCTCGGTCTGAACATCGTCGAAGGGAAGGTCGTCTACCGCTCGGTGGCCGAAGCGTGGGGGCTTCCCTACGAGCCGCTGCAAAGTTGATCCGCACCGTGTCGGACGATCCGGCCGCCTGCGGGCGGCCGGATCCGTTTGCGGAGACCGGATGCTTTTCGGGTTCGGCGGCCGGCTTCGATCGTGCGGGCGTCGGAACATGCGCCGGCGTGCGGGGGGAGCGTTTGCGTATTTGCCCGAATTTGCCTATATTCGCCTCTCTAAAAAGCGGATTATGATCAAGAATCTTGTTTTCGACTTCGGGGGGATCATCGCCGACTTCGAGTTTTCGCGGGCGCTGGCGGCGTTCGAACGCGTCGGACTGAAAAATCCGGCGGAATATCTGGACAGCTATCACCAGCGCGGGTTCTTCCGCGAACTCGAAAGCGGCCGGATCGGGGCCGACGAATTCGTCCGGCGGCTGGGCGAGTGCGCCGGTCGGGAGGTAAGTTATGCCGAGGCGCGCGAGGCGTGGCTGGGGTTCTTCCTGCTGCCGGTTTCGCTCGAACGACTGGCCTGTTTGGAGGAGTTGCGCCGCGACTACCGGCTCTATGTGCTGAGCAACACCAATCCCTTCGTGATGGACTGGGCGCGCAGCAGCGAATTTTCGCCTGCCGGAAAGCCGCTCGACGCCTATTTCGACAAGTTGTTCCTCTCCTACGAGATGAAGTGCATGAAACCCGATCGGGCGATTTTCGACCGCATGGCGGCCGAGGCCCCGCTCGTTCCTGCCGAGACGCTCTTCATCGACGACAGCGCGGCCAATGCCGCCGCCGGCGCGGCGTTGGGTTATCGGACCTTCTGCCCGCGCAGCAATTCCGACTGGCGGGAGGAGGTCCGGCGGATACTCGGAGCCGGCGTCTGAACCGCGACGGGGATTTCCGCTTCCGCTTTTCGCAGCAGAGGATCGGCGAAATGCAACCGAGTTTGCTTTTGCCCTCGCTTAATCGTACTTTGGCTGACGCCGAAGATACTCCCGCTCGGCAATGTCCAAATAAATTTGACATTGCCCTCGCTTATTCGTATCTTTGTTCCCCTAAATCGACGTAATATGGCTGGTTCGAACTTTGTAGACTATGTGAAGATTTTCGCCCGTTCGGGGCACGGCGGTGCCGGTTCGGCGCATTTCCGTCGGGAGAAGTTCGTCGCCTTCGGCGGCCCCGACGGCGGCGACGGCGGACGGGGCGGCAGCATCGTTTTGCAGGGCGACAGTCAGTATTGGACGCTCATCCACCTCAAATACCAGCGCCACCAGTTCGCCGAGGACGGCGAGGGCGGGTCGGGTGCCCGTTCGTCGGGCAAAGATGCGCGCGACATCGTCATCCCCGTGCCGCTGGGCACGGTGGCCAAGCGTGTCGTGGAGAACGAGCAGGGCGAGACGGAGTTGGTGCCTGTGGGCGAGGTGACGGCCGACGGCGAGCGGCTGGTACTGCTCAAAGGCGGCCGCGGAGGACTGGGCAACTGGCACTTCAAGAGTGCGACGAATCAGGCGCCGCGTTATGCGCAGCCGGGCGAGGAGGGCGACGAAGGGGCTTTCGTATTGGAGTTGAAGGTGCTCGCCGACGTCGGGCTGGTCGGGTTCCCGAATGCCGGCAAGTCGACGCTGCTGTCGGTCGTGTCGGCTGCCAAGCCCAAGATCGCCAACTACGCCTTCACGACGCTCGAACCCAATCTGGGTATCGTCGAGTGTCGTGACGGCAAGTCGTTCGTCATGGCCGACATCCCGGGGATCATCGAGGGGGCGCACGAGGGGCGCGGACTGGGGCTGCGCTTCCTGCGCCATATCGAGCGCAATTCGGTGCTGTTGTTCATGGTGCCGGCCGATGCCGACGATATTCGCCGCGAGTACGAAATCCTGCTGGGCGAGTTGACGCAGTACAATCCGGAGTTGCTGGACAAGCAGCGGTTGCTGGCCGTGACGAAGAGCGACATGCTCGACGAGCAGTTGATCGCCGAGATGCGGACGCACCTGCCCGAAGGGATTCCGGCGCTTTTCATCTCGTCGGTGACGGGATACAACATTCCGCAGTTGAAGGATCTGCTGTGGGAGGCGCTGCATAAGTAATGGAGGAGTTCGACGCCGAAATTTACGATATCGTCCGCCAGATACCGCCGGGCAGGGTCGTGACTTACGGACAGTTGGCACGGCTCGCGCAGCGTCCCCGTTGGGCGCGGCGGGCGGGACGGGCGCTGGCGAATGCTCCCGAAGGATTGCCCTGCCACCGCGTCGTGAACAGCAGCGGAAGGCTTGCGCCCGGATGGCCGGCCCAGCGGGAGTTGTTGGAGCGCGAGGGCGTGACGTTTCGCCGCAACGGCTGTGTCGATCTTTCGAAACACCTGTGGAAGGAAATCGCGCCGATTGCATGAGCCGTGCGGCAGGGAGAGGAAAGAGATTGGTTCTTCGTAAAAATCCACTGAATTTTGCAGTTGCATCGACTGTTCGCCGACGGCGGCAGGATGCACGAACCCTGGCGAGTTGCAGTCCGCCGCATGAGGCGGCGGCGAACTGCCGGCATCGCTTTGCGATGCCGAAGTGATCCTGAGAAGTGATCCTGATAACTGAGGTGTTTTTGAAAATAAGCAGCGCCGTTCCTCACGGAATCCGCCCCTGTCGCGATCGTTGCGGCAGGGGCGGATTTTCAGTATCGGCAGCCGGAATTCGGCCGGAGGTCAGACCGTCGCCTCTTTTTCGGCAGCTGCGTAGTCGCGTTTGCCGAAGATGAGCGATCCGATGCGTACCATCGTCGTTCCGTAGTCCAGCGCCAGCGGATAGTCGTCCGACATGCCCATCGAGAGCGTATCGAACGAGGAGTCGAAATACGCTTCCAGCTCTTTTTTATATTGTTGCAGCAGTTCGAAGTCGAGCCGTACGCGGAATTCGTTGGAGGTGTAGGTGGCGATACCCATCACGCCGCGCACGCGGACCCCCTTCATGGCTGCCAGTGCACCGCTTTTGACGTATTTCAGCAGCGCGTCGTAGGTCCATCCCGACTTGGTCTCCTCGTCCGCGACGTGGATTTCGAGCAGAATGTCGATTACGCGGCCGTTGCGGATCGCCTCGTCGTTGATTACCCGGATGAGCCGTTCGCTGTCGGCCGAATGGATCAGCGCGACGAAGGGGGCGATGAGCTTTACCTTGTTGGTTTGCAGGTGCCCGATCATGTGCCATTCGATGTCCTTGGGCAGCGCTTCGTATTTTGCGGCCAACTCCTGCGGCCGGCTCTCGCCGAAGATGCGCTGTCCTGCGGCGTAAGCCTCTTCGATGAGGGCCGGGGCGTGCGTTTTGGATACGGCCACCAGCGTGACGCCTTCGGGCAGTGTCTCCCGCACGTCCGATAATTGACTTCTGATCGACATACTCTACTCTTTTTTTCGGTTAACGCTCGGGTAAAATTAGATAATTTTTTCGTATTTTTGACCGCAAACCCGATTTTGTTTATGAAGAAGCCTTTATTTTGTCTGCTGACGGTCTTGACGCCGTTCCTTTTGCTCGAAAGCACCCCTGCCGGAGCGTGTACCAACTTCATCGTCACGCGCGGCGCTTCGACCGATTCGACGACGCTGGTGAGCTATTCCGCCGATTCGCATGCGCTGTACGGCTGCCTCTATAAGTTCAACGCACCGAAGGGCGGGTTCCGTGCGGGCGAAATGCTCTCCGTCTACGAGTGGGACACGGGGCGTTATCTGGGCGACATCCCGCAGGTGGAACATCCCTATTCCACGGTGGGGAACATGAACGAACATTCGCTCATCATCACTGAAACGACCTACGGCGGCCGCGGCGAACTGGCCGATTCGACGGGACGCATGGACTACGGTTCGATGATCTACATCACGCTGCAACGCGCCCGCACGGCGCGCGAGGCGATCCGCGTGATGGCCGATCTGGCCGATACCTACGGCTATGCGTCGGAAGGCGAGTCGTTTTCGATCGCCGATGCGGACGAGGCGTGGATCATGGAGGTGATCGGCAAGGGTTTCGAACCGGACGGCAAGGGTGGCAACGCCCGCAAGGGAATCGTGTGGGTGGCGCGCCGCATTCCCGACGGTTATGTGTCGGGCCATGCCAATCAGGCGCGCATCACGACCTTCCCGCTCGACGATCCCGACAACTGCCTCTATTCGCCCGACGTGATCTCGTTCGCCCGCGAGATGGGGTACTACGAGGGACCGGATGCGGAGTTCAGTTTCTGCGACGCTTATGCGCCGGCCGATTTCTCGGCACTGCGTGCCTGCGAAGCCCGCGTGTGGAGTTTTTTCCGCCGCGTGGCCGACGGAATGGACGCCTATACCGACTACGCGATGGGGCACAATCCCGCCAACCGGATGCCGCTGTGGGTGAAACCTTCGAAAAAGGTCTCTCCCAAGGAGGTGTTCGATGCCATGCGCGACCACTACGAGGGGACGCCGATGGACATGACCAGGGATCTGGGTGCCGGCGGTTGCGGGCTGCCGTATCGCTGGCGGCCGATGTCGTTCGAAGTCGACGGTACGGAGTACGTCAACGAACGTGCCACGGCCACGCAGCAGACCGGTTTCTGGCTGGTGGCGCAGGCGAACCGTGCGGCGGGCGACGATCTGGGGATTCTGTGGTTCGGCGTCGACGATGCCGCCACGTCGTGTCTTACGCCGATCTATTGCTCGATCGATCGCGTGCCCGAATGTCTGAGCGAAAACAACGGGTCGATGTTGAAGTATTCCCCCACGTCGATGTTCTGGCTCTTCAATCGCGTTACGAATTTCGCCTACCTGCGCTACGACCGCATGTCGAAGGATTTGCAGGCGGTAGCCGATCGGTGGGAGAATCGGGTGCTCGGCGAGGTGCGCGAGGTCACGGCCGAGGCGCGGAAGCTCGAAGGGGAGGCGCGCGTGAAGTACGTGACCGACTATTCGGTGATGATGGCCCAGACCTTGTTCGATCTGTGGAAGCAGATGGACGAATATTTGCTGGTGAAGTATATCGACGGCAATGTGAAGGGCGAGACCGAACCCGGCAAATTCAAGGATAACGGCAACGGCCGCGATATCCCGGGCGAAATACTCTTCCCGGGTTACGACGAGAAGTGGCAGCGCGCCGTGGCGGCCGACAACGGCGAGACGTTGAAAGTAATTAAAAATTAAGGGGTGACGGGTTGTGTAAAGGACAATCCGTCCCGTTGGAAATTCATACGTTATGAACCATTACGATATTCTGGTGATCGGCGGCGGCCCGGGCGGTATGGGCGCTGCGCTCCGAGCCGCGGAACTGGGGCGCAAGACGGCGCTCGTCGAACGCGCCGAGCTGGGAGGCGTCTGCCTCAACTGGGGGTGTATCCCCACCAAGGCGCTGCTCAAAAGCGCGCAGGTCTACCACTATTGCCGTACGGCCGATGCTTTCGGCGTGACGCTCGGCGGCGAGGCGAAGCCCGATATGGCGCGTATCGTCGCCCGTTCGCGCGGCGTCTCGGAGACGATGCGCAAGGGCGTCGGGTTCCTGCTGGAGAAGAACAAGGTCGATGTGTTGCGCGGCGAGGCCCGTCTTGCGGGCGAAGGCCGTGTGATCGTGGCCGACGAAACGGTTTCGGCCGACCATATCATTCTGGCGACGGGGGCGCGGCCGCGCGAAATGCCCTTCATGCCGATCGACCACGAGCATGTCCTCTCGTCGCGCGACGCGTTGGTGCTCGACGAATTGCCCGAATCGATGGTCGTCGTCGGATCGGGTGCCATCGGCTGCGAGTTCGCGTCGTTCTACGCTGCGCTCGGCGTGCGGGTGACCGTGGTCGAGTACCTGCCGCAGTTGATGCCGCTCGAAGACGAGGAGGTGGCGCGGACGATGGAGCGGGCTTTCCGCAAACAGCGCATCGCGGTGATGACCTCCACGACGGTCAAGTCCGTGACGGTCGACGGCGAGGGCCGGTGCCGCGTGCGCATCGAAGGCAAGAAGGGCGAGGAGGAGCTCACGGCCGACAAGGTGCTTTCGGCCGTCGGCATCAAATCCAACATCGAAGGACTCGGGCTGGAAGAGCTGGGCGTGCGTGTCGAACGCGACAAGATCGCGGTGGACGAACACTACCGCACCAATGTCGAGGGGGTCTATGCCGTGGGCGACATCGTGCCCGGACCGGCATTGGCCCACGTCGCGTCGGCCGAAGCGCTGCACTGCGTGGAACATATCTGCGGCGTCGAATCGGATCCGGTGGATTACTCGGTCATCCCGTCGTGCGTCTTCACTTCGCCCGAGGTGGCGTCGGTCGGCCTGACCGAGCGCGAGGCGCTGGCCCGGGAGATTCCCTATACGGTGGGGCGCTATTCGTTCATGGCCTCGGGCAAGGCTGCGGCCGCCGGCGAACGCGACGGCTTCGTGAAACTGCTTTTCGACGCCGACCGCAAGCTGATCGGGGCGCATCTGGTAGGAGCCAGCGTGACCGAGATGCTCGCCGAGCCTGCGCTGGCCTGCCGTCTGGGGGCCACGGCGCGGCAGATCGCCCGTACGATCCATGCCCACCCGACGATGAACGAAGGGGTGATGGAAGCCGCGGCGGCGGTGCCGGAGCACTGATCGGCGCGGCGGGAGAAAAAGGCGGGGTGCGATCTTGACGGTTGCACCCCGATTTATTGTCGGTCGAAGAGGATTTCGTGGTTGGTGATGCGAAGGCGGTAGCGGCCGTTGAAATACTCGACGATGCCGCAGAGCGTTCCTTCGCCTGCGGGCAGCGGTTTGCGGGCATAGTCGCAGCGGCGGTCGGTGCGGACGACGAATTGCCGGCCGGCCGTATCGAGAAGCGTGCGGTCGGTCGTGACGGGGTCGCCGGTTTCGGGGTCGAAGTCGCACCATGTCGTCGCCTCCTCGGCCAAACGCACCCGGTCGAAGCGCACGTAGCGGCTGATGTGGCGGGGTGCGACCTCCTCGAAACCGAGCGTCAGCGGTTGCCGGCGCGTAGCGGCCGGTGTCACGGCGAGGTAGCGCGCCACGTCGGCCGCGGGGATACGGTCGACGCAATAGTCGCCCGTGGGGAACGTTCCCAGCAGCAGCGTGCCGCCCTCGCTGCCGAGCGCCAATCCCTGACAGTTGATCGTGACGAAGTCGAACAGACGGCAGGTGCGGTAGAGCCGTTCGTCGTCGATCGAGAGGACGATGCCGCCCGTGTCGTCCTCCACGACGATCTCCTTGTAGAATTCGCCCGCGGTGTCGTTGGCCACGATGTGTCCCTGAATCGATATTTCCTGCGTGATGCGGGTCGTGCGGTCGTGGTAGAGCGATTTGAGGACGCTGATGCTCTGGACACCGATCGGCGGAACGTCACCCTCCTGTGCATCCTTTTCGTACGACAGCCGGTCGTCGTCGCGGCATCCTGCGATGCCGGCGGCAAGGAGTGCCAGTGCGCAGAGGCTAATGCGTGCAGTCGTTCTCATCGCGCATTTGGAGGATGAATTGTTTGCCGTAACTGCCGGCCGTGCCGTATTCGAGCACACCCGTCAGCGAGCACTCTCCCGCCGGAATCTCCCGATCGGCGAAACGGGCGTAAGCACTCGTATAGACGGCGATCGTCCGCCCCGCGGCGTCTTCGAAAAGCCGGTAGCCCTCCCACGTTTGCGGGACGGCCTGTTCCGCGTCGGGGCGGAACCGCAGGGCGTCGATACGAACCAGACGGCCGCACGACGCCGTGCCGAGTCGTGCGATTTCGCACGGTGTAGCGACGGGTTCCTGCCGTTCGCCCGTAGGATGCAGCAGCCGTTCGAGCAGCACGCGCGAGGAGATGTAGCCGGTCGGGTAGGGGCTGTACGCATCGGGCGGCAGTCCGATCTGCAATACGCCGTTCCGCTCGCCGAGCGCACAGCCCCGCAGCGAAACGGTCAGGCGGCAGCCCGGCGGACAGATCGTGTAGAGATTGTATTCGGCGATACGCAGTTCGGCTCCGCCCGTGCCGTCGTCGAGCACCAGCGTGCGGTAGAAGTTACCCGCTTCGTCGCTCGACACGACCGTACCGCTGACGGTCAATTCCTCGCGGACGACGACGGTTTCCGCATGGAGAAATGCGTGCAGCGAGGCGATCGTGATGTTCGCCGCCGGAGCGTCGGCCGGCGTATCGGGCACGTCGAAACGGTCGCGGCATCCGCACGACAAGCCGCACAGGGCGAGCAACGCGATGACGACCGGCCGTTTCATTCCCTCATCGTTCGATCCACGAATCTTTCAATCCCAGGAAATAGAGGATGCCGTCGAGGCCGATCGTGGAGATCGATTGGCCGGCGGTGGCCTTCACCTTCGGTTTGGCGTGGAAGGCGATGCCGAGTCCCGCGAGCGAGAGCATCGGCAGGTCGTTGGCGCCGTCGCCCACGGCGATCGACTGGGCGATGTTGATGTTCTCGAACTGGCACAGAAGCCGCAGCAGCTCGGCCTTGCGGCGGCCGTCGACGATCTCGCCCGCGTAGCGTCCCGTGAGACGGCCGTCGACGATCTCCAATTCGTTGGCATAGACGTAGTCGAAGCCGAACCGCTGCCGCAGGTAGTTGCCGAAATAGGTGAAGCCGCCCGAAAGGATCGCCGTCTTGTAGCCCACGCGTTTGAGAATGGTCATCATGCGTTCGAGTCCTTCGGTAATGGGCAGCTGTTGCGCGATCTCCTCCATGACCGAGACGTCGAGCCCTTTGAGCAGCGCCACGCGCTCGGTGAAACTCTCGCGGAAGTCGATCTCGCCCCGCATCGCGCGTTCGGTGATGGCGCGCACTTGCGCGCCGACGCCCGCCCGTTCGGCCAGTTCGTCGATCACTTCGGTTTCGATGAGCGTCGAATCCATGTCGAAACAGATCAGCCTCCGGCTGCGGCGGAAGATGTCGTCGCGCTGGAACGAGATGTCCACCCCGTTGTTCGAGAAGGACATGAACTGCTCCTGAATGGCCGTCGTGGCCTCCTCGGTGAGCGATCCGCGCACCGAGAATTCGATGCACGATTTGGGCGCCCGTTCGTCTTCGTGCAGCGGAACGCGGCCCGTCATGCGCTTGATCGCGTCGATGTTGAGCCCCTGCCGCGAAATCACGCCCGCCACGTCGGCGATGTGGCGCGCCGTGAGTTGACGCCCCAGCAGCGTGATGATGTAGCGGTTCTTGCCCTGCATACCCACCCATGCCGTGTAGCGCTCCTCGCTGATGGGCGTAAAGCGGATGTTGATGCCCAGCTCCGAAGATTTGAAGAGCAGCTCCTTCATGATGGCACCCGATTTGTCGGAGGTCGTCTTGATCAGGATTCCCAGCGTAAGCGACTGATGGATATTGGCCTGGCCGATGTCGAGAATGAAGGCGTCGTAGCGCGCCAGGATGTCCGTGAGCGACGACGTGAGGCCGGGCTGGTCCTTTCCGGCTATGTTGATCTGGATGATTTCTACTTGAGATTCCATGATAGGATGTTAAATGTGCAGACAAAATTAGTGGTTTTTTCGGATATAAATAGTACTTTTGTAACTTAAACGATAAGAATTTGCTTATGCTGGGATTTTTTCTGGAAGCGGAGACGCTGATTCTGCCCGACAGCGTGCAGAAGGCGCAGTGGAAACAGATCGTCGAACGGTTCACTTCGCTCGACGCCGAGACTTTCCTGCGTGACTTTACGGGACAGGTGATCTGGGTGGCGTTGAAGATCGCCGTGGCCTTCGCAATCTATGCCGCCGGGCGGTGGATCATCAACCGGCTGGTGCACCTGATGGACGCGTCGTTCGACCGCAGGCAGGTGGACAAGTCGCTGCGCTCGTTCCTGCGCAGCCTGGTCAAAGGTGCGGCCTATACCATTCTGCTGCTGATTATCGTTCAGCTGTTGGGCTTCAATACCACGTCGCTCGTCGCGCTGCTCGCGGCGTCGGGTTTCGGTATCGGTATGGCGTTGAGCGGAACATTACAGAACTTCGCCGGAGGCATAATGGTCATGTTCATGCATCCCTACCGCATCGGCGACTACATCGAGGCGCAGGGGCAGGCAGGTACGGTCAAGGAGATACGTCTCTTCTCGACGGTGGTCACCACGACCGACAACAAACGGATCTACATTCCCAACTCTTCGATTTCGAACGCCATCGTCAACAACTATTCGTCGGAGACGATGCGCCGTGTCGAATGGAAAGTCTCGCTCGCCTACGGCGACGACGTGGCGGTGGCCAAACGCACGATGCTCGCCATGCTGGAGTCCGACAAACGGGTGCTCCATACGCCGGATGCGCCGGCCGATCCGTTCGTGGCCCTGTCGGAACTGGCCGACAGCGCGATCGTCGTGGTGGCGCGGACGTGGACGCTCAACGGCGATTACTGGGATCTCTTTTTCGATATGAACGAGCGGTTCTACAACGAATTGCCGCAGCAGGGGTTGCATTTCCCCTTCCCGCAGCTGGATGTGCATCTCGACAAATAAATACGGAAAACGAACGATGAAGAAGCTGATTGTATGGGCGGTGTTGTCCGCTGCGGTTGCGGTGCTGCCGTCGTGTGGAGACGATGAGGGCGAGGGATGTTCGACGCCCGTGATTTCGGAGGTGAACTACTCGCCGAAAAATCCGTCGAAGAGCGAAGAGGTGACCGTGACGGCCAGGATACGCAACGAACATTGTCCGTTCCAGGCCTGTGTGACCTACCAGGTGGATTCGATTACGGGTACGTGGGGCAATACGACGGAGAGCTATCGCTCGACCGATCCCGTCTATTCGACCGTGGCGGGCGAGACCTACGACTTCATGGCCAAGATTCCCGCCACGAAGCTGACCGGTCGCAAGGTGCGTTTTATGATCGAAGTGACCACGTAGCATCGCCTCTATGTCTCTTCTGATTTCGAGGAGTATGTCGTGCCCGGTCCGATCGAGCCCGATCCCGACCAGCCGGGCGATTCCGGCGAGAGCGACGGTTCGGAAAAATAGCGGGGTGTAGACGCTCGTGCGCCGTTTGCGGCGGAAGGTTAATGAGAATTTATTATTTTGTACGAACTTAATTCTTGAAGGTTTATGGAATTGAAGGAGATTTTGGCAATATCGGGACAGCCCGGGTTGTATAAGTATGTGGCGCAGTCGACGAACGGCGTGATCGTCGAATCGCTGCTCGACGGGAAGCGGATGAATGCTTCGGCGTCGTCGAAGGTGAGTGCCCTGACGGAGATCTCGATCTTCACCGAGGGCGACGACCTGCCGTTGGCCGACGTGTTCACCAATATTTATAACCACACGGGCGGCAAGGAGGCGATCAGCCACAAGGAGGCTCCCGAGAAGTTGAAGGCCGCTTTCGCGGAGGTATTGCCCGACTACGACCGCGACCGCGTGCATGTGTCGGACATGAAGAAGGTCTTCATGTGGTACAACATCCTGCTCGGCGCGGGATTCACCAAATTCAAACTGCCCGAGACGGAGGAGGAATAAGCCCTCCCTGTTCGCAGTCCGTACCTGCCGTCCGCTGCGATGCGGGCGGCTTTTTGTTATCAAAATGTAAAATTCGGGGACGGCCGTTTTGCCGATTCGTTTTTTGTATTATTTTTGTCTCCGGTTGCGATGCGCCGATGCCCGATTCCCCTGTTTTATCGGGGCGGGAGGGGGCGGAGCCGCGATACCGGAACGTCTGTCGGAAACGACGCTTCCCGCAAGCGGGGAATCCTTCCGAGCGCGGGAAGCGATGATTGAAAATAAATGACGATGAAAGAGAAGAAGAAAGTTGCACTGGTGGCCCACGACAACATGAAACGCGATCTGGCGGAGTGGGTCGACTGGAATTGGGAGATTCTGCTCCGGCACCACTTGGTTTGTACCGGAACAACGGGTAAGATGGTGACGCGGACGCTGACGGAGCGGGGCGGTGCCGAGGAGATCTCGCATTTCGACATCACGCTGCTCAAATCCGGCCCGCTGGGCGGCGACCAGCAACTCGGTTCGATGATCGCCGACGGGGAGATCAGCGCTCTGATCTTCTTTTGGGACCCGATGTCGGCGCAGCCCCACGACGTGGACGTGAAGGCGCTGCTGCGCATTGCGACGCTCTACAACGTCCCGACGGCGATCAACCGCTCGTCGGCCGATTTCCTGATCTCGTCGCCGCTCTTCGAGCACGACGACTACCGGCCCGTGGTGAAGGACTACACCTCCTACATCGAGCGGGTGTTGAAGTAGCGGTGCATGGAACGCCGATGCAAAAGGGGGTCGACAGACCCTCTTTTTCGTTTGCAGCGAGGGGGCGAACCACCGAGTTCGTTTTCCGAAGCGCTTCGCTCGACAGCGCGGGTGCTGTCGGCAGTCCGCCGCCGTTCCATGCGCGGATCGCATCCGCTTGTGCCTGTCGCGCTACCGGAGGCGAACTGCCTGCAATTCGGAGAAGGGGTACTTGCGTATAACCGTATTTTTTCACTATCTTTGACTGTGTCTTAGATACTCCGCCTCGGCAATGTTCAAATAAATTTGACATTGCCCTCGCTTATTCGTATCTTTATCCGATCTAAGAACCTGAACATGAAGAAAACGTTACTTTGCTGGCTGGCGGCCCTCGGTGCCGCGGCCGTGATTCCGGCCTGCGGCGGCGCTGCGGGCGATAAAAGTTTGTCGGGGCTCGACCGCGAACGGTTCCGCTCCGAGGTGAACGGCCGGCCGACCGACCTCTACACGCTGACCAACGCCGCGGGAATGGAGGTTTGCATCACCAATTTCGGCGGCCGGATCGTATCGGTCATGGTGCCCGACCGCACGGGAACGCTGCGCGACGTGGTGCTCGGATTCGACAATATCGCCGATTACGTGCGGATTCCGTCGGATTTCGGTGCGTCGATCGGGCGGTATGCCAACCGCATCGGTCACGGGCGATTCGTCCTCGACGGCGATACGGTGCGCCTGCCCGTGAATAACTACGGGCACTGCCTGCACGGCGGCCCCGACGGGTGGCAGTATCGCGTTTACGAGGCACACCAGCCCGACCTGCGGTCGCTCGCCCTGACATTGCATTCGCCCGACGGCGATGCGGGATTCCCCGGCGCCGTGACTGCGAAGGTAGTCTACCGCCTGACGGAGGACAACGCCATCGATATCGCCTATGAGGCGACCGCCGACCGGCCGACGGTCGTCAACCTGACGAACCACTCCTATTTCAACCTGTCGGGCGATCCTACGCATCCGATTCTCGACAACCTGCTGACGATCGCCGCCGACGGCTATACGCCTGTCGATTCGACCTTCCTGACGCTCGGACGGATCGATTCGGTCGGAGGTACGCCCTTCGATTTCCGGAGGCCGAAGGCCATCGGCGCCGAAATCGACTCCGACGACGAGCAGCTGCGCAACGGCCACGGTTACGACCACAACTGGGTGCTGGCCACGGCGGGCGATCTGTCGCGTCCGGCCGCACGGCTCGTCTCGCCCGTGTCGGGTATCGCATTGGAGGTCTTCACCGACGAACCGGGCATCCAGGTCTATGTCGGCAACTTCCTCGACGGGACTGTCCGCGGGAAACACGGCATTCCCTATGCACACCGTACGGCCGTCTGCCTCGAAACGCAGCACTATCCCGATTCACCCAACAAACCGCAGTGGCCGTCGGTGGTGCTGCGTCCGGGAGAGACCTACCACAGTCGTTGCATCTATCGTTTCTCGGTCGACAAGTAGGGACGTTCCGATGAACCGCCTGACCGACATCCGTCTGCACGCGCAGCAACTCGTCGCGCCGCAGTTCGACGATCCGGCCGAGTTGATCCGCTGGATGGGCATGGTGCAGGCGCAGGAGTACAGTTCGGCCAAATGGGCCGTCGCGTTGCGGCTGCGCACGCCCGCAGCGGCGCCCGTGGAGGAGGCGTTGCGCGAAGGTCGCATCCTGCGTATGCACATCATGCGGCCGACGTGGCATTTCATCGCGGCGGAGGACGTGCGGTGGATGCTGCACCTGTCGGCACGGCGGATCCGCGCCGCCAATGCGTCGTTCGCCAAAGGCAACGGCTGCGGGTTGGACGAGGGGGACTACCTGCGTTGCAGCCGGTTGCTGGAACGGATACTCGGAGGGGGCAACCACCTCACGCGGCAGCAGATCGCAGGGGAGCTGGAACGAGCCGGAATGGCCGTCGACGCACCGCGGTTGAATCGTCTGATGATGCACGCCGAAACGGACGGCGTGGTTTGCAGCGGTGCCGACAGGGCGGGAAAACCTACCTATGCGCTGTTGGCGGAACGGGTGCCGCAGGCGGTCGATCTGCCGGAAGAGGAAGCGTTGGCCCTGCTGGCGCTTCGTTATTTCCGCAGCCATTCTCCGGCGACGTTCGACGATTTCGTCTGGTGGTCGGGGTTGCCCGTCGGGCAGGCCCGACGCGGTGTCGGGGCGCTGGACGGGGAGTTGCTGCGCGAATCGTTCGGCGGGCGGGAGTATCTGCTGCACGAGAGTTGGGCGACCTGCCGAAAGGCGCCGGCGCACGCGCACCTGTTGCCGGCGTTCGACGAGTACCTGATCGCCTACAAGGATCGTTCGGACGTGCTGGCACCGGAGCATCGTGCGCGGGCATTCAACGACTTCGGTGTTTTCCGGCCGGTGCTGCTGCACGGCGGCCGGATCGTGGGGCAGTGGGGCCGCAAGGGAACGCAGGTCGGCGTGGAGCCGTTCGCCGGTGAAAAACAACCCTCCGCGCGACTCCTGCGGTCGGCGGAGGGACGTTGGAAACTGTTCCGCGAGGGACAGGCGTTTTCGTAAGGGCGTTACAGTTCGTGCGACAGCGGCGCAGGCACGACCTGCGAGGTGTCGAAGTCGCCCCAGCGCTCGGCGATCGAGTCGAGCGTGGCCATCAGCGCGGGAATGTCGGTCAGCGTGACGAGTTGCAGACGGGTCTGTTTGAAATCGGGCAGCCCCTTGAAGTAGTTCGAGAGGTGGCGGCGCATTTCCAGTATGCCGACGTATTCTCCTTTGATTTCCACCGATTTGCGCAGATGACGCTTGGCGATTTCTACCCGTTCGACGACCGTAGGCTGGGGGAGTACCTCGCCGGTAGTCAGGTAGTGCCTGACTTCGCGGAAGATCCACGGCCGGCCGTAGGTGGCGCGGCCGATCATCACGCCGTCGACTCCGTAGCGGTCGAACATCGCGGCGGCTCGGGGGCCCGAATCCACGTCGCCGTTGCCGATGATCGGGATACGGATCGCGGGATTGTTCTTCACGCGACCGATGAGCGTCCAGTCGGCTTCGCCCCGGTAGATCTGGGCGCGGGTGCGGCCGTGGATCGTGAGTGCTGCGATCCCCACGTCCTGCAACCGCAGGGCGATCTCTTCGATATTCTTGTTTTCGTCGTCCCAGCCCAGACGGGTCTTGACCGTCACGGGGGTGTGGTCGACCGCCTGGACGATGCGGCGCGTTATTTCGACCATGAGCGGCACGTCGCGCATCATGCCCGAACCGGCGCCGCGGCCGGCGATCTTCTTCATCGGGCATCCGAAGTTGATGTCGATGATGTCGGGGCCGGCGGCCTCGGCCATGCGCGCTGCTTCGACCATCGGTTCGATCAGGTGGCCGTAGATCTGGATGCCGACGGGGCGTTCGGCCTCCGTTATTTCGAGTTTTTTGAGCGACTTGGCCGCGTCGCGGATCAGGCCGTCCGACGAGATGAATTCGGTGTAGACCACATCGGCGCCGAACTCCTTGCACATCGAGCGGAACGACGGATCGGTGACATCCTCCATCGGCGCCAGAAACAGCGGCTTGTCGCCCAGTTCCAGATCAGCTATTTTCATCGGCGGGTATTGTATCGGGTGTGACGAGTATTTTGTCGATGCGTGCGCCGTCCATGTCGACGATTTCCAGCGTGAAGCGGTTCCAGTGCAGCTTCTCTCCCGTTTGGGGAATGTGGTCCAGTTCGTCGAGGATCAGCCCGCTGATCGTTTTGTAAGCGGTGTGCGGAATGACCTCCTCCATGTTGAAGTAGGCCAGAAAATCGTAGAAGGAGCACTGCCCGTCCACCAGGCAGCTCCCGTCTTCGCGCCGCACGATGTCGGGTTCGTCGAGGTCTTCGGGAATTTCGCCGACGAGGGCTTCGAAGATGTCTTTGAGGGTGACGATGCCGCGCGTGACACCGAACTCGTCGCAGACGATGCCGTAGCCCAGCTGTTCGCTGCGCAGCTGGTCCATGGCGTTGTAGACTTCGCAGCTTTCATGGAAGAACTTGACCGGCCGGAGCGTTTTGCAGAGGTTGAAGTCGGGTTCTGCGAGGTGCTGGAAGAGGTCTTTGAGGTAGACCACGCCGACGAGTTTGTCGAGCTCCCCGTCGACGACGGGGTAAAGACTGTGCGGGTTGCGGTTGACCCGTTCGCGAATCTGGTCGGTCGTCATGGCGATGTCGATCCAGACGATTTCACTGCGGGGCGTCATCACCGAGTCGACCGCGCGGTCGCCGAGCGAAAAGACGCGTCCGACGATCTGCTGTTCGACCACGCGCACTTCGCCGTCGTCGACGCTCTCCTGGATGATCGAACGGATCTCCTCCTCGGTCACCTTGTTGTCCGACTCTTTGAGGCCCAGCAGTCGGGTGATCGCCGCGGTGCTGCGCGAAAGCAGCCATACGAACGGCGAGGCCGCCACCGAGAGTGCACGCATCGGCCGCGCGACGGCGCAGGCGATCTTCTCGGCCGTGTTCATGCCGATACGCTTGGGAACGAGTTCGCCGAAGATGAGCGTCAGGTAGGTGACGATGACGACGATCGTCACTTGGGCCGCGATCGTCGCCGTGCGCAGGGGAATACCCAGCAGAGCGAGTTCGCGGCCGAATTTCGCAGCCAGCGCATCGCCGGAGTAGATACCCGTGAGGATGCCGATGAGCGTGATGCCGATCTGGATGGTCGAGAGGAACTTGTCGGGGTCTTCGATGATCCGGAGCGCGCGCCGCGCGCCGGCGTTTCCCTGCCGGGCACGCAGTTCGAGGTTGGAACGGCGGGCCGAGATCAGTGCGATTTCCGACATGGCGAAGATGCCGTTGAGCAGGATCAGCAGGATGATGATGACGATTTCCATATTGAATGTATGCGGTATGTTCCGTACGTCGGCCGTTGTCCGGATGCGCGGGCGGGTTCATGCGCCTGCGCCGGTTCGTCGGCCGTCCGGTGCGGAAGCGTATCATTTTGCAAAGATACGAAAAGTCGAGCGCAGAAGCAAACGCATGTTCGATTCTGCCGAGACGGAGTATCTAAGGCGCAGCCAAAGTACGAAAAGTCGAGCGCAGAAGCAAGCGTCAGCTTGATTCTGCCGGGACGGAGTATCTAAGACGTCGGCCGAAGATGAATATTTCGGATGGCGGGAAATGCTGCGGGGAGAATTGTACGGAATCTGTTGCCGGCGATTGATTATTCACCGAAAAAAGCTAAATTTGCAGGGCTAAATCAACAAATCATCAGAGGGAAATGAATATCGATCACTTTATTTCGGAGGCGGTGAGCCGCTCGGTCGAGGCGCTCTACGGGCCGCTGGGGGAGGAGCAGTTGCAGATTCAGAAGACACGCAAGGAGTTCGACGGCGATTATACGCTGGTCGTTTTCCCGCTGCTGCGACGAAGCCGCAAGTCGCCCGAAGCGACGGCCGCCGAGATAGGGGAGCACCTTACGGCGCATATGCCGGAGGTGAAGTCGTTCAACGTCATCAAGGGATTCCTGAACCTCGCTCTTTCGGACGGCTTCTGGGCCGACCGTTTCGCCGAAATCGCAGCCGACGGAACGTTCGGGCAGGCTCCTGCGACGGGCCGCAACGTGATGATCGAGTATTCGTCGCCCAATACCAACAAGCCGCTCCATCTGGGGCATATCCGCAACAACCTGCTGGGCTATTCGGTCGCGCAGATATTGCGTGCCGTCGGCCATAACGTCATCAAGGTCAACCTGGTCAACGACCGCGGCATCCACATCTGCAAGTCGATGCTGGCGTGGAAGCGCTACGGCGGAGGCGAAACGCCCGCTTCGTCGGGAATGAAGGGCGACCATCTGGTCGGTAAATACTACGTCGAGTTCGACAAGCACTACAAGGCCCAGGTCAAGGAGCTGACGGCCTCGGGCATGTCGGAGGAGGAGGCGAAGAAGCGGGCGCCGCTGATGCTCGAAGCGCAGGAGATGCTGCGCCGCTGGGAGGCCAGGGATCCCGAGGTCTACGGACTGTGGGAGATGATGAACGGCTGGGTGTACGACGGTTTCGACGTTACCTACAAGGCGCTGGGCGTCGATTTCGACAAGGTCTACTACGAGTCGCAGACCTACCTGCTGGGCAAGGACATCGTGCAGAAGGGGTTGGACATGGGGATTTTCTACCGCCGCGAGGACGGTTCGGTCTGGATCGATCTTACGGCCGACGGCCTGGATCAGAAATTGTTGCTGCGCGGCGACGGAACGTCGGTCTACATGACGCAGGATCTGGGGACGGCCTACCGCCGTTTCGAGGAGAACGATCTCGATGACATGATCTACGTGGTGGGCAACGAACAGAACTACCATTTCCAGGTTTTGAAACTGGTGCTCAAAAAGCTGGGCTACGATTGGAGCGACCATATCACCCACCTCTCCTACGGGATGGTGGAGTTGCCCAACGGCAAGATGAAGTCGCGCGAGGGGACGGTCGTCGACGCCGACGACCTGATCGACGACATGGTGCGCACGGCACGCGAAATGTCGGACGAACTGGGCAAGCTGGACGACTGCACGGAGGACGAGGCGGCTGCGATTTCGCGGATGGTCGGTCTGGGTGCACTCAAATATTTCATTCTCAAAGTCGATCCTAAAAAGACGATGCTCTTCGATCCGCGCGAATCGATCGATTTCAACGGCAATACCGGTCCCTTCATCCAGTATACGCACGCACGCATCCGTTCGGTGCTGCGCAAGGCGCAGGAGGCGGGGATTGCCTGCGGCGAAGCGTCGGCCGCGGCCTATCTGCCCGAAGAGGTGGCGCTCGTCAAGCAGTTGGCGGACTATCCCAACGTGGTGAAGGCCGCTGCCGAGAATTTCGCTCCTTCGATCGTCGCGGCATACGCCTATGAGTTGGCCAAACAATACAACGCCTACTACCACGATCACTCGATCCTGCGCGAGGAAGACGCTGCGGTGCGTGCCATGCGGCTGCGTTTGTCGGAGCAGGTGGCGCGCGTGATCCGGCTGGCGATGCGCCTGCTGGGGATCGACGTTCCCGAACGGATGTAGCCTGCGGCGGACAGCCTGCCTGTGCAGCCGGCAAAGAACGTATCGACGGCCCTCGACTCTGCTCAGGGGCCGTTTTTCGTCGTTTCGGCGCGATTGTTGAATGGATTGGTGCGAAATCATACTATCCACTCATAAATCGTTAATGACGTGAAAAGGATCTTTACCACTTTCGTATGTGCCTTTGCGGTATGCGCTGCGGCCGATGCCCAGCAGCGAAGCGGGGCTCCGGCATCGTGTCCGCAGGCCGATACCGTTTTGCTGTCGGCCGATGTCGACGGTACCTATCTGGTGCGCAAGTATCTGGTGAAACAGCACGCCGACCGCAACTCCGACTATGCGGTGCGTTATCAGGTCGATGTGGCGCAGCTCTCGTCGACGCTGGCCGGAAATGCGCGGCAGCTGGACGATTTGCAGGCTTTTATCGACAAGGTTTCGCAGGATAAGTCGTTGCGGGTGACGGGCGTGACGATCACCGGCTACGCTTCGCCCGACGGACCCTATGCTCCCAACGAGCGTCTGGCGCGCAAACGCGCGACCGATTTCCGGAACTACGTCGATTCCCGCTACCGCCTTTCGGCCAGCTATCCGGTCACCGTATCGGCCGTAGTCGACGAGTGGCGGGCGGCGGTTCCGGCCGTGGAGGCTTCGTCGATACCCTCCAAGCAGGAGGTGCTGCAAATCCTGAACGGCAGCGACAAGGCGACGGTCAAGGAGATGCGGCTCAAACGGCTCCCTGCGGCGTGGAATTACATGCGCCGGCATATCCTGCCGCCGATGCGCCATGTAGAGATGGCCTTCACCTACGACAAGAGCAGCGTCGTCACCGAGCGCACGCCCATTCCGCTGCCCGAAGTGGAGCCGGTCATCCATGCGACCTACATTCTTGTCGACGATCAGCCCGACGGTCTGATTATCGATATGGACGAGTTCGATTGCACCTGCACGATGTAGCCCGTCCGTTTCAGGCGGGCGTTTTCCGCCCTTGCTCGTCGATGCCGAGCCCCGATCGGACGGAGTCGCCGGATCGCCTGCGGGCGGATCCGGCGGTTTCGTGCGGAAAAATCATCGGGCGAAGTGGCGATTGTCGGAGGTTTTTATTATCTTTACGCCAAATATCAAACTATCAGGATTATTATGGCAAATTTAAGAGAGCTGAAGAAGGAGATCGACTATCGTCTGGAAGAGGTGGTTTTCGACTGCGATATGGCCATTGCCTTCCAGCCGTCGAAGGAGCAGGAAATTTTCGAGCTGATGCAGAAGGCCGTCGCCCTTCGCAACGAGTTGATCGCAAAGGTCAGCAATCCCACCGAACCGCACAACAAATCGCTGGTCCGCAAATACTATGCTGCGCTGCGTGCCGATATCGTCCGGTCGTTCGAGGCATTGTTCGAGGAGCTGAGCAAGATCAACGAGGCGAAGAAGTAGGGGAGTGCCCTTTTTCGGTAAATTTTGCGGGAGGCGACAGGCGACTGTCTCCTCCCGTTCGTATCCCTGCCGATCCCTCCGCGGTGCGCCGGGGCGTGCCGCTTGCAATCGAGGGGGCGTATTTTCGTGTATCGCCGGCCTCGGCATCGAGTCGGTTGAAAATCGATAATCCCACACTGTTATGGATATTCCGAAGTTGATAGCCGCCCAGCGGGCCTATTTCGAGACGGGCGCCACGCGCGACATCGCGGTGCGGCGTCGGGCGCTGCAAGCGTTGCAGGCGTCGGTGCGGCGGCACGAAGAGGTGCTGTGCAGTGCGTTGCGCGCCGATCTGGGCAAATCGGCTGTCGAGAGTTACATGACCGAAATCGGCATCGTCGCGGGCGAAATCCGTTTCGCATTGCGTAACCTGAAACGCTGGATGCGGCCTCGCCGCGTCCCGACGCCGCTCTTCGCCTGGCCGGCGCGAAGCCGTGTGCGCTACGAACCGCTGGGCGTGGTGCTCGTCGTCGCGCCGTGGAATTACCCGCTGCAACTGACGCTGCTGCCGCTCGTCGGGGCATTGGCCGCAGGGAACTGCGTGGTGCTGAAACCTTCGCCGGGCGCTCCGGCCACGGCAGCCGTTCTGTCAGAGATCGTCGGCGAGTGCTTTCCGGAGGAGCTGGTCGCTCTGGTGCCGCACGCACCGCAGGCTGTGGAAGAGTTGCTGACGCAGCGGTTCGACCATATCTTCTACACGGGCGGAGGGACTTTCGGCCGCGAGATCATGGTGCGTGCGGCCGAACGCCTGACGCCCGTCACGCTCGAACTGGGCGGGAAAAGTCCTTGCGTCGTGGGGGCGGAGGCCGATTTGAAGCTGGCTGCGCGGCGCATCGTGTGGGGGAAGACCCTCAATGCCGGCCAGACCTGCGTGGCCCCCGATTTCCTGCTGGTGCACGAATCGGTTTGCGACCGGCTGCTGGTGGAGTTGCAGCGGGCCGTCGAGCGGCAATGGGGGAGCGATCCGCGCTTTGCGGTCGACTATCCCCGAATGGTCGACGGCGCCCATGCGCGTCGTGTGGCGGAGTTGCTCTCCACGGCGGGAGGCGAGACGGTCTGCGGCGGCGAGGTGCTCGAAGAGGAGCGCTATGTCGCACCGACGATCGTTCTGAATCCCGACCCGCAGAGCCGTCTTATGCGCGAAGAGATTTTTGCTCCGGTGCTGCCCGTGCTGACCTTCGCGGAGTTGTCGGAGGCGGCCGATGCGCTGCTCGCCGCCGACCGGCCGCTGGCACTCTATTATTTCGGCGACGAACGCGAAGGCCGCCGTCTGTGCGAGCGGGTGCCGTCGGGCGGGGTGGCGTTCAACGATGTGGTGATGCAGGTGTCGAGTCGTCGCCTGCCCTTCGGCGGGGTCGGTGCGAGCGGAATGGGACGCTATCACGGCGAGGCGTCGTTCGAGTGCTTCTCCAACTGCCGCTCCTATTTTCTGGGGTCGAAACGCTTCGACCTGCCGCTGCGCTATGCGCCTTATCCCGAGCGGCTGCTCGGCTGGCTGCGGCGGCTGATGGATTAGTGGCGGCTCAACACGGTGTGCGGTACGTCGCCGTGCGAGATGAGCTGGATCGGGCAGCCGTAGTTGCGCAGTTGTTCCTCGTCGATGATGTTCGAATCGTGCCGGTGAACATGACGGTTGACGCAGACGATGCTCTTCACCACCGAGGAGATCGTCCCCACGTCGTGCGACACCATGACGATGGCCATGCGGCGGTTCAACTCCTGGAGAATGCGGTATAGTTCGTTTTCGAACTGGTTGTCGACGAAGTTGGCCGGTTCGTCGAGGATCAGCAGCCGCGGCTCGGAGATGATCGCCCGGCACAGAAGCGCCCGCTGCATCTGCCCTCCCGATATTTCGCCGATGGCTCGGCCGGCGACTTCGGCGATGCCGGTGCGTTCGAGCAGTTCCAGCGCCCGCCGGCGGTCTTCGGCGGTGTAGCGCGACCGGAATCGCTTGTGTCCCTGCAAGCCCGACAGTACCGTCTCCGTAACCGATATGGGGAAAGCCCTGTCGAAAACGTTCTGTTGGGGCAGATACCCGATCAGACGCTCTTTGCCGCGGAAAAGTTCGGCAGCGTAGTTCACCGTTCCGCGGTAGGGAATGTTGCCCAGAATCGCACGTACGAGCGATGTCTTTCCTCCGCCGTTGGGGCCGATGACCCCCAGGAAATCGTCCTCGAAAATATCCAGCGACACCTCATCCAGCGCCGTCGTCCCCTCGTATGCGACCGAGAGGTCTCTCACCGAGATCAATACGTTACTCATTGCCGGAGGTAAGTTGTCGGGTGATTTCCCCGATGTTTTCGATGACATCTTCACGCAGCGGATCGATCTTCACGCTGCGGGCGCCGATATCTTCGGCGATGACTTTGACCGTCGACGCGGGGTATTGCGCCTGATAGAAGACGCGCCGTACCTTTTTCCTGCGTGCCTCCTCGATCAGCCGCGCCAGGTGACGGGCCGACGGCTCCTTTCCGTCGTGTTCGACGGCGAGCTGTTCCAGTCCGTAGTCCGCCGCATAGTAGGTGAGGGCGGGGTGGTAGATCACGATCGTGTGTACGTCCGCCTGCCGCAGCGCTTCGGCACAGGCCGTATCGAGCGAGTCGAGGCGGACGAGCAGTTTTTCGTAATTTTCCGTATAACGAACCGAGTCGGGAAACGATGTGCGAAGTGCGTCGTAAGCGTTGGCGGCCATCTGTTTCAGTGCGCGCGGCGAGGTCCAGATGTGAGGGTCGATGCCGTGTGCGTGCCCTTCGGACGCGCGTGCTTTTTCGGTCGGTTCGTGTGTATGTCCGTGTTCGCAACTCCCTTCGAGCAGCCGGATGCCCCGGCTCAGGTTGACCAGTTTCTCCCGATCGGGAAAATCGCGTAACAGATTTTGTTCGAAGTCGATAAGCCCGACGTTGAAGACCAGTTTCGACCGGTTCAGCGCAACGTACTGGCGCGGTGTCGGTTCGAAACTTTCGGGGCTGGCGCCCGCCGGAACCAATACGTCGACTTTGAAGTCGTCTCCGACGATCTGCTCAACGAGCGAGCGCAGCGGCAGGATCGAGACGTAAAGTCGCTCCTTGTCTGTCTGGCGGGTGCTTGACGTACAACCTGTTGTGAAAAGCGACAGGAATAATAAATATAGATATGCGGTTCTCATAGTCGTTATGTATCGTCGTTTCCGGACGGCAAAACCGCTCCGGTGAATAAGAACAAATGTAGCGAAAAATCCGGTTCACTGTGCATTTTCCTGTGGGGAAATCGATGGAATCGTGCATTTTCGGATTACAAGGTGGGATATTTCAGTGATTGATACGCCGTCGGGGTAGCTGTATCCGACCGTTCGAATGGTCCTTTTGGCCGGATCGATATTTAATTTAACATAATATAAATATTAATCCATTATTTGTTGTTTTATAAAATGCGGGATTATAATATTTCTCTGGACCACTATGGATCGGTTTTGAAGTCGCCGGAGGTCTGGCGATTCGCCGACTCTTTTTGGCCGTGCCGATGCATTATTAAGAAATAATTGCGACCAAGGAATTTGGAGAAATTCCGGGGTACCGAAAAATACTCCTAAGAACCTGTTTTTTGGAGTCTATATTATGTTAATTCCGGTAAGGTTCCGTCTACCGTATTTTACGGGTGGAAAAGATAGTTGGCAAAAACGAATCGTGACCCGTTGGCAGGGAAATGGGGCTGCGTCCGAAGTGTCGGACGGGATTCGTTGCTTCGATCGGTTCGGATAGACGTCCGAACCGATGACGTATGATCGAATGGGAACGCCGGTTGAAGTCCGGATTATCCGTGTCCGGCAAATTTGAGAACGGAGCTGCGGTCAGGTTTCCTATTCCTGTTTCGGCGTAAAACTTTCGAAGGTGCGATCGGAATAAACGATGATGATTCGTTGCACGGTAGAAGATGTCATATTTCTAAAATCTCCGGAAGCGATCCGATGCGGATCGACTGCGTCGACGGTATCCGTATTTCCGGCGATATCGGTTTCGCAAGGGGAACCGGAAGGATGTTCGGAGGTTGCGGATTCTGCCGTAAAAAGATCGGGCGAAACGGGTTGTTCCCTGATCGGAGTTTCATCCGAGCGGTACATTGTTTCGTCGTCGAGCAGCAACCAATCAGGGTTGATCTGCGGGAAACTGAGCAGAATTTTTCGCAGCAGATCGTATCCCGGTTTGCTGCGTCCGGAGATGATATGGGAGATATTGGAAGCGCCTGTCCCCAGAATTTCCGCTAGGCGGCTTGAAGTCAATCCTTCGCTTTTCATCAGTCTCAACAATTTTTCTCCCATATTCCCTGATTTTTTACAAATATAAACATTTTTATTTTGTAAAACAAGCGAGATTTAAAAATGTAAATAGTTAACAACGGAAGAATTTGTTTACAATTGTAAACAAATTAAAACTGTAAAAACGCGATTTCCTTTTTACTTACTAATTATGTTTAGATAGAATATAGTAAATATATGATTTTCTTAAATTTAATACTTGTATAATCTTCTGTAATGAGAATCCTTTATCGTACGCTGGTTTTACTCCAATATATAAAATCTTATAGTGTATATAAATAGTATAATCATTTAATATTCTGTAATATAAATTCGTATATTCAATATTTGCACTTAGTGAAATCCGAAGGCTAGTCAATCGTGAATGTGTTTTAACGTTGTTTTACAGATTATGAATTATGAACACCTGATTTTCCGATTTGTGTTTACAAAAGTAAACAAAGAAGGCGTTGGATTTACTTGGAATTATTTACAAAAGTAAATATACTACCCTTTCGTGACTATTTTCAATGAAAAATATGATTTCTCGCCTCTTTGTCTTCTCTAAAAATTACCATCCCTTTCCGGTTGTATACATTATGTTAAAAACAGATTGTTGATAATTCTTTCATATCCACTTATCTATTTATTTATAAGGTATCTATATTTTTGTAATCCGAGGCATTCATGACCTTTTCAGCTCGTATGATTTTTCGATCGTTCAGCGCTGATTCGGGTGTTTGAGGCGGAGAGAACAGGCGGTTTGCTCCTATTTTGATTCTTGAAAAGTCGGTTTCCGGCAGCGAAATCCTGCCTGTTCCGATCGAATTCCCGCTGGATGCGAAAAAATGGAGCGATATTCGGAGTTACCCTTTTTTTGACGGAGCTCGACCGACGGTTTTGGGGAACCTCTGGAATTCGAAGCGTGTCGATTGAAGGTAAAGTGCGCTGTTGATTTCTTCGGAGGTTTGTTCGCGCGGAGTTCGATTCGGGGAAAATACCCTATTGGTTTGACGCCGCCGGATTCGGTTCGTTGCGGGGATGCTCGGATGTACCGGATACAGGAAAAACAGGAGTGTCAAAATTTACATATTTGATAGCGTGTAAATGCTACGTCGCTGTTCGATTCTCCGGATGTTTCCGACCGGCCGGCCGAATCCGTTTATTTTCGAATATTGGTTGCGGGCAACGGTAACTCCGTATTGTCGTAGAGGGAAACAGAGCAGGCATGGGAAGATGAAACGCCCGGAACGATTGTGCGAACGTAGGCAGTGCGGGTGTGTGGGTGTGGGTGTGGGTGTGGGTGTGGGTGTGGGTGTGGGTGTGGGTGTGGGTGTGGGTGTGGGTGTGGGTGTGGATGCTGCTTACTGGCATTATCGGACTGCCCGATCCGGCGCATTTGTTTGTGTCGCAAAAGCGGAATATCGAGATGATCGCGCTGTTGGATTCTTTGCTGTTCTCCGGTCGGAGGTGCCGGGAGGCTTTGCGTTCGCTGCGCTCGGTTTCCTGCTGTTTGTGCGGTGGACACGCAAGCGGTTTCAGTCGATGTCGTGGAGCTTGGGGCCGCCTATCTTCGGAAGAGAGTAAATCCTTGTTTTGCTGAAAAAACGAAAATCCGCTTCGGAATTTTTCGGTATCGTGTCGTCCGATGCAGGTCGTGCATGGCGGAAACCGTCTGTTTACGTGATATTTCAAGACGAAGGTGCTCTGTGCGAGGCTCCTGCGCCGGGGTGTACGGGTGACGGTGTGCCGTCGCGGAGAAAAGCAGGACGCTTCCCAGCGATTCGATCAGGACCGGGGAGGGGCGATGTGCAGAATGGAAAAGGCAGGGAAATTCGGGCGGATCTGTAAAAAAACGTTCGTTTTCAACAGTCGTTTTCTCGCCATGACATAGCTCGCGCAAGCGCGGCTCTGTTCATTTGGCTTAACGAAAACGTTCGTTTTCAACAGTCGTTTTCTCGCCATGACATAGCTCGCGCAAGCGCGGCTCTGTTCATTTGGCTTAACGAAAACGTTCGTTTTCAACAGTCGTTTTCTCGCCATGACATAGCTCGCGCAAGCGCGGCTCTGTTCATTTGGCTTAACGAAAACGTTCGTTTTCAACAGTCGTTTTCTCGCCATGACATAGCTCGCGCAAGCGCGGCTCTGTTCATTTGGCTTAACGAAAACGTTCGTTTTCAACAGTCGTTTTCTCGCCATGACATAGCTCGCGCA
>CDZB01044969.1_pt1 | contig 173431 bp, 122 predicted proteins | sample 554961 | NCBI WGS metagenome assembly CDZB01 (sample SAMEA3182106, study PRJEB8094) | gut metagenome | biome: human; feature: gut; material: Stool; isolation source: human stools | place: Canada | collected 2013-02-26 | reverse complement strand
GGTGTACGCATGTAGATCAAAACGCAAAGTTGAATGACTATAAGAGGGAATCTATGTCCGGGAACAGGCTCGAGAGTAATTGACTTTGTTCGTCGGTCAATGTTATCTTCCGAACGTCTTTTTTTTAAGCTCCTTCTTGGTCTTGTCATACTTAGCCTTGATTTTGTCTTTTTGAGATGCAAGTTTCTTGTTCTCTTTACGAAGACGTTTCAGCTCCTCAAGGAGTGAGTCTTTATCTTGGTTTGAATCTAACTTTTTCATTGATTTATGTATCTTGAAATTATGTTCAAAGTTACTAAAAATCAACGGGTTATGCAAATTTTCAAAGAACTATTTCGTTACTTAAAACGTTAAATATCAGAGCGTTATATTAATAACTTAACGGGTGATTTCAGCATCTGTTTTTCGGAACATCTAACTGGACACCCTATTTAATTCCTTATCTGACAACCCTGCAAAACAACTGATATTCTCAAGAATATTTGCTCTTGACGTGTTGGAAAACGGATTCGAGGGAAAAACCTTTGTTTCCTCTTTCCAATAGAAAGACTGTCCTGGGGCATTAAATGTTGGAGCATCACGAACAATAATATAGTCTGTATCATTCATATGAAATGATAATCCATACCATTTTACGCTCTCGTTTATAACATCTTCTACAATATCTGACTCCTCAGCCAATAAACAATAGTCGATAATTCTAAGTATAGAGGACTTGCCTGTTGAAGAATCACCAGTTATTACATTAACTTTATTTGGCTCAAATTCATAAGTCACGTGGTCTGCATCTTCACGTGTGAACCATAATTGTATTTTATGTATATAGAAGTTCATAATTCAATATTCAATTTATAGAAAACTTCGTTAATATCACACTTGGCTATACTATTACATAGATGCGGTATAGCTTTCAATATATCCTTCAATCTATTTGATGGAATATCTATTATATTATGTGAGTAAATGGATCCACCAATATCAGTAAGAATAATGTCTTTACCATTTATCTCAACTGCATTATTTTGGCTTAGTATGACTATAGTATTGGTAAATAAGATAAGGTAATCCTTATACTTATTGTTGATCTTTGAATCTGTACTTGCTACAATACGTTTTGCATAGCTTTGAAAAGTCTCGCCTACAACATATTTGTTACGTAACTTGTCATCCATTACCAAAGTCAGACAAACTGTTAACAACGTGATATCTGTTATACCTGTTTTCAAAATGGCAATAACAATGCACGCTGCCAAAATTTCATTGTTGTATACTCTGTCCATCTTTTGAATATTTTTCAGTCCAGTTCTGAAGCCAACCAATAAGAGGAATGTTTGAATAAGAATAAAAACATCCATTACTAAAATAATCATCCAATTCTTCATTTCTTAATTTAAGTCGGACTTCTCTTACGTCATCAAGTACCCTACGAGCAGTAGCTAAATCATCTTCATTAGGCAATTTGTGTCTTCCTTTTTTATGTCGAACTCTCCATTGATACATAACATCGTAATCAAATTTATCCTTATCAACATCTGTTATATCATGATTTCTATCAAAAGTATTGAAAGAATTTTCGAAGTCAAGCATTCTATAAATATAATCATCGATTAATTCCTTATCATCAGGACGTATATCATCAATATCCAACAATTGATGTATAAACGTGCTATCTTTCAGATTAGCATCAAATGTTGTAATAGTCCTAATGAAATTTAACTTTGCCACACGATACTTTCCAAATATAGCGTGAAACCTCTGACAGAAACTCTCTGATGTATATGATAAGTATTTTCCTCCTGCAGAACCTTTTACCACCCATTCTTTTACCATTTCTCCCAACAATTCAGAAAAACAATTGTCTACATTTGATGCACAAACGAATTTTTCATTTTTGAGAATGTCATATATTTCAGACTGAATATCTTGAATAGACCTTTCTTCAAAAACAGTATTTTCAAACAACATACCTAGTTGTTCAAAATTCGTTGCCTCACGCATCCATTTCACATAATCCACTTCTTTCGGTTGCTTACCATCTTTAGATGTTTCTTGTTTTTCTTGCGATTTTTGCTCAGATTCAATTATCATTTTATTGATTTTTCCTAATATCTGAGAAATCGTCACCTTACTGTTTTGTAAATCTTTTATATCATTAATTAACCCATTGTCATCCAACCGCTTATTTGTAACAAGAATAAAACGACAATGATTGATAAACTCGCTAATATTCGACCCAGAATTGTTTATCAAATCTATCCACACATGTATTGTCTTCCAAAAGTCAGCGTCTTTCGGTGACATATTTTTATAGCCATTAGTTCCTTTTCTTGTAGTATGTTTCAACTGATAATATCCGTTTTCTTCTGGAGTTGTTAAATCAACGTCGTCCAAACGTTCAAATCCTACAACATCTCCTTTTCTCAAGCGAAGACATTGTTGTATAAAATAATAAAACTGGTATAATGTACCAATTTGTGATGGCATCGCATTATGAGTGTTCTTTGACATAAAACAAAACAATATTTAATTAGTACTCAAGTTAGTACTCAATTTAGGGCATAGCCCTTTATGTAGGCACTTTTACAAATGCCTTTATATTGAGTTCAAGACATTCCTCGCCATGACATAGCAAAAGCGAGCTTTGCTCTGTAATCTTGGCTTAATGAAAATGCTGTAAAAAACTGCTGCGAAGATACTTTTATCACTACAGTTAAAGTGGACTAATCGTTCTTTGAATCAATTGAATACAGTCCTTCACAAGAGATTTCAAGAGTACAACAATTTGATTTTGCAACTTAGCTGTATCAATGTTACTGATATTATTCCGATTTATTATTTCCTCATTTCTTTCGCCATATATTCTAAAAGATCAGCAAGTATTGCGGCGTCATCAGAAACCATTGCCTAATATCAATAATATTTTTGCCATAGCTATTGCTTTAAATAAACTATTTTTATTAAAAATGCGCCACATCCCTCATTTGGTAATGAAGCGATCAACTAATATTACAAGTTCTTCATATGCTCATCAAAATCCTTGCAACATATATAATCATGCTGGATGTAGATTTCTGAATTGAGTGTTTTGCGGGATTTAGTGATGCATTCAGAATAGATGACTGTTGATGTTGATGCGAGGGCATTAAGATTGTAGCTGAAATTATCTATGCCGTTTTTATTAACATCAATGTCGGTGACAAGTAAAAAGACGATGGGCATATCGGAAAAGAGATCGTTATCGGACGTTAATTCACAACAAAGTCTTTGGCTATCTTTGAGTTTTCCGGATAAATTATATTCTTTTGCTGTTTCTTCAATATTTCTTTTTTGTTTCTCTAAGTATAACATGTAGTTACGCCATCCCTTTAGCTCTACGAAACAGAAATATTTCTGAAGGTTACCCAAGCAAACTGCATCAACAGAAGCTGGCTTTTGAGTAACTTTATTATAATATGTGTCCTTTAGCTTATCGAAATCAATAACGTGGAGTCCCTGTTTGTCCGTACATAAGCCGACTCGTTTGCAAGTTTTCTCTATTTGACAAATAGAATCGACTTCAAAGTCTGAGTATTGAGAACGAAGAAATTCGTAAAGTTCTATCGGTGTCATTTTTCTTCTCTATTACGACGTGCTTGGTCAACATTCATTATATCGTTGAGAGGAGCAGCAAGTTTGCTAAACACCAGGTTAAGGTCTTTAGTAACATCCTTAACTACAGACAATTTGCTTTTAGGTTCTTCTTCTGCAAGGTAATAATTTGTATAAGGCTCTAATGAGTGTACGGCAGAAAAGTAGCGTATACCTTGAACGAAGTATGGACTATGAGTGCTGATAATGACTGGAATACCATGTTTTGCTAACTTTACAAGTGTTTCTGCAAAAATGATTTGCCATTGAGGGTGTAAATGGTTCTCAGGCTCATCCCATATTAATATCTTGTCGTTATCAATAATCTGAGATTCAAGAAGCATCTGAATAACACCAAAAGACTTGATTCCTGATGCGATATTAATGGGCGAAAGGTCTATTCCCATATTATCACTAACAAACTTAAGCGCTTTGCTATCGACATCAAAAGCAAAATGTCCACCCATAATATCTGTTAGTCCGTATTCGCTTGCAAGTTTTCTTTCTGGAGAAACCAACTGTAAAGTATATAGTTTGTTGGCAAGATCTTTTATATGTATTGGTACCATACCACGGAAAGACATCGTTTGTTTTTTCTGATATTCTTGATACGTGGCCGCATACAATAACGTGTCAAGTATATGGAGATATAGAGGTGACTCTACATATGTGGCATCAGTTAGGTACTCATCACCATCATAGGTAACGTGTTTGATTGAGTCGTCTATAAATTTTAAGGTCAGGAAATTTAAGTTGTCGTCGTATTCAAGAACAGCCTCTGACTCTGTTGTTCCACATGAACAAATTCTGTTCATGAACTCAGACTCGATAAATACCCGAACCTCTGAAGCGATGTCGGCAGCCTTGCTATAACCAAGTGCGATACTGATATTATCAATGTCTTGTCGGAATAAAGATTTTATTCGGGGTGATATGTCTTTGGCATTTATCCATGCCTCAATGTCGGATAGGTGCTGTTCTACTTCGCTTTTATCAGTTGCGCCTACTAATGGTGCTGTAAATAATGAAGTAGGAAGAGGGAAGAGTTCTGCAAACTCGGCATCGTCATATCTTGAAAAACAACGATTAGCTCGCTTATATAATTCTTCTACTCGTTTTCGTAGTTTTGCTTCTTTGCTTTGATGGTTTAGGTATTCAGCATTCGACTGCGACTTAATCATCGAAAACAGCAGTTTGCCCACAGTGCTCTTGCCAGAACTGTTTGCTCCTGCAATTACAGTCAAACCATCAAGTTTTATGTCTGCTGATTTGATTTTATTGATATTTCTTATTTTTAGTTTCATGGTTAAAGTTTTTTATTGTTCACTTACGGATACTTCTCTACCTCTGAACCAGTCTTATCGTCTGGCTCAGGAACGTGGTGCCGTTGGGAGAAGCGGGGTTCTCGTTGGCGATAGAAGAAGAATCCGTACCATCCGGTTTCATAAATTCTTTTCTACTTTATGTCGTTGGCTGCAACCATACGTAATGGTTGCAATCGTCTAGTAGTTGAAAATGATATAGCGTTCATAAATACCATTCAATTTGATGCGGTCTCTTGCAAAGAGACTTCTTAAGTCACAAAGGTAGTCATTTTATTTGAATCGGACGGCGTTATTTCGTAGTTTTTTGAGTTTCAGAGTTTTTCGGAACGAATAAGCGCACTTAGACCTATCAGAATCCAAGTACAAATAGCTTCCAAAGACAGATGCGTACAGACACGTCAGATCGAAGGATGAACTACGCAATATCAGAGTCCATGAACAGATAGCCGTAGGTGGTCAGCAGTTCCTGCTGTTCGGTCTGGTATCTGTTGCGTGTTTCTTCCGTCGGCTCGCTATCAATGAGGCGCTGCATCTCCTGAAGAACTTGTGTGCCAGCATGCATAATTGGGGCGAGATGGCGCTGGAGCTTTTCGAAGGAGGGGGCGTAGTAGTAGCCAATCTCCTTGATGATGAAGCTGAGGATGAGCCATGCCTCGGCGGGGAGCATCCGGTATTGCGAAAGCTCCGTCAGTACATAATTGCGCAGATAGTCGATGTTCGCGGCTTGTGGGGCGACGTCCTTTGTGGTCTTTACGGGATGAAAAAAGCGGTCGATAAGTGCCTCACGCTCATGGAGGTTACGTTCGTAGAACGGTGAGCCGTCGAGGGTTGCACTGCCAGTCTGATCGACCTCCTCAAAATGCTCAGCATGCACACCGGCGATAGCCACACTCATGCCACCGACATCCATGATAAGACGACGGTCGCGGTCGATGCGAATGACGTAACCTTCGAGTCCTGCCAGGTCGCCAGAGGTGATGCGGAGGAGGATGCGGTTGCGAGCATAATAATGGAAAGGCTTAAGAAGGAAACGGATACGATCGGGCTCCGTTTCGTTGATGCGCATGAAGGGTTGCATCTGCGAATCGGGTATCACAGCCGCCTTGCCCGTACTGCAGTTCTTGCAGAGATAGGTATGTGGAAAATTCCAGTTTAGATATTCTTGTAGTTCTTTTGGATTGCCTTGCAAAAAGACGAGTCCGCTGACGGTCTGCAGTTCCTGACGCTGCACGCCATGCTTCGCCCGCTTCTTGTAATAGCGCACGGTCTTATGCACAAAGTGGGGTACGTTGTCGGCGTTCAGCCTTGCTTCCACCTTCCTCACTTTGCTATGATGCACAAAGACATACGACCAAGATAAAGAATTAGTACCATCCGGTTTCATAAATTCCTGTCTATTCGTTTATATGCAAAGATAGTGCAAACCGAGCGCAATAAAGCTTGCTTTAATTGCCGAGGTGCAGTCTATCTTCTACAAAGATAGACAAAACTTTTTATTTTCGCAAACTTTAACCCCATTTTTACTCTTTTACTTTTTTACTTTTTATTCTCAGCTTTTTAAGATCATCCTCACTTTTAAATTTTCCATGCATCGAGTCGTACATCTGTTGTCCGTAGCGCCAGACGCCGACCAGAGCCACAATCAAGACATACATCAGCGAGAGCTGTAAAGCACTGATATACACACCTTCAGCACTTGCACCGGGCAGTGAGGCGATAACCTTAAGCAGAGTGTTCATCTGCGCTACAACCCACCCCACTCCACTCGCCAGCCACTTCCAAACGACCGTCATCCACGCAGCAAACCAACACAACGGTGAGAGCACAAACAAGAGCATGGCGGCATATATGATAAAGGTGGTGAGCGGCACGGCGACGATGTTAGCCAGAAGGAAATAGAAAGGCACATTGCCGAAGTAGTACATCACCAGCGGCAGCACGAAGAGTTGGGCGGCGAGCGAAATGCACACAAGCGAGACGAGCTTGCCGACGAATCGGCGGTGAGCATAGCGCACGTAGAAGCGGTTGTTGCGGAGCAGCACATGACATATCACGATGCCCATCACAGCCAAGAACGACATCTGAAAGCCGACGTCCCACAGCATCGCCGGACTCGCCAGGAGCATCACACTTGCGGCAAGGGCGAGGCTGTTCGCCGTGAGATAGTCGCGCTGCAGAAAGGTCATTGAGGCGTAGACGCTGAACATCGCTGCCGAACGCACTATGCCCGGCGACATGCCCACCATCAAGGCGAAGGTCCAGACCAGGAGAAGCGTTACGAGCAGTCCGCCCATCGTGTTGCGACGGCGCCCGAGCAGCAGTGCAATCATGGCGTAGATGATGCCGAGATGTAGTCCGGAGAGGGCGAGCACGTGCGACACGCCTGCCTTCGAATACGTATCGCGTAGCTCGGCGCTGACACCGGTCTTGTCGCCGAGGGTCATTGCCGCAATAGTGGCGTACGAATCTTCGGAGAGGGCGCTACCCTGCAGTCGGCTGAGCAGGTCGTAGCGCAGCGATTGCAGCGAGAGAGCGAGGCGGTCGATTCGCGGCATAGCTTCGAGGCTCACCTCCGCACGTTTCCACTTGTCCGAGGCGACGAACGTACGAGCCACGATGCCGCGCACCATGCGCTGTCTGCGCCAGTCGAAACCGCCGCGCTGTGCGTATGTGTCATCGAAACCGCTGAACACCGACTGAGCCTCGATGCCGTCGCCTACAACAATGTGGTTCAACGAATTAGGGTTCTGAAAATAAGCGTTCAGCCTATGTCCTGCGAGTCGCCCACTCACAACGGCAAGCTCGCATTTCATAGAGCGTCGCTTCTTGATAGGTTGCGACACGACAACCGCCTCGTACACTTCTTCTTCGCCCGTGAATGCGCAGCGCAGACTGTTCTCGTAAGATGCAATGCGCCACGCTCCGCCCACTATAACAATGCTGAAGATCAGCAACGTCTGCATCATTTCGAGGCGCTTGCTCATGTGCAGCAGAACAAGTAGCGAGAGCAGACCTACGAACAGCCACCGCCACAGCGCAACGGGCACAGCGTCTGCCGTCGCATCGCCGATGCAGATGCCAACGAGCAGGCATATTGCGATGCGAAGGAAGGTATGGAGCTGTAGTTTGCCGTTGAATTTCATTGTTCGGTCAGTAGGTTTCTATATGCAGTGGTCGTGAAAATATCACTTGCACGTAGAGCTTGGACACACTGCCTTGAACTCGCACTTCTCGCAGTGCGCCTTGCGGCTTGTGCAGATGTATCTACCGTGCAGTAGCAGCCAATGGTGTGCCTTCGCAAGGTCGTCAGCAGGAATGTGCTTCACGAGCTGCTGCTCCACCTTCAGCGGCGTGTCAGCCGTGCGCGGCACGAGTCCGAGACGGTGGCTCACACGGAACACATGCGTGTCGACGGGCATCGCAGCCTCGCCGAACGCCACAGCCAGCATCACGTTAGCCGTCTTACGACCTACGCCTGGCAAGCGCAGCAGACTGTCGAAGTCGTGCGGCACCTCGCCCCCGTACTCGTTCTGTATCATACGAGCGAGTTCTACGAGGTGGCGAGCCTTGGCGTTGGGATAGCTCACGCTCTTCACGTATTCGTACACCTCAAACTCGTCGGCTTCTGCCATAGAGCGTGCGTCGGGATAGTGGGCGAAGAGTTCGGGCGTCACCTGGTTGACACGCTTGTCGGTGCATTGCGCGCTGAGCACAACGGCAACGAGCAGCTGGAACACGCTGCCAAACTCCAGTTCGGTTGTCACTTCTGGATGGATGCCGCGGAAGTAGTCGAGCACATATTTATATAGTTCGCTTTTCTTCATCTTTTGTTGGTTCTATTTCGGATTGTTTCTGTAATACTGCGGTGCAACATTCGTATACACCATATTTACTTTATATGCCGTGCCATTCAGTTTCACAATATACACGCCATGCGAACGCTGTGGCAACGGCAGCTGCATATCTGTAGCCGTAACCGTTATACGCAGAATTATTATGCCTGCAGCGTCATAAACAACAATGCGGTCGCCAACAGACGCGTTAGATATGCTGAGAGTTGAACCGCACAGAGACACTAAAGGCTGCTTGCGGTTGGCACATTCCACAGACACTACGCCACCTTTGATTGGCACGAGTGTGCGCTGATTGACAGTAATGTCAGAACCGCTACCAACAACCGTAGCCTCAGGAATGCAAAGCGCATAGCTATCAGAGTCATTGAGAGGAAAACCAGCAAAGTCGGCATCAACACTATATGCCTTGTCGTTATGCGAAAGCACGGCTGTGGCCTCTTTCAGCACATTACCGTCAGCATCAACCAACTGCAGGCGTGCATTCGGAGCGAGCTGCACTGGTGTGGTATACATTACGTTCACCTCGTCAAGGGCAGTAAGCGCAGAAGCACCGGCAACGCTACACGACTCATATTCTATCGGGGCGAACGTACTATGATATTTGCCCACGAAATCTTTTCGAACTTCCTTATTCACAATATCCTCACGCTCAGAATGCACACTGCCCTTCGGCAACACGAACGAAAAACACATGCCTTTCTCAAAGTTGAGTTCTTTACCGAACGTGCCTTCCACATATCCTAAATCAAAATCGCCGAACCTCTCTTTTGCCGTAAAGCGCATTATCTCTATGCCATTACGCAAAAGCGACATCTCTGCATCGTCAAAAGCCCATACATACAAATAGAACTTGAAGAGGAACGACTGTGCCGTTGAAAAATTATTATTATAAAGGTCAAAATACTTGTCGTCTGCCTTATCGAAAGTGTCGCATACACGAATTTCTACCGCAGCTTCTTCATCAGCAGTTGCAGGGTCGCCGTTTCTATAAAGCAAGCCAGCGGGTATAACAGCCCTGTACGTCTTACCGACAGGCAAATCGAGTCCATCCTCGAACTCTATGAAGAACTTGTCACAAGGCACTTTATATGTATGCAGTTTCTGTTTTGCAAATACTTCATCACCACTGACAATATAAGCATAAGCATCGTCTGTAGCAACCAAATTCTCATTGAATTCCCATTGCAACTTATTCACGCCTGTGTATATTTCAAGAGAAGTACCGAAGCTCCGTTCAATAACATTATGATCCGAGCATAAGACATACTTAACCGCACTAATGCTTTCCGCAGATCTTGCCGACACATTAGTCACAAACAAGAAAAGCAATGAAAGTATTAACAGAGTCTTTATTCGTGACCATTTAACCATAGAAATAGGATATTAGTGAATAATTAATCATTAAGTTTATAACGCACAAATTTATAAATTTTATGGATATGCAGCAAGAAAAGGAGTATGAATTACGGGGATTATACCTGTGCGTCTGTGTTAATTATGCCTAAATCAATGGTTACATTATTGGCATGTTTCGACTGCTTGATATAAATTTGCACTCGAAACAACGAATTAAGAAAACGCTTATGACTGAATTTGAGAAAATGCGCAACAGCGAGTTGTACGACTTCAGTGATGCAGAAACGATGGAAAGCATAAAACATGCTAACCGGCTCTGCAGACGCTTGCAGACGATGACGTCGCTGGATGCCGACTATCGCGAGGTTATCGAAGAACTTATACCTGGCATCCCGGCATCTACAACCGTTAACCCACCGTTCCACTGCGACCATGGCAACGGCATAAAGCTCGGCGAGAATGTCTTCATAAACTATAACTGCACGATGCTCGACTCGGGCTTGATAACCATCGGCGCTCACACGCTGATTGGTCCTAACTGCCAGCTTGTAACGCCCAACCACCCTATCGACTATCTGCAGCGCAGAAAGACTGTAGAGACGGGCTATCCGATAACAATCGGCGAGGACTGCTGGCTGGGTGCCGGCGTCATTGTATGCCCCGGCGTAACCATCGGCGACCGAAGCATCATCGGCGCAGGCAGCGTTGTGGTGAAGGATATACCCGAAGATTCGGTTGCGGTGGGCAATCCGGCAAGGGTTATAAAGAAACTGAAGTAATCCTGCATTTGTATAGAAACAAAAAACGGATTTATCTGTTTGTGGTTAGCTGCAAAGCTGCGCAAACAGATAAATCCGTTTTTATATACTCTCCACCCAGCAATAAATTCCTAAGACAGGATTGCTTGGTTGGTGCAGCGGAGACCGCTGCACCCCCTAAAGAGGGCAGTTCCTAACACAGGATTGCTGGGTTGGTGCAGCGGAGACCGCTGCACCCCCTAAAGGTAGTCTTCTAATAGGCTAAGTGGCTACGGCAAGAATGCCGCAGCCTCCTATATTAATACTCGCTCCAAGACTTGATGCCGATGTCCTCAAGCTTAGTTGTGCAGAACGCATAGATGAATGCGCTTGCGAGGCGTGCGTTCGTGATAAGAGGCACGTTGAGGTCGATGGCAGCACGGCGAATCTTGTAGCCGTTGGTAAGCTCAGAGCTTGTGAGGTTCTTCGGAATGTTCACAACCATGTCGATAGTGTGGTTGTGCAGCAAGTCGAGAGCCTTAGGCTCGTCGCCCTCCTCAGACGGCCAGAGCACGTGTGTGTTCTCGATGCCGTTCTCGTTGAGGAACTTGCTTGTGCCGCCCGTAGCATAGAGCTTGTAGCCGTGGTCGATGAGCATCTTAGCAGCGTCGAGCATAGCCACCTTCTGCTTAGCGCCACCGGTAGAGAGAAGGATGTTCTTCTTCGGGATGCGATGGCCTACAGAGAGCATACTCTTGAGAAGAGCGGTGTTGGTGTCGTCGCCCAAGCAGCCTACCTCACCGGTAGAGCTCATGTCTACGCCGAGCACCGGGTCTGCCTTCTGCAGACGGTTGAACGAGAACTGCGAAGCCTTGATACCAACATAGTCGAGGTCGAAGAGGTTCTTGCTCGGCTTCTCAACCGGCAAGCCAAGCATAACGCGTGTGGCAAGCTCGATGAGGTTGATCTTGAGCACCTTGCTCACGAACGGGAACGAACGCGAAGCGCGGAGGTTGCACTCGATAACGAGAATATCGTTGTCGCGAGCCATGAACTGGATGTTGAACGGACCGTTGATGTGCAGTTCCTTAGCAATCTGACGACCTACACGCTTACAGCGGCGCACGGTCTCTACATAGAGCTTCTGCGGCGGGAACTGGATGGTAGCGTCGCCAGAGTGAACGCCGGCGAACTCGATGTGCTCAGAGATAGCGTAAGCGATAACCTCGCCGTTCTTTGCCACAGCATCCATCTCGATCTCCTTAGCATGCTCGATGAACTTGCTCACAACAACCGGGTGGTCCTCGCTCACGTTAGCCGCAAGCTGCAGGAATCGCTTCAGCTCGTCCTCGTTAGAGCATACGTTCATGGCAGCGCCAGAGAGCACGTACGACGGACGAACGAGTACCGGGAAGCCCACACGCTCGATGAAGCGGTCGATGTCATCCATGCTTGTGAGGGCGCTCCACTCAGGCTGGTTGATGCCGTTGTTGGTGAGCATCTGCGAGAACTTCGCACGGTCCTCAGCGTTGTCGATGTCCTGAGCCTTTGTACCGAGGATAGGCACGTGCTGCTCGTCGAGGAGCACAGCGAGGTTGTTAGGAATCTGACCGCCGGTAGATACGATCACGCCGTTAGGCTGCTCGAGGTCGATGATATCCATAACACGCTCGAAGGTGAGCTCGTCGAAGTAGAGACGGTCGCACATATCGTAGTCGGTAGACACGGTCTCGGGGTTATAGTTGATCATAACCGAGCGGTAGCCCTCCTTGCGGATAGTGTTGAGAGCCTGAACGCCACACCAGTCGAACTCTACAGAAGAACCGATGCGGTAAGCACCCGAACCGAGCACGATGATAGAACGCTTGTCGTTCTCGAAGGTGATGTCGCTCTTGACGCCAGCGTATGTTACGTACAGATAGTTGGTCTGTGCAGGATACTCGGCAGCCAGGGTGTCAATCTGCTTAACAACCGGCAGGATGCCGTAGTTCTTACGACGGTTGCGCACGACGAGCGACGCCTTGCGCATCGACTTGAGCTCGTCCTCAAGACCTACGGCGCGTGCAATCTGGAAGTCGGTGAAGCCGTATACCTTAGCCGTACGCAGGAGTTCCTTGTCGAGAGTGTTGATGTTGCACTTCTTCATAGCCTCATCGATGTCGATGATGTGCTGGAGTTTCTCGAGGAACCACTTGTCGATCTTTGTAAGTTCGTGAATCTGGTCGACGGTATAACCCTTGTGCATAGCCTTAGAGATGACGAACACGCGCTTGTCGGTCGGCTCACGCAGAGCAGCGTCGATATCCTCAATCTCAAGCTCCTTGTTCTCAACGAATCCGTGCATGCCCTGACCGATCATGCGCAGACCCTTCTGTATAGCCTCCTCGAAGTTGCGGCCGATAGCCATCACCTCGCCTACCGACTTCATTGAAGAGCCAAGCTCCTTGTCTACGCCGCGGAACTTAGAGAGGTCCCAACGCGGAATCTTGCAGACAACGTAGTCGAGTGCCGGCTCGAAGAATGCAGATGTGGTCTTTGTCACAGAGTTCTTCAACTCGAACAAGCCGTAGCCCATGCCGAGCTTAGCCGCAACAAAGGCGAGCGGATAGCCCGTAGCCTTAGAAGCGAGAGCAGAAGAACGGCTCAGACGAGCGTTCACCTCGATTACGCGGTAGTCTTCCGACTGCGGGTCGAAGGCGTACTGCACGTTACACTCGCCGACGATGCCGATGTGGCGGATAATCTTGATAGCGAGAGCGCGCAGCTTGTGATATTCAGAGTTGGTGAGTGTCTGCGACGGAGCGATAACGATAGACTCGCCGGTGTGGATGCCGAGCGGGTCGAAGTTCTCCATGTTGCAGACTGTGATACAGTTGTCGTAGCGGTCGCGCACTACCTCGTACTCTATCTCCTTCCAGCCCTTGAGACTCTTCTCGACGAGCACCTGCGGAGAGAACGAGAATGCCTTCTCAGCGATTTTCACGAGTTCTTCCTCGTTGTCAGCAAAGCCAGAGCCGAGTCCGCCGAGAGCGTAAGCAGCACGGATGATGACCGGGTAGCCGAGTTCGGCAGCCGCCTTGCGTGCCTGCTCCATATTCTCGCAAGCCTCGCTCTTGATAGTCTTAACGCCTATCTCGTCGAGCTTCTCAACGAAGAGCTCGCGGTCCTCGGTGTCGATGATAGCCTGCACCGGTGTACCGAGCACCTTCACGTTGTACTTGTCGAGGATGCCGTTGCGGTAGAGTTCAACGCCGCAGTTGAGCGCTGTCTGTCCGCCGAACGAGAGGAGGATGCCGTCAGGACGCTCCTTCTTTATCACTTCCTCTACGAAGTAAGGCTGAACGGGAAGGAAATATATCTGGTCGGCAACGCCTTCAGATGTCTGCACTGTTGCGATGTTCGGGTTGATGAGCACTGTCTCTATGCCCTCTTCGCGCAGAGCCTTAAGCGCCTGCGAACCAGAGTAGTCGAACTCGCCCGCTTCGCCAATCTTCAAGGCACCCGAACCGAGCAATAACACTTTCTTTATATTTTCGTCTTTCATTTATTCTGATGTTTAATGATTAATGTTTGATGTTTTATCGGGCTACAGCCCTAAAACACGAAACTTAAACATTCTGATTATTTCACTTTTCGTTCTACAACTCTTCAGTTAGTTCATAGCCTCTACGAACTTGTCGAACATAAACTCTGTGTCTACCGGACCAGAGCAAGCCTCCGGGTGGAACTGGCTTGAGAACCAAGGCTTCGACTTGTGGCGAATGCCCTCGTTAGAGCCGTCGTTCATGTTTACGAAGAGCTCCTCCCAATCGGCGCCGAGCGTCTTTGCGTCTACGGCGTAGCCGTGGTTCTGCGATGTTACGAAGCACTTCTCTGTGCCAACCATGCGCACCGGCTGGTTGTGTGAGCGGTGACCGTACTTGAGTTTGTAGATATGAGCGCCTGCTGCCTTAGCGAGGAGCTGGTTGCCCATGCAGATGCCACAGATTGGCTTGTCTGAGAGGCTCATCTGCTTCTGGATGATCTTCACGGCATCCTCGCACATATCTGGGTCGCCAGGACCGTTAGCGAGGAACAGACCGTCGAACTCCATGTCGGTATAGTCGTAGTTCCAAGGCACGCGGATAACCTCGCAGCCGCGGTTGATGAGGCAGCGGATGATGTTAGCCTTCACGCCGCAGTCGACGAGCACCACCTTCTTCTCTGCGCCCTCGTTGTAGCGGATGATCTCCTTGCAGCTCACCTTGTCGACGAAATTAACTCCAGCATACTCGGCTGTAGGTATGTTCTCCGGCTCGTCGTCGAAGAGAATCTTACCCATCATTACGCCATGCTCGCGCAGCACCTTAGTAAGCTCGCGTGTGTCGATGCCGGTGATGCCGGGCACGTGCTCACGTTTGAGCCACTCTGCAAGACTCTCTACGGCATTCCAGTGGCAGTACTGCTCGCTGTAGTCAGCCACGATGATAGCCGAAGCGTAGATTTTGTCACTCTCCATGAATGTAGGCAGACCGTTCTCTTCTACTGTGAACGGCGGTACACCATAGTTGCCAACCAACGGATAGGTCAGTGTCATAAGCTGTCCAGCGTACGAAGGGTCGGTGAGCGACTCTGGGTAGCCCATCATAGCAGTGTTGAAAACTACCTCGCCAGCCACCGGTGCTTCATAACCGAACGACTTTCCGTGGAACTTGGTTCCGTCTTCCAATACTAAAGTTACATTTCTCATACTTATATCTTCTCGAATTTTTATATTTCGTTGTTTGGTTTTATCGCGCACATACGCCCTGAAAGCGCAAAAGTCAATTTTCTAATTATCCTTTTGCCCTTTCAGGGCGTGTTTGTTCATGGTTGTTGCAGCGTTCGCCGGCTGCCGTATAACCACAAAACGTGTTTTCTACTTAGTTCCCACAATGCTACTAATGCCAAGCTGCTGCGTATGTAGCCGGGCACGGCGTCCTACTTCTGTCGGTCGATGTAGTTGACGAACGCCTGGTTGCAGAGCTTTGTTCCGCCGGGCGTGGGGTACTTGCCTGTGAAGTACCAGTCGCCGTGGTGGTTGGGTATAGCCTCGTGGAGTCCGTCTATCGACTGGAACACGAGTTCGACCGGTGTCTTCAGACCTTCCGGTCGGAGCATCTCAGCCACTTTCTGGTTTATCTCCTCGGTAGAGAATGGTTTGTATATGTCGCGTACACAGTTGCGCATCATGTCCTTGGGTTTGAGCAGTTCGAGCTTGCACGCCTCGTAGACACGCTGCAGCAGGTCGTTCATGCCGCGCTCGCGGATAAGCTCTATTGTAGCACGGAAAACGCAGAACTCCTCCAGACGCGGCATGTCGATGCCGTAGTAGTCGGGGTAGCGTATCTGCGGAGCCGACGACACGACGACAATCTTCTTCGGGTGGAGGCGGTCGAGGATGCGCAGGATGCTCTCCTTGAGCGTCGTACCGCGCACGATTGAGTCGTCGATAACCACGAGGTTGTCCACGCCCGGCTCAATACATCCGTATGTTATGTCGTAGACGTGCGACGCGAGGTCGTTGCGCGAGTTGCCTTCGGTGATGAAGGTGCGCAGCTTTATGTCCTTTATCGCCACCTTCTCGGAGCGCACGTACGTGTCGAGAATGGCGTGCAGCTCTTCGTCTGTCGGCTCGTGACCGAGCTGCTGTATCTGCTGCACCTTCTGTCGGTTGAGACACTTCTTGAAGCCCGAGAGCAGTCCGTAGTAAGCCACTTCGGCTGTGTTCGGTATGAACGAGAACACGGTGTGGCTGATGTCGCCGCCAATGGCTTCGAGCACCTGCGGCACGAGCAGTTCGCCGAGCTTTTTGCGCTCGCGGTAGATGTCGCGGTCTGAACCACGGCTGAAGTATATGCGCTCGAACGAGCAAGCCGAGTCGCCGCGCTGTTCGAGTATGCGCTCCATGCGCACCTCTCCGCTACGGCTCACGAGCAGCGCGTTGCAGGGCTGCAGCTCCTTTATGTCTTCACATTCGAGGTCGAACGTAGTCTGCAGCACGGGGCGCTCGGACGCCACGGCTACGAACTCGTCGTTCTGATAGTAGAACGCTGGGCGTATGCCCCACGGGTCGCGCATAGAGAACATCTCGCCCGAGCCGGTGAGTCCGCACATCACGTAGCCGCCGTCGAAGTTGGGCATCGTGGTGCGCAGCACGTTCGCCATGTCCATATGGTTGTCTATATATCTGGTGATGTCCATGCCTTCGAGTCCGAGCTTCTTGGCGTCAACGAAGTTGCGTTCGGCTTCGCGGTCGAGGCGGTGGCCCATCAGTTCGAGCAGAGTATATCCGTCGCTGTAGATGCGCGGGAACATGCCCTGCGTGAGCATCTGCTGGAATATCTCATCGATATTAGTCATATTGAAGTTGCCGCAGATGCAGAGGTTCTTAGCCTGCCAGTTGTTGCGGCGCAGGAAAGGATGGACGTATGCGAGTCCTTTCTTTCCGGTAGTGGAGTAGCGCAGGTGTCCCATATAGAGTTGTCCGGCGAAGGGCAGATGGTTCTTTGCGAACTCGGCGTCGGCGAGCAGTTCGGGCGAGAGTCGGGCGTACTCTTTCTGTACGCGTCCGAATATCTCGGTGATGGCATCCTTGCCTTCTGCGCGCTCGCGAAACATGTATTCCGTTCCGGGCATTCCATCGAACTTCACGCATGCCATTCCGGCACCTTCCTGTCCGCGGTTGTGCTGTTTCTCCATCATCAGATAGAGCTTGTTGAGTGCGAACATCCACGTGCCGTACTTCTCCTGATAGTATTCGAGCGGCTTGAGCAATCGTATCATTGCCACGCCACATTCATGTTTCAACGGTTCCACGATGCTTCTATTTTTGTTGTGTTTCTATTGAAGATTACTGTTGTAAGGGTAAAAATTAAGCGCCAAGACAAATAGCCCGACGCTTATATATATACATTATTTCAAAATACCGATAAGTAGACCTGTCAACGACAAGCCAATGCCAAGGAACGACATCCACAAAGAGGTAGTAGCACCAACATAAGCATTGTTGGCTTCAACCTTGTTAGGCTCTACGTAGATGTAGTCGTTCTGCTGAACGTAATAGTAAGGAGAGTTGATGAGGTTGGCATCGTTCAGATTGAGACGATGAACCTCTTTCTGTCCGTCGACACCCTCACGGATGAGGAGCACGTTGTCGCGTTTGCCGAAGATGGTGAGGTCGCCTGCCTGAGCGATAGCCTCCATGATGCTCATCTTCTCGTTGGTGACGGGAACCACGCCCGGCGACTTGACAGCGCCGGCAATAACCACTCTGTAGCTCGAAAGACGCACTGTGACTACGGGGTTTTCGTTCTCAGAGAAATATGGCTTCACCTTATCAAAGATAAGCTTCTCGCACTCGGAGTTGGTGAGTCCTACGACATGCAGCTTGCCAATAACGGGGAAATTGATCTCGCCGTCGTTGTTGACGAGATACTGCTGCACGGTGCTGTTTATACTGCCCGAGCTGCCACCGTTGGCGGTAGGCATATTGGCGAAGAGGTTGAACGGACGAGACGTCTCCTGGTCGGACGTTACGACGGCGATGGAGAGCAAGTCCTTAGGCATGATACGAGCATCGTACAAACCTCTCGAAGCGGCAAGGTTGATAGAGTCGATATTCTTGAAATAAGGAACCTTCCTCGCTGCAGCACAACCGCTGAGGAGAACCACTACTGTCGCTATAATTATCGGAAACAATAATTTCTTCATAACAATTATTCAGTCTTTTGTTTAAATATCGACTGCAAAAATACTACATATTTCTGACACTGACAAGTTTTTTGCTTATACATTTCACAGAATAATGCAACAAAGTACAATCGACCGCCCTACGCTACCCCATCGTCACCCGAACGGAATCCGATCGGACGGCGAACGCAACCCGATCGGACGGCGAACGCAACCCAATCGGACGGCGAACGCAACCCGATCGGACACCGAACGCGACACGATGACACAAACCGAGGCTGGATACACCCCACTAATTGCAACAAACGCCATCACTTTGTAAAAAAACATGGGAGAAGCAGGGGTTTTGTCGCAAATTTTATTTAATTTTGTCGGATAATAACATGGCATGTGCTGAAACGTAGCGTGTTCCATCTTTCATTGCTCTTTTCTGCGGGTGTCATTAGCCTTAGAACATTATGAATAACAAACAAGCAAGCCCACGACTTAACAAGGTGTTATTGATATACACCGGTGGCACTATCGGCATGGGATGCAACCGTGAGACGGGGGCTCTTGAGCCGCTCAACTTCGACCACCTACTGTCGAACTTTCCCGAATTTGCACTTCTGCAGACGGACGTAGACACTTATCAGTTCACTCCTCCTATCGACTCATCGGACATGAGCCTGCGTCGATGGGCTCAGCTTGTACGCATCATAGCCGACAACTACGACAAATACGACGGATTCGTGGTGCTGCACGGCACCGACACTATGTCGTACACGGCATCGGCGCTCTCGTTCATGCTCGAGAACCTCACGAAGCCTGTGATTCTGACCGGTTCGCAGCTGCCTATCGGACAGCTCCGTACCGACGGCAAGGAGAACCTGCTGACGAGTATCGAACTGGCGTCGGCGTTCGGCGAGGACGGGCGCCCGATGGTGCCGGAGGTGTGCATCTACTTCAGCGGCCGACTGCTGCGCGGCAACCGCAGTACAAAGGAGAGCGCCGACGGATTCAACGCCTTCAACTCGTTCAACTATCCGCACCTGTGCGAGGCGGGCGTGGAGTTCCACTTCAATCCCCACTACATCTTGAAGCCCGACTACACGAAGCCGATGATTCCGCACATGGCTATGGACCCGAACGTGGTAGTGTTCTCGCTCTTCCCAGGCATTCAGGAGAACATAGCGCGCCACATGTTCGACGCACCCGAGCTGCGCGGCATCGTGATGAGAAGTTTCGGCAGCGGCAACGCTCCGCAGAAGCCGTGGCTCACGCGTCTGCTGAAGGACGCTACGCAGCGCGGCGTGACGATTGTGAACATCAGCCAGTGTGTGGCTGGATTCGTGAAGATGGGTCGCTACGACACGGGCTTCCAGTTGCAGGACGCAGGCGTGGTGAGCGGCGGCGACAGCACCGTGGAGAGCGCCATCACGAAGCTCATGTTCCTGCAGGCTCACTACAAGGACCCGCGCGTGATACGCAACCTCATGGGCAGAAGCATCTGCGGCGAGATTACGAAATAGAAACGTAATGCGAGGGTTAAGCATTTTTACACATTATTTATATAGCGGTTTCAGCCAAATGTGCTAACTTTGCTGCGCAGAAACGTTTTAAAAACATAAAGATTTTTGAAGGAGACACAAATGAAGAGAACAGAATTGAAGGCTTTGGTGATGATGGTTGTCGCTACGGTGTACGCTCTGACTGCTTCGGCACAGATTCCGCAGGGCTACTACGACGCGCTGAAGGGAAAGAAGGGCGCCGAACTGAAGACCGCCGTCCACAACATCATCAAAGAGGCTACCGTGCTCAGCTACGGCAAGGGCAAGGCTGCCACATGGTGGGGCTTCTACCTCACAGATAACGACAACGGATACGTAATAGACCGCTACTCGCCGGAGAAGGTGGAGTTCGGAGCATGGGGCGAATCGTGCAGCTCGATGAACATCGAGCACTCGTTCCCGAAGAGTTGGTGGGGAGGCGAGCAGCGCCAGGCATACAAAGACCTCTACAACCTCATGCCGAGCGACGCCAAGGCTAACTCTACGAAGAGCAACTACGGCATGGGCGTGGTGACAAAGGCGACGTACGACAACGGCGTGATAAAGGTGGGCACGGGCAACAGCGGCAAGAAGCTGTGGCAGCCTTACCCCGAGTGGCAGGGCGACTTCGCTCGTGCATACCTCTACATGGCTACATGCTATCAGGACTACAAGTGGGTGAAGGAGGGCTTGAACTCGCTTGAGACGGGCGACTATCCTACGCTGCAGAAGTGGGCGTCTGACCTCTACATCAAGTGGGCTAAGCAAGACCCCGTGAGCGACCTGGAGGCTAAGCGCAACAACATCGTGTACAGCATTCAGGGCAACCGCAACCCGTTCATCGACTTTCCTAACCTCATGGAGTACATCTGGGGAGACAGCATCAGCTACGAGTTCGACCCGGCTACAACGGTTGTGACGAAGCAGGTGGTGCCGGAGAATAGCATGATGTGTATCTACCTGGCAAGCTACAAGTCTACAGACGGCGGATGCACCATCGAGACCACACTCCACCCGAAGGAGGGCGCAGAGGTTTGGGAGCGCACAAGCTCGTTCGGATGGAAGGGCACGGGCGCTATCAAGGAGGGTTCTAACAAGTATGCTACGAAGTATGCGGCTGAAAGTTCGATGGTGACGCCGGAGATTGACCTCAGCGGATACAAGGAGGCTACGGTTTCGTTCAGTCATGCGGTGAACTACGCGCAGAAACCAAGCGAGAAGCTCAGCGTGGAGGTGCGTTGCGAGGGCAAGACGACGAAGCTCGAGGGCTTCACATGGCCTACGGGTGACAGCTGGAGTTTCGTCGACTCGGGCGATATAGACCTCAGCGCTTGGGCTGGCAAGAAGATTAATATCGTGTTCCACTATACAAGCACCACAAGCGAGGCTCCGACATGGGAGGTGCGCGACATTGCGCTCACCGGTGTGAAGGGCAGCGCGGCTACGGCTATAGGCAGCGTGGCTGAGGGCACGCAGGGCACATTCGACCCCGCTCAGCCCTACACCATGTACGACCTCAGCGGCAGAGTGGTAACGGGCGATGCGCAGCACGGCGTATACGTAGTGAAGCAGGGTAAGAACATATTTAAGGTGATGCGCTAATGATAAACATCAATCATCTTGTACAACTGAAGGCGTTCGCACGCCAGGATGCCTTGCTGCTCGCACTGTTGTGGGCAGCAAGCTTCGCATGTATAATGCTGCTCAACGCGGGTTTCATCGGCAATATCTTAGCTCTGGCTACGCCGTTCCTCGTAGGCTACAGACTGAAGGCGTTCCGCACGGAGGCGCTCTTCGGCGTGATATCGTTCCGCCGCGCCTACGCCTATTCGCTCTATGTGTTCATCTACGCTTCGCTGGTGTTCGCACTGGTGCAGTACGCCTACTTCCAGTTCTTGGACAATGGCGCGTTCGCCAATCTCATCACCACAACGATGAAGCAGCTGGCGCCTATCTACGAGCAGCAGGGCATATCGAAGACGGAGATAAAGAACAGCATGGACGTAGTGACGATGATCACCCCGGTGCATTGGGCGTTCATGTTCATGATGCAGAATCTCGCCATCGGCGCTATTGTAAGTCTGCCGATTGCGCTTATCGGAAAAAGAAACAGATATTAAATATCATATCTCAACACCTCACCATCTCAACATAACAACACCTCATATCTCAACACCTCAACATAACAACATCATATCTCAACACCTCAACACCTCAACATAACAACATCACAACATCACAATGGATATAACAGTAGTAGTTCCTTTGTTCAACGAGGAGGAATCGCTCCCCGAACTCTACGCGTGGATAGAACGCGTGATGAAGGCAAATAACTTCACATACGAGGTGATCTTCGTAAACGACGGCTCCACCGACAACTCGTGGAACGTAATAGAGGGTCTCTCGCAAAAGTCGACGACAGTAAAAGGCATCAAGTTCCGCCGCAACTACGGCAAGAGTCCGGCGCTATTCTGCGGTTTCAAAGAGGCGCAGGGCGACGTCGTAATCACAATGGACGCCGACCTGCAGGACTCGCCCGACGAGATACCGGCTCTCTACCACATGATTAAGGATGAGGGCTACGACCTCGTGAGCGGATACAAGCAGAACCGCAAGCAGGGCGACCCGCTCTCGAAGACTATACCTACGAAACTCTTCAACGCTACGGCACGTAAGGTGAGCGGCATTCATAATCTGCATGACTTCAACTGCGGACTGAAGGCTTACCGCAAGGATGTTGTGAAGAATATCGAGGTGTACGGCGAGATGCACCGATACATTCCCTATCTTGCCAAGAACGCAGGCTTCGACAAGATAGGCGAAAAGCCGGTGCACCATCAGGCACGCAAGTTCGGCAAGTCGAAGTTCATGGGTTGGAACCGCTTCTTCAACGGCTATCTCGACCTTATCACGCTGTGGTTCCTCTCAAGTTTCGGCAGAAAGCCTATGCACGTGTTCGGCTTCCTCGGCACGCTGATGTTCTTCCTCGGTTTCCTCTCAGTGGTAGCACTGGGCGCAGACAAGCTCTGGTGCCTGGCTCACGGCATTCCGCAGCGACTCATCACCGACTCGCCTTACTTCTTCATCGCACTCACCGTGATGATGATTGGCACACAGTTCTTCCTCGCCGGATTCATCGGCGACCTTGTGAGCCGCTCGTCGCAGAACCGCAACGACTATCAGATTGAGAAGACGCTGCGCTGCGAGCAATAAACAAACTTTCAGACAAAATGCGAACAACAACAATAACGACAGCCATCGCTATGGTGGCGCTGTTCGTGCTGGCTGCGTGCTCGTCTATCGACTGTCCGCTGAACAACCGCGTGTATGCCACGTTCAGACTCGACGCCGGCATGAAGACGATGGAGGACACGCTGACAGTGGCTGTGCCGCGCGCTGCCGACTACAAGGACGACGACACCGTGATAATCAACCGACTCGCTGGCTTCGACAGCATCGCGCTGCCGATGAGCTATCAGCGTGCGGTGGATGTGTATGTCTTCGGCATAAAGCAGAAGGACAGCAACGTGAGCACAACGGACACGGTATGGGTGACGAAGGAAAATAACCCGCACTTCGAGTCGGTCGACTGCAACCCGCAGTTCTTTCACACCATCACGGACGTGAAGTTCACCACGGAGGCGATTGAAAACATAACGATAAACTATAATAAGGTAACATACAATGACGGTAAAGCGCACTTCCTCATTCGTTTCAAGGGTCATAGCAATTAGTCTGTTGCTGATTGCGGTGACGACGGCGACGGCGCAGAGCAGAAAGGATGCTACGGCGGATAAGAAGCTGACGGCACAGAAGGACACGGTGGCGTTCTTCCGCGGCGTGGCGGTGTCGGCTGACGTGGTGGGACTGGCACAACTGGCGTTCAGCGACTACGGACAGTACGAGGCGGCGCTGCGCATCAACCTAAAGGACCGCTACTTTCCGGTGTTTGAGCTGGGATACGGCACGGCAGACTCTGACAACCCGACGACAAATCTTAAGTACAAGACGTCGGCGCCATACTGGCGTGTGGGCATGGACTTCAACATAGCGAAGAACAAACACGACGCTTACCGCGTGTATGCCGGCGCACGCTATGCCATGACTTACTATAAGTTCGACGTCGTGGGCAACGGACTGAAAGATCCGGTCTGGGGCGACGACGTAGACTACAACGTGAAGGGCATGAAGGCCAACTATCATTGGATGGAGGCTGTGTTCGGCGTGGACGCGAAGATAGCTGGTCCGCTTCGTCTGGGCTGGTCGGTGCGCTATCGCAGACGTATCGCTCACGACGACGGCAACATCGGAAAGACTTGGTATGTGCCGGGCTACGGCAAGCAAGGTGGCAGTCGACTGGGCGGCACTTTCAACATAATCTTTGAGATTTAGTATATGACAAACAAAAAACTTTTGTGGCGATTGCCATTACTCGTGTTCCTCATTATCGGAACAATATATATTGTAAGACAACAGCGTAGCATGCCTTATCAGCACGATGAGGGACAGATATTCGGCACGTTCTATCACATCACTTATCAGAACGACTCTTCTATTCAGACAGACATTCTCGCAGAACTGCAGAAGGTGGACAACGCTTTGTCGATGTTCAACAAGGAGTCGATTATCTCGCACATCAATCGCGGCGAGAACGTGGAAACGAACGAGATGTTCGAGAGTGTGTTTAATCTGGCTGAGAAAATCTCTGACAACACCGACGGAGCGTTCGACATAACGGTGGCACCGCTTGTGAACGCATGGGGATTCGGCTTCAAGACGGGCAATCCGCCGACGAAGCAGACGGTAGACTCGCTGCGTGCTATCGTAGGTTACAAGAAGGTGAAGCTCGTGAACCATCGCATCACGAAGACAGATGCGCGCGTAATGCTCGACTGCAGCGCTATTGCTAAGGGCTACGGCTGCGATGTGGTGGCGCGTCTGCTCGAAAAGCGCGGCATAAAGAACTATATGGTGGAGATTGGCGGCGAGGTGGTTACGCACGGCATCAGCGAAAAGCGTCTGCCGTGGAAGATTGGCGTGACGAAGCCGTCGGACGACTCGCTGAACGTGAACAACGAGTTGCAGACCGTGCTCAACGTGAAGGATCGCGCAATGGCGACAAGCGGCAACTACCGCAACTTCTACTATCGTGGCGGCAAGAAATATGCGCACACTATCGACCCTGCTACGGGCTATCCCGTGCAGCACAGCATTCTCTCGGCAACGGTGCTCGCAAAGCGCTGCGCAGAAGCCGACGCTTATGCTACGGCATTCATGGTGATGGGCATGGAGAAGGCGAAGAATGTGCTCGAAAAGCATCCTGAACTGATGGCGTATCTCATCTACAGCGACGACAAGGGCAACCTACAGGTATGGTATTCGCCGTCTATGGAGGACAAGATTCAGAAGTAAATGCTTAATCTCTACGACAAGCTTCGCGAGATACCATTGTTCCAGGGTCTCACAAGCGACAACCTCATGCAAATTATCGGTCAGACGAAGTTCAGCTTCAAGAAATTCGGCAAGAACGATATAATAAAAAAGGAGGGAGAGAAATGTGATAACGTCGCCATTCTATTGAGTGGCGACGTAAAGACTATCGCTTACGCCGACGACCACGGCTACTCGATAGAGGAATATATAAAGGCTCCGTACATCATTCAGTTGGAGCATTTCATGGGTCTTTCGCAGCATTATACACGCACGTTTACGTCCATTGGCGAAAGCAACACGGTGGAGATCGGACAGAGCGACCTTATGCACATCTCCGACGAATTTATCATTTTCCGTATCAATCTTCTTAACATCGTCTCCGCAATAGCACAAAAAGCGGAGAGCAAACTATGGCGTCCGATGCCGGCTGACACAAGGAGTCGCATCGTGTTCTTCCTGAAGTCGCACTGCCTCTACCCTACCGGCGCAAAGGTGTTGCGCATAAAGATGACGCGACTTGCACAAGAACTCGGCATTAGTCGCCTCAACGTATCGGAAGCGCTCAACGCCATGCAAGCCGACGGACTGCTGCACTTCAGCAGAGGTATAATTAGTGTGCCGCAGATTGAAAGGCTAAGATAACAAGTTGCCAACTATAAAGATCAAACAACTCCACACAAACTTAATCACAAACAGCATAATTCAGAATTTAGCTGGGAGATGAAAGGTTAAGGCTGGAAGATAGGCTGGAAGATATCGCGTTTTCAAGGATATCTTCCAGCCTTTATTGCGCTTATACCAAGAACATTACGGTATTTCTGGAAGATATGGAGGATTTTTTCACAAACACGACTTTAATATATTGGTGTCCGGTATCACATTATTAGTTTTACTGGACAGTTCCCTTTGCCAGAATGGCAAACAAGTTGAGATAATAACAATGAACTTTGTTATATAGAAGCAATAATAAAAAAATGCCCCACGGCATCTCGCAGTAGGACATTTAAACCTTTATAACCAATATTTAATTGTACAAGAACCTTAATACTTCTTATTAATTCAATAGATTCAACTGTTGCTGTTGCAAACACATTCTGCTTTGCTTGAACATTGCAATCTTAACGACTCAGCGTTATAATCAGAACGATTAAGCTTCACAACTTGCATTTGCAACCGCAAACATTATTCAGCCTTCGGCTCAACAGCCTTAGCCTTCTTTGCAGCAGGCTTCTTTGCTGTCTTTGCAGCCTTCGGAGCAGCCTCAGCCTTCGGAGCCTTTGTCTTCTCGAGCTTAGCACGGAGTTTTTCCTCAGCAGCCTCAATCTTCTCAATCTTGGTCTGCAGACGGATAATCTCCTTGTTCTTCATCTCGATTTCCTCGTCCTGATTCTTGATAGTAGTGAGGAGCGAAGCAAGCTCGTCGTTGTCAACCGACTCAGGATAGAGCGAGTTAACGCGAGCGATGAAGTCGCCGAGGATGTTCATATAGTTGGTGAATGCGTCGAACGGCGAAGCATAGATACCACGGTCGATACCTACCTGCGACGGCTTTGTAGTCATCTGACGGAAGTTGTTAGAAGCCTGCAGATAGTCCCAGTCCTGGTTGATGCGCGGATCGTCGGCGATGCGCACACGGTCGGCTACACTATAGAGCTTGTTGAAAGCCTCACGCTGCATCGGGTTGCCGAGCCAAGAGCTAACGTCGCGCTCCTCGTCGGTCCAAGAGAGTGTGTCGGGCACATCGAGAGCGCCTACGCTTGCCATTGTCTCGCAGATCTCGCTCGGAGTAGAGAATGAGATGCCGCGCTGCTTAGCACATTCGGGCAGAGCTTTGAGGAAGTCAAGAATGTTGCTCGACAACGGCTGAGCCACGCCAAGAGCAGAAAGCTCCATGAAGATGTTCACTACGTGCTCCTCGCCAGGGAAGTTGGCGATGCGGTCTACGTAGTTGTCAGCGAAGAGCGGATAGCCCTCCCACTCGACATTGCTGAAACGAAGTGAGATATCGTCGCTGAGGTTAACGTCGCGAAGCAAGAGCTTGAGGTTGGGAGCGAGCGCGCAGTTGTATACATAGTGCGGCGACTTCCAGCCGAGGACGTGGCGTGCGCCTTCGGTAAGCATACCCTTGAAGCCCATCTGAGCAGCCTGAGCACCGATCTCGTCGCTGTAGATAAGCGAAGAGTTGCGCAGAACCTGAGGCTCCTTGCCGAAGTATTCCTTCATCTTCTGGCACTGGCGCTTCACTTCCTTAGCGAAGCTCTCCTCATTAGCGAGCGAAGCAAGACCGTGTGAGTAAGGTTCAGCGAGGAACTCTACGCAACCGGTCTGATTGAGTTCCTGCAACTTCTCGAGCACCTGCGGAGCGTGAATCTCCAACTGCTCCATGCCTACGCCAGAGAGAGAGAAAGCCACCTTGAAGAAGCCCGGATGCTCCTTCAACATTTCGCCCAAAGCCTCGAGAGCCGGCATATACGAGCGGTTAGCCACATCAGTGATGAGACGCTCGTCCTCGTAGTCGTCATAGTAATAGTGGTCTGTGCCGATATCAAAGAAACGATAGCGCTTCAGCTGTATGTTCTGATGTATCTCGAAATATAAACAAATCGTTTTCATTATTGTTTGTTTTAAGATTATTGAATAGTAAGTTACTCGGTTTGGCTTTTTGCTTTGAGTTTAAATGTCGCCAGCGAGAACGCGCTCGTACAGATTCTTGATACGTGCGCCAACCTTCTCCCATGTGATCTGGTCGACCTCGCGCTTTCCTTCCTCCTTGAGGTAGTTGAAGAGCGACTCGTTGCTACATATTGAGTAGATAGCGTCGGCAAGTGCGTGTATATCCCAGTAGTCAACCTTGATACAGTTGTCGAGGATTTCGGCGCAACCCGACTGTTTAGAGATAATTGTCGGCGTGCCGCATTGCATTGCCTCAAGCGGCGAGATACCGAACGGTTCAGAAACTGACGGCATGACGTAAACGTCCGAGTCTTTCAGACACTCGTACACTTGCTTTCCGCGCATGAAGCCTGGGAAGTGGAAGCGGTCGGCGATGCCGCGCTCAGCTGCGAGATAAATCATTGCGTCCATCATATCGCCGCTGCCAGCCATGCAGAAACGCACGTTGCGTGTGCGCTGCAGCACCATGTTGGCAGCTTCTACGAAGTACTCCGGACCTTTCTGCATTGTGATACGTCCGAGGAAGGTTACGACCTTCTCCTTACCCGTATGGTCGGGACGCGGGATGTCCTGCAGTTCCTGGCGCAGCGGATAAACGGCGTTGTGCATCGTGAAGCACTTGCGCGGATCCTGATGATACTGATGGATAACGGTCTGACGTGTAAGCTCCGACACGCACATGATGCAGTCGGCGTTGTCCATACCGTCCTTCTCGATGGCGTAAACCGTAGGGTTCACCTTGCCGCGCGAGCGGTCGAAGTCGGTAGCGTGAACGTGTATGCAGAGCGGTTTGCCGCTTACGTGCTTGGCGTTGATGCCGGCTGGATAGGTGAGCCAGTCGTGAGCATGAATGATGTCGAAGTCCTCTGTGCGAGCCACTACGCCTGCGATGATTGAGTAGTTGTTGATCTCCTCGTGCAGGTTAGACGGGTAGCCGCCGGCGAACTCCATGCAGCCAAGGTCGTTGACGTGCATATAGTTGAAGTCGGCATAGATATGGTCGCGCAGACGATAGTAATACTCTGGGTCCATGATATTGCCCACGCGTTCCTTTACGTAGTCGAAGTTGACGTCGCGCCAAGCGATAGGCACGCAGTTCATAGCCACGATGCGGCAGGCGCTGCGGTCCTCGTCGCCGAACGGATGCGGCAGACAGAGCACGGTCTCGACATCGCCCTGTGCGTGCAGACCCTGAGAAATTCCGAAGTTAGCGGTAGCGAGTCCACCAAATACGTGAGGAGGATACTCCCATCCGAACATTAATACTTTCATATATACTTATCCTCCTATTTTAATATTTATATTTTTCCAAGAGTTCGAGAGTGCGCAGAATCTCGGCTACGTTCATAGCGAACGAGATGGCGCCACGTCCGTGGAATGGCGGGTTGCCGTCGAAGAGTTCGGGGATTGTGCCGAGGCAGTGGCTCGTCATCTCGTCCTCGTAGCCCACCATCTGACGCTCGATGAACGACAGGCGTGTGCGCTTGTAAATCTTGAGGCATGCCTCCATGTAGAAGCCGCCGAGCCAAGGCCATGCTGTGCCCTGATGATAAGCGTAGTCGCGCTGTGTCTGCGGACCGACGTACATCGGGTTGTAGCCGCCGCTCTTCGGCGAGAGCGAGCGCAGGCCCTTCGGTGTGAGGAGTTCGCGTGTGCAGACGTCGAGCACCGCCTTCTGCTGGGCTGGTGTGAGCGGCGAGTAGTCGAGTGCAACGGCGAATATCATGTTCGGACGTACACTCCAGTCGGGGTTGTCCTTAGGCTCTACGTAGTCGAAGAGGTAGCCATACTCGTTGACAAAGGTCTCTACGAACGACTTGCCGCAGAGTGTAGCCATCTGCTCGAAGTCGGAAGCCTCTGTGGCGTCGCCAAAGTCAGCAGCCATAGATGCGCAGAACTTGAGGGCGTTATACCAGAGGGCGTTGAACTCGACGATGTAGCCTGTGCGCGGTACGACGGGGCGTCCGCCGGCTGTAGAGTTCATCCATGTTACTGCCTTCTCCTTGCCTTCCGAGTAGAGAAGTCCGTTCTCGCAGAGCTTCAGGTTCGGGTGGCGGTTGTCCTTGATAAAATGCAACACGTCGTAGAGCAGCTTGCCGTACTTGCGGTTGCACTTTTCGCGACCTGAATGTTTTGCATACTGCTGCACAGCCCATACGCACCAGAGCAGAACATCGGGCTGGTCTATCTCATAAATCTTCGCTGTGAGCGGCTTGCCTGCCATGAACTCGTAGAGTGCGCGCATGGCTGTCTCCATTACGAGCTCGAAGTAGTCTTCCTCCTCGATAGAGAGTGTAAGACCCGGCAGAGAGATGAATGTGTCGCGTGCGCGGCACTTGAACCAAGGATAGCCGGCGAGGATGTATCGCTCGTCTTTCTTTGTGCGGTTGTGGAACTGGTGCGCTGCGTTGACGAGGCAGTGGAAGAAATTGTCGCGCGGTGAGCGCTCGTCCACTTCCTCCTGGAAGAGCTTCTTCAGACCGGTTGTCTTGCAGGCTGTTGTTGAAGCCGAGAACACGATGCTCTCGCCCTTCTTGATGTCCATCTCGAAGTAGCCAGGTACGTAGAGGTCTTCGTTAGAAGCGTAGCCGCGCTCCTGCTCCTTCGGGTATTCTACGCCGCGGTACCAGTCGGGCTGGAACACGAACTCCACTTTCTTGCTGAACTGCATGTAAAGGTCGGGGTAGCCGGCGTACATGCAGGTCTTGATGCCGTTTGTAACTTCTGCATACTCGCGTGAAGCTACGGTATTCTCGTGCGTAAACTGGCGTACGCTGCGGAAAGCAAGGAACGGACGGAAGCGCAATGTCGTTGCAGAATGTGCATCAACAAGGGTATAACGGATAAGGATGCGGTCTTCATAGTGCTGGAACACTACCTCTTTTTTCAGAAGCACACCGCCTACGCGGTAGAGTGTTGTGGGCACTGTGTCACAATCGAACTCTCGGATATATTTGTGACCTTTCGGACTGTAATTATTGCCCTGATACTTGTGCAAACCAAGATTGAACTCGGCGCCGTGCTGAATAACGGTGGGGTCGAGCGAAGAGAGGAGCACATGGTTCTCGTCGTCGAGTTCCGGTACGGGCACGACGAGCAAGCCATGATACTTGCGCGTATTACAATCTACAATCGTAGAGCAGGAATATGCTCCCGAACGATTAGTACGCAACAACTCGCGTGGCAACGACTCTTCGAGGTTTGTCATCAGAGCTTTTTCGAATCTCAAATAACTCATAGATTTATGATTAAGGTTCATTATTAGTTAGCTGTAAGAAGTGTAGTAGTCTTTATATAGGCGTTGCTACCTTACGAAATCAAAGGTAGTAAAAATATATTTATACGCAAAATAAAATATTAACTATTTTAAAAAATCCTCATATTTCGCACAAAATATTGCAAAATATGAGGATTTATCATGGAAAACGTTTGCCTTATTCGGGTATGAGGAAGTTGATGACTTCCTGCTCCACGCTCACGGTGAAGGGTCCGACGGGGGTCTTCATGAGGCGTCCGTCGATGCCCACGAGCGCCTTGTTCGCCTCGACCACTTCCACCTTGCGTGTGCGGAACGGGTGGACGCTGCGATGGTTGAGGAACTTGCCGCGCACGAAGAGGTAGAAGCCTTCGATGAGCTGCGTCATGCCGGGATGGTAGACCACGCTCACATCGAGCAGTCCGTTATACGGCACGGCGTTCGGTGTCTGTCCGTATCCTGTAGCGTTGCCGATGCATACGGTCATCACGTTGCGCTCCACGGTGTCGGAGTTTATCTTCAGGTGCATGCGGTATTCGAGTCGCTGGAAAATCATGAGCACGAACGAGCAGAGGAACGAGAGCGTGCGCGAACCGAAGAAGTGGCGTGTCTGTCGACGCAGGTTCATGATGGCAGCGATGAGTCCGATGTTGATGCAGTTGAGGAAGTAGCGGCGGCACGCCTCGCCGTGCTTGTTGGTGTAACGTATGCAGCCGAGGTCAATCTTGCGCACGCGACGCTGCTTGAGCCACTTGATGGTCTGCTCGTAGTCGCTCTCGCGGAATCCCCAGAAATGGGCGAAGTCGTTCATGAGTCCGTTGGGTATCACGCCGAGCGCAATGTTCTCGCGTATGCTTCGCTCGGTGAGCATGAGGCAGTTGACGGCGTCGTTAAGCGCCGAGTCGCCGCCGACGATGACAATAGTCTTGTATCCGCTATTGATCATCATCTTCACCAAGCGCTCCACGCTTGCCGAGTTTTCGCTCTGCAAGTAGTCGTACTCGATGCCGTTCGCCTTCAGGCATCGCTCAATCTTCTCCCAGCGTTTGCCGGAGTTGAACGTCTCGTGTTTCGGGCAGTAGAGTATGCCCCAACGGTTGTCGTTAATCATATAGTAAGCCTTTTTTAGCGGCGGTATGTCCGCCACGATGTCACATTCTTTTACGTCTCTCTCGCTATGCGTCCTGCATCAGCTTGCATATTGCTTCTACCTTCTCCTCCATGGGCAGCTTGGCGTCAACCCAGTGGATGGTATATCCGCGTCGCTCCATGCCGCGGAACCACGTCATCTGTCGCTTGGCGAACTGGTGGATGGCTATCTCCAGTTGTCGGAACATCTCGTCGAAAGAGAGGCGACCTACGACGTACTCGGTAATGAACTTGTACTCAAGACCGTAGTATATAAGGTCTTCGGGGTCGATGCCCTCGCCTATCAACGAGCGTATCTCGTCAGCCATGCCCTCATCGAGGCGCGCCTTGAGTCGGCGTGTTATCTTCTCGCGGCGCAGGTCGCGGTCGATGTTTATGCCCACGATGAGCGAGTCGACTGGCGGCAGCTGTCGTTCGGGTGTGGGGTTTTCCAGATTGTATGTCTCTATCTCGATGGCGCGTATGGCACGCTGGGCGGTGTCCACGTCGGTCTGATTGTGCATGTTCGACCCGCTACGGCGCTTCAGTTCTACGAGCATTTCGGTGAGTTCGGCAAGCGACTTTCCGGCGAGAGCGTCGCGCAACGGCTGATTCTGCGGCACGGGCGAGAGCTGATAGCCGCCCAGCACAGCTTCGATGTACAGACCGGTGCCGCCACAGAGTATGGGCAGCTTGCCTCGGCTACGGATGTCGTCGTATGCCACGTGGAAGTCCTGCTGATACTGGAACAGATTGTACTTTGTGCCTGGCTCGGCTATGTCGATAAGATGATACGGAATCGGCTGGCCGTCAACTACATAGTCTGCCAAGTCCTTGCCCGTTCCGATGTCCATGCGGCGGTACACCTGGCGCGAGTCGGCGCTGATTATCTCGCCGCCGGTGCGCAATGCGAGTGCTGCCGCCACAGCGGTCTTTCCGCTTGCGGTGGGTCCGAGTATGGTTATCATTCTTTTGTTCTGCATGTCGTCAATAGCTTTGCTGCACGTGTATTTAATAATGTTGTTTCGGGTTCTGAAAGCAATTTGTTCGGTTTATAAAACCGATTGCTTTGCCTCTGATAGCACATAGCTACGGTTTCAAAATACAAACTTACAAAAAATTTCTCATACGCCGCACAATTGTGCAGAAAATTGTTTGTGATGCTACACGATTACCGCGAAGTGGTAACACGATTACACCTATTCTGTAACACCGTTACCGCGTATAGGTTACATTATTACCGCGCAACGGTAACGCCGTCAGCACGCAACGGTAGCGTTGTTAGAAACCCAATAATGAGGTTTCAGAAGGGGTATTGATACAAAAAAGCCTGGCATTTTACAATGCCAGGCTTATATATGTTGTCGTAAACCGAGTCAACGAATTACTTCAACTCTGCGAGGTACTTGATAGTACGAACCATCTGAGAAGTATAAGAGTTCTCATTGTCGTACCAAGAAACTACCTGTACCTGATATGTATCCTCGTCGATCTTGCTAACCATTGTCTGAGTTGCATCGAAGAGTGAACCGAAACGCATACCGATGATATCAGAAGAAACGATCAGCTCATCGTTGTAACCGAAGCTCTCGTTAGAAGCAGCCTTCATAGCAGCGTTGATACCCTCTACAGTTACGTCCTTACCCTTAACAACAGCAACGAGGATAGTTGTAGAACCTGTTGGAGTCGGAACACGCTGTGCAGAACCGATCAGCTTACCATTCAACTCAGGGATAACCAAACCGATAGCCTTAGCAGCACCAGTAGAGTTAGGAACGATGTTCTGAGCACCTGCACGTGAACGACGGAGGTCGCCCTTGCGCTGAGGACCGTCGAGAATCATCTGGTCACCTGTGTAAGCGTGGATAGTAGACATGATACCTGACTGGATAGCTGCATACTTGTTCAAAGCGTAAGCCATAGGAGCCAAGCAGTTAGTTGTACAAGAAGCTGCAGAAATAACTGTGTCGGCCGGAGTCAAAGTCTTGTGGTTTGTATTGTAAACGATAGTTGGGAGATCGTTACCAGCAGGAGCAGAGATAACAACCTTCTTAGCACCTGCTGCGATGTGAGCAGAAGCCTTCTCCTTTGATGTGTAGAAACCTGTGCACTCGAGTACTACGTCAACACCAAGCTCGCCCCAAGGAAGCTCAGCAGCGTTTGGCTTAGCATAGATAGTGATTTCCTTACCATCAACGATGATAGAGTTGTCTGTTGCCTCTACAGTGTGCTTGCCCTCACCGTACTTGCCAGCGAAGCCACCCTGAGCTGTATCATACTTAAGAAGGTGAGCCAACATTTTTGGAGATGTAAGGTCGTTGATAGCAACTACCTCATAACCCTCTGCCTCAAACATCTGACGGAAAGCCAGACGACCGATACGGCCGAAGCCGTTAATAGCAACTTTTGTCATTTTGTTTAATATTTAAATTAATGGTTGAAAATAAATCTTACTTTCAAGCTCCACAGTACTTGCCAATGAACTGAGACATTCAAAAAGCAATACTTTTGAGCATTTTTTTCTTTATCGAGCGCAAAGTTAATAATTATTTTCTAATTTTGCAGCCAATAGAGGTATTAAATTATTTAAAAAATCGCTATATAATTTCACTGGGCTATATACATTATATATAATAAGCGCAGTTTGCTATATATACTTTGCAAAATAAGATAGTTAGAAACAAGAAACATACAATCGGACATTAGGAATTAAACAATTAACAAACAGAAACTATGGGAAAAATGCTAAATGAGTTCAAGGCGTTCGCCGTGAAGGGCAACGCTGTAGACATGGCTGTCGGTGTGATCATCGGCGGTGCGTTCGGGAAAATCGTAAGTTCTATCGTCAACGATATCATCATGCCGCCTATCGGATGGCTCATCGGCGGCGTCAACTTCAGCGACCTGAAGTTCGAGCTGCCTGCCGTAAACCTCGGCATGGAGACAATGAAGCCGGCTACCATCAACTATGGTGCGTTCATTCAGACTATCATCGACTTCACTATCATCGCTTTCTGCGTGTTCCTCCTCGTGAAGGGCATCAACAAGCTGGCTAACCTCAAGAAGAAGGAGGAGGAGACCAAGTCTGCACCTGCGCCCGAGGAGCCGAAGCCTACAAAGGAGGAGTTGCTGCTCACAGAGATTCGCGACTTGCTGAAGAAGAATTGATTAATTATTAATTCGTAATTATTAATTATTAATTCGTGATTCGTGATTTATAATTACACCCTAACAATTAATAATTAATAATTACGAATTACTAATTAAAAAAAGCGCTGGCGAAACAATCTTCGTCAGCGTTTTTTTGCTTTTATATGATGCGTTTTGTGTTGGTCAAATCTGGTTTACGTTTCTGTTCACGTTGCAAATTTACTCATATTTTTTGCAACACGCAACCCCCATTTTACCGATTATGGAACAAAACGCATTATTCTTGACTTAAGTGTAGCAAATTTGTGCTTAACCTGCTAAAACTTTTACTTCGTTATCATTATCTTGCGTGTGACAGTTTCGCCGGCTACTACGGCCTTCACTACATATACGCCAGCGGTCAAGCCGTTGAGCGATACGGTGTTGCCTTCTGCCTTTGCTACAACAGCGCCTGCTGCCGACACAAGTTCTACCGACGTCACGCCATCGCCAGTCACGGTGAGCTCGTTCTCGCCCTGGCGCATCTCGATGCGTCCTACGGTGTTCTCGTCGATACCTGCAACGGCGATGAGGAAGTTGGTTACGCCGCCCTTCACGCTTGTCGACTTCACTGTGTAGTATACGTCAACGCGGATAGTGTGCTGCTGCTTGTCGTCGGTACCGAAGTCGTGTGTGTATGTTCTCTCCGTGAGCTTCGCCGCGTTCTTCTTAGCGTTGTCGATGAACACGTCGTAGCCTTCGATAGGCAACGTACCTGGTTTCGGGTTCTCCAGCACGAGACCTATCATCCAGTTAGCCATCACGCCGGTAGAAGATATTGAGCTCCACGACTCGCCGTCGAGCGAGTAGATGTCAGAGTAGCCTTCCAGCGGATCGCTGCTGTCTACGGCGATAGCCGGTTCCTTCGGCGTAACATCATAGCAGTCGATGGCAAGACGGTATGTAGATCCGTTCTCGATGATGATAGGCTTCGTGAGTTCCACCTCGTTCCACTTACCTACGGTGTAGTCGTCTACCTCGGTCTCGCTTATCAGCTCGTCGTTCTTGTAGACATACACTGTGTATGTAGCGTCTGTGAGCGGATAGAAGCGTGCCTTCTTGATTGCGTATCCGGTGCGTCCGCGGAATGTCTTCGACGGATAGAGCGCGCCTACCATGATGTTATAGTTGTTGTCAGCAGGAGCTGTCACGCCCTGCGTTGATGCAGAACCCGTACAATACTGCACCTGAACCACGTCGCGGTCAACCGGTGCTGCCCAATTAGCCTTCACAGCCGAAGCGCTTACCGGTGCTACAGCCACGCCTTTCACAGCCTGAAGCTGGCTGTCGTCAGGAACAACTGCAAGCTGAGCTACGGCCGGCTCCGACTCCGATCCGTTGGCATACACGGCGCTTACGCCCAGAGCATGGTCGCCCTTGTCGAGAGAGGGCACGGTGAAGTTCTTTGTAGCAGACGAACCTACCTTCTTGCCGTCTACATATATATTATAGCCCGTCACGTTGTCCTTTGCAAGGTCGGCACCTTCCGGCGCCACGATAGCGTCGATAGCCCACGAAGCGGCGTAGAGATAGTTGCTCTCCTCCATAAGGTTGCCCATCGAGTAGAAGTCGGGCTCGGTTGTAAGGCGGAGCAGGTCGGAAGAGCCCTTCACGGCACGACCGAAGTCGAGCGCTGTGATGCGCTGCGAAGCCTCTGTAACCTTCACCTCAACCGACACGAGCAGTTCGCCTGAAGGCAGATTCTGCGGAGTATCGAGCTTAACGACGTTGCGCTCGCCGTAGTTCAGCTTCTGCGTAACTGGCTGTGTGTAGAACTTCTGCAACTTACCGTCTGCGCTGCGTGTGTAGAGGTTGATAGTCCAGCCGCCCTGAGCCTCCATCGGGTAAAAACCTACGGATGTGAGCTTCTGTCCCTTGTATGCGCTGAGCGTAACTGCGTCGAAAGCGATGGCTGTCTCGTAGCTCTCGCCGTCGAACGACAGACCGAATGTCTCTAGGTTGGCGTTGTCGGGGTTGAAGTATGTGAGCGCTCCGAAGTTTGTTGACGGATCGCTCCACTCCATGTATGCTGCGCTGTAGCCATGCTGCTGTGCGAAGAGGTTTGTAGGCGTAGAAAGTTTCTGATTCTCCACCTTGACAGTTGCAATCTCGCTGTCAGCCGACTCAACGTCGCCGTACACTGCCGTAACCTGATACTTGTGTTCGCCTACCGGCACACCAGCATCTACGAATCCTTCAGCGGTAACAATATCGCTGCTCACCTTGTTGCCGTCGCGATACACCTTGTATCCGGTTATGCCGGTGGCTGCAACGTTCGGCTTCCATGTAATCTTCACCGTGTTGAGACCCGACAACTGCTGAGCCTTAATGCTCACCGGAGGCATAGCCGAGAATATCGGACTGCCGAACTTCACGATCATCGACTGCGGCGAAATGGCATAGTTGCCGTCCGAATCCTTGTTGTCGTTGTAGAAGAGGAAGCCCATGATGTGATCGTCTACCGACACGGATGTGGCGCGAGTAACGTTGTAAAGGGTTTCGCCTTCCGAATCCTTCGGCGAGTCTGGATTGACGAAAACATGATAGTCGGCGAGGTTCACGCCTTTTTCCTTCAGATACTTGTATGCAAAGATGCCTTTGCCGTTCTGATAGATATAGCCCAACTGGTTGTCCTCGCACATCACGGTACCGTTACCGCTGATGTCGAAGAAGTCGAGGTCGTCGTTGGCGCCAGCCGGAAGAATAGCGCTCTTCTTGCCGGTTTCCATATCGTAGAGTGCCCAAGCTCCGCGCACCTTACCAGCTCCGCCTGCCTCTTCTTCGGTTTGCCAGCCGCCGAAATAAAGCAGCTTCTTGCCGTCGGGCGAGAACTTCTTGCCAACACAGAACGGCGACTGCTGGTCAGAGAGTGTGGTGAAATTGCCGTCAGGTCCCCATAAACATGCCTGGCGGTTCTTGTTCATAACCCAACCCGTAGTATACTCTCCGTCTGGCGATATTGCATAAGGTATCGCGATACCTTTGTTCTCCTTCAGTTGGCGATAAATCTTTCCGTCCTTCCATACGTATCCCAAATACTTTCCGCCTACATACACGTTGCCCGTGATGTAGTGTCCGTCGGGCGATATGCCAGAAGCGCCACTACTGCTCACAGCGTCAGAAGGCATTTCGAGACGGTTCCAGCGGTTGTTCTGCCAATAGCCAGCGAGCTGCGTAGAAGCACCGTTCTTCTTGTAGCTATTGTCGGTGTACAAGCCCACAACAACGCCGTCGTTAGACACGCTGTAAGCCTGCGAAGGCGACGACGGATTGAGCAAATCAATCTCTCCGCTCTCCAGATTCCAGCGGAATCCGTAAGCCTCGTTGCCGGCATCATAGTACATACCACACGCCCACTTGCCGTTTGGCGAAGCAGCCATGATGTTGTAGTCGCTTGGGGTGACCATCACTAAGGGTGATGTCTGTGCGAAAGCTGCGCCACTTAAGAGTAGCGACGCAAGTAACATTTTTGTCTTCATCTATTGATATTACGGTTTTTAAGAATTTTATTTATTAATAATTTAGGCTATGTTCTGTAGTTTAAATGTTTTGCCTAAGGTATTGTTTTATCCTCACTTAACGTGATACTTGTAGACGCTCTGCTTGCCGTTGCGCTCTATACATATTATATAAGCTGCTGTCGGGAGCTGAGCAAGCGATACGCTTCTTGTGCGTTTGCGTACATATACGCGTTCGCCCGAAACATTGTAGACAGATACGTTTGCGGCATCTGCAAGATTAATGACGTTGCCAGCGAAGATAGCCTTTACAACTCCATCAACGCCGATGCGCTGCATGCCGGTGAGGTCGTCGATGTCTGTCATCTTCACGGTGATGGTGTCGGAGAACGCCTTGCCGTACTTGTAGGTCGTAACGACATACGCCTTTACAGCATCGTCGAGAAGCATTACGTGAAGCGTGTCTTTCGAAGACTCTCTTGTTTCGTTCTCTGGCACATTGCTTCCAACGAAGTAGAGCGTGTGCTTGATGAAGCCGTAGTCGTTCATGTCGGCAGGATTCTCCCAACCAAAGACAGCGTTATACTCCTTTTCAGGATTCAAAGCCGTACCTACATTCTTCACCTCGCCGCCTACGAGAGCCAGATTGGTAACTGCAGGCAGTTCGTGGTCGAGCGCCACTTCAATCTCAGTAGGAGTGGTGCTGTAGAAACCCACCCACTCCGAGTCGGCAGCAGGCTTCACTATCTTGCCGTCCTTCATGGCGAAGAGCGGCTGAATGAAGTAGGTGTATGTACTGTTGCTGAGTTCGTCGTCCTCGTAAGCACACTGCATTGTCTCGGGGTCTATCACGTCGGCAAGGTCAACGGTATCCTGCGGTATGCAGTTGCGGAAAATGACGAACTTGCAGCCGTACTCGAGTCCTGCCTTCGGCACATTGAAGCGGAGGTCTACGGTGTTCGGCTTCTCCTTGTCGAGCGTAGCCGACATAATCATCATGGCTGTCTTCTCCTTCATGCCACTGAAGTCGCGATACTCATAGCGCATGGGCAGACCGCTACGCGTCCACTTATTACTGCTGTAGTTGTAGCTGCAAACATCCATCAGGCTTAGATTGCCGTTCACCGGCTTATACTCGGTCTTTGCGCTCGGTATCTCCTTGCCGCTTGAATCGTAGCGGAACTTCTCGTAGAGTGTGAGCACACCGCTGGTATAAGTCCATGCCTCGCGCTGCTTAGCCACCTCATTGCCATCCTTCAGCTTGTACTGATACTCCTCCACCTTGTTGCCGTCGGCGTCGTACTTTATATTAGCCTCGAACTTGTACGAGTCGTATTCGCCGGTTGATGAGTAATGGGTGAGCACGCCGTCGGTATAGGTATACGTAATCTCCTGCTTGAACTTCTTAGTGTCTCTGATATAGGTAGACTTCTTAGCCAGCGTTCCGTCGGTGTTGTACGCATACTCGTTGATATACATCGACGTAGTGTCGGTAGCCAATCGTCCATTGCTGTCGTAAGTATAGCTCTCGCAGTTCTGCGTCTTGCGGAAACTGAAGACGCCGCCGTCGTATTCGCCCCACTGGTACGTGTCCTTATTGGTCATCATGCCGTCGGTGTTGAAGACAGCCTTGCAGAAAGTCATAACATCGAAGTCGTCCGAGTAGCCTTCGTCGGTGTAGAGGCGTCCGTAGTCGGCTCTACCGACGAAGAGTCCGTCGGTGTTATAGTAGTACAGACTGCGTTTCGACACTACATCGTCCGGGATATCGCCCATCGAACTGCCGAAGGTGGCAGTATTAACCAAGAATCTGTTTTCTGGAGCCGCCTGCTGAGCGTCAGCCGTTGCCGGGCAGCCGAGCACTAATGCCAGAGCTGCAATCGAATTGAGTAGTCTTTTTCCCATAATTCCATGTTTTTGGTTAATTAATAATCTGAAAAGACACACATTATATTATATACTCTACGTAATATACATGTGTGTCTTTTCACGAAGTGCTATCCTGGCGTGAGCTTATGCTACTTCACGCCGTACTTATAGAAGCTGCTCTTGCCGTCCTTCTCTACACATACTATATATGTAGCAGCCGGAAGCTGACCGAGAGCCACGCTGCATGTATTCTGCTTTGCATACACCTTAGCGCCTGCAGCAGAGTAAACCGATACGTTTGCGGCATCGCTGAGCTGCACCGTGTTGCCTGCGAATGTAGCCTTCACTACGCCGTCGGCTGTAATGCTCTCCACGCCGTTGTACTTCTCGATGTCCTTAACAGTAACGGTGATAGCGTCAGAGTAAGCCTTGCCGTACTTGTATGTTGTGATGACATACACCTGCATCTCGTCGTCCATAATCTGCACTCTGGCAGACTCGGCGGCGCCTTCCAGCTTTGTATCAGAGAGACCCATACCCACGAAGGCAACGTCGTTTCTCACGAAGCCGAGTTCTTCGAGATTAGCCGGGTTCTTCCATTCGAGATCAGCGTAGTATTCTATCAATTGGCTCATGATAGAACCGATGCGCTTCACCTCGCCACCTACGAGCTTCAGATCGGTAACGGCAGGAAGCTCCGTAGCGAGAGCCACGTTCACGTCCATAGGCGTAGAAGTATAGTAGCCCACCCACTCCGAGTCGGCAGTAGCATTGCTTATCTCGCCGTTTGTGAGGGCGAAAAGCGGCTGAACAAAGTAAGTGTAGGTGTCGCTCTTGAGTTCCTTGTCCTGATAAGAGCACTGCTTTGTTGCGGGATCCATGACGTCGGCAAGGTCGAGCGTGTCGAGAGCCACGCAGTCGCGGTAGACTACAAACTTGCAGCCATGAACGAGACCGGCTTTCGGAGCTGTGAATTGCAGGTTAATAGTGTTCTTGAGTTTCTTGTCGGGTGTAGCCGAAAGAAGCATCGTCTGTGTAGCTTCCTTCATTCCGCTGAAGTCGCGGTAGGTCTGACGCACGGTCAAGCCCCATTTGTTCCATGTGTCCTTAACCGAATTGTAGGTATAGTCGCTAACATCCATAACGTTCATGTTGTTATCCACGGGGACATACTCTTTCTTCGAGTCTGCCACTTCCGCGCCTTTATTGTCGTAGCGGTACTTCATGTAGAGCGTGAGCGCACCGTCGGTGTATGTCCAAGTCTCGCGCTGACGCGGCTTCACATTCTCGCCCGACTTCGCATACTGGTATTCCTCGATCTTGTTGCCGTCTGCGTCGTACTTAAGGTCAGCCTCGAACTCGTAATACTGTCCGGTAGACGAGTAGTGAGTAGCCTGTCCGTTCTCATAAGTGTATGTAATCTCCTGCACAAGTTTCTTTGTGCGTTTGTTGTACGACGTAACCTTTAGCAGCGTGCCGTCGTCGTTGTACTTATACTCGTTGATGCGCATCGAGGTAGTGTCTGTAGCCAGTCTGCCCTGCGCGTCGTATGTATAGCTCTCACAGTTCTGTGTCTTACGGAAAGAGTAGTCGCCGTCGTCATAGTCGCCATACTGATAGAAGTCTTTGTTGGTCATGTTGCCATTTACATCGAAGACAATCTTCTCGATGTCGGTGAGCGAGAAGGTATCCGAATAGCCACCGTCGGTGTAGTTGCGTCCGTAGGTAGAACTGCCTACCAACTTGCCATCGGTGTTGTAGTAATAATACACGCGCTTAGAGTCGAGGTTTTCGGGCATATCGCCCATCTGACTACCAAGCGTGACAGCCTTCACTAAGAATCGGTTCTGTGTCTCTACTTTCTGTGCGAATGTCGGGGCTGCAGAGCCAAGCATCAACGCCATGGCTGCTACCGAATAAAGTAAACGTTTTTCCATAATTCTGTGTTTTTTTGATTATTAATAGCGTTAAGACAGCGCAAGTTTAGCGATAAAAGACTATTTCAATTACCCAAACGCGGTCTACCACATTGCAAAGATACACAATTACTTTTTAAAAACAAACCTAAATAAGTGTATTTTCAACTAAATTGTTGCGTATATTTGCAAAAAGCCGTACTTTTGCAAGCAAATTATTAGCAAATAGCTATTACACGTTATTAAATAAAGAGAATGTGAATAAATTTGAAACTAACAAGCAAAAGAACAATTAATTAATATATACTATGAGAAAAACCCTACTTAGCATCGCTTCCCTCCTCCTCGTAGCAGGGAACATCAACGCCACCAACATCGGCTACTCGAAAGATGAGATTTCGCGCAACAACGTATTCCGCCTCGGCAGCACCGAGAAGCAGGGACAGGCTATGCGCCTGAGCCACGCCAAGCTGCAGGCTCTGAAGGGCAAGACCATCGACTTCGCCGAGTTCGTGTTGGGCAGCAAGAATGTCACCGACAAGAAGATGCACGTTTTCCTCACCAAGCAGCTCGACGGCACACCTATCGCCGAGGGAACCGTTGAGGTGAAAAAGGCGCTGAGCAAGATAAAGTGGACGCTCGATAAGCCGTACACCATAACCGGCGACGAGGACTGTCTCTACGTAGGCTACACAACCGAAGTTGCCACAACATACAAGGTGCTCATGTCGGACGGTTCGTACGACATCGAGGGCTGCAACTACGGCTACAAGGACGGAGCGTGGGTAGACACCTACGGCATGAACAAGGGCAGCGCGCTCATCTTCGTCAACGCCGAGAACGTGGGCGACTATACCGACGCCATCATCGCTCAGAGCAACTTCGAAGGCTACTATAAGGCTGGCGACAACTGCAACTTCTCGGCTTGCTTCGTGAACGCCGGCACGACGGACATAACCAGCTTCGACGCCATCGTTGAGGTGGGCGGCAACAAGACCACGCAGCACTTCGCCGACCTCAGCATCAAGCCGAAGGAGGGCTACAGCTTCGACCTCAAAGACGTGGACACAAGCAGCGAGGGCGAGCAGAGCCTCAGCGTAACTATCGCCAACGTGAACGGAGCGGGAAAGGAGACCGACACGTCGGACAACAGCGTAAGCGCCAACCTCTTCCTCTACCCGAAGACTATGGAGCGCTCGTTGCTGCTCGAAGCGTTCACGGGTCAGGACTGCGGCAACTGTCCGGGCGGCCATCTGAACATTGAGGCTGCCATCAAGAAGACAGAGAAGAACGTCATTGAGGTGGCTCACCACGTAGGTTACAAGCCCGACATGTTCACAATGAGCGAAGACCCTACATATATATTCTTCTACCCTAATATGTCGAGCACATTCGCACCGGCGGCTATGGTCAACCGCAACACTTACGCCAACGTAAGCACTACGCCGATAGTGAGCGCCACCGACGTCAACAGCCTGCTTTCCACCATCTACTACGCCGACACCAAGGAGCCGTACGTTTCGCTCTACCTCAAGACCACACTGGACGAGAGCACACGCGAACTGAACGTGAAGCTCTACGTGCTGCCTCACAAGACCGTGCCTCACAACAGCTCTATTTTCAACGTATACCTCGTGCAGGACGGCATCGAGGCGCGTCAGGCGAACGGCGGAGACAACTACATACACAACCGCACCTTCCGCGGAACGGTGACAGGCAACGCATGGGGATACCTGGTGAAGGACATAAAAGCGGGTCAGCTGCTTTCGTGGGAGAAAACCATCACCATACCCGAGAGCATCCACTCGAGCTATTATGCCGACGAGACTAAGAACAACGTCGAGGCTGTGCTGAAGAACATGAGCGTCGTGGCTTACATAGGCGAGTTCGACCAGAACGACAACAACAAGCACACTATCTACAACTGCTGCGAGGCGCGCCTGGGCGAATCGCACAAGCAGACTGGCTTCGTCAAGCCTACCGACGTGAACAGCGCCGAGGCTGAGCAGAGCGTTAGCATCTTCGTAAGCAACGGAAAGGTGCACGCAGGCGGAGCATACGACCGCTTGCAGGTGTACAACCTCGCTGGTGCGCAGGTGGAGAACGCCGATCTTACCAAGGGCGTGTACATCGTGAAGGTGACTGCCGACGGCAAGCAGACCACAAAGAAGGTGCTCGTGAAGTAATACGGGCAGCCGAAAACAGATACATATAATATAATAAGGTATATCATGCGCAAGTCATACATATATATAATAGGTGCAACGATGTTGCTCGCACCAGCCTCAGCGTTGGCGCAGGCATCGCTTTCGCCTCGCACGGCTATTGCCGTCGCTTCCCCCACCCTGCTTAAGTCGCCCGCAGCGCAAGCCGCTGCAATGGGCGCCGCAAGCAGTCAGCTTTCAGCATACGTAACAATCGACCCTGCGCGCACATCGTGGCAGCAGTTGGGTGTGACGCCCATCGCCGAGAACGCCGGTACGGCTACCGTGCGCCTCACGCTCGACGCCTTGCAGCGTCTGGCTAAGCAGCAGGGTGTAGAGTACATCCAGATTACTTCGGGCGCAACGCAGATGCTCAACCTCGCACGCCAGGAGGCTGGCACCGACCAGATACACAAAGGCACCGAGCTGCCGCAGGCATACACCGGCGCGGGCGTGGTTGTGGGCGTGGTCGACGCCGGATTCGACTATATGCACGCCGCTTTCCGCCGCCCTGCCGACGGAGCGCTGCGCATCAAGCGTGTGTGGGAACAGAGCGCTACGACGCTCGACGGCGCTTCGGCTCCTGCGAAGTACGGCTACGGCATTGAGCTGAACACGCCCGAACTGATAGAGAAGGCGCAGGGCGACAGCGACTCTAACTCGCATGGCACGCACGTGGCTGCCATAGCTGCGGGTAGCGACGCCTACAAGGACGGGGCGTACGTGGGCAATGCGCCCGACGCCGACATAGTGCTCGTGGCGCTCGACCTGAACGCGAGCACCAACGCCGACATCAGCAACGCCGTGCAGTATATCTTCGACTATGCCGACGAGGTGGGCAAGCCGTGCGTCGTCAACCTCAGTCTGGGCAACCAGGACGGACCGCACGACGGCACTTCTACGTTCGACACCATGACCGACGCCATGCAGGGACCGGGCCGCCTCATCGTGGGCGCTGCCGGCAACCACCGCACCGACGCCTTCCACATCGACCATACCTTCGCTACAGCCGATGCTGCGCCGCTGCGCACGTTCGTGAAGTACAAGGTGGCGCCGTCTAACTCGGTTTCGGGCGGCACGATAGAGATTTGGGGCGAGAAGGGCGTCGACTTCACCGTAGACATCGCCGCCTACAGCACGTTCAACAAGAAGGATGCGCGGTCTACGACCGTTTATCCGGCGGAGGGCGTCACGGATGTTGACTTCGGCAAGTACGCTACGGGCACGTGGAAGGTGGCTTCGGAGGTGAGTCCGCTCAACGGCAAGCTGCACGTGGTGCTGACATCTGCGCTCACCTCGATACGCAACAACTACGCCATAGCGCTCACCGTGACGCCGAAGACGGCGGGCAGAGTGAACATTTGGTCGGACAATACGTATCTGGCGTTGGAGTCGCGCGACATAGAGGGCTTCTCGGCGCCCGACGCAGCGTCGTCCACGCTCTGCGAGATTGGCGGAACGGGCAAACGCATACTCACCGTGGGTTCGTACACCACACGCAACGAGTACACGACAAACGGCGGACAGCAGGCTACGCTGCAGGAGACCGTGGGCGACCTGAGTTCGTTCTCGAGCTACGGCCCCACAGTAGACGGACGCATGAAGCCGAACATCACGGCGCCGGGCTGCTTCATCATCTCTGCCGTGTCTAACAACGACGCATCGGGCAATTTGATGTACGCCGAATACAACGAGAACTTCGGTCGCTACAACCAGTACGGCTATATGCAGGGCACGTCGATGGCGTCGCCGTTCGTGGCAGGCATTGTGGCTACATGGCTGCAGGCTTATCCGCAACTCACGCCCGAACAGCTGCACGAGATTGTGCAGAACACGGCACGCAAGGACAGCTTCACGGCTACGGCGCCCGACAGCAACTGGGGCTACGGCAAGATTAACGCGCTCGACGGACTGCGCCAGTGCATCGAGAAGCAGGAAACGGGCTGCGTGAGCGTTGCCATGCCGTTCGACGGAACGGTGCGCATCGCAGACGGAAACATCTTATTGGGCTTCGCTCGCGACACGCAGGCTACGCTCTGCATCACAAGCATGACGGGCAGCACGCTGTTCAGCAAGCAGCTCGGCAAACGCTCGGCAGGCGAAACGCTGTCTGTTGCCGTGCCGCAACTGCCAAAGGGCGTGTATCTACTCAGCGTAAAGACGCCGACAGCTACAAAGACCTTCAAGTTTGTTTGGCAATAATCCCATACTCTTTCATCGTCACCCGAACGCCGTCCGATCGGATTCCGTTCGCCGTCCAATCGGATTCCGTTCGCCGTCCGATCGGATTCCGTTCGCCGTCCAATCAGATTCCGTTCGGGTGACGATGACTTTTCTACACACTAACAATAACTTCTGTCCACACAAAAGTGTGGAACTATTCTACACTTGTTCCACACTTCTCCACAACTTTTTAGTCTATGCCAAAGCACTAAAAATTTTTATTCGCGCTGACTATCAGACACTTACGCAAAACACTTCATATTCTGGCACGCAGATTGCATTCTATTAAGTGAACGACGCAACGAACAAACATCAGTTCAAGACGGAGTTCTACAGATAAACATTATAATTAACAATTAAAAATTTAAGAATATGAAGAAGTTAGTATTTGCAGCTTTCGCAGCTTTCGTTATGGTATCAGTAAGCAACGTATTTGCAGGTAGCTCTAAGGCAGAGCTTGGTTTGAACATGCCGGTCGACTCAACCGTTGTTGACACAGCCGACACAGTAGGCGCTCCGGCAGAGGGTGAGCCGGCAGAACAGCAGGCAACTCCTGAGGAAGTGGCAATGCTCAGCGACTCAACCGACTCGGTTGACTCTACAGCACACCTCTTCTCGAGCGTAATGCTCATGGACTCTACATCTACAGATACAACCGGCACAGAGGCTCCGGCTGTGGTTTAAGAGAAGGTAAGGGTTTCAGACATAAATAACAACACACTAATTCCTTTCAGTCTGCATCGTTCTTGTACGAACAAGAATGGTGCAGACTTTTTGTTTTCTACCACCAACGAATGTTTTATAAAATAAAAGCCAAGATTCTGCGTTATACAGAATATAGGGATAAGAATTTTGAAGCATATATGTTCAGCACCAGAATAAAAATACTTGTAGGCTACGCTTTGCTCGCCATAGTGTTGCTGTCTGCCACATGGATGGTATACGACAACACGCGTTCGTTGTCAGCCGTAAACCACGCCTCGGAGCGCTTTATGGCACGCCGCGACATTGTCGACTCGCTCGTGTTTTCGATGCTCGAGACCGCCAATGCCGAACGCAGCGTGCTGCTCGGCGACGCAAGCAAATGGGAACGCTTCGACCGCGCACTCAGCGGTTCGAAAAGGCAGGCACGTAAGTTACGCCTGCTACTGAACGACACGCTGAAACAGCAGCGATTGGATACGCTAATGGCACTGCTAATAGCGAAACGCGAGAACACGCTGCTCGTGATGAACGTACTGAAAAACAACAGCCGCGACATCTATTACAACAATAAGGTGGAGGCGTTGCACAGCGGACGCGACTCGATAGTGATTAGTCCGCAGACGAAGGAGCGCCACGAACAGCACGAGACGGTGTACGAGGTGGTGAAGACGAAACGCGGCTTCTTCAGACGACTGGGCGACGCCTTCCGCAAACAGCGCACCGACACCATAAGCACTACCCGACTGACGCATCAGCCGTCTACCGACACCATCCATCACCGACTGAACATCGCCGACTCGGTGGCTAATGCGCTTGCCGAGATTCATAGCGAGCAGCAACGCGCCAACGACCGCCAGCAGGACATCATCAGTACGCGAAACGACCGCCTGCAGCTGGTGAGCATTCAGCTGACGAAGCGCACATGGCAGCTGCTGGAGGACATACAGAGCGACGAGCACAACGCCCTGCAGCGTGTTGTGGGCAAGGCTATCAGTTCGCGACGTGCCATGATTGTGAGAATTGCGGTGCTGGGACTGTTGGCGATTCTCTCGGCGGCAATTCTCGTGGTGTACATCCTCAGAGACATAAAGCGCGAGCGCCGCGACCGTCAGCGCATTCTTGAAGCGAAGACGGAGACGGAGCGCATCATGCAGCAGCGAGAGCGACTGCTGCTCACCATCACGCACGACATAAAGGCGCCGGCGGCGTCGATTGCCGGTTTCATCGACCTGCTCAGCGAGTATGTAGACCGTCCGAAGGCGGTGGGCTACCTGCAGAGCATATCGGGCTCGGCTAATCATCTGCTGCAACTGGTGTCGGCGCTGCTCGACTATCATAAGCTGGAGAGCGGAAAGGCGGAGCGACACGAGGTGAGCTTCCAGCCGACTGCGCTCGTCAGCGAGTGTGTAGCGCAGATGCAGCCGCTGGCTATGGCTAAACAGCTGCGCTTGGCTACAGATATAAACGTTGCGGAGGATATGTTCTGCCGTTCGGACGCGTTCCGCATCAAGCAGATCGTGAACAACCTCGTGAGCAACGCTATCAAATACACAGACGAGGGCGAGGTGCGTGTCGGCATAACCGTTATGAATGGTTGGATGACGCTGAGCGTGAGCGACACTGGCTGCGGCATGACACCCGAAGAACTGCAGAGTGTGTTCAACGCCTTCACGCGTCTGCCCGGCGCTCAAGGCAAGGAGGGCGTGGGCCTCGGACTCACTATCACTCGCGAGATTGTGACGCTGCTCGGCGGCAGAATAAATGTTGCGTCGACAAAGGGCAAGGGCACAACGTTCAGAGTGTGTCTGCCGGTAAAGGTGGTCACTAATCAGGGGGTGCACTCACAAAGCAAACATACTCAGGGGGTGCACTTGTCTCAAGTGCACCAACAAAGCAGAGAACTGCACCAACAAAGCAAAGAACTGCACCAACAAAGCAAACATAACAGCATGGTTGGTGCACTTGAGACAAGTGCACCCCCTAAAGGCAAGTCTCAACACCTCAACACCTCAACATCTCAACCCATAATCTCCGTGGTGATAGTAGACGACGACCGCCTGCAAGGTCAGCTCCTCAACGAGATGCTCCGGCGCATCGACGGCGTGCAGTTCGACATCACGACGACCATACACGCCGACGAAGCCATTAAGATTGCTGTGGAGAAGAATCCGCACATCGTGTTCACCGACATCGAGATGCCGGAGATGAACGGCAGCGAGATAATGCGCCGCATACGCAACGCATCGTCAGCTACGTCTGCAACCGACAAGTCCGTACTCCGCACGAAGTTCGTGGCTATGACGGCACACGAGCAGAGCATCATGCCGCAACTGCGCAGCGACGGCTTCGACGCCTGTTTGTTCAAGCCGTTCTCGGTGCATACACTCGCCGCCACCATCTGTCAACTGACGGGCGCTGTAGTAAGGGTTTCTGAGAAAGAGCAAAACTCAAAACTCACAATCGCAGGCGAAGCCGAGGATAATTCAAAACTCAAAACTCAAAATTCTTGCTCTGGCAAGCGTCTCTACGAGCCGAGCGCAAAACTCAAAATCGCTCTCCTACCCTTCACCGACGGCGACCCCGAAGCGGAAGCGCAGATAATAGGCGACATACGCAAGTCGATAGAGGAATACTTAGAGATGATTGGCGACGGTTCTGACCCTGAGCGCGTTGCGAAGGCGGCGCACAAGGCGATGCCGCTGCTTGAGATGATTGAGCCTGGCAAAAACCAATGGGTCGCACCACTGCAAACCCCAGGGGGTGCACTTGTCTCGGCTCGGCTTTCGCCGCTTGCCAGAGCAAGAAGTGCACCAACAAAGCAACAACACCCACAAAGCGAAGAAAAAAACATCTTGGTTGGTGCACTTGAGACAAGTGCACCCCCTGAGGAAACAACTACACCCCCTAACGAACAAGAACGCGAAAGATTAACAAAACAACTGATAGAGAAACTTAAGAAAATACTATGCGACATATACTGATTGTAGAAGACGACATCGCTTTCGGCACAATGCTACAGACATGGCTGCGCCGAAAGGGATTTGAGGTGGACAAGGCGACATCGGTGGGTGCTGCCGTGAAGCTGCTCGTGGACATGAAGAGCGTAGACCTCGTGCTCTCCGACCTCCGACTGCCCGATCACGACGGCCTCCGACTGCTGGCTTGGATGCACGAGCACAGCATTAATGCGCCGTTCATCGTGATGACCAACTATGCGGAGGTGCAGAACGCGGTGCTCGCCATGAAGTCGGGCGCTGCCGACTATATAGCAAAGCCTGTGCAGCCCGACATTCTGCTGCAGAAGATTAACGATGCGATGGAGCAGAACACGCAACAAAACAATGCAACAATTCAAAACTCTACAACTCAAAATGCGCCAACGGCGCACAATTCAAAACTCAAAACTCAAAACTCGGAAGCCGCTCCCCGCTACATCGAGGGCAAGAGCGAAGCCTCTCGACAGCTATACAGCTACGTAGAGCTGGTGGCTCCGACGCCGATGTCCGTTCTCATACTCGGAGCGTCGGGCACCGGCAAGGAGTACGTGGCTCACCGCATTCACGACCTCAGTCAGCGCCATGACCGTCCGTTCTTCGCACTCGACTGCGGAGCGATTCCGCGCGACGTTGCAGCATCCGAATTCTTCGGTCATAAGAAGGGAGCGTTCACGGGCGCCGACGCCGACAAGCGCGGCGCGTTCGAGATAGCCAACGGTGGCACGCTGTTCCTCGACGAGGTGGGCAACCTGAGCTACGAAGTGCAGGTGCAACTGCTGCGTGCGCTGCAGGAGCGTCGCATCCGACCCGTCGGCGGAACGAAGGAGATAGACATCGACATCCGACTCGTCTGCGCTACGAACGAAAACCTTGAGGAGGCTGTCAGCGAGGGCCGTTTCCGCGAGGATCTCTACCATCGCATCAACGAGTTCACCATCTACATGCCCAAGCTCTCGGAGCGTGGCAGCGACCTTTTCCTCTTCGCCGATCTCTTCATCCGTCACGCCAACGAGGAACTGAACCGCAACGTTGAGGGCTTCGACTCTGGCGCTGCGGAGATGCTCGCCTCACACTCATGGCCCGGCAACCTCCGCGAACTGAACAACGTGGTGAAGCGTGCGGTGCTGCTCACACGCGGCTCGCAGATCACCACCGCCGAACTGACGCTGGCGATGGGACAGATACGCACCGACAACGTCCTGCAACTGCACGACGAGGACACGGAGCGCCAACGCATCATCACCGCTCTACAACAGACCAACGGCAACAAAGCCAAAGCCGCCCGTCTGCTCGGCGTAGACCGCAAAACAATATACAACAAGATTGAGAAACTGGGGATATAAACATAAATATGGTGCTTCAAAAAGCACCCTATCTTCCAGCTTCGCTATAAATCACACATAACCAGTACAATAAAGGCTGGAAGATCCTCGTCTTGAAGCGATATCTTCCAGCCTTTCCCTACATCTACCAGTGCAGGAAACTCAAAGCTGTTCTATCATCTATTCTTTATCAGAAATAAAGCCAATAAACATATTGCTACTTTTTACAGACTTCATCATCGTGTCACCCAAAAATCTTCGTCAAAGAGTTTTACTATTTTCTTAAGCCTTGCCATCAACATGGTTTGGGTGTAAACATTCTTGTTCAGAGGTACTTTAATTTGTATTGTCGTAATGGTCTTTGCCAATACAAGCACCTTGTCTACACTCATCTTAATCTCAGAGACTTTCTGCATACCCTCCAATTCCTTGTAGACTTTCAAAGCTACAAAGCAGATACATATATGAGCAGCGCGTAAAATGAAACATAGGCCGTATCTCTAACTTTGATTTCACTATATGAAAAGCCCATTCCACATGCCAAAGATTGTAATATTCAGCATAAACGTCTTGTATTGGTGTATCAGTATTTGTAAGACATCCTTTAAACCATCCCAACGAGAATCGTCGGCAACACGCTCATAATTGATTGCGACTTTCACTTCACCATCCATTAATAAAAATTGGTATTGATATCAAGGGACTTTTTTAGTGCCCTCGTTCTTCTGACAGGATGTTTCCTTAACTTATTGTATCATCAATCTTACTCTTCTATTATTTTAATCTGTTTGTCTGAGAGCTCAAATAATGAATAAACAACATCGTTTATCTTATTCTCCTCCTCAGAAATGTCAGACATTACGCTCAAAGCTTTTTTCTTTTCTATGCTATCTACGAGGGCTGAAAGTTGTTTCTGCCTATCCAAATCCACAAATGGAATTGGAAAATTATCAACTTCGTAGCCATTAACGTTACTATTGGTACTAAAGCATCTAAAGAACCAATTGATTGCTTTCGAATTCAAAATAGCGAGTAAGGCTTTTATATCTATATCTTTATGTGGAAGAATGTAATTACAAGAATTTCCAAGGTAATAACCTGCAGGAACAATACACATAACTATTCTGAGTTTGTCATTTGCTCCTGTCATTCCTTGCATTGCGATTCGTTCAACATTATGATGCTGTGCCTTATTCGAATTACCGAACTTTGATAAATAAGAGTTTTCATCTAGATACTCTATTTGACCTTGACTCATTTGCAGTGTGTAGAAGAAACGCTGAATTGCAGCCCCCTTTAGAATTGTTGGATAAGAGGGATTCTGTGTAAACATTTTCTTATGGAATGTTACATTCAGTTCTCCTTCATAACACTTTAGCTTCAATGAACGCTTTGAAATCATTTGAATGACGGTGCTCTTATACTCCTTCTTTACTCGAGGAATTACAAAATCCACACTATCAATAGCTTTAATGTCATCTTTAGAAAAGCTTGTAGTCAAGCCACTTGATTTATACTTATCATCCCATATATTGACAACAAACTCTTCATTTGAAGAAGCATTACGAATGATGAGTATACATACACCCATTTTAACGCTTTCAAAAACGCGTTTCTTCTTACTATCTCTTTCGGGGAACGATTCTATATTTATTATTTGTGCATTCTCCAAAATATACTTTCGAAGATTTGTAGCTTGCTTATCTCCCAGAAATGAATTCTGGAAAATGAAACAATTGATGCCATTTTCCTTAATCAGTTTCTTTAGCGCATTTGCAAGAAACAATTTGTATGCATTTAATTTGCCTCCAAACGCAATAGAATAATCCGAGTCCTTTCGCAAGGTCTCGATTTCTCCTACATGTTGGGCTTGATAAACAAAGTATGGAGGATTGCCAATAACAATATCGAACCCCCCATTGTCAAACACATCTTTAAAGTAAATATGCCACAGGAAGAATTGATCATTAGGGATAGGAAGGTCCTGAAGTTTTCGCTGAATATCCGGAGTCCATCCTTTAAAATTAAGGATATAACTGCGAACATTTTCATTGATTATACCGCGAAGATGTATTTTTGCAGAGTGCTCATCAGTAAGATAATACTCCTTTATCGCATGTTGAATGTTATCAAGAGCATCTTTTTCATCAAAGGCAAATGTCTGATGCCAAGCTACTTGTTTTTTTGCACGAGCCTTCTGAGCACGCTGTTCGTTGAGTGACATGCCACTCAAATCAATTCCTTCATACTGTTCAAGAAGAGAATTGCCTTGCATAATCTTAAAATCCATATTAGGTAAGGCATGAGGACTCTTCTCGTCTACGATAAGAGCAAGCCAGAAGCGGAGGCGTGCAATATCTACAGCACCCTTCTCAATATCAACACCATAGATATTGTTTTGGATGATTTCTGTCTTGATTCTGACCGCTGTTTCATCGTCAATTCCTTCGATAGCCTTTCTGCAAGCATAGAGTTCACGGAGCAAACCCATAGGGAATGCACCAGAACCAATAGCAGGGTCACAAATTTTGACAGCCTTCAACTTCTTGTCAATGCTTACGGATAGTTCCGAAGAGAGATCTGACGCATTGTTTGTAGTTACAAACTCACGGATTTGTGACTTGACATCCTCTGCTACGTCTGTCTGCAAGTATGCAATAAGCGACTCACGGCACATGTATTGAACAATCTCCTTCGGAGTATAGAATGCGCCTTTATCCTTGTTGTCTTCAAGCAAGTTCTCGAAGATGCGACCAAGCATTTCTGGGTCAACTCCGATTTCTGCATCATCAGGATCGTTCTCGTCAATGGTAAAGTTGTATGACGCAAAGAAATCCAGAAGGCATTTCATGTATTTAGCTGGTAATGGGAACTTTGTCTTGTCATATTCATCCTTCTCAAACAAGCCACCATTGAGATATGGCACCTTTATATTTGTGCCAACTTTTGCATCGCTAACAATATCACCTTTTCGCTTAGAGTTGATGTCATTGAAAAGGGGTTCAAGAACATCATCCACAAAGGTATTCTTGTATAGCGTATTGGCGAAGAGGTTCTGAACAAACTCTTTATCACCATCATTCCATGCCTCGCCAGCAGAGCACCCCATCCAGCCCTTTTTCTGAAGGAACTGAATGAATACCAAGCGACCCATGAGTTTCTTCACATAGTCACGGACTGCCTTTTCTGCATCCTCGAACTGTGCAAACTCTTGCATAATTTCGTGGCAAGGTTGACCAGTAACCTGTTCTTCCCACTTGTTTGCCACTTTGACCATGCGTTTGCCAGTGATAAACTCAATGATGTCTTCATACTGCTTTTGTACTCCTTGAAGAAGAGGTCGCTAAGAGCTTCGACTGAGAATGCTTTTGTGATTGCTTTCAAGTCCAGAGCACTCTTCTTCAAATCCTCAAACTGCTTAATGGCAGTACGAGAACGATGACCTTCGCCAAGAAGATATGTAAATCGCTTTGTGTCGGTACTTTCCTTCGCAAGAGAGCCATCTTCAGCAAACGTAAAGGCTTCACTAACGTATGAGAAACGAAGTACAGCTTCATTTTGACGGAAACAGAACATAAACGCACCTGCACAACCCATTCCGCGCCAGTTTGTGCAGAGAAGGTTGCGAATGCCAGCACGATTGCGTTCAATAACAACACTATCACTAAGTTCAACCTCATAGATGGCAATAACATGACCATCAGGAAGGTTAATCTTTCCTGTGTAGAGAGCATGTTTAGCCATGCTTTCATCTACCACAACTGCCTGTGGCTGCTGCCAGAACTGGACACGCTGACGGAAGATGTCGTACAAGAGACCTTGCCAGTTTTGACGGTTATATCTGGATTCTATAATTGAACGATAGTCCATATTTTCTTTTATTTGAAGGATTCACTAAGAATGATTTCTGCCTCGGTTTCTGTCTCATGCTTTAATTCTTCGGCACTCAGATAATAAGCGTTGTACTTCTTTGCCATATCAATGATCTGTGACAGAGCATCGTCATGACTCAACTTACCACGCTGCATTTCCTTAGTCATGCGCTGAAGACGTTTTGCAATCACAGTGATAACACCACGCTCTGCAAGGATGCGGAGTTGAACAACTTGCTGATAGATGGTCTGATCCTGAATCTCAGGGAGGAAAAGGTTAAGCAAGTTTGCTGCCATACCAACCTGAGCACCCATCACAGAACCAGCTTGTTGTGTTTGAGCCTCATGTTCTACCTGTTCCTGACCACGAAGCTGTTTGAACTTATCAATGGCTTTAAGCACATGGTCATGGTGATGCTCGATGCGGTCTGTTTTCTCTTCGGTAGTATCTGCCTTAAAGTATTTAAGTGCATCAACTACAGAGAGTTCTTCAACCGACTCATCACTTGCTCGGAAGAAAGACTTACGCATATTCGTCTTCAGGAACACCAATGTGTCTTGTGAGAGTGTAACACCGTCAATCTCACGAGATTCACGTCCAGTACGGCTACGGAGCGATATCTTGGCTATGCGGTTGTACTCACGACGATTGTTCAGATAGAGCGAGCGAAGTTCCTCATAGAATGGAATTTCCTCGTTGAACTCGCCCTTTTCAGCCTGCAAACCTTCTGTGAAGAGCTTTTCAAGGTTGCGGTCAATAATTTCCTCCTGAGAGTAAATCTGATTGTCCTCACCAAAGGTTGAATGGAAGGTCTGAATCTTTGAAAGGGCTATCTGATTGAGTTTGATAATCTTGTTACCCTGACGTGAAGGATAGAACACATAGTTATATATATTCTTTCCCTCAGATCCAATACGATTTACACGACCAATACGCTGCATCAACTTGGTTGAGTTCCAAGGGGTATCATAGTTGATGATGATGTTTGAACGATGGAGGTTCACGCCTTCGGCAAGTACATCTGTGGTGATGATGATGTTGTAGTCATCCTTGCGGAGAGAACGCTTATAGTTAGCATCAAAGTTCTCTTGAATAGTCTTGAAGAGCTTGTTGCGATTGCCGGAGTCAATAACCAATACATCCTTGCGGTTCAGACGCTTATGGAGGTATTCTACCGTATCCTTTGACTCGGAGAAGATGACAAGTTTTTGCCCAGGGTTACGGTCTTTCTTAAAGAGTTCATGCTTCAGGATATCATTGAATTTGGCAAACTTAGAGTCATCAGCACCTTCTACGTCAACAGTGTCCCAGTCGGCACACATTGCTTCAAGAACGGCTTGATCTGTACGCAGCATTTCAATGAACTCAGGAGCAAAATCCTCAGCCTTGAATACTGCATTCTTTGGATTCTCTTCTGCTTTCTGCTGCAACTTCTCTTCAATCTCATCGTCATCATAGCCTTGTGCATAAAGGTTATTGATGTCGAGGTCAGGAGCAATGAATACACGATCATTCTCGAACATGTTAATCATATACTGATTGGCATCACGGAAGCGACCGATACTTGTCTTAAAGGCATAGAACGAACTTTCCAGACGCTTTACAAGTCCGTTTTTACGGATGCTTGCCAAACTGCGAGAAATCAATTCCGCATTATCATAAAGACCATCTGACTTCTCAGGGAGAAGATAAGCAATTGCTTGATAACGAGCATACGTCAACTTCTTAACAAGGGTTTCCATTGAGCTCTCAAACATATTGGCAATACGGTCATTCATTTCGTATGTCTTCATGTCTGGTGCTGCAACCTTCGGGAAACCCTGAATATCTTTGTTATAACGAGGGATAGCCTCAATATCAGTACGAGTACGACGGACTGTTATAGGCTTGATGACACGGTCACGAACCTTCTCTGCCAATTCTTTGAACTTTGCAAGGTCATAGTTTGGATCCTTCTTCAACTTCTTGAACTCAACAATTAAAGGAGAGAAGAATGAAGTCAGATTAGACACACCATCAATAGTACAGCAACGAGGATCCTGGAAAAGAAGAATCTCATTGTAGAGGTCTGCAGGAGTGTTGTTCATAGGTGTAGCAGAAATAAGCATCACCTTCTTCTTAAATCCTGGGATGCCTCCTGTCTCAACACGTGGCATCTTACATATTTCCTGTAATTCGGTAAACGCAGTATTCGTATGGGTACGAAACTTATGTGCTTCATCCACCAATACCAAGTCATACTCATCGGCATTCCAGTAGTCGTAGTTGTTCTCGTCAAGCACCTTGCTCAGACTGCCATTGCTAATGAAGCGTGCGTTCATGTTAATACGGAAGTTCGTGAAAGTCTGCTTCCAGTTCTGCTCTACAGAAGGTGGGTGTACCACAAGTATCTTAGTATTCTCATAACCATTGTCAATGCAGAATTGCTTTGCAATCATAGTGGCGATAACTGTCTTACCCAAACCGACAACATCAGCCAGGAAAAAACCATCATACTTGATAAGTTTTTTGTAACCTTCAATAACTGCATCACTCTGATACTCATATTTTGTATAACCTTCAGGCATTCTGAATGCATCATTCGCATCAGTTGCAAGGACCCGATCAGAGAAGTACTCCATAAGCATCTTGATATAAAGCTCATACGGAGTAACGTCTCCATTCAAATAAGTTTGCTGTATAGGACCAGTCTTGATGTCTTCTGCAGTGATAGGACAACCTTCTGCCTCCTTCCAAAGTTCTTCAAATTCATCCTTGGCGAACTGAACATCTTCGTAATCGGTCAAGCGCACGTTGAACTCATATTGCTTCTCTTGGCTGATACCCAAACCATTACCGCTCAAATTGCTGGAACCAGTAATAACTGCGCCAAAAGTGTATTGGTTGTATTCTTCTGGATAGAGCAAATATATTTTGGCATGTATCTTCTTGCTTGGATGAGCACGAAGTTCAAGTTTCCCTGTTATCAGGTCGTCTATCATTTGGAATATTCCCCCTTCTACATGGCTTGAATAGGTCGATGACTCAATATCTTTACACAACTGTGCGAGATAGTCTTGTTTAACTTCCTCTTCTGCACCAAAGAACAGTTGACCCTTGTTATGTGCGCTAGCAATATACTTGTCCACATCTATGCCAATAAGGATGCGAACCTTATTGATGCTATTAAGAAAAGGGCGCAATGTAAAGTAACCAGAAGCACGAAGGAATCCGACAACAGAGTCAAGACACTCAATACTTGGGTTGTGTTTGAGCAAACCCTCAAACTCTTTCATGAGAGTGTTGCCATCTTTGTTTGTAAAAAATTGTTTGGCCATGTATCCAATAGTTTAAATCTGTCATTCTTGTTCACGAATCAAATCCATAATTTTGCACTCTAAGACTTCTGCAATCTTGAAGATCATTTCGAGAAATGGTTGAGAGGCATTGGTCACCCACTTTGACACAGTGGCAGAATCTTTACCCTCTTTTTCAGCCTACCATCTGTTTGTTTGATTACGTTAAGCCAACATGACCTTGATTCAATTCAAATGTTTACATTAATTTAATAATTTCACAGATGCAAATATACATATAAATCTAGAAAACTCGCCACAAATATCAATAAATATTACTAATTTATTTGCGTTATTTTCATTTTATGCAAAATAGGGCCGTTCATACAGCAAATTGTATACACACTTACCAATTCTTGGTGCATGATAGCCATATAATGCCGAAAACCGCTACTCAGAACCGGAGTACTGGTTGACAAAAGTCACTCATAATTACCTCGCAACGTGGTGAGACGATACAAATTGTGAACATTCTCCATTTCCCTTCTTTTGATGGCTATTGATAGTCTATTGGCACGATATCCAAGTACCTTTAAGAATGAGACATGGGTGATTCATGAAGGTAATGACAGTATCTTCATAACCGACCGAAATCCGACCTGCACAAAGTCCGGGTTCCGGATGGAGAAGGACTGTCCAGAGCTGACCATAATTATTGAATTAGCATCAAGAGGCTGTTTAAGTACAGAACCAACCGAGCAAAATGATGATAATAGCAACGGTGGTAAAATAGATGTGAATTTAAGCAAATAGTATTCATCTTAAATTAAATAAATATGTCATCAACATAGATAATATTTGACAAGGGCAGTCTATAAAGATTGCCCTTGTTTTTTTGTTAGTGAAAAAAAACTGCCATATCTTCCAGCAGCGCTGCAACTCTCACATTTAGAGCACAATAAAGGCTGGAAGATTTGCTTTAAAAAGCGAAATCTTCCAGCCTATCTTCCAGTTATAATTTTACTCCCACTCGATTGTTGATGGCGGCTTAGACGAGATGTCGTAGCATACGCGGTTGACGCCGCGCACCTTGTTGATGATCTCGTTAGACACCTTAGCCATGAAGTCGTAAGGCAGGTGAGCCCAGTCGGCTGTCATAGCGTCGGTAGAGGTAACGGCACGGAGAGCAACGGGGTGCTCGTATGTGCGCTCGTCGCCCATTACGCCTACTGAGCGTACGGTAGAGAGGAGCACTGTGCCTGCCTGCCAAATCTGGTCGTAGAGCGAAACCTCAATCTCGCCGTCGTGCATGTCGGCAGGGACGCCGGCAGCAAGTACGCGACGTGCGTCATCGCCAGAGAGCTTTGTCTTATACTCGCGCAGACCGCGGATATAGATGTCGTCGGCATCCTGGAGGATGCGTACCTTCTCGGGAGTGATGTCGCCAAGGATGCGCACAGCCAAGCCCGGTCCTGGGAACGGATGGCGTGTGATGAGGTGCTCGGGCATGCCCATTGAGCGACCTACGCGGCGAACCTCGTCCTTAAAGAGCCACTTGAGCGGCTCGCAGAGCTTGAGGTTCATCTCCTTAGGCAGACCACCTACGTTGTGGTGGCTCTTGATTACCTTGCCTGTGATGTTGAGCGACTCGATGCGGTCGGGGTAGATTGTGCCCTGAGCAAGCCACTTTGCGCCGGTCTGCTTCTTAGCCTCAGCGTTGAACACCTCAACGAAGTCGCGACCGATGATCTTGCGCTTCTGTTCGGGGTCGGTAACGCCTGCGAGGTCTGAGAAGAACTTCTCGCTTGCGTCTACGCCGATAACGTTAAGACCGAGACACTTGTAGTCTTCCATTACGTCGCGGAACTCGTTCTTGCGGAGCATGCCGTGATCGACGAAGATACATGTGAGGTTGCTGCCGATAGCCTTGTTGAGGAGTACGGCTGCTACGCTTGAGTCGACACCGCCCGAGAGTCCGAGGATCACCTTGTCGTCGCCGAGCTGCGCCTTGAGCTCAGCTACGGTTGTCTCTACGAACGAGTCGGCGCTCCAGTCCTGACGGCTTCCGCAGATGTCTACCACGAAGTTCTTCAGGAGCTGTGTGCCCTGCAGCGAGTGGAACACCTCGGGGTGGAACTGCACTGCCCATACCGGCTGCTTTGTAGAAGCGTAAGCTGCATACTTCACGTTGGCTGTAGAAGCGATGCACTTAAAGTCTTCTGGGATGGCGGTGATGGTGTCGCCGTGGCTCATCCATACCTGCGAGTTCTGCACGAAGCCTTTGAACAAGGGGTTCTCGGCGTCGAAGTGCTCGAGGTTGGCACGTCCGTACTCGCGAGAGTCGGCTGCCTCCACCTTTCCGCCGCCGGCGTAAGAGATGTACTGTGCGCCGTAGCAGATGCCAAGCACCGGGATGCGTCCTACGAACTGGCTAAGGTCTACCTTGAACGCCTCCTTGTCGTGAACCGAGAAGGGGCTTCCGCTGAGGATGACGCCGATGACAGAGGGGTCGTCCTTCGGGAACTTGTTGTAGGGCATAATCTCGCAGAAGGTATCAAGCTCGCGCACACGGCGGCCAATGAGCTGCGTGGTCTGCGAACCGAAATCAAGAATTATTATCTTCTGTTGCATTACTTTGGTTGGTTTTATTGTTTGTATTCGATGTTTCTTTTTTCTTCTTTAGGCGGCGATTAAGCCGAGGGAAGGCGGCGGTTAAGCCGAAGGTAGGCAGCGTTTAAGCCGAGGGTAGGCGGCGTTTAAGCCGAACTAAGCCTTCTCAAGCCTTCCTAAGCCCTTGGGGGATAGGCCGAACTAAGCCTTGTGATTCTCAAGCCCTCCCCGACGGGGAGGGTTGGGAGGGGCTTTTTACTTTTAACAGGAACTCCTCTGCTTGTGCCAGCGTGTCGAGTTTGCCGATGTCCATCAGCAGGAGGTTGTCTTTGGCGAAGCCTTCGATGCGATGGGTGGCGCAGGTCTGCAGGTAGAAGTCGATGATGCTGAAGCGGTCGGGGAACTGCTGCATCAAAGGCAGCATACGGGGCGAGAGGGCGTGTATGCCGGCGAAAGCGTACATGCGGCAAGCCTTAGGGTCGAGGTCGGGGTACGGACTCTTCACTTCGCCCGTGGCGATATTGGTCCAACCGACGAGGCGCATCGTGTCGTCGAAGAGCAGATAGCGCTGCGTCTTGCGCTCACTCACGAGCAGCAACGCGTCGGGAGCGTCAGCTGAAGTCGGAGTTGAAGCGTCAGCCTTGAGCAGTCCACCGGCGCGCAGATAGAAGCGTCGCAGGTCTACGTTGCTCAGGATGTCCACGTTATGTATGAGTATCGGGGCGTCGGGGGCGAAGAGCTGTGCGGCATGCTTTATGCCACCGCCCGTCTCGAGCAGTCCGGCTGATTCGTCGGAGATGCGTATATCGAGCCCGAAGTTGTCGTTTTCTGTAAGATAGTCGATTATCTGTTGCGCAAAGTGGTGCACGTTGACAACAATGCGGTCAACGCCAGCCTCAGAGAGATTTTGTATTACGTGCTTTATGAGCGGCTCACCACCTACCCTCACCAACGCCTTTGGCATAGTGTCGGTGAGCGGTTTAAGGCGAGTGCCCATTCCTGCCGCGAAAATCATTGCTTGCATCATAGATGTCGTTATAAATATGTTGCCTACAAAATTACTCAAAATCCGCCAAACAGCAAAACGAATGCGCTATAAATTCTACAGAAGTGTCTGCTCTATGCCTTGCTCTCTGTGGCAGACGTGCACTTCTATTCCGAACTTCTCGTGCAGATGCTCAGCGAGATGCTGCGCCGAGTAGACGCTGCGATGCTGTCCGCCGGTGCAACCGAAGGAGAACATCAGGTCGGTGAAGCCACGGTCGATGTATCGCTGCACGTGTGCGTCGGCGAGCTTGTATACGCTGTCGAGGAAGGTGAGTATCTCGCCGTCATCCTCGAGGAATCGTATCACGGGCTCGTCGAGTCCGGTGAGTTTCTTGTAGGGCTCATAGCGTCCGGGGTTGTGCGTAGAGCGACAGTCGAACACGTATCCTCCGCCGTTGCCCGACTCGTCGGCTGGTATGCCCTTGCGATAGGAGAAGCTGAAGACGCGCACGCGCAGCGGTCCCTTGCCGTCGTACTTGGAGAACGTAGCTGGTCCGTCCTGCGGATGAGCCGCGTAGACGTTCTTGTCGGTGGTCTTGTAGCCGTCGGCGCGCGACACAGCCGGCTCCTCGATATGAGCGTAGCGCGGCATCTCGGTGAGTCGGCGCAGCATGTCCATCATGTACGGATAGGGGAACACCTGCTCGCCCAGCTTAAGCAGCGCACGCAGGTTGTCCATAGCCGGCGGAATGGAGTCGAGGAAGTGCTTCTTGCGCTCGAAGTAGCCGCGGAAACCGTATGCGCCGAGCACCTGCAGTGTGCGGAAGAGCACGAAGAGGCTCAGTAGGTGGACGAAGTGGCGCAGCGACGGCACCTCGGTGTACTGCTTCAGCGCGTCGTAGTATTCGGCTACGAGTTCGCGGCGCAGCTTGTCGCTGTAGCGTGCAGACGCCTGCCAGAGGAACGAGGCGAGGTCGTAGTAGAACGGACCGCGTCTGCCGCCCTGGAAGTCGATGAAATGCGGATTGCCCTCGGCGTCGAGCATCACGTTGCGCGCCTGGAAGTCGCGGTAGAGGAACGAGTCGATGTTCTCGGCGGTGAGGTCCTTGGCAAAGAGGCGGAAGTTAGCCTCGAGCTTCAGTTCGTGGAAGTCGAGACCCGAAGGCTTCAGGAAGCAATACTTGAAGTAGTTGAGGTCGAAGAGCACGCTGTCCTCGTCGAACTCAGGCTGCGGATAGCAGTTCTGCCAGTCGAGTCCGCGCGCTCCGCGTATCTGTATGTTCGGCAACTGGCGTATGGTGGCTTTCAGCAGCTGCTTCTCGTGCTGGTTGTATCTGCCGCCAGCCTCGCGTCCGCCGCGTATGGCGTCGAAGAGCGAGGTTGAGCCGAGGTCGGTCTGCAGATAGCGCAGTCCGTCGGCGCTCTGTGCGAGTATGTGCGGCACGGGCAACTGGCGCTGCTCGAAGTGCTCGGCGAGATAAACGAAGGCGTGATTCTCGTCGCGACTGGTTCCTACGACGCCGATAACGGTAGAGCCGTCCTCAGAGGTGAAGCGGTAGTACTGGCGGTTGCTGCCAGCTCCGGCGAGCTGCTCGGTGCTGACGGGTTCAGCCCCACTCCATTCTGTATATAGTTTAATGAGTTTCTCCATCTTCTTCCTTTTTCTTTTTTCCGTAATACTGCTCGTCCTTCTTCTTCACCCAAGCCGTGAGGTAGGCGTCGAGTGCGTAGAGCAGCAGAGCCACGCCGATGGTCATCGACCACGAGCGCGAGAGTATGTATGTTCCTGCTACGATGATGGCGCAGCAGACTATTATCTTCTTTTCCATTGTTGTTCGGTTGATGTTCTGGTTTTGGCGACGTCGCAGGTTTTTATAGTTCCAAACGATAGGCTACGCTGAACGTGAACACACGGTTCTTCGACGACTCGAAGCCGTCAATGTTCTGGAACTGCGTAAGTCCGATGTTGTAGCGCGCGTCGATTATTACGTTAGAGAACTCGTAGCTCACACCGACGGGAATAGCAAATGTCACTTTTGTGAGCGTTGAGTTCAGGTCATATTTCACGTGTTCGGGTTTCTCGTACTTCACGTCGTCATTCGTCATCGTGTACTGCTGCTCGGTGTACTTCATCTTGCCCGAGAGCGGGAAACCTATCTGCACACCGGCTTTAACGGCGAAGCCCGTGCCGAGGTAGGCGTTGAGCATCAGGGGCACGTTGATGTAATGGAGCTGCGTGCTCCAGTCGCTGTAGCCCGTGCCTTTGTACACGCCTTCCGACACCTGCCCCTTGTAGCCGTCGTTGCCGTACTTGGCGCCTTGCTGCACGTACTGCGCACCGATGGTGGCAGAGAGGCTGGGCATGAACTGCCAGTCGATGTCGACACCTGCCATCAGGCCTGCCTTGTAGCGTGCCGAGTAAGTCATGTTGTCGCCGACTCCACCGGCTATATAAATATTGTCGCCGGGCAGATTGGCGAGAACCACACCCACACGTGGCAGCACGGATACGGTGCCGACCTTTGGTTGTGCCATTGCCGGCAGCACGCCTGCGGCAAGGCCCAACAATATTGTTCTTTTCTTCATTTCTTTCATGTTCGTTTACGTTTTCACTTTCTGAATAATAAACGCCGAACAGCCGTTATTATTGTGTTCGGGCGCGTGGTTTAACCAACTTGTTGTCAGCCCACCCGCACATTAATTTGCCGTCAGTCTACCCGCACATTAATTTGCCGTCAGCCCACGACGAGCGAGAAACGCAGTCCTAACGCAGAGGCTATCTGCAGGAACGTAGACATCTGCATGTCGCTGTTGCCACGCTCTATGGTAGATATATACTCGCGCTTCTTGCCAATCTTGTCGGCAAGCTGCTGCTGCGTAAGCTTCTGGCGCTTGCGCTCTTCTTTCAGCAACTCGGCGTAATACCACGCCTTGGCGCGCGCCTCGAAAGCATCGCGCGAAGGGGTGCCGGGTACGCCGTATCTCTCATTGAGTCTGTCATTTACTTTCGGCAGACTATTCCATTTCTCATCACTAACGTTTATCATAAACTACATATGACTTTTCGTATCTTTTCTATTCCCATGCTGCAAATGTAACAAATTAATTCCATAAAAGCAAGCATTTGATACGAAAAAAGGTGTCCCATGACTTCACAGTCTTGGAACACCCGTCGTTGTATATATTTCGATACAAGAAATTAGTCTTTGTTGCTGCGCTTGCGGCTGAGATGGTCGAGAATGACCTTGCGCATACGCATGCTCTTCGGAGTAACCTCCACGAGCTCGTCGCCCTTGATGTACTCGAGACACTCCTCAAGACTCATCACCACCTTCGGTATCACGCGCGCCTTCTCGTCAGAACCGCTGGCACGAACGTTGGTGAGCTGCTTTGCCTTCGTAACGTTGATGACGAGGTCGTTGTCGTGAACGTGCTCGCCTACCACCTGACCTGCGTACACTTCCTCACCCGGATCGATGAAGAACTTGCCGCGATCCTGCAGCTTGTCGATAGAGTAAGCATAGGCTGTGCCGGTCTCGAGCGCAATCATCGAACCGTTCATACGGCGTGTAATCTCGCCCTTGTACGGCTGGTACTCCTTGAAGCGGTGCGCCATGATAGCCTCGCCCTGGCTCGCTGTGAGCACGTTGGTGCGCAGACCGATGATGCCGCGCGACGGTATGTCGAACTCGATGTCGACGCGGTCGCCGAGGGTCTGCATTGATGTCATCTCGCCCTTGCGGCGTGTCACCATATCAATCATCTTGCTCGAGAACTCCTCGGGCACGTTGATAGTAAGTTCCTCGATAGGCTCGCACTTCACACCGTCAATCTCCTTGTAGATTACCTGCGGCTGACCTACCTGCAGCTCGTAACCCTCGCGACGCATTGTCTCGATGAGCACAGAGAGGTGGAGCACACCGCGTCCGCTTACAATCCACTTATCCGTGGTGTCCTCGAACGGACGCACGCGCAGCGCAAGGTTCTTCTCAAGCTCCTTCTGCAGACGGTCGTTGATGTGGCGTGATGTAACGAACTTGCCTTCCTTACCGAAGAACGGTGAGTCGTTGATGGTGAAGAGCATACTCATGGTAGGCTCGTCGATAGCGATAGGAGGCAGCGGCTCGGGGTTCTCGAAGTCGCAGATGGTGTCGCCGATTTCGAAGCGCTCCAGACCTACGATGGCGCAGATGTCGCCAGAGTGAACCTCGTCTACCTTCTTCTGTCCCATACCCTCGAACACGTGTATTTCCTTGATGCGTGTCTTCTCCTGAGTGCCGTCGCGATGAGAGATGGTTATGTTCATGCCCTCCGTGAGCGTGCCGCGGTGAACACGTCCTACGGCGATACGACCGGTGTAGCTTGAGTAGTCGAGCGATGTGATGAGCATCTGCGGCGTGCCCTCAAGCACCTTCGGTGCGGGTATCACTTCTACGATCTTGTCGAGCAGATAGTCGATATTGTCTGTCGGGGCGTTGTAGTCCTCAGCCATCCAGCCGTTCTTTGCCGAACCGTAAACAACGGGGAAGTCGAGCTGGTCTTCGGTAGCGTTGAGTGAGAACATGAGGTCGAACACCATTTCGTACACTTCCTCAGGGCGGCAGTTGGGCTTGTCAACCTTGTTCACAACAACGATCGGCTTCAGACCTATCTGAAGCGCCTTCTGCAGCACGAAGCGTGTCTGCGGCATCGGTCCTTCGAATGCGTCAACAAGCAGGATACAACCGTCTGCCATGTTGAGCACACGCTCTACCTCACCACCGAAATCGGAGTGACCCGGGGTGTCAATAATATTGATTTTTGTGCCTTTCCAGTTGATTGAAACGTTCTTGGAAAGGATAGTTATTCCTCGTTCTCGTTCCAGGTCGTTGGAGTCCAATACCTGGCCACTGTTATCCTGGCCGTCACGGAACAGCTTGCCCGCCAACATCATCTTGTCGACAAGCGTGGTCTTTCCATGGTCGACATGGGCGATAATCGCAATGTTTCTAATATCTTGCATTTTATATACCTTAAAAAACTTCTGCAAAGTTACTACTTTTTTTTCAGACAAGTAGTATAAATACAAAAAAAATCCCGCGTTCTCTTTGAGTACGCGGGACCTTGTTTCCTTTGTGCGGATTACTTACGGAGGCCGAGGGCCTTGATGATTGCACGGTAGCGATTGATGTCGCGGTCGTACAGATAGTTAAGCAATGCGCGGCGCTTTCCTACCAGCTGTGTCAAAGAACGTGCGGTAGTATAATCTTTACGGTTCTTCTTAAGATGTTCCGTCAAATGGGAAATACGGTATGAGAACAATGCTATCTGGCTCTCAGCTGAACCAGTATCAGTGTTAGACTTTCCGTACTGTCCAAAGATCTCTTGTTTTTTTGCCTGATCTAAATACATAGAACTTTAAAAATTAAATTGTTATTTGTGCAAAATGCGGGTGCAAAGGTACGACTTTTTATTGAAAGTCAGACCATTTGCACCCGCATTTAATCTATATCTTAACTATTTTTTGCAAATTACTTCACTACAACCTTCTTGCCGTTCTGGATGTAGAGACCCTTGTTGAGGTTCTGGAGACTCTTGCCTACGTACTGTCCGTCTACGGTGTATACGCGGTTGTCTGCCTTTGCGCCTTCAACTGTTACGAGACCGATGCCTGCAGCAGGGTCGCCTACGTAAGCTGTGTTAGACACGTCAGACTCGCCGTTAGCGTAAACCACGATTACGTTATACTTGTGGTTGCCTGCGCCGTAGCCGTTGTCGTTAGCGTAGTTGTTGTCGGTCCAGGTTGTGGTCTTGCTGTCGAGCTTCTTAACGAGAACGCCGTCGCGATATACGTTGTAACCCATTACGCGCAAACCGCCTGCACGGTATGTAACGTCGTCGACGCATACACGGTCGGGCTCGTAGTTGTAAGATGTCAGCGAACCTGTGCTTGTGTGTACGATAGCGAAGTACTTAGCACCCTCAGGAAGGTCGATATTGTACTGCTTCCAGTCGTAAACAGCCTCGTAAGAGTCCTTGTTGATCTTGATGAACGAGTTGGGGTTGGTGTCGTCCTCAGAGTAGTAGAGGTCGAATGTCTCAGGACCTGAGTTCGGATACTGCTCGCCGCGGCTTACCTCGTCGCCAGGAGCGTTAACCCAGAACGAAACGGTCTGCTCCTCGCCCGAAAGCTCTGGAGTGATGAGCCAGTTGTTGGTAGGTGTGCCGGTGTCGATTGTGGTGCCGGTTGACATCATCGACTGCTCGCCTGAGTGAGGCGCGAAGATTTTAGCAAACATCTGCATATAGTCGGCTGCAAGACCGCTCACCTGCCACGGGTTGAAGACGATGTAAGCCTGTGCTACGCCAGAGTTCGGGTGCTGGATGCCACCGAAGGTATATACAGTGCCCTTGTCGCCGTCGTAGAGTGTCCAGTCGCCTACGTTGTTGATAGACCACGGTGTGTATGTCTCGAAGTCGTCCTTAACAACAGCGCCGTCAACATTCATCGACGACCATGTGAGCACGCCCTTGGCTGAAGCAGCGAGGTCGCTGACTGCCGGAAGCGGCGACTTCACGATGCCTACTGTTGCCTCATCAGTCTTGTTGTTGTCCTGGAATGCGTCTGCAGCCCACTCTACTTCGCCGCTCACTTTGAAGCTCTTTGCGCCGAGCTTCGGTGTGAATGCGAACTCGTATGTAGCTTGTGCGTTCGGTTCGAGGTCTTCGCCCTCTTCTGTCTCATACTTCTTGCCGTCTACATAGAGGTGTACCTTGTAGCCGCTTGCCTTTGCTGTGCCGAGGTTAGTAACCTTTACGTTCACTACAGTCACCTTGCCGTTCTGCACGTGTGCAGGAGCATCGAGCTCAGCAGAGAGGTTGTTGTCGACAGCGTCGTAAATCTTGATATTGTCGATGAAGAGACTTGTAGAAAGTCCTTCTGCGTAGAAGTAAGGACGGATGTAGCCGTTCTCTACGCCTGCGTTGCTAACGCCAGCGAGGTCGAACGATACAGAACGCCAGCCCATTGAACCGCTGAGCTTGCTGTAATCGACGGTTCCTACTTCCTTCATCTCCTGACCGTTGCGGTTAACCTTTACGGTTATCTTGCCGTCGGTGCCAGGATATGCGTAGTACCAGAATACGAGCTGCGGGTTGCCTGCCTTAGAGATGTCTACCTTCGGACCCTGGATGCAAGCCAATGTGCTGCCTGTTGACGGGTTGAACACGAGTGCGCCTGCGTCGTCGTCCTGACAGTCTTCTGAAAGACCGAACTTGCCTGAACAGTTGGCGTCGATAATCCACGGACCCTTCTGAAGGCTCTTGTTAGCGAACGACTCGTAGTAAGGTATCGGGTGTGCCAGACCGATGACGAATGCTTCACGTCCATAGTCGCTGACTACGGCTGTGTCTGATGTCGGGCTGTCTACGTAGGTCTGAAGTGCATACTGCACAGCACCCTGAGCACCGTCGTAGTTAACATCGTTTACAACACACTTTGTAGTTGTAAGACCTTGCTCCACCGGCTGAAGATAACCATAATAAAGTGTATTCACGCAGTATTCTGCTGTTTTCGGATCTACATATCCGCCGTGCATACCAACTTCTGAAACGGGATCCCATGTGATGGTTGCCTTGCCGTTGAGGTGGTCGTAGATCTTGATGTTCTGCGGAGGAAGCGGACGGTCGTAACCTACATACACCTTCTTTACAACTTCGTCGCTACGCAAGTCGTTGGCTGTAGCTACTACGCTGTATGAATGTTCGCCGGTAACTACCTCGTCGTCCTGCCACTCTATCTTTGTGCCTACAGCAGGAGCGTCGTAGTTCTTCACCTGCACATAGTCGCGATAGAGCTGAACGCGTGTAAGACCAGAGAGCTTATTGCCTGCATAGTCGGTAGACGGTGTTGTGAACGACACCTTAGCCGACACTTTACCCTTGGCGCCAACCTCTACGTTGAGGTCGTTTACTGCTGCCGGGCGCACAGCCAAAGCTGCCTCGGCAAACACCTTCACCGGAAGGAGAAGGAGATAAGCGCGCTGGTTGCTGGTGCAATGGAACGCTACGCGATACTTACCGGTTGTAGGAGCAATGAACTCGCCTTCAACTGGTGTAGCGCTACCGACGCCGTATGTAGCAGAGATGGTGTAGTCGCCTACAACCTTGTATGTTGTGGGGTCGTCGCCTGTGCCGACAGCCACAGACAACTGCTGTGCACCGCCTGCAGCCTTGAAACCGCCAGTCTCAATCTTATAAGTCTTGCCTGCCTCGAATGCCAAGTACGGACTAACGAGCCAGTCGTCGGCATCCTGCTTTTGCGTAGTGCCTACATAACTAATGAAACTGCCGGGCACGTCGTTGCTGAATCCCCAAGTGATGCCGTCGTTGTTCTTGTCTTCAACGGTCCACTCCTTGGTAGACAGCACAGTCGGGTCGTTCCAAAGACATGAATACGGGATGTCGTACGGTCCGCCCGTAGACGGAGTCTGCGCGTTTGTTGCCGACGGAACCAACGTTGTGGCTGCCAGCACCGCAGAGAGAAGTACTCTAAGTGTTTTTCTCATAATCATATTGTTTAAGTTATTTATCTTATTAATTAACTCTCTCTAATTATTATACATTATATTATATATACGAGTGCGGTTGCAGCGCAATCTTCGCACCTTTTTATATATAGGGGTGCGGTTGCAGAGCAACTTGCGCACCCCTTTTTGTTTCTAATTACGAAATAGAAGTTAGGATTCTTACTTGTTCAGATATTTCTTGCCGTTGCGGATTACGAGGCCCTTTGTGTCGTCAGCCACGCGCTGTCCGCCGATGTTGTATGTCTTGCCGTCGCGTGCCACGTTAACTGTCACGCCGTTGACGCCTGCCTCTGCATTGCCCTGCAGAACCTCGATAGGATATGTCGACTTGCAGGTCTTGCCCTGAACGTGGAGCTCGCACTTGCGTCCGCTAACGCCCTCAGGCAGCGGGTCGCATACCACCTTGAGCACGGTGATGTCGTATTCAGCCCATGTCTTTGTGTCGGCAGTGATTGACTTAACCCAGTCGGCGTCGCAAGTTACGGTGTAGTTAGGCTCGTTGTTGGCGTCGAACCAGCTGTCGTTAGTCTTGATAGCCGGACCGTCGAAGACCAAATCGCCAGGAATGAGAGTCTTGCCGCTTGTGCCGTCGTTGTCCATCTTCACAACGCCGTAGTTCTCCTCACGTCCGTTGAGGACGTAGTACATCGGGTTGCAGTAGTCGTACTTAGCCGAGAACGACACCTTCAGCGCAACGTCCTTGTAGAGGCTGAAGAAAGCCGGACTGCCGTCCTTGCTCCACATGCCTACAGCCGAGTCGAAGTTGTCGTAATAGTAAGGCAACTCGCTGACCTCAAAGCCGCAGTCGATGCCTTCCTTGTCGAGTCCGTCGATAACTACGTAGAACGGCTCGTCGATTGTGAAGCGCTCTGCCTTGCCCTCAGCGTTCTTCTTTGTGAACACGAGTGTGAAGGCGTTGTAGCTTGTGTTATCGTCGTACGGAACGCTGCCTACGTCGATAGTCTCAGACTCTGTAGCTGTGAGTTCGTAGAGAATCTTTTCGCCAGGAATGCGCTGGCCGTCCTGCTCTATCACGTTGTGGATCTGCATACGCAGCGACTTGCCCTTCGCGATAGGATAATAGCCCTTAGAGATAACCGGAATGAAGATATCTTCTACGACCAGCGGAGCCATCGGTTTGTCGAAATACTGATAAACGCCGGTGGCGGTGTATTTAGCTCCGTCCTGTGTGAACGTACCCGAGCCATATACGTACTCGTTGTCCATGCCACCGAAGAACAATTCGCTAACCTGGTCCATAGTGTATGAAAGCGGAGTCACGCGGCGGTTAGCTTGGTCGATACCAGAATATACGCGCGGATAATAGTACATCAAAGCCAATGATTCGTGTTTGCCTGGGTCGCCGGGGTTGCCGAAGTAAGGATTCTCAGAAGCAAGGAGGAACGAGTCGGTATTGCAAACAAGTGTTGGAACAGCGTCGCTTCCATCAAACAGACTCTTCAAGTTGAAGTCGCCGTTTGCGTCAATCTTATAATAATAATCTGTTTTGCTTGAGCAATCGTTAACAGTTACATCGCCGTAATAGTCGAAGGTGTTCTGATGCCAAACATAAGCATCCGAGCCCTGCTTCTTGAACTTTACGTCGTAAGCACCCGGAACATACATATACACTGTACCCCAAAGCTGACCTGTCTTATCAGAAGTCTGGAACAATGCACCTTCAGGACGCAAGTAATAGTTGCTTTTCTTCTCAGCGCGCAGCTTTGAAGGCTGAGCCTGTGCGTTAAGTGCTGGCACGAGGTGCTTGCCGAACTGGCGTGCGCTGAACGGAACGCCTTCAACAAACGGCTGTGCGTTGGCAGCTGTTGTTGCCATAACAAGAGCCGCAGTCAAAAGTAAAGATTTCTTCATAATTATGTTTGTATGATTATTAATTGATTGCTACAATTATTCTGCAAATATACTTATAATCATGTTTTTCGCCAAACAAAAGTTATCTTTTTTGAAAAAAATATTTATCGATTGATAGTTAGCAGTTTATATATGAACACATTGTTAGGATAAAAAAAACAGAGAGTTTCAAAGCTCCACCCTCCTACTGGCGAACGCAATCTGATTGGATGGCGAACGCAATCTGATCGGGCAGCGAACGCAATCTGATCGGGCGGCGAACGCAATCTGATCGGGCGGCGAACGCAATCTGATCGGACGGCGGACGCAATCCGATCGGGCGGCGGACGCAATCTGATCGGACGGCGTTCGGTATACGATGACAAAACGCAACAAACGGAGCAAAAAAAAGAGGGCGTGTCAAAACTACAGTTAGCTTTTTATCGCAATACTGTAGTTTTGACACGCCCTCGATATTATGAGATTTCTCTCACTATATTATAAGATTTCTCTCAGCGGCACCATAACGAAGTCGCGCTCCTGCATGTGCGGATGCGGCAGCGTAAGGTCGGGCGTAGAGAGTTGCAGGTCGTCGTACATAAGGATGTCGATGTCGATGGGGCGGTCGTGATATTGTCCGTCTACCGACTTCTGCGTTCTGCCCAGCTCGCGCTCAATCTGCTTTGTTGCTTCGAGCAGTTCTGCGGGCTGCAAGGCGGTGAGCAGGCGCACGCACATGTTCATGAATCGGTTTGCCGACTCAAATCCCCACGGCTCAGTCTCGATGAACGACGACTGGCGGTCTACCGTTCCAGCGCGTTCGTTGAGCATCTCAATGGCGCTGCGCATCGTAGCCTCGCGGTCGCCGAGATTGGAGCCGAGCGAAAGATACACCTTGTGCATAAGTGCGGCTTAGTCGTTAACGATGAGCAGGGCGTCGCCGTACGAACCGAACTTGAAGCCGTGCTTAACGGCGAGGTTGTAAGCCTCCATTACGAGGTCGTAACCGCCGAAAGCGCATGTCTCCATGAGGAGTGTTGAGTACGGATGGTAGAAGTTAGAGATCATCGAGTCGGCGAGTCCGAAGTCGTACGGCGGGAAGATGAACTTGTTAGTCCAGCCGTCGTATTCCTTCAACATACCGTCGGTGCCGACAGCGGTCTCTGTAGCCTTAACGACGCTTGTGCCAACGGCGCACACGCGGTGACCAGCACGCTTCGTGTCGTTGACGAGCTTGCAGCAGTCGGCGTCTACACGCATCTGCTCCGAGTCCATCTTATGCTTTGTAAGGTCTTCCACTTCGATGTCGTGGAAGTTGCCCAAACCGCAGTGGAGCGTGATATAGGCGAAGTTGATGCCGCGAATCTCCATGCGCTTCATCAGCTCGCGCGAGAAGTGCAAGCCGGTAGCCGGAGCCGTAACGGCGCCCTCGTGCTTGGCGAAGATGCACTGGAAGTCGTCGAAGTCGTCCTCTGTGCTGCGCTTGTCGGGGCGGCGGTCGAGGATGTAGCGTGGCAGCGGAGCCTCGCCGAGAGCGTAAAGCTCGCGCTTGAACTCGTCGTGCGGACAGTCGTAGAGGAAGCGGAGCGTGCGTCCGCGGCTGGTTGTATTGTCGATAACCTCAGCCACCATAGTGCCCGAGTCGTCGAAGAACAGCTTGTTGCCGATACGTATCTTGCGTGCTGGCTCTACGAGCACGTCCCATAGGCGCATCTCCTCATTGAGTTCGCGCAGCAGGAACACCTCAATCTTCGCGTCGGTCTTCTCCTTTGTGCCGTAGAGGCGCGCGGGGAACACCTTTGTGTCGTTGAAGATGAACGTGTCGTGCTCGTCGAAGTAGTCGAGCACGTTGCGGAAGTCGAGATACTCGCCCTCGATGGGGTTGCCGTCGGCGTCTTTCTTGTACATTTCGATGGTCTGCGACTTCTTGTGCAGCACCATCAGGCGACACTCGTCACGACGTGTGATGCGGAAGGTCTCCTTCTCGCCTTTGTCGTTTTCGAACTCGCGGTAAATGCTATGCGGATAAAGAGCGATGAGCTCTTCTGGTAACTTAAACTTGAACTGTGATAACTTCATAGTAGTTTTTATTTATTCATCTTCACTGGTTTCTATTGTCTGATTGGCGAGCCACTCCTCGAACTTGTCGAGCTCGATGCAGTTCTCCACGCGCTGATCGCCAGAGCGTGTGCGGCAGAGAGCCATGAGATAGCCGCCGGAGTTGAGCGCACGACCGATGTCGCGTGCCAAGGCGCGGATGTATGTGCCCTTTCCACACGCCACACGTATCGACATCTGCATCGTTTCGGGGTCGAACGCCGTGAGCTCTATCTCGTCGATGTGTATCTGCTTCGGCTTCAGCTCCACGTCCTGACCCTTTCGGCGCAGGTCGTAGGAGCGCTGTCCGCCCACCTTGCACGCCGAGAATGTCGGCGGAATCTGCTCGATGTCGCCCACGAACTGCTTCAGAACTTCTTCTATGCGTTCGCGTGTGATACCGTCTGTGGGATATGTGGCGTTCACGGGATGCTCCATGTCGTAGCTGGGCGTTGTTGCGCCGAGCTGGATGGTGGCTGTGTACTCCTTGCCGTGCATCTGAAACTCCTCAATGCGCTTCGTGAACTTGCCGGTGCAGAGCACGAGCACGCCCGAAGCAAGCGGGTCAAGGGTTCCGGCATGGCCTATCTTTATCTTCTTCACCCCGAGGCGTACGCAGATGCGCTTTCGCACTATTGCCAAGGCACAGAAGCTGGTCATGCCAAGGGGTTTGTTTATGGCGATGACTTCGCCTTTGGTGAAATTCATTATTTGTTGTTGATTTTTATAGTAAAGAGCAAACGATGGTCACGGCACCTGCAATGGCGCAATATACGCCGAACCAAACGAGTTTGCCGCGCTTCACGATGTTGATCATCCACTTGCAGGCGATGCATCCGCTGACGAATGCAGCCACGAAGCCAACAACGAGGGGCAGTGTGTCGATGCCAGCGAACGCGTCTTCGCCCTTAGCTGCCTTCAAAACGTCGAGCAACGCCTCGCCGAGTATGGGCGGAATGACCATAAGGAACGAGAACTGGGCGAGATTCTCCTTCTTGTTGCCAAGCAGCAAGCCGGTAGCAATGGTAGAACCTGAGCGCGAGAGTCCGGGCAGCACGGCTGCAGCTTGGGCAAGACCGATGATGAAGGCGTCCTTCATAGAGATATGCTCGCGCTGACGCGGCTTGGCGAAATAGGAGAATGTGAGCAGCAAGGCTGTGAGAAGCAGACAGCAGCCCACGATGAGCAGACCCGAACCGAAGATTTCCTCGACATAGTCCTTGAAGAACACACCTACGATGCCTACCGGAATCATCGAAACGACGATATTGAGGAAGTATTTTGTCTCGGCGTTCATCTCGAACTTGAAGAGTCCTTTCAGAATCCAGTCGATTTCTTTCCACAGTATGACGAGGGTGCTGAGCACTGTTGCTACGTGCACCATTACGGTGAACGCAAGGTTGTCCTCGCCCTGCACACCGAAGAGTGCCGAGCCGATTGCGAGGTGGCCGCTGCTACTAACGGGCAAGTATTCTGTGAGTCCCTGGATAATGCCAAGGACCAATGCTTGTAACCAATCCATTTGTTAAATTATTAATTTTTAATTATTAATTATTAATTCGAGGGTGCCAGGGGTGATATCAGGGGGTGCAGTTGTCTCTCAGGGGGTGCAGTTGTCTCAACTGCACCAACCAAGTCGTTGGTGTCTTCAAAATGTTGGTGCAGTTGAGACAACTGCACCAACCTAGCGGCGGGTACATTCTTTTGTACCTTCAAATTAGTTGGTGCAGTTGAGACAACTGCACCCCCTGAGAGCACCCACTTAAGACTTATTCGTCCTTCGGCTTTTTGATTATGGCATATATAATCGAGATGAAGCCGAGGAAGCACACTACGGGTGCCACCTTCACGCGGCGCACGCTGAAGATATCGTTGTCGAAAACGGTCTCGTCGCTTCCACCACCGCTCATAAGTATAAAACCAAGGATTACAACCAACATTCCGACAGCCATCAGAATGAAGTTGATCTTACCGAATGCGTAATTTCTTTTATCCACTTTGTTTATATTTTAAATTGAATGAATATATTCTATCAAATAATGACTATATGTATAAGTAGTGTCTATATATAATATGTATATATAAGTAATGTCAACATCTCACCACCTCAACACATCAACATTATATCTTATACAAGTCGCCTGCCTTCATGCGCAGGAACTTGTTAACCGATATTATCGAGCAGATAGCCGTGATGAAGATACCGAATACAACCACCGTACCGGCTGTTATGGCGAGCACCTGCCACGTGATGAGGTCGAGAACGTCTGGCTCGTACATGAACAGAGCGTAGACAGCACCGCCAAGCACGCAGCACGCTATGAGCGCAGCGAGCAGACCGAGCAACACGTAGTGGCGCACGAACGGCGCACGGATGAAGCCCCACGACGCACCCACGAGTTTCATGGTGTGGATGGAGAAGCGGCGGGCATAGATGCTCAGACGCACGGTGTTGTTGATGAGCGAGAACGACACGATGGTGAGCAGCACGGCGAGCGCCAGCAGCACAAGACTTATCTTGGCGATGTTCTCGTTCACGCTGTCGATGAGGTCCTTCTGATACTTCACCTCACTCACCTTAGGGTAGGCTTTCAGCTCCTTAGAGATGAACTGCAGCGAGTCGCTATTGGCGTAGTCAGACTTCAGCGTTATCTCGATAGACGAGAGGAACGGGTTCACTTCGGCGAACTCGCGAGGGTCGGTGCCCAGCGCCTTGATGCCTTCGCGCAGCGCCTGCTCCTTACTGATGTACTGCAGCGAACAGATGTACGGGCGCGCCTGCAGCTTGTTGCAGAACTGATGAGCCTCGCCTGTCGTCATATCGTCCTGCAGCATCATCGTCACCACGATGTTCTGCTTCACATAGGCAGAAAGATTGCGGGCGGTGCACACTGAGAACACCACCAAACCTAACAGGATAAGCACCATTGCGGTGCTAATGCACAACGTTACAGCCTGCAATCCGTGACGACTGCGGGTCTTCTTGTTTTTCTTTCTCATTCCGAAAAGGCTATATTATACCAAATTTCCTGCAAAATAACAAAAAAATATCGGTTAAAAAGAGGGATTAACGTCAATTAACACCATACGTATGCCTTTAATAAAACAAACTATCTACCTTTGGATAACTATAAAAGCACACATAATGGCAACAATTCTCTATCCTTCGCCGATAGTCGGACCGATACACAGTCGGCGACTTGGCATTTCGCTCGGCGTGAACGTCAACCCGAGCGACGGAAAGATATGCACGTTCGACTGCATCTACTGCGAGGTGGGCTACAACCGCTTGCGCCGCCCTACTCAGCCGCAACCTTCGCGCGAACTTATCGCCGAGCGGCTTGAACAAAAGCTGAAGGAGATGCGTGCGGCGAGCTCGAAGCTCGACGTCATCACCTTCTCCGGCAACGGCGAACCGACAGCGCATCCCGACTTCCTGCCTATCATCGAGGACACAATACGTCTGCGCGACGCCTACTATCCCGAGGCGCGCGTGTCGGTACTCACTAATTCTACGCTGGCGCACCGCCCCGACGTGCATCGTGCGCTGATGCTCGTGGACAACAACATCATGAAGCTCGACACGGTCTGCGCTGAATATATTAATAAGGTGGACCGCCCCGTGCAACCGTCGTACAACGTCGAGAACATCATCAAGGAGATGGAATCGTTCGACGGACACTGCATCGTGCAGACCATGTTCATGCACGGCACGGACGACGCCGGCGCAAGTGTTGACAACGTTTCGGAGGCGTTCGTGGAGCCTTGGCTCGCCACCGTTCGACGCATCAAGCCCAGCAGCGTGATGATATACACTATCGACCGCGAGACGCCTTGCCCCACTCTTCGCAAGGCTACGCACACAGAGCTTGATGCTATTCGCGACAGAGTGATTGCCGCGGGCTTCGCTTGCACCGTTGGTTACTGAACATCTCAACATGTCACCATCTCAACACCTCAACATCACAACATCAAATCTCAACATCTCACCACCACAACATCTCAACATCAAATCTCAACACCTCAACACCTCAACATCTCAACACCTCAACACAAAAAAATAGCGGCAAGGTTGACGTCACGTCGACCTTGCCGCTTTCATTGAAATAACAACACTAATATATAAAAGGTATGAAATATATGTGTTTTGATGTTTCAGTTGTTCAGAACCAGCCGAAGCCGCATGGGGCTTACAGCTTGCTGATGATGCCGAGCTTAGTGCTCTCAAGGAACTTCACGATAGCCGTAATCTCCTTGCCTGCCGGCACCTGCTCCTTAATCTGATTGATTGCGTCGAACACGCTTGTCTGTCCGTGGAACACGAGGCGATAAGCGTTTGCGATATGACCAATCACCTTCTCGGTTGTGCCCGACGACTTCAGCAGCGTCTCGTTAACGCCAGCGTAGCGCACGGGGTTGTCCGTAGCCACGATGAACGGAGGCACATCCTTCGAGATACGCACACCGCCAGTCACCATCGACGCACCACCGATGCGCACGTTCGAGTTGACGATGACGCCAGAAGAGAAGATTGCAGCGCTGTGAACCTCACAGTCGCCAGCCACCTTCGTACCATAACCGAACGTTATGTAGTCGTCAACCTTCGTGTCGTGCGAGATATGCACACCCTCCATGAAGAAGTTGCGGTTGCCGATGCGTGTCTCGCCGTTGGTAAATGTAGCGCGGTTAACAACCACATTCTCACGGAAGATGTTCTCGTCGCCGATGACGAGGCGTGTAGCCTCACCCTTATGGTTGAAATCCTGCGGCTCAGCGCCAAGCACCGTGTTCTGATAAACCTTGTTGCCACGGCCCATTGTTGTGCCGCGCATGATGCTCACGTAAGGATAGATTACGCAGTCGTCGCCGATAACCACGTCGTCCTCGATGTATGCGAACGGATAGATCGTAACGTTCTTGCCAATCTTCGCACCCGGAGCTATATATGCTTTTTCACTAATCATAATTTTGAGTTTTGAGTTTTAATATCTTCCTCCGCCGAGTGCATAGTAGAGGTTAACCACAGCCTGCATCTTGTAGAAGTCGTCCTGCACCTTCGAGAGCTCTGCGTTGAGCAGACTCTGCTGTGCGGTGATTATCTCAAGATATGTAGCCGATCCGTCGTTGAAGAGCATCTTGTTGTACTCTACGTTCTTCTTCAGACTCTCCACCTGCTTAGCCTCCAGCGCGCTCTTCTCTGCCGAAGAGTTGTAGAGCACGAGAGCGTTGCTCACCTCCGAGCCTGCTGAAAGCACAGCGTTCTGCCATGTGTTGAAAGCCTGCTCCTGCTTTGACTTAGCCACCTTCAAGCCAGCCACGAGCTGACCGTGAGCGAAGATAGGCTGAACGAGCGAGCCGACAGCCGAGAGCAACCACTTGCCCGGGTTGGTGATGCCCATACCGCCAGAGTTGGTGAAGGCGCCAGTGCCCGAGATGGTGATGTTCGGATAGAACTTAGAGCGTGCTGTGTTCACGTCGTAGAAGCACTGTGCGAGCGACATCTCTGCATAGTGAACGTCTGGACGGTTGGCAAGCAACTGCAAGCCGATGCCTGTAGAGAACTCCGACGGCAACTGCTGTCCTTCGAACGTGCCGCGTGCGATGGTCTGCGCCTGCTGACCGAGCAGCAGCGAGAGCGAGTTCTCCGTCTCGCGAATCTGACGCTTCAGTTCCGTTGCCTGAGCCTTAACCGAATACATGTTAGCCTCAGCACTCTGCACGCTTGTCTCCTTCACGCGGCCAAGCTCCTTCTGAATCTTCATGATGTTCCATGTCTCCTCAGTTAGCTTCGACATATTGTCTACCACCTGCAGCTGCTTGTCGAGCATGAGCAGCGTGTAGTACAAGTTGGCGATGTTAGAGATAACCTTTGTCTGCACTACGAGCTGATAGTCTTTCGTAGCGAGCAGCGCCATCTGTGCCGAACGCTTCTGGTTGAGAAGGTTGCCGAAGAGGTCTACGCTCCACGATGCGGTAATAGGCAGCGTGTAGGTCTTCGTAGCTGGGTTGCCGTCCCAAGAAGCGATTGTACCTTGCGGCGAGAAGGTGAAGCCCGGCACGAAAGCGAGCTTAGCCACCATGAGCTGGTCCTCAACCATCTTCACGTTGAGAGCGGCGTTGAGCAGGTTGGTGTTGCTCTTCAAGCCCTGCTCGATGAGCGACTGCAGCTGCGGGTCGGTGAACACCGTGCGCCAGGCAAGGTTGCCGAAGCTTGTGGTGTCGGTGACAGCGAGTGTGTCGGTGCTGCTCTGCACGTCGCGTACGAGTCCCGTGGTGTTCACCTCGGGACGCTCGTACTTATTGTATATTCCGCAGCTGGTCATCAGCAATGCGCCAGCGGCGAGAAGCATTATTTTTTTCATGTTCATCTGTCTTATTTTGAAGTCTTTTCAATCTGATCCTGCAGCGCACCTGCCACGTACGGGTTGGTGTACTGGCGAATCTCGGTGTCTACATCAGCTCTGTCGTTCTCGAACTCGATAGGCTTGATCTTCTCCTGCAATGTCTGGAAGATGTAGAATAGCGCCGGCACTACCATAATCTGGCAGAGCATACCGATAAGCATACCGCCTACGGCTGCAGCGCCGAGGGTCATGTTACCGTTGTAGCCTACACCCCAAGGCATGAGCAGCGGGAGCAAACCGATAATCATAGCCAGAGAGGTCATAAGGATAGGACGCAGACGGGCTGCAGCGCCGAGCACTGCCGACCAAGATATAGCCATACCGGTCTGACGGCGTTCGAGGGCGAACTGCACGATAAGGATGGCGTTCTTAGCGAGAAGACCCATAAGCATGATGAGCGCAATCTGCATGTAGATGTCGTTGTTCTTGCCAAACATGTTGGTGAAGAGGAAGGCTCCTGCCAGACCGAACGGGATGGAAAGGATTACGGACAGCGGCAGAATGTACGACTCGTACTGTGCCGAGAGGATGAGGTATACGAAGGTCAAGCAGAGCACGAACACGATAGCTGTAGAGTTTGACGACTCCTGCTCGGTACGTGTCAAGCCCGAGAACTCGTATGTGTAGCCTGCCGGCAGCGTAGTCTTCGCTACCTCTGCCATAGCGTTGATAGCGTCGCCCGTAGAGTAGCCCTCAGCAGCCGAAGCGTTCACGTTGATAGAGGTGAAGAGGTTGAAACGGTCGATCTCCTGCGGACCGTATACACGACTAAGGTTCACGTACTCCTTGATAGGAGCCATCTCGCCAGCAGAAGTGCGCACGTAGATATTGTCCAGACTCTTCAGGTCTGCACGATCCTGCGGTGCCGACTGGATGTATACACGGTAGAGCTTACCGTAAGCGTTGAAGTTAGACGCATACATACCGCCGTAGTAGCCCTGCATTGTGGTGAGCACTGTAGACGGGTCGATGCCGCTCTGCTTACACTTAGCCACGTCAACATCAATCTTGTACTGCGGATACTTGGTGTTGTATGATGTCATGGCGTTCGAAATCTCCGGACGCTTGTTGAGCTCTGCGATGTACTTCTGTGTGATGTCGAAGAACTTGTTCACATCGCCACCCGTGCGGTCCTGCATTGAGAAGGTCATACCGTTGGTTGCAGAGAAGCCCTGCACCATAGGCGGCTGGAAGGCAAGAATCTGCGCACCCTTGATGGCTGCGGTCTGCTTGTATATCATGCCGAGCACCATAGTAGAACCGAGGTTGTGTACGCCGATGTACTTCAGCGGACCTTCTGCCTTCTGACGCTCCTCGAAGCTCTTCAGCTTGATAATGAATGTACCCTGGTTAGAGCCCTGACCAGCGATGAAGTTGTAGCCCGTGATACGCATACGGCTGGCGATAGCCGGGTTGGTAGCGAGCATGCGGTCTACCTGGTCCATCACCTCGTTGGTCTTCTTCATAGAGGTTCCCGGAGGTGTTGACACTGTACAGAATACTGTGCCGGTATCCTCGTCAGGAACGAGGCCTGTCTTTGTTGTGCCCATGAGCACAGCCATTGCAGCGATAGCCACTACGACTGTACCGATTGCGATAAACGGGCGCTCAACGAGGCGGCGCACACCCTTTGTATACTTCTCCTGCACCTTGCCGTATGCGGCGTTGAACGATGCGTGGAAGCGGTCTACCATCGACATCTTGCGCTCCTTGCCTTCTTCGTCCTTCGGCTTCAGCAAGATGGCGCAGAGAGCCGGTGAGAGGGTCAAGGCGTTAAGTGCCGAGATGATGATAGAGATAGCCATAGTGATACCGAACTCGCGGTAGAACGCACCTGACGTACCACCCATGAACGACACGGGGATGAACACCGACGCCATAACGAGGGTGATTGATATGATGGCGCCAGAGATTTCGTTCATGGCATCGATAGACGCGAGCTTAGCCGACTTGTAGCCGAGGTCGAGCTTGGCATGCACAGCCTCTACGACCACGATGGCGTCGTCGACCACGATGGCAATGGCAAGCACGAGTGCGGCAAGCGTAAGCAGGTTGAGCGAGAAGCCGAACGCATAGAGGAAGAAGAATGTACCGATGAGCGATACGGGCACCGCAATCAACGGGATGAGCGTAGAGCGTGTGTCCTGAAGGAAGATGTACACCACGATGAACACGAGGACGAACGCCTCGCAGAGGGTCTTGATAAGGTCCTCGATTGAGGCGAAGAGGAACTCCGTAACGTCCTGCATGATGTCGAAGTGGGTGCCCGGCGGCATTGATGCCTCCTGATCCTTGAGGAGCTTCTTGATGTTTGTGGCAATCTCTGTAGCGTTAGAGCCTGCGGTCTGCGTAACCATCATTGTTACTGACGGCTTGCCGTTGTTCTTCGACTCTACGGTGTATGACAACGCGCCCATCTCCACGCGGGCTACGTCCTTTACGCGGATGGTCTGTCCGTCCTGTGTCGACTTGATGATCATTTCGCCGAACTCTTCCGGTGTCTGCAGACGTCCTCTGTAGCGGAAGGTGTACTGGTACTGGTTGTTCGACTGCTCGCCTACCGAACCCGGCGCAGCCTCGATGTTCTGCTGTGCGAGAACGCCGGTGAGGTCGGTCGGAATCAAGCCGTAGCTCTTCATCTTCACCGGGTCGATCCAGAGGCGCATGGTGTAGTCTTTCTGCGAGAAGCACTGGCACTCGCCCACACCGTTCACACGCTTGATGGCAGGAACGACGTTGATGTTTGCATAGTTTGTGAGGAACTCGTCGTCGTAGCGGTCGTCGTCGGCTGTAAGACCGAAGAGGATAACGGTAGACGACTGGCGTTTCATGACCGTCACACCTGCCTTTGTTACCTCGGCAGGCAGCAAGGCAGAAGCCTGCGACACACGGTTCTGCACGTTCACCTGACACATGTCAGGGTCCATGCCCTGCTTGAAGAATACGGTGATAGAAGCCGAACCGTCGTTGGTGGCAGAAGATGTCATGTATGTCATGCCCTCCACACCGTTGATCGACTCCTCAAGCGGTGCGAGCACCGAGTTGAGCACGGTCTGTGAGTTGGCACCGGTATAGGCAGCGCGCACCATGATGGTAGGCGGCGCCATGTTCGGGTATTGCTCGATAGGCAACGACACCAAACCTAACACACCCAGGATGACCACCAGGATAGAAATCACGGTGGAGAGTACCGGGCGCAGGATAAATCTATCTAATTTCATATTACTTTCTTATCTACAAAAAAATTATTTTCCGAATGCCTTCTTCAGCTTGCCAAGGTCGCCCTGAGCCTCGCCGAGCTGCTCTGTCTTCTTCAGCTTCTCAGCGTACTGAGCCTCTGTGAGCGGCTTGATGTCCATGCCGTCCTGGAGCGAAGAAACGCCGTTCACAACGAAGCGGTCGCCTACGCTAAGACCAGAAGTGATGATGTAGTTCTTGCCGTCGTTCTGTGGGTTGACAGTAACCGGTGTGTACTTCACCTTGTTGTCCTTGCCTACAACATATACGAAGTACTTGTCCTGCACCTGAACCACAGCGTCCTGCGGGATGATAACAGCCGAAGAAGCTACGTGAGGCACTACGATAGAGCCTGAAGCGCCGCTCTTGAGCACGTGGTCGGGGTTGGGGAAGTCGGCACGCATAGACACGGTACCGGTTGTCGGGTCGATGACACCGCTCACGGCAGCCACCTTGCCCGGATGCTCGTAGATAGAGCCGTCGGCGAGCTGCAGCTTCACAGCCGGATAGCTCTCTACGGCAGCGTGTACGCCGCCCTGTGTCTTGCTCATCTCCAGAAGGTCTTTCTCGGTCATAGAGAAGTAAACCTGCATTGTAGAGTTGTTAGACACGGTTGTGAGGGGCTGCTGCGACGAAGCGCTTACGAGAGCACCTACGCGGTAAGGCAGGTCGCCTACAACGCCGTTAGCCGGAGAGGTAACGAAGCAGAAGTTGAGGTTCTGCTTAGCCGATACGTATGCTGCCCTTGCCTGAGCGAGCTGGGCGGCAGCGCTCTCCATTGCGTTCTTTGTCGACTGCAGCTCGTAAGAACCGATTACGTTGTTCTTGAAGAGTTTCTGCGAGTTGTTGTATGTAAGAGTTGCAGTGTTGAGCTGTGCCTTTGCAGCGTTCACAGATGCCTTTGCCTGACGAACGGCAGCGGCGTATGTAACGTTGTCGATGACAAACAGCAACTGACCTGCCTTAACCGACTGACCTTCCTTCACGCAAAGCTTTGTGATGAAGCCAGACACTTTCGGGCGAATCTCCACGTCCTGAACACCCTTGATAGATGCCGGATAGGTGGTCTGCAAGTTTGCGTCCTGACCCTGAACTGTGCGTACAGCGTATTCGTTGTCGCCGAAGTTAGGCTTTCCGCCACTCTTTCCGCCGCCACATGAGGCGAGCACTGCAGCCAAGGCTGCAACCAATAAAATCTTTGTTTTCTTCATGCCTATTTTTAATAAATATTTTTTACCTTTCTATATTTCTACCTTATTTATAATATATACTTTACTATTTGCTTAGTGACTGTAGGAGTGCTGTTAGCAGGGGGTGCAGTTGTCTCAACTGCACCAACCTATCTTAAGTGCAGCAACCTGTTTCAACTGCTCCAACAAACTGAACACCTCTGTCATTTTTGCTTTGTTGGTGCAGTTGAGACAACTGCACCCCCTTAGAGTGCTACTGACAACTGCACCCCTTAGAATGCTCACAAGGATGCGTATATAGAAAACTAAACCGCTTGTTTAAGTTTTCTGCATGCAAAGTTACTAAATATGTAAGTAAGTTGTAACCATTGCATATATACATTTAACAACTTTTATTTCTCATTACGCGTTATTCAATATATTAGTATCGATTTTGACCAATGCAGAAGTGCATTTTCATAAATTATAGTGACATTTTATCAACACAAAAGTGGCACTTTGCCAATGCGAAAGTGCCACTTTATCAATGTGTAGGTTGCGTATCAGTCACCGACCGCGGACGCGAACGATGCGGACCGCGGACGCGAACGGTGCGGATTGCGAACGCGAACGATGCGGACCGCGAACGCGAACGATGCGGACCGCGGACGCGAACGGTGCGGACTGCGGACGCGAACGGTGAGAAAACTACTGAGTGAGCCCCATTTCTGCGGCTTTTTTCATCAGTAGTTCCATAAGAGGCTCGCGTTCGTTAGCCACACGGTTGTCGAGCACGGCGTCCTTCAGATACTGTTTCAGCACGCCAACCTCTCTACTCGGCTGCAGATTGAACATCTGCATTATCTCGTTGCCGTCGATGACGGGCTGCAGCAAGCGCTTGTAGTCGCGCTCCTTAAGGTCGGTGAGTTTCTCGCGCACCATGCGGAAGTTTTCGAGGAAACGCTTCTTGCGCACCTCGTTCTTGCTCGTGATGTCAGCCTCGCAGAGCATCATGAGGTCGTCGATGTAGTCGCCCGCGTCGTTGAGCAGTCGACGAACGGCTGAGTCGGTAACCTCCTCGTCGGCAATCACGATGGGTCGCATGTGCAGGTCTACCATCTTCTCCACGTACTTCATCTTGGCGTCCATCGGCAGCTTCATGCGTCTGAAGATGGCGGGAATCATCTTGGCGCCCACGTAGTTGTGGTTGTGGAACGTCCACCCGATAGCAGGCTCCCATCGCTTTGAGCGCGTCTTGCCCACGTCGTGGAACAGAGCCGCCCAACGCAGCCATAGGTTGTCGCTGCGCTTCGCCACGTTGTCCACCACCTCGAGCGTGTGGTAGAAGTTGTTCTTGTGCGCCTTGCCGTTGCGCGTCTCCACAATGTCGAGCGCAGCCAGCTCGGGTATGATGAGCTGCAGCAGTCCGCAGCGGTGCAGCTCGACGAAGCCGCGCGAGGGCTGGTCGGTCTTCATTATCTTGTTCAGCTCGTCGGCGATGCGCTCGCCGCTCACTATCTTGATGCGCTCGGCGTTGCGTCCGAGGGCGTCGAACGTCTCCTCGTCGATGAAGAACTTGAGCTGAGCCGAGAAGCGCACGCAGCGCATCATGCGCAGCGGGTCGTCGGAGAAAGTGATGTCGGGGTCGAGCGGTGTGCGTATAATGCCGTCCTCGAGGTCGTAGATGCCGTCGAACGGGTCTACGAGTTCGCCGAAGCGCGCCTTGTTAAGGCATACCGCCATGGCGTTGATGGTGAAGTCGCGGCGGTTCTGGTCGTCCTCGAGTGTGCCGTCCTCAACCACGGGCTTGCGCGAACCACGGTCGTAGCTCTCGCGGCGTGCGCCCACGAACTCCACCTCCGTGTCGTAGAACTTAACCTGCGCCGTACCGAAGTTGCGGTATACGGCGAGATGAGCGCGCCAGCGTCCGGTCTTCTCGTTCTTGCCCAGTGCCTTCTGCAGCGCCTGCGCCACCTCTATGCCGCTGCCCACGACGACGACGTCGATGTCGTTCGTGGGGCGCTCGAGGAATATGTCGCGCACATAGCCGCCCACGAGATAGCATTCTACGCCCATCTCGTCGGCCACTTCGCCTATCTTATGGAATATCTTTTTGTCGAGAATTTGTGCCAATTCGGCATCTGTGTATAGCTTCATTCGTATAAAATCCTGATTATTACATGCAAATCGAGTGCAAAGTTACATATTTTTACAGAATTTAATGTGTATTGACGGAAAATTTGTACCTTTGCGCTCACATTAATAAATAACACGCGGTATAGCAGACTATTTTTTATACCTAAGTACATCGAACGGAAAGAAGAGTTCACACAAATAATTAACAAATAAAACAAAAAGAAAATGAAAATCAAACAGACAGCATCTACACTGTTCCTTATCGCTATGCTCTGCCTCGGCGCAACAAAGGCAAAGGCGCAGGTTAACGCACAGTTGTTCTACGATTTCGGCAGCGACCGCGAGTTCGTTACGCTGACGCTCGAAATGTTCAAGCAGGACAAGTGGGGTAACACCTACTTCTTCATCGACCACGACTTCAACTACGACCAGCACGTGAAGGGTCCGAACCTCGCTCCTGGCGGAACTTACTTCGAGATCGCTCGCTGCCTCAACTTCTGGCAGAACTCTGCCATCAAGAACCTCTCGCTCCATGTAGAGTACAACGGCGGTATCACACGCTCCTACCCTATCAACAATGCTTGGCTCGTGGGTCTCGACTACTTCATCCACTCTAAGGACTTCAAGAACACGCTCAACCTCAAGGCGCTCTACAAGAACATACAGAAGAAGGACTCTGATGTGCCTATGCAGTTCACTGTGGTTTGGGCTATGAACGACCTCTTCGGCGTGAAGGGCTTGAAGTTCGACGGTTTCGCCGACTTCTGGTGGGAGGACCATGCTGTCGACTTCCGCGCAGACGGCTCTTGCGACACGAAGAGCACCGTATTCATCACCGAGCCGCAGCTCTGGTATAACGTGGGTCAGCACTTCGGTTGCGACAACCTCAGCCTCGGTACAGAGATCGAGCTTTCTAACAACTTCGGATCTACCGGCGGTTTCAAGTGTCGCCCGTGCCTCGGCGTGAAGTGGGACTTCTAAAAGTAAAAAAGCCCCTCCCAACCCTCCCCGTCGGGGAGGGCTCTCAAACAAAAAAATACCCAAGGCTTAGAAAGGCCTAAAGAGGCTTAGAAAGGCCTAAACTCAATCAAAAACATGCTTTCAAAACTTTTCGGCTTCGACCCTTCGAAGCACAACATTAAGACAGAGGTGATGGCGGGCATCACGACCTTCCTCACCATGGCGTACATCCTCGCCGTCAACCCGAGCATCTTCAGCAACCTCGCCGACAAGGGCATGGACACCAACGCTGTATTCACAGCAACGGCGCTCGCTGCTATCATCGGCACACTCGCTATGGCTATCTACGCCAAGAAGCCGTTCGGACTGGCGCCGGGCATGGGCCTGAACGCGTTCTTCGTGTTCACCGTCTGCCTCGGCATGGGCTACTCATGGCAGTTCGCGCTCACCGCTATCCTCATCGAGGGCTTCATCTTCGTGGTGCTCACGCTCACAAGCATCCGCACGCTCATCGTCGACGCTATTCCGGCGTCTATCAAGCGCGCTATCGGTGCCGGCATCGGACTCTTCATTGCCTTCATCGGACTGAAGAATGCGGGCATCATCGTTGAGAACACTTCCACATTCGTAACCATCGGCAACATGACCCAAGGCACAGCGCTGCTCGGCGTGATTGGCATCATTATCACATCGGTGCTCGTCATAAAGAACGTACCAGGCTCGCTGCTCATCGGCATCCTCGCTACAGCGCTTATCGGCATTCCGATGGGCGTCACCAACTTCTCGGGCGTTGTAGACACTCCGCCGTCGGTGGCTCCGCTGTTCTGCCAGTTCGAGTTCCACAACATCTTCACCATCGACATGGTGGTGATAGTGTTCACCTTCCTCTTCATCGACATGTTCGACACAATGGGCACGCTCGTTGGCGTATGCACAAAGGCGGGCATGATGCAGAAGGACGGACGCATTCCGGGACTTAACAAGGCGTTCATGGCTGACGCTATCGCTACAATGACAGGCGCTTGCCTCGGCGCAAGTACCACTACCACTTACGTTGAAAGTGCTGCGGGCGTAGCTCAGGGCGGACGCACAGGTCTCACGGCGTTCTCTACCGCAATGTGCTTCGTGGTGGCTATGTTCTTCGCACCGCTGTTCCTCTCTATCCCGGCAGCAGCCACTACTCCGGTGCTCGTCATCGTGGGTCTGTTCATGCTCACGCCGGTGAAGGACATCGACCTCGACAACTATGCAGAGTCTATCCCTGCGTTCATCACCATCGTGATGATGCCGCTCACATACAGCATCTCTGACGGCATCCTCTGCGGTGTCATCTCATACGTGCTTATCAACATGCTCTGCCTGAACTGGAAGAAGCTCAACCCGACGCTCTACGTTCTCGCCGTGCTGTTCATCATGAAGTATATCTTCATCTAAAGTAGCATAAAAACTCAGTATAAGTCGCCGCTCACATACGTGGTTGACGACTATACATGACATTCTATAGGAGTGTGTGGCGACTGCCACGCACTCTTTTTTTGTGCTCTTTCGACAGAAAAGTGCAACGCCCTCAAGCTATAATCAACAGAAAAGTGTGTCTTTAATAATGTTCGCATGTCTAAATATTAATTAAATAAGGTGGCGTAAATGTCGCCAATACACGGAATTGTTGTACTTTTGCCGAGAAATGAAGAAATTTACGCTTATAACACTTGTCGCTTTGGCTCTCGCTTCGTGTGCCAAGACCGACGACGACATGGCTCAGAAGATGCTCACACGCATCAACTCGCTATACGAGAGCGGCAACTACCGTGCTGCTCTCGACTCCATCACCGTACTTCGCGACCGCTACCCTGCCGCCATTGAAGCGCGCAAGGCGGCCCTTGTGGTATGGCAGAACGCATCGTTGAAGATGGCGCAGGCAGACGTGGCTCAAACAGACATCCTCCTGCAGCAGACCATAGCGAAGATAGCAAGCACAACCGACCGCTACGAACGAAACATGCTCGGCGTGAAACGCGACTCGCTGCAGGCACGCTACGATGCCATGTGCGGCGTGGTGAAGATGATACGAATGCGTCAGAAGCAGGAGCAAAAGCAGTAAAATGAGCCTACGTTTGCTCAATTCATAAGTTTTTTGTATTTTTGTGCCGATTTATGGATACTACAAAGACAGAGGAACAGTTTAAGAGAGTGATGGACGAGTGTCGCACGCTCTTTGCGAAGAAGCTTCATGATTATGGAGCTTCGTGGCGCATATTGCGCCCGTCGTCGCTCACCGACCAGCTTTTCATAAAGGCGAAGCGCATTCGCTCGCTCGAAATAACGGGCACTTCGCTTGTTGGCGAGGGTATTCGCCCTGAGTTCATTGCACTCATCAACTATGGCATCATCGGACTTATACAGCTCGAGAAGGGCTACGTAGACACCGTGGACACTAAGCCCGAAGAGGCGCTTGCGCTATACGACGCTCATGCCAAGGAGTGTCTCGAACTGATGCTGCGCAAGAACCACGACTACAACGAAGCATGGCGCGATATGCGCATAAGTAGCTACACCGACTTCATCCTCACCAAGATACAGCGCATAAAGGAGATAGAAGGTCTGGACGGAAAGACGCTCGTGTCTGAAGGTATCGACTCCAACTACATGGACATAATCAACTATGCGTGCTTCGGAGCTATAAAGATGGCTGAATAATGCGAAATATAAGAATCGCGGCTGTGAACATCTGCCGCTTCATACTGGCTGTCACGTTCATCTTCTCGGGATACGTGAAGGCTATCGACCCACTGGGCACGCTCTACAAGCTGAAGGACTATGCGGCTGCGATGGCGCTGAACGACATTCTGCCTGACTGGGCGCTTGTGATTGTGGCGATTGCGCTTGGAGCTCTTGAGTACTCGCTGGGCGTATTCATGCTTTTCGCGGTGCGCAGACACATGGTGTCTAAACTTACGCTCGCCCTTATGAGCGTGATGACCGCGCTGACGGTGTGGATATACATAGCCGACCCCGTGAAAGACTGCGGATGTTTCGGCGATGCGCTCAAGCTGACCAACGGCGAGACGCTGCTGAAGAACATCGTGCTAATAGCATGTGCGACGCTTGTGGCATGGCGACCGGTGGATATGGCGCGCTTCATATCGCGCACCAACCAATGGATTGTGAGGTATTACACCATTACGTACATCGTAGTGACAAGCGTCTACTGCCTCTACACGCTGCCAATCTTCGACTTCCGCCCGTACCGCGTCGGAATGAACATAAAGCAGGGCATGGAGATACCCGAAGGAGCCGAGCAGCCGGAGTTCGAAAGCACGTTCATACTGCGCAAGAACGGCGTAACGCGCGAGTTCACGCTCGACAACTACCCCGACTCTACATGGGAGTACGTAGACACCAAGACGGTGCAGACCAAGAAGGGCTACGAACCGCCTATACACGACTTCGCCATTACGACGAACGACACTGGCGAAGACATCACCGAGCAGGTGCTCACGAAGAAGGGTTACACCTTCCTGCTCGTTTCGCCCCGACTTGCCGTGGCTGACGACAGCAACTTCGGCGACATCGACCAGATATACGAATACGCTGAGGAGAACGGTGTCGACTTCTTCTGCCTCACGGCGTCGACAAATGAGGACATAGAGCGTTGGCGCGAGCTGACGGGAGCCGAATATACGTTCTGCAACGCCGACGAGACCACGCTGAAGACGATGATACGCAGCAATCCCGGACTGATTCTGCTGAAGGACGGCACGATAATAGGCAAGTGGAGCCACAACGCACTGCCACAAACCGACGACCTGACCGCTCCGCTCGAACAGTTGCCCATCGGAAAAGCGCAGAACGACAGCATGCCCGAGCGTCTGCTCATAGTGCTGCTCACATTCTTCGTGCCGCTCATGGCTCTCACAATAGCCGACCGGCTCTGGGCATGGACAAAATGGATTAGAAACAAACAAGATAATAACAGAATATTTAATCTCTTTAAAAAAAGAAAGAAAATGAGAAAGAAAATTGTAGCAGGTAACTGGAAAATGAACCTCAACCTGCAGGATGGTGTTGCTCTCGCTAAGGAAATCAACGAGGCACTTGTAGCTGAAAAGCCTAACTGTGAAGTTATCATCTGCACTCCGTTCATCCACCTCGCTTCTGTAGCTCAGGTGCTCGACCAGAACGTAGTAGCTCTCGGAGCTGAGAACTGCGCTGACAAGGTTAAGGGTGCTTACACTGGTGAGGTTTCTGCAGAGATGGTAAAGAGCACAGGTGCTCAGTACGTTATCCTCGGCCACTCAGAGCGTCGTCAGTACTACCACGAGACAGCTGAGATTCTGAAGGAGAAGGTAGACTTGGCACTTGCTAACGGCCTGAAGATTCTCTTCTGCTGCGGCGAGACTCTCGAGGAGCGTAAGGCAGAGAAGCAGAACGAGGTAGTAAAGGCAGAGCTTGAGGGTTCTGTATTCCACCTCGACGCAGAGGCTTGGAAGAACATCGTTATCGCTTACGAGCCGATCTGGGCTATCGGTACTGGCATGACAGCTACTTCTGACCAGGCTGAGGAAATGCTCGCTTACATCCGCTCTATCGTTGCTGAGAAGTACGGTCAGGAGGCTGCTGAGGACACATCTATCCTCTACGGTGGCAGCTGCAAGGCAAGCAACGCTCCTGAGCTCTTCTCTAAGCCGAACATCGACGGTGGCTTGATCGGTGGCGCTTCTCTGAAGTGCGCTGACTTCAAGGGTATCATCGACGCTTGGAAGAAGTAAATTCTACAGAACGCATTCTTAAACAGAAGTAATTCTACGGAATAGCATCTAAAGACTGAAAATGAAAAATTATGATTTCTCCATCTGCAGCATCTGCGGCTCATGGCGCTTATCATAATTTTTCATTTTTAGTTATTCAAATCTAAATCGAATCATTAAAAGCTATGAAACGTCTTTTTATTCTCTCATGTCTCATCGTCTGCATCACTGCCATTGCACACGCACAGACCTACACCCAGCACCTGCAGCAGAAGGCTGCCGGAAAGGGAAGCGTGGTTGTGACACAGAGCGAGGAAATAGACAAGTTGGTGAACACCGCTAACGTCAACCCCAGACAGCAGGAGCCTGCACATAAGCCAGCTACAGTCGAGAAACCGACTTCTACGGCTGTAAAGACCACGCCGACGGCGGCAAGCAAGAGCCAGAACCACGAGAACGTAGCTCATAGCAACCCAACTCACAACAACGCTGCGCATCATGGAACCGAGCCGCGACACGAAGCTACCCAGCATCACGAGAGCACGCAGCATCACGAGAGCACGCAGCGACACGAGAGCACGCAGCGACACGAGAGCACGCAGCGACACGAATCGACACAGCATCACAACACCGCCACGGAGACCGCAGAAGCGGAGGCTCCCGTCGTAGACATGAGCAAGAAGGTGATGCGCCGCTCGTACAAGACTAACGGCTACAGAGTGCAGGTTTTCGCCGGCGGCAACTCGCGCAACGACAAGATTAAGGCGCAGCAGGCTGGCAACGCCGTGAAGGCAGCATTCCCGAGCCAACCGATATACGTACACTTCTACTCACCGCGTTGGATATGCCGCATGGGCAACTACCGCACATACGACGAGGCGAACGCCATCCTGCAGCAGGTGAAGAAATTAGGATATAAGCAGGCGTGTATCGTAAAAGGAAAGATTTCCGTTGCGTACTAACCCTGCGGGAGTTTTGAATTTTGAATTTTGAATTGTCGGCTACGCCGATTAGGAATTATTCAATTTTGAATTAAGAATTCATAATTCAAAACTCAAAATTCATAATTCAAAATGCGCGAAGCGCACAATTCAAAACTCAAAATTCAAAACTCAAAACTCAAAATGCGCAAAGCGCACAATTCAAAACTCAAAACTCAAAACTCAAAACTCATAAATGGACAATCCAGAATTCAGAGAGGGCTTGGAAGACCTTGCCTCACATTATAAAAGTGTGATAACCCTACTTGGCGAAGACGTTGAGCGCGAAGGCTTGCAGAAGACACCGATGCGCGTGGCGAAGGCTATGCAGGTGCTCACACGCGGCTACTCGCAAGACCCACACAAGGTGCTCACCGACGCATTGTTCAAAGAAGACTACAAACAGATGGTGGTGGTGAAGGACATCGACGTGTTCTCACTCTGCGAACATCACATGCTGCCGTTCTACGGCAAGGCGCACGTGGCGTACATACCGAACGGATATATCACCGGACTGAGCAAAATAGCGCGCGTGGTGGACATCTTCTCTCACCGTCTGCAGGTGCAGGAACGCCTCACGCAGCAGATTCGCGAGTGCATCGAAGAAACGCTGCATCCGCTCGGCGTGATGGTGGTGATTGAGGCGAAGCACATGTGCATGCAGATGCGCGGCGTAGAGAAGCAAAGCTCTATAACAATGACAAGCGACTTCTCGGGCGCATTCGAGCAGGCGAAGACCCGCCAGGAGTTCATGAACCTCATCAACTCCAACTCGCACAAATTCTAAAGCCCCACCCAACCCTCCCCGTCGGGGAGGGCTTAGAAAGCTCAAGAAGACCTAAAGAGGCTTAGGAAGGCTTAGAATACCTAAAGAGGCTTAAGAAGGCTTAGAAAGGCTTAGTTGAAAGCGAAGGCTCAAGAAGGCCTAAAGAGGCTTAGTAAGGCTTAGAAGCAAAAGAAGACCAATAACAAACAAGAACATTCGATAAAACAATTAAAATTTGAAGAAATGAAGACCACAAAGAAAATGATGTTGTTTGTTGCGACACTGTTCGTTGCAACATTCGCACTTTCATCATGTCTCAGCGACGACAACGAAACAAAGAAGCCTACCGTAGAGGAGCAGGCAGGATATCAGAGAACAATGGCTGGCACATACGGCTCAACGCTGCGCTTCTTCTACCCGTCGTTCAACAACGTAGTGAAGTACGACTCGCTGAAGCACTACTCTTGGGATGTGACAGCCGACTCTACCATCACCATGCGCAACTTCCCGGTGTGCAAGCTCGACTCTGCCATCATCATCAGCAAAGACAACCACAGCGACTCTGCAGTAGAGTTTGCAGCGCTGCGCACAGCCATCCACGAGTCGAACGCTACGGCTAAGCTCACTGCAAAATATTTCGTTCCGAACGACAAGTACTTCGTAGAATACGGCTACAGCTTCCCGGTATTCCCGATGACTATCAAGCAATCGTTCTTCTACAACGGCAAGAGCCACGACGTCTACTTTATGTTCGACGTGTCGGGCACATACGGCGGCAAGTTCCTCTCAAGCAACTTCACCGACAGAGTGTTCGAGTATAACATGGTACTCTCTGGCATCTGCGTCGACAAATACAGCGCCGAAGGCCTCATCCCTACACAGTATTTCCGTCAGGTGCTCATCACCAGTACAACAAAATAAAACGTAAGATATGAAGTTCATTTCATGGAACGTTAACGGACTCCGCGCTTGCGTGCAGAAAGACTTTGAAGAGTCTTTCCGCACGCTTGACGCGGATTTTTTCTGCCTGCAGGAGACGAAGATGCAGGCTGGGCAGCTCGACTTGCAGTTTGAGGGCTACACCTCTTACTGGAACTACGCCGAGAAGAAGGGCTACTCGGGCACGGCTATCTACACGCGCCACACGCCGCTGAGCGTAGCGTACGGCATCGGCGTAGACGAGCACGACCACGAGGGCAGAGTAATCACGCTTGAGATGGAGGACTTCTATCTCGTGACGTGCTACACGCCTAACTCGCAGGACGGACTGCGCCGTCTTGAATACCGAATGAAGTGGGAGGACGACTTCCTTGCCTATATCAAGAGTCTGGACGCAAAGAAGCCTGTGATAGTGTGCGGCGACCTGAACGTGGCGCACGAGGAGATCGACCTGAAGAACCCGAAGTCTAACCGCAAAAATGCGGGCTTCACGGACGAGGAGCGCGCTAAGATGACCGCCTTCCTCGGCGAGGGCTTCATCGACACGTTCCGCACGTTGCACCCGGATGACCCTACCTATTCGTGGTGGTCGTACCGCTTCAAGGCGCGCGAGAAGAACGCAGGCTGGCGCATCGACTATTTCATCACGTCTGAACGCCTGCGCGACCGCATCACTGCCGCCGCAATTCATAACGAGGTGTTCGGCAGCGACCATTGTCCTGTCGAACTTGTATTGGATTAAGCGCAAGCAAAACTCATCGGACAGCGAACGCAATTCGATTGGACGGCGAACGCAATCCGATCGGACGGCGGACGCAATCTGATCGGGCGGCGGACGCAATCCGATCGGGCGGCGAACGCGAACGGTGCTAACTCAACGAGATATCCTCTTTAAAGAACTTTGCAATATGCCGCATGAATGGTGTCGTGAACACGTCGTGCGGCATATTTCTGTTATCATACCTACGTATGCACTGCGACACGTACAGACGGCGGCGCGCTCGCGAAAGGGCTACGTAGAACTTGCGCGCGTCCTCGGCGAGCATCTGCGGGTTGGTGCGACTGTAGAAGTTGGGCATGCGTCCGTCTACGGCGTCGAACACTATCACGTTGTCGAACTCCAAGCCCTTCGCCTTATGGATTGTCGTGACGAAGATGCGCTCGCGCACGCTGCTGCTGCCGCAGAGGTCAGCCTCCTTCAGCGTACTTATCTCCATTGTGTGGTTGGCGAGCTGCTCGTAGAGCGACGGCTCGGATGTGGGATCAATCATGTCGGAAGCAAGATACACCGTCACGTAATGCAGTCCGCCGACGGGCTGTATACGGTTGTCGGCGAGAAGCGCGCTGTAGAATCGCTTCAGCTCAGCCACCAACGCCACCCTATTCTCCATAGCCTCCACATCCGCCGCATTCTTATCCTCGGCATCCGCCGCCTTAGGGGGTGCACTTGTCTCAAGCGCACCATCAAAGCAAGAAGTAACCACATCTCTTACGTACATACGGCCCATCGCCACGCGATACAACTCGCCGTAATTGCGGCGCAACAGTTCGGCACGCTGGCGCACACGGGCGTCACCGAGGAACGCGAGTTGTTGCTCCACCCTCGCCTTCGCCAAGCCGTAGCAATGCGCGACGACGCTACGCGTGGCGTTCACGTCGTCGTCGGCAAGGTGCGAGTTGGTGCCTTCCAAGCCGAGCACCGTGAGAAGATATTTCAGTTTGTGCTCGCGCAATTCGGGATGCAGCAGACGCACAAGGCGCAGCGAGTCGAGATAGTCGGGATGCGACTGCTCGAGACGGTATTCGGGCGCATAACGGCGCAGGTTATGGTCGAGAATATGCCAGTCGTAGTCGGCGTTGTGTCCGAGCAGACGGCATCCTTCGGCGTACTGCATGAACTGCGTGAGCGCCTCGCGGTGCGAGAGTAGCGTGTGCAGCTTGCGCTCCTCGATTATCGGGTTCACTATGTCGCCGAGCATGGCAGGTATCTCGCGGTCGGTCTCCACGTAGACCGTAAATTCGGAGTCGGGCAGCACCTTGCCGCCGCGCATCTTCACGGCAGCAATCTGCAGAATGTCGTCCTCGAAGACGTTCAGCCCCGTCGTCTCGGTGTCGAACACCACGATGGTCTCCGCCTCGTAACTGCGCACGAAGCGCTGCAGGTAGGTCTCGCCGAGGCGCTCGCGCTGCTCGTCGCTGCGTAGCAGGTCGGTAGGCAGAATGGCGTGGTCGAACAGCGAGCGCACGAAGTTGCGCGCCGCAGCATTGGTCTCGTACACGCCCACACCCTTCACCAGTCGCGCCCACGCCAGGAAGCAGAACTCGTTGTTGAGCACGCTGAGGTGGGCAAGCAGCAGCTTCAGTTCGGGCGACGAGAAGAGGTCGGAACCCGACACCTTGAAGTGTCCGATGCCGAGACGCGTGAGTTCGCCGCTGATATCCTCGGCGTCGCGGTTAGCGTTCACGACGAGCGCCGTAGTCGACTCGGGGAACATCGTGCTCAGTCGGCTGGCAAACTGCACACAGTCGCGCACCTCCTGTTCGTAGGTCTCGCTGTAGAGCAGTCCGAGCTCGTTGCCGAGCGGCTTCTCCTGCGTCTTCAGCCCCACATCGGGCAGCAACGCAGGGTCTATCTGCAGTTCTTCTGCGGCGAAGGTGTTGAAGATGTCGAGCAGATACTTCGGCGAGCGGTGGTTCACCGAGAGATGGTGCAGATGGCATGACGCCTGCTGCTTGAGCGCCGTGAGCGTGTCTATCTTTGCGCCCATGAACGAGAATATGGCTTGCTGCTCGTCGCCGAGGAACATCACCGTGCGGTAGGATCGCGCGGTGAGCAGCTTGATTATAGCCAGCTGCAACTGGTTGAGGTCTTGCACCTCGTCTACCTGCACCCATGTGTAGCGCTTGTAGAGGGTCTGTTCGGGGTCGGCGTTCAGCGCGTCGTAGGTGAACAGAAGTAAGTCGTGGAAGTCGAGCAGATGGTTCTGCTGCTTGTACTGATGATACTGCTGCGCAAGCTGCATCTTCTGCAGCAGTCGCTGTATGATAATGCGGTCGCCGTAGTCGGCTGTGTCGGCAGCGGTCATATCGCGGTAGGTCTCCACATTATTATATATGTCGACCATCGCCGCCGCGTCGAACGCCCTTCCACACACGCTGCAGATGCGCTGCATCGCCTTCACGTCGTCGCCGTTGATGCAGTCGGTGTGCGAACGCAGCGTCTTCGGATGCCCCATCGCTATTTGATGCATCATGCTTTCGAGATGAAATATGAGCGAGTATTCGCGGCGACGGCGGAAATCGCCAAGCACGAAGTATTCGTCCTCGCCAGTATATCGCGCAAGGATAGACACGGCGTCCTCCTCGTCGATGACGCTCGACTCAGCCGCTACGAGTCCGTTGGCAAACAGAAACTTGGAGCAGAAGCGGTGAACGTTGCCCACGAACACGTCGCCCACACCGCTGTCGGCGATGTTGGCATTAATGCGCTCGAGCATTCCGCGCGCGGCTCGGTTGGTGAACGTGAGGCACAGCATGTCGGCATACTCCACGCCCTCAACGTCATGGGCACGGCGTATGCGCTCTGTAAGTATCTGCGTCTTGCCGCAGCCGGGCGAAGCAAGCACGAGATGGAACCCGCCCTGCGCGTCGATAACCTCGCGCTGGTATGGGTCGGGGGTGAATGTCAGCTTAAGAAAAGGTTGCATTTTCTACTTCATTCTTCAAAAAAGAAGACACATAGCCAACACTCTGAAAATAAAAACCAGTGTCTGTGTCCTGCAATCGTTCAAAGGTCTCGGAGGTATAAAGCACGTCAAGAGCTTCAGACGGAGAATAACCATAAGTGGACATCAGCCAATCAGCCAATTCCACAGTCAGTTCGTCCTTCATTATCTTGATCTGTTCAGGATTTAATCGTGTCATAAAGCTTTGAGTTTTTGAAGGGCTTTTTCTGTTCCGAAAAAATACTGGAATGTTATACCCTTTGCATATTTTAATTCTTCAACAAGTCGCTGAAGCGAAATGATACCTCCAAGATAACGGCGCAACTGATAGTTGACGCCATCATCTGCAATCGGACCATATACTATATCATAAGTGTGAGAAGGTTGACTTATCTTGTTATTTCGATTAGTCAAGACAAAATTTGCCCATTCCTCACTATAATCATCAAATATCTTTACAGACAATTCACCAGAGGAAAGCACCGACTCATCGAAATCGAACTCATTAACAATAGCCTCACCACGCCGCATCTGTTCTACTTTGACAATAGCCAAATCTTCAGCCTGCTTGTAATTGTCAGACAAATAGAATCCCTGTCCAAAATCCTTAAAAGGTTTTGAACGCTGCAGGTCGGGCTTTTCAACCCTCATATTCGAACCATGATACAACTTCATTGCAATTTTCCTCCGTTTAGTCTACAAACTTCAGACACAGCATCTACTGAATCCTCGAACGAGAAGGTATGCAATACGCCATAATGATTGTAGAAGTAATCCAATCCTTTGAAACGTTTCAGATAGTTGTATGCTTGCTTGGGCATAATACCAAACTTGGCAGCAAACTCACTGACAAGAGCTATGGTGTACCCAACTGTATTATGGTCTTCCCTTGACATATATATTCAATTTAAACATATTAGGTATATTGCAAAGATACATAGCATTTTCTTATCCTCAAAATAATATTTATAAAAACAATCTATATAAATACAAAATGAAGCTCTAAGAGAATAAAAAATCCGATAAAAATAGAGCTTTACCTATTTTTATCGGATACTATACTGAGATGATTGTATTCTACTCAAACTCCACACTGCCGAAGAAGTCGGGACGATGGAAGTCGGGCTTCGGAAGGTCGATGGGGAAGAACGAGAGGAAGTGAGGATGAGGCAGCATGTCGCCGCACTTGTAGACGTTGCCCTTCACCTTAAGGCCGTCGAACGACGGGAGCGAGTGGCGGTAGTAAGCCTCAACGGGCACAGCAAGACAGAGCTGCCATGTGCGCTCGCCGGCGATGTTGCTGAACGGTGTGCGGCCCATCGAAGACCAGCGGTCGATCTTGTCGAGCACGCTCTGCGGAGCACGCTCGCGACCTTCGCGCTTTGCGCCGAAACCGATGAGCAACGTGCCTGCTGCGTTGCACTCGAGGTTGTAGTAGGTGCCGTCGGCTACGGGCGAGAGGAAGAGTTCGCAGCACGAATCTTCCCAAACGTTGCCGTCGTCGTGCGGAGCCACTGCACGCACGCACTCCTCAGTGACGCGGTAGTTGATGAGCAACTGCTTGCCGTTGTGCGCCATGCGCACCTCCATCGTGGGGCGGTAAGGGAAAGCCTCAGCCCAGCAGTGGTTGTCTACTGCCACGAAGCCGATGTTCGCCTCGTCGAGCACGCGGCATATATCTGCTGCACTAACTGAAGCGGTCGAAATCTTCTTTATTTCTAATGTATTTGCCATAATTTTAAAAGTAAAAAAGTAAAAAGTAAAAAAGTAAAAAGAACTTTCTTTAGTTTCAAAACATAAAAGTATTTGAAAGTATAGGTAAAAGAAAAAGAGTAAAAAAGTAAAAAGAAAACATAGCTACATTCATAGCTTGAAAACCTTTTACTTTTTTACTCTTTTACTTTTTTACTTTTTAAAGGTTGTTCTTCTCGATATCCTTGAAGTAACGGTATGTGCTAACCTTGAGATCGTCTGTAGCAGCCTCGTCAGCTACGATGATGCCGTGCTGGTGGAGCTGGAGAACAGAGATTGTCCACATCTGTGTAACCGGACCCTCAACAGCTGCCTGGAGAGCGCGTGTCTTGTTGTGACCGTTTACGAGAATCATCACCTCGCGAGCTGACATTACTGTGCCAACGCCTACTGTGAGGGCTGTTGTCGGAACCTTGTTAACGTCGTTGTCGAAGAAACGAGAGTTAGCAACGATAGTGTCAGTTGTCAGAGTCTTCTGGCGTGTGCGTGATGTGAGTGAAGAACCCGGCTCGTTGAATGCGATGTGACCGTCAGGACCGATACCACCGATGAAGAGATCGATGCCACCTGCTTCCTCAATCATCTTCTCGTAGTGAGCGCACTCTGCCTCGAGATCCTCTGCGTTGCCGTTGAGGATGTGGATGTTCTCCTTCGGGCAGTCAACGTGGTCGAAGAAGTTCTTTGCCATGAATGAGTGGTAGCTCTCCGGGTGTGACTCAGGCAGACCTACATACTCGTCCATATTGAAAGTGAGGACGTTCTTGAATGAAACACGACCCTCCTTGCAAGCCTCAGCCAATGCGTGGTACATACCGATTGGTGAAGAACCTGTAGGCAAACCGAGAACAAACTTGTGGTCGGGTGTCGGGTTGAACTTGTTGATACGCTCGATAACGTGCTCAGCTGCCCACTTTGAGAGCTGGTCGTAGTCCTTTTCAATGATTAATCTCATAGCGATATTTATTTAGTTGATTAAATTTTCAAGTTTCGATTGGGGGTTCAGCTGCTGTTGTCAATTACAACTGCTATGTGTTGATGTTTTTATAAAACGTGCCCCGACATCTCATCGGGGCACGTCTGTGTTTGTTTGTAGTAGTAGTTGTAACTAAATAAGCAGTTATAAGTTAGTTGAAAATCGGTTTCTTCTAACATATTACGATGCAAAGTTACGCATTTAATTTATATCCCCCAAGTGAATGAGCCAAAAATGCTGATTTACATCAAGATTTATAATACTTGTTACCAACAACTACACGTATGTTTCGAGGAACTTGACGTTGCCCTCTACCTTCAGTGTCTCTGTTGTAGCCGGAACGAGAATGCTCTCGCCTGCACGCAGGGTTGTTGTGTTGCCCTCGTTGTCGGTGATTGTGCCTTCGCCCTTCAAGCCGATGAGGATAACGAAGCTGTCGAGCTCTGAGTAGTCGATTGTCATCGGCTCGTCGAGATCGTATACGGCTGTGTTGAAGTAAGGACACTGCACGAGCGATACGCCCTGGTTCTTCTGCGGTGTGTACTCGGTGCGGTAGTTGCTCTCAACGTTGTAGTTGATGCACTCTGCAGCCTGCTTTGTGTGCAGCTCGCGATAGTTGCCGTTTTTGTCCTTGCGCTTGAAGTCGTAGATGCGGTATGTCACGTCGGATGTCTGCTGTATCTCTGCGAGGAAGCAGCCGGTGCCGATAGCGTGGATGCGACCTGCGGGGAGGAAGAAGCAGTCGCCTTCCTTCACGTCGTAGCGTGAGATGGCGTCGCAGATAGTGTCGTTCTCAACCATCTCTGCGTACTGGGTCGGAGTGATCTGCTGCTTCAGACCGCAAAGCAGAGTAGCGTCTGCGTCTGACGGGAGCAGATACCACATCTCTGTCTTGCCACGCTCCTTGCCCTGACGCTTTGCAATCTCGTCGGTGGGATGAACCTGAATAGAGAGGTCCTGACGTGCGTCGATGAACTTGATAAGCAACGGGAACTCGTCGCCGAAACGCTGATAGTTCGCCTCGCCTACGAGCTTGCCCTTAAGTTCGTGTACGAGATCGTTGAGCTTCTTGCCTGCGTACTCGCCGTTGGCAACTACTGTCTCGTTGCCTGGCACGCCTGAGATTTCCCAGCTTTCGCCTACGTTTTCCTGCTGCACGTCAAGGTGCTTGAACGGAATAATCTTCTCGCCACCCCAAATTGTTGACTTAAGGAGTGCGTTGAACTTTAATGGTTCCATAGTGTATGTGTTATATTAATGTTTGTTAGAGTATAATCGTATTAGTCGTCCAAGCCGAACAATGGGTCTTCAGGCATAACCATAACCGGCTTCTGGTCGAACTCCTTCTGCAAGTTCTCGGGCACGTACTTCTTGTCTACAACAAGACGGAACATGTACTCGTTGAACCAGCGGTTAGACATAACCAGACAGCCTTGCACGCCGTTGTTTGGTCCCCAGCTGTTCTCCACCTTCCACTTGATTGGGTTGCCGTTCTTGTCAAGGTCTACGGCAGAAAGTGTCATGGCGTGTGTCGAACCGCTGTCGTATGTAGCGATGCGGTCGGCCTTGTCCATCGGGAATGTTGTAGAGAAGAGCGAAGCGTAGTCGTAGTTCTCAGTGTCGAGATAGCCGAGTTCGCGGTCGTACTGCTTGCCTACGTCGTAAGACGAGTACATCTTCTTGCCGTCCTTAAGCGAAGCGATGGCGAGCTTTGCAATGTCCTCCATCGGCAGGTTGAGATACTTCCAGTTGGTGCCGTCATACACGTGGCGGTCGTACTCCACTTCGTATGTCTTGTGATAAGGACGGCGCGGGTCGTTCATCACCATGATGAATGTGCCTGCAAGCTGGCGACCTACGGTCTCGTTGTAGAACTCAACCGGTGTGTAGCGGCGCGGTTCGCCTACGGGCTCACCCTTGCTGTTGCGGAACTGGTATGTGAACTCCTTCACCGGCTCGCCCATTGTCATGGCAAGCATGCGGTAAACGGTTGAGAGCATCTCTGTCTTGCGTGCGCTGATGGCCTGTGCCTTCTTGCCGTCGGCTACCATCTTGCGCAGCTCCAAGCCGTACTCGCGAAGCTTTGAAGAGATGAGCGAAGATATCTTTGAAGTGTTCTCTGCAGAGAATGTCTCTGGCTGCACCGACTTCGGAACGAGACCGTACTTAGGTGCGAGGTCGGCAGCGCCACAGAAGGTTCCGCCGTCGTTAAGCGGACTCTTGAAGAAGAACTGCACACGTACATCGTCCATAGGCTTCTTTGCATTGTCGATAACGCCCTGCAGCATAAGGTTGGCTTTCTCCAACTGGTCGTAGAAGAAGAGATAGTCGTGAGAGAACTCTACCGTAAGAGAGTCGGCATGCTGGCGTGCGAAGTCAGAACGGAACACGTTGAAGCTTGAGAACATCCAGCAGCGTCCAGAACTCTTCTGGTCGTGGATAGACTGCTTTGCGGTTTCTACGCTGAAGTGTGTGTCGAACGTGTTGCGGTTTGAGAAGTTCTTTGCGAGGTTGTCAATCTTGTTTGAAGCCATTGCGTTGAACAACGCCTTGTCCTTTGCGGTTGAACCCTGCGATTTCTCAATCTGCTGAAGCACTGTGGCAGAGATGCCGCCCTGCTTCTGTGCGCTTGCTGTGGTAGCGAGCGCGAGGCATAAGCCTAAAGCTAATGTCGTTTTCTTCATTTTATGTATTTGTTGTTAGTGAGTATTCGTTAGAGGTGATGTTATGGTGAGATTTGTTGGTGAGGTGTTGTGATTTTGGGGTGATGTTGTGGTGTCAGACGTATCGTTGAAGAACCTTTCGAGGTCGCTTACTATGCGTCTGTACTGTTCAGAAGCCACATATCCAACGTTGCGGCGCAGACTATACTCCACGCTGCCAACGCTCGACGAGTAGCACGAGAGTTCGTTGCGCTGCTGCGTAGCGTGTACACTCTGTCGGCTGATGTCGCGTTCGCGTTCTCTCACGAGCGTATTGCAGACCTTCTTCACCAGCGGCACGACAACCTTGTCGAAGAGGTGATGACCTTGTATATACATATAGGTTTCAGAGGGCAGTATGCCGAGTTCGCGCAAAGAGTTCTTCACGCTAAGATAGCTCTCCTTCGCCCCTGGATGCTGACTCTGCAGCACCTTCACCTTATGCGCCACGCGTCTACGCAGTTGGGCTATGGCTGCCGAAGCATTCTCAGGCGATAGAGTTCCCATCTCTATGGAGCGTATGAAGTCGGAGATTGTGAATCGGCGCTCCGCAGCATTGCGGTACGACCAGACGTTCCACACGAAGAGCGGGAAGATGGCCGTGGAGAAGTCGGCGAGAAACGCCTCGAAGTCGAATTTCTGCGCATCGTTGAGCGTCACAGCCACACACACGTTGTGTAGCGACGGGGCGTAACACTGCATATTCTCTATTGCATAGGCATAGGAGTGGAAGATGTAGGGGTTGTCGAGTATGGTCTTCGACGAGTACGTAGCGCCCTGCGCCACATAGTCGTAGTCGGCATCTACGCAGGCAATCATGTTGCGCCCCACTCCGCCTGCGGCAATCATGCTCATTATCGCCGCCTTCTTGCCTCGCTCCAAGTGCTCGAGACGCGAGGGTAGCAACACTTCGAAGTAGCGTTCCTCGTTCTCGAAGCGTGTGAGAATGGAACGCCAGAAGAATATATCATCGTAGCTTTCAACGTAAGCCACGATGCGTCGGCGCGCCGACTTCGATCCGAGTCGGTTAGCCGCTCCAATGTATTGCGATGTTATGCAATCAGTAAGACGCTTGCCCATTTCTAATCCGTTATATCCGAAACTTCCGTCACATGGTCTACCCATCCGTTCATTATCACCGCAGGCGAGTGCGTGGTGAGAATTATCTGCACGTTAGGGTTGAGCGTGAGTATGAGGTCGATGAGCCGTTGCTGCCAGTCGATGTGCAGGCTCACCTCCGGCTCGTCCATGAACAGCACGTAGGGCAGCTGGTCTTCGACGAGCACCGTGAGAAGAATCACAAGCATCTGTTTCTCTCCGCTTGAGAGCTGATATGGTGTGAGCGTCTCGCCTATCTGCGAGAAGCGTATCTCGTTCTCCGTGCGCACAATCTTCTTGCCGGTCTGCGAGAAGAGGTCGTCTATAAGGTTTTGGAACGTGGTCTTCGGCGCCGAGATTCTCTGCGCCTGAGCCGCAGCATCCGTTTCTCCGCTCTGCAAGCAAGCTATGATACGGTTGCCGATGTTCACTTGATAGTCGAGATACTTGCGCTGCAGGAAGAAGAGTTGCAGGTCGAGCTCCGTAGTAAGGTCGCTAAGCGCCGTGTTTAGCTTGCCCACCGCATCGAGATTAAGCAGCGGGCGGTCGAACGACCGTATCACATCGTAGCGTATCCAGCGAGCGTCTTCAGGCTCAACGGTGAGGCGAACGCCTTTGAGCATGTGACTCGGAAACTCTCCACCTGCAGCCAAACCTCTCACCACCTTATTTAATATAGTGCTCTTGCCGACACCGTTGATGCCGCTAAGTATGTTCACCTTGCGGTCGAGGTTCCACACGATGTGTCGCTTGCCGCTCCACAGCGAGTCTATCTCTATTTGCTTTATATATTCCGAATATTTCATAGAGTTAGTCTTTTGTCTGCATTTATATACACTAATGTATTCTACAGACAAAGATATAAAAAAAAATCTACATTACTAACAATTATTCAACAATTAACACAACAAGTTATTACAAAACAATAACGTCTTGTATTTGTTTGACAATATTTGCGTGTTTATTATTGTTAATAATGCGATTATAACACTCAAAACTTGCAACAATATGAATTTTTTGCCGTATATTTGCAGACTAATAATAACAACAATAAGGTATTTAGTAATTAATATTATGAATTTATACAAATTTGATAGTGTCGTAATCAGTCCAAGCGATATCATCTCTCTTCACAAGCAAGACACTTGGGAACTGACCTATGTTGTACATGGTAGAGGAACTCGCACTCTTGGTGACGTAACAAGTGAATTTGGCGACGGTGACCTCGCTTTCATTCCGCCCCACATACCCCATTGCTGGAAGTATGACAACAACTATACCGATGATCGCGGCAGAGTAGAATATGCTACGCTGTCGTTCAGGACTGAATTCATCGACCGCTGTTCGAGCGCTTTCCCCGAGATAACAGAACGTTTGGAAGAATTGAAGTCGGTATCGTCTGTGATCACCTTCAACAACAAGACGCTGGAGGAGTTGACAGAGATGATGCTTCGTATGCGTACCGAGAAGATGTCTGAGCTGTTGCCATACGTCTTCCGCATCATCCTACTGCTCTCAAAGCACGAGAGCGAGGGCATCATAATCGGCAGCTTCTCTGAGACCGACCGCACATACGACCGTATTAATAAGGTGAAGGAGTTCTCGCAGAGCAACTACGCTCGCGCCATCACCATCGACATGATAGCCAACCACGTAGGCATGAACCGCTCGTCGTTCTGCACATTCTTCAAGAAGGCTACGGGTCAGACCTACATCACATACCTCAACAAGCTGCGCGTAGACCGCGCCTGCTACCTGCTGCGCGAAGGCAAGTTCAGCATCACCGAGGTGTGCTACATGGTGGGCTTCAACGACGTACCCTACTTCAACCGCTGCTTCAAAAACAACCGAGGCATGTCGCCGAAGGACTATGCCGACGGCGTTATAACACAGCGCCAAGTAATCAAGCCGAGAAAGAAAGACACGCAGAAGGATCAGGATAAACAGGATTAATCAAATAAACAACAAAATAAAGCTAACAATTAAAAAAACTCATGACTACTCTAACCATTCTGATTGTTGTGGCATTCGTGTTGGGCTATGCATGCATAGCAACCGAAAGTCTGTTGAAAGTGAACAAAGCAGCCATAGCGTTGCTTATGTTTGTTGCGTGCTGGACACTCTACATGTTCGATCCAATGCAGTATCTTACCGCTATTCACGGTTACACCGGCGATCTCAGCGGCATGGCAGCTGCGGTGACTTCTATCATCCAGGAACACCTTGGCGACACTTCTACTACTCTGTTCTTCCTCATGGGAGCCATGACTATTGTGGAAGTCGTAGACCAGAACGGCGGTTTCAACTGGGTACGCAAGGTGATGAAGACCAAATCTAAGCGCGCGCTCCTGTGGCGCATCGCGTTCCTTACCTTCATCCTCTCAGCTATCCTCGACAACTTGACAACGAGTATCGTGATGATCATGATTCTGCGCAAGCTCGTAACCGAGCGCAACGACCGTCTTATATATGCTTCGCTCGTCATCATAGCAGCCAATTCGGGCGGCGCATTCTCACCAATCGGCGACGTAACGACCATCATGCTTTGGAACAAGGGTCTCATCACAGCGGTGGGCGTTATCAGCGAGATTCTCGTGCCGTCGCTCGTTTCGATGGTTATTCCGGCGTTCATCCTGCAGTATCATCTGAAGGGCGAGCTACACATGCCTGAGGTGAAAGAGAGCGCAGAGACAGCCGCAGGCGACCTCACCGAGCGTCAGCGCAAGGCTGTGTTCTGGATTGGTGTAGGTGGCTTGATGTTCGTGCCGGTATTCAAGAGCATTACTCATCTGCCTCCGTTCGTAGGCATCCTGCTCGTGCTTGGCGTTCTGTGGACAACAACCGAGTTGTTCTACAGCCACTTGCAGCACGGACACGACACGGAGGGCACACAGAAGCGCGTAACCAATCTGCTTTCTCGCGTGGATATGTCTACAATTCTGTTCTTCCTCGGCATCCTCATGGCTGTCTCTTGCCTCGCTGAGGTAGGCGTGCTCACAGCTATGGGCGACGGTCTGAACACCATCTTCGACGGCAACCACTATCTCGTGACCGGCATCATCGGCGTGCTCTCGAGCATCGTCGACAACGTGCCTCTCGTTGCAGGCTGCATGGGTATGTATCCGGTTGCTCCTACGGGCGACATGGCTGTCGACGGCATCTTCTGGCAACTGCTTGCCTACTGTGCCGGCGTTGGCGGTTCGATGCTCATCATCGGTTCGGCTGCTGGCGTTGTGGTAATGGGCTTGGAGAAGATCACCTTCGGATGGTACATGAAGCGCATCACATGGATTGCGTTCGTGGGCTATCTGGCTGGTATCATCAGCTACTACTTCATCCGCACATTCGTATTCTAAACGCCCCCGTCTTTATAGAATCAATTTATAAATAAGGGTTCATTGGAAATAAAGAAACTTATAAACAACTCGTTAAAGGTAGGTCTGTCGATAATGCTCGGCGGACTTATCCTTTACTGGATGTACCGCGACTTCGACTTCAAGACCGTGGCTGACACCCTCATGCACGGCATGAACTGGACTTGGATGTTGCTGTCGTTCCCGTTCGGCATACTGGCGCAAATGTTCCGCGGCTGGCGCTGGCACCTCACTCTGGAGCCTATCGGCGAGAAGCCGCGCACGTCTACGAGCATCAACTCGATATTCCTCTCGTATGCCGTCAGTCTTATAGTGCCGCGCATCGGCGAATTTGCTCGCTGCGGCATACTGCGACGCTACGACGGAGTGTCGTTTCCGAAAGCATTGGGCACGGTGGTCATGGAGCGAGCCATCGATTCGGCTCTTGTTATGCTAATCGCTCTCCTCACATTCGCTTTCCAGCTGCGCGTCTTCAACACGTTCTTTGCAGAGACGGGCACCAACCTCGAGTCGATACTCTCCAAATTCTCCGCTGCGGGATACGCCGTGACTGCCGTTTGCGGCGTCGCTGTGCTCATACTCGCGTGGTATCTGCTGCAACGCTTTGCCATATATAACAAGGTGCGCGCTATGGTGCGCGGCATCTGGCAGGGCATTATGGCTGTGCGCGACGTGAAGCACCCGTGGCTCTTCGTGGCGTTCACGCTGGGCATCTGGGCGAGTTACTTCCTCCACTACTATCTCACGTTCTTCTGTTTCGAGGCTACGTCGCACCTTGGTATGGCGTGCGCTCTCGTAACGTTCATCGTGGGCAGCATCGCTGTCATCGTTCCGACGCCTAACGGTGCCGGTCCGTGGCACTTTGCCGTTAAGACAATGCTCATCCTCTACGGCGTAGGCGATGTCGATGCGCTCAACTTTGTGCTCATCGTCCACTCGGTGCAGACGCTGCTCGTCGTGGTGCTCGGCGTATACGCATGGACTGTTTTGTCCTTTACCAGGACAAAAAGTGGTGAGATGGTGAGATGTTGATGTGGTGAGATTTGTTGAGTTGATGTGGTGAGATGTTGATGAGTTGACATATGCATTTGTCACCATCTCAACACCTCAACATAACAACATCACACCTCAACACCTCAACATAACAACATCTCATCTCAACACCTCAACATAACAACATCTCATCTCAACACCTCAACATAACAACATCACAACATCTCATCTCAACATCACAACAACATATCTCAACACCTCAACACCTCAACACCTCAACACCTCAACACCTCAACATATTATAATACTTAAAACCTTAACATTATGAGTGAAATCAGAAACCTTAACCCCGAATGTATCTGGCGCAACTTTGACGCACTGACACAGGTGCCGCGCCCATCAGGTCATCTTGAAAAAGTACAGCAGTTCTTGCTCGACTTCGCAGCACGCGTAGGCGTGGAAGGCTTCAAGGACGCTGCCGGAAACATCGTGATGCGCAAGCCCGCATCTGTAGGTATGGAGAACAAGAAGGGTGTTATCCTTCAGGCGCACATGGACATGGTGCCGCAGAAGAGCAAGGAGTCGACACACAACTTCGAGACCGACCCTATCGAGACATACGTAGACGGCGAATGGGTACGTGCTAAGGGCACTACTCTCGGTGCCGACAACGGCATCGGCGTGGCTGCCATCATGGCTGTTATGGAGGACAAGACACTGGTTCACGGACCGGTTGAGGGTCTTATCACAGCCGACGAGGAGACTGGCATGTTCGGCGCTAACGACCTGCCATGCGACGAGCTGCAGGGCGACATTCTGCTCAACCTCGACTCTGAGACATGGGGCAAGTTCGTAATCGGTTCGGCTGGCGGCATCGACATCACAGCCACACTCGACTACAAGGAAGTGGAGACCGACAAGGAGGACGCTGCCGTTAAGGTTCTGCTGAAGGGCTTGAAGGGCGGACACTCTGGTCTGGAGATCAACGAGGGCCGCGGCAACGCCAACAAGCTCATGGCTCGCTTCGTGCATGAGGCAATCGCCGAGTTCGGCGCACGTCTGGCTACATGGCACGGCGGCACAATGCGCAACGCTATCCCGTTCGAGTGCGAGGTGGTGCTCACACTGCCGAAGGAGAACGTAGAGGCGCTGAAGGAGAACGTAGAGGAATGGCGCAAGCTGTTCAACCACGAGTTCCGCACTATAGAGGAGAACATCCAGTTCTTCACAGAGGACGTAGAGACTCCGGCTTTCGAGACACCCGAGGAGATTCAGGACAACCTGCTCGACGCTATCTACGGCTGCCACAACGGCGTGCTGCGCATGATTCCTGTATTCCCGTCTGTCGTTGAAACTTCTTCTAACCTCGCCATCATCGACATCGAGGGCGGTCACGCTTACTTCAAGTTGCTCGCACGCTCGGCTAACGAGAGCATGAAGGAGTACATCGCCACCACGCTCGAGTCTACATTCTCGATGGCAGGCATGAAGGTGGAGATGAGCGGCAGCTACGGCGGCTGGGACCCGAACACAGACAGCGAGATTCTTCACCTCATGGAGCAGCACTACCGCGAACTCTTCGGCGAGGAGGCTATCGAGCAGGTAGACCACGCCGGTCTGGAGTGCTCTGTCATCCTCGGCAAGTATCCGCACCTCGACGTAGTATCGTTCGGCCCGACAATGCGCTCGCCGCATACCACATCTGAGCGTTGCCTCATCAAGACTATCGCTCCGTTCTGGGAACTTGTGAAGAAGACTCTTGCAGAGGTGCCTGCAAAGTAAACAGTTTAGTAGCGGAGGTCTCTGGCCTCCGCAGCACCAAAACGAATAAGAATTATAAACAGTAGCGGAGGTCTCTGGCCTCCGCTACTGTTTTATCATCGTATCGCGTTCGCCGCCCGATCGGATTCCGTTCGCCGCCCGATCAGATTCCGTTCGCCGCCCGATCAGATTCCGTACGCCGTCCAATCAGATTCCGTTCGCCGTCCGATGATAAAATCAAACAAATCACACTACATTTCTACGGCTCCTTCAACGCTAACGGCTGCATTGCAGCCGTTTTTTCGTTATATACGTCTATAGAAACGCGGCGTGCACGCAGAGAACGCACGCAGGGGAAGTCGAGGAAGTAAGGGTCTAAGCTGACATACCAACGATGGTTGACAATATTACGACAGTTGCGTAACGCATCGTACACCTTGCGTATCGCCTTCTTGTTGACAACCGTGAGCATACGCCCGCCATCGTCGAGCTCGATGGCAAGCACGAGAAAATAATTTGCAACCGTAATCTTGCGCTGAACCGGTGTTAACTTATGGTTGCGCATCGACGACGTGATGGTTATGTTCCAGCCGTGCTCGTTGTTTAGCTGCTGCATAATCTGGCGAAACACTTTGCCGTGCGACGATGTGTCGGAGATGTTTTTATACGCGATATAATAATGAATCATTTCGTGCAGCAGCGTCTCCTGAAACTCGCGCTCCGAGCACTCGTAGTAGGTGCTGATGCGTATGGTGAAGTCGGTGTACGTCCAACGCAGCAGCTTGCGCACGCGGCGGCACGACATGGTACCCAGTCGGGTGCGTGCCTTCGAAAGTGCAATACGAGGCACAGGCAGCTCATCGCCGAAATAATCGGCGTTGAACTGCCTGAACCATGCGTGCAATATGTCTATAGTAAGCGCCATCCTACTCGGCGCAGTCAGGATAAACGGAGTGGAGATAAGCGCTCACCTTGTCGGACACGACGGTGGCGAGCGCCACCTTGCCCTGCGGGTCGATGACGTAGATGGTAGGAATCCAGCCGATGTGGTAAGCCTTAGCCACGGGCGACTCACGCATCTGTTTCAAGTCGCTCACCTGCGTGTATTCGATGCCGAGCTTAGCCACGCCGTTCTTCCACGACTCCATATTCTTGTCGAACGACACGCCCACGAAAGCCACGCCCTTGGCGCCGAACTTCTTGTAGAGCTGCATGATGAACGGTGAGTCCTTGCGACAGTCGGGGCACCACGAAGCCCAGAAGTCGAGCACTACGTAGCGTCCGCGCAGGTCTTTCAGCTCGAAAGGCTTGCCGTCGATGGTGTTCAGCGTGATGTCGGGCGCGTCTGCGCCTGCCTTCAGCAGGTCGGTGGCATACTTCTGGTCGAGGTCTGTCGCCTTAGCCGCAGGAACTTCTGTCGGCGCCTGCGCATGGATGGCTGCAGGAGCTGCGATGAGCGCCAAAGCCATAAGCATAGTCTTGAGTGTATTCATATTCTTTGAGGTTTATTATCTATATGTTTGTTGCAAATGTATGAATAAAATTTCATTCGGCAAAGGTGGCGCGGATAAAAATGCGGTGCAGCGCTTGCAGGTAACAACTCTTTTACTTAAATTTGCAGAATTAAACAAACCGTAATAAGAATATGAAAAACAAGGTATCATTGGCAAACGCGGGCTACGCGCTTTTTCTTTTGTTCTTCGCACTGGAGCCGCTGCTGGGCAAGTGGGACGCTTACTGGTACGCCTTGTGCGGCTTGGCTGTGGTGTTAGGCGTAGTGCTCGTTGTGGGCATCGTGTGCATCTTCAGACGCAAGGTGTCTACGGACGACTGCATGGATGCAATTAAAAAACATTCGCCCGCCTGCTTCGTCTTCTGCCTCCTCGGCGCAGCGCTCAGCTATGTCTACGATGAGCAGATGTTCTATTTCTGGAATTTCATGGTGGTGCTCGAAGGCTCCAGCTTCGTGGCGCGGCTATTCAAGAAGGCTTAAGAAACAAAAAAGCCCAGTACACTTCACAACGTACTGGGCAGAAGAGAGAGAGAAATTTATGCGTTAAGTTCGTTAATCTGACTTATCACTTCGTCGTTCGTGCGCTGCATCTTGAGGAAGATGCGGAAGGCGAAGATCAAACCGCAGACGCCACCGATGACACCGCCAACACGGCGTATATCGTGCTACGGTTGTCTCTCACAAGCTGCGAGAATTGTTGCTCTGTTGTGTTCATTTGCTTGTTGTTTATTACTTTTTCTGCTCTTTAGACGCACAGAAGGTGGAGTTTGCTACAGAAAAAAGTTGTGTTTTTTCGAGGTATATAAAAAAAGAATGGCTACAACCGCTACTCTTCCGTCTGCGTCTTAGGCCAATTGACGAGGAAGAGTTTCTCCGTGGCGCGCGTGAAAGCCGTGTAGAGCCAATGGATATAGTCGGGCGTGAGCATTTCGTCGGTCATATAGCCTTGGTCTACGTAGACGTGCGCCCACTGTCCGCCCTGCGCCTTATGGCACGTGACGGCATAGGCGTACTTTATCTGCAACGCATTGTAGAAGGGATCGGCTTTCAGACGCTTGTAGCGCTCGGGCTTGGTGCGCACATCGGCGTAGTCTGCCATCACCTCGTCGAAGAGCTGCTGACTCTGTTCGCGTGTGAGCGCTGGCGCCTCGGTGGCGAGCGTGTCGGTGAGCGCCGTCACCTGCAACTCGTAGTTGTCGTAGTCGGGGAACTGCAGCCAGAGGTCGACGAAGTGGAAGCCGTAGAGGTCGCGGCGGTTGCGCACGCGCTGTATCACGGCACGGTCGCCGTTGGCTATGAACGCCGGTGCCGACGTGTCCTCAGCCTTCTTCTGCTCGGTCCAGTAGTAGCTGTTCTTCACAACCATGAGCCAGTCGCCCGACGTGAGTTCCTCCTCACGCCAAAGCACTTGGTTGCGTATGCCCTGATTGTATATATTGGCGCGCTTGTTGGAGCGCGTAACAACCATCGTCTCGTCCATGCCCACCTGAGAATAGCTCGTGGCGAGCGTCTCGATGAGTTCGTCGCCCGGCACGCAGACGATGTCGGGGAAGCCGCTGAAGCGAATCTTGGGCAGGGCTGTCGCCTCGTCGTGCGTAATCATCTGGCGTATCACCGTGGCGTTGTAGAGTATGCCCGACTGCTGGCTCTGGCGCAGCACCTCGCGCAGGTCGCTCTCGTAGACGGTGAGTCCGTAGCCGGAGATGAACGCTGAGGAGAGAGCCGGCGACTCCTCCTCGCCTACCGGCGGCAGCTGAGCCTTGTCGCCGATGAGCACCAAGCGGCAGTTGCGACCCGAATAGACGAACTGCACAAGGTCGTCGAGCAGACAGCCCGTGCCGAACACCGACTCGCGCAAGCCTTCGTTGGCTATCATCGACGACTCGTCGACGAGAAACAGCGTGTCGGTCATCATGTTCGGGGCAAGCGAGAACGAACCGCCGAGCGACTGCTGGCGGTAGATGCGGCGGTGGATGGTGGAAGCCTGCACGCCTGAGTTCAAGGCGAACACTTTCGCAGCACGACCCGTCGGCGCAAGCAGAACAACGCGCTGCTTCAACGCGAGCATCGTGCGCACTATGGCGCCGGAGAGCGTCGTCTTACCCGTACCTGCCGAACCGCGCAACAGCATTGCCACATGGTCGTCACGGTCGGCGAGGAACTCGGCGAAGGTGTCGATGGCGTGCTGCTGGTCGGCGGTAGGCTCAAAGCCGAGCGCCTGCACAATGAGTGTCTTATAGTTTATAGCGTACACTTCGTTTTTTTTAATAAAGCTACGGCTGGCACAGCACGGTGCAGACACGGTCCTGGAAAGCGCGACCGTTGCTGTGGTGCTGTATGCCCTGGTTGATGATGGAGAATGCGAGATGGTGTCCGTTGGCTGCCGTGCAATAGCCGGCAAGCGACGATACGCCCTGCACGGTGCCGGTCTTGGCGTGTACGTTGCCGGCGGTGAACACACCCTTCATGCGCTTGCGCAGCGTTCCGTCTTCGCCGGCGATGGGCAGAGACGGGCGCAGGTGCATGTAGATATTGTTGTTGCGGAACGCATAGCGCAGAAGTTGCACTTCGAGTTCAGCCGAGAGATAGTTGTAGAGCGAGAGTCCGCTGCCGTCGGCTATCTCGTAGCGTTTCGGGTTAAGCCCCACCTTCGATATCAGCTTGTTTATTATGCCGCGAGCTTGCTTTGCCGACGCATGCTTTGTGCCGGTAGACGCTGCCAACTGGTAGAACATCGACTCGGCGTAGAGGTTGTCGCTCTTCTTCATCATGCGCATCAGTATCTGGTCGATGGTGTGGAAGCGGCGACAGATGCAAAAAGCGTCGCCGGGGCGCTGCGCCTCGCCTGCCTTGCCTTCAAAAACGATGTTGTCGGCAAGCAGGTTGCTCACAAAGCGCTCTACGAACGCGTCTTTCCTACTGATGAGCAGCGGCGAGAGCACGGGGCTGTCGTCGTCCCAGCACCATCCGGCGCCGAACTGGTCGGCGTCTTTCATCGACTTGTCGGCGTAGATATTGCCGCGAATGGTGTCGACGCCCATCTTGTGGATTGCTTCGACGAAGGCGCGCATGTCGTCGGAGTTGAAGCGCGGGTCGAAGCCGCCCACACAGTAGATGTCGCCCGTAAGGGTGCGGTCGCTCACCTCGCCGGTGTAGCAGAGTTCGGTCTTGAACTGATAGCTGCCGCCCAAGCGGTCGATGGCTGCTATCGCCGTGACGAGTTTCATCGTAGACGCCGGACGCAGAAGCAGACGCGCGTTGTGACTGTAGAGCACCGAGTCGGCATCGAGGTCGTAAACCATCATTCCGACTGTACTTGTCTCGAACATATCGTGCTTAAGCAGATTGTCCAAGTGCTTTGCCACAGCAATATTCCACGGCAAAGCCTGCTCCGTCACCTTGAACGTGTCGGGCATCAGCGTGTCGGCTACCGCCGAACTGTCGTCTTCGTCAAACTCAATATCTGTCTGTGCCGTTGCTCCTAATGCGAAGAGGAACGCCACGAGGGTCAATACATATTTATATATATAGTCTTTCATCGTGTTATATGGTGCTTCTACACCACGTTTCTATTGTCTTTTCCGTTGTTTTGGGGTTATTCTTGCTTCTACAAATACACTATACCTATTTCGGTTTCTGCGAATACTCAATGCTTATTCCTGCCTTTGCCTGCGACGAATTTCTTCGATGAATTCTTTTGTCTGCTGCGGCTGTGCATAAGTTATCTTTCCGCAACCGTATTCTATCACGATGTGGCGCGCCGTGAACAGCGTGCCGCGCACCGCACGTGCCGCTATTATCTCGTTGACGGCAATAGTTGTGCTCTTGCCAAGTCTGCCACGTACAATCACGAGGTTGCCGTCTGCGGTGAATGTGTATGTGGTATGTACCAAGCGGTCTACACCTGCCGCGCCAAGCAACAGACACACGAAGCCTAACGCAGGGGTTATGCCGCTGCGCACAAGGAAACACCACAGAGCTACAACTGCCAACAATACTATCGTGGCTATGCCCTGCAGGCTGACGTTATGATGGAATGTTCGGTTCATAATGCAAATCTACTATTTTTTTGTGATACAGACAAGCGATACACAACAAAACAGCCCGACCATCATTGCGACGAATGATGATCGGGCGATTTAATTTACATTTCTATTAAATCGTATATTCTAATTTCAGACTACTCGCAAATGTTGGTTTTATTACTCGCAAATGCTGAATTAGAAAATCGTGAGTGTGTAAAGATAGACTACCGCTGCGGGGAACGCCATCAGCGAAGAGTCGAAACGGTCGAGCATTCCGCCGTGACCGGGCAGGATGTTGCCAGAATCCTTGATGCCGATGGTGCGCTTGAAGAGCGACTCAACAAGGTCGCCCCATGTGCCGAAGAACACAACCACGAGGCCCAAACCCATCCACTGCGGTATGCTGAGGGCCAGTTCCGCAGCGCCGTTGTGCAGAGAAGATGTCTCGTAGAGACCAACGCCTGCTGCAACAGCCAAAACAAGGATGCCGCCTCCGATGCTTCCTTCCCAACTCTTGCCCGGACTAACACGCGGGAAGAGTTTGTGCTTGCCGAAGAGCGAACCGCTGAGGTAAGCGCCAGTGTCGTTTGTCCAAAGGAAAACGAACACGCTAAGCGGCAACAGATAGTTGTAAACCACGCCGTCTGCACCCGCACGGAATGCGAGTACGTTGATTGTAGACAACGGCAATGCGATATACATCTGCGCAAGCATTGTATAAGCCCAGTTGTTTATCGGATTCGGCGCCTTTGTGTAGAGTTCGGCGATGAACAGATAGACGATAGTCAGCAAGTAAGGGATGAACACTGCCGACGGAACGATGCCCGAGCAATAGCCAGCGATACTGAAGAACAAGTACACGCCGGCAACGGTGGTGATGAGACGGTTCGTTGTGACGCCTTCTATGTCGTTCACAATGCCCGTAAACTCCCAGATAGTGAGTCCGGTGACCAATGCGAACAGAAGTATCATCGCCTCCGGACGCAAGAAACACGTGACAATGGCTGCTACGAAGAGCACACCGGTGATGGCACGTACAATGAAGTTTTTCATTTTATCGCTCATAATGCTTACGTTTATTTGTTTTCTGTCTGTTCTGCTGCGTCGTCAGCTGCATTTTCCGCTGCATCAACCGGCTTTTCTACAGATCCAGCATCAGTATTTACAGACTTATCTGTAGGAAGTGCTGCCTGCTTCGCCAACGATTCCTCGTGTTCTTTCTGCGCCTGGCGCACAGCCTCCGGCATATCTTCAAGTTTCGGTGTGTTGTCGTCGATGATTTCCTCAGAACGACTCACCCACGGACGCTTTCCGAAGATGCGCTCCACGTCCTCTGCAAAGATTACCTCACGAGTCATGAGGAGTTCGGCGAGTTCGTTGTGACCCGCAGCGTGCTCCTTAAGCAAAGCCTTGGCACGTGCATACTCGTCGTTCACCATCTTCAGCACCTCGTCGTCGATGATCTTAGCCGTTGTCTCCGAGTAAGGACGCTGGAACTGATACTCCTGGTTGTTGTAGTAGCAGATATTCGGCAGACGATCGCTCATGCCGGCGTAGGCAACCATGCCGAAAGCCGACTTTGTAGCGCGTTCGAGGTCGTTCATAGCGCCGGTAGAAATGTGTCCGGTGAAGAGTTCTTCGGCTGCACGACCGCCAAGCAGTGCGCACATCTCGTCGAGCATCTGCTCCTTTGTTGTGATCTGACGTTCTTCGGGCAGATACCAAGCTGCTCCGAGCGCTCTGCCACGCGGCACGATGCTCACCTTAACGAGCGGATTGGCGTGCTCGCAGAACCAAGAAACGGTAGCGTGACCAGCCTCATGCAGCGCTATTGTGCGCTTCTCTGACTCAGTCATTACCTTTGTCTTCTTCTCCAGACCGCCGATGATGCGGTCTACTGCGTCGAGGAAGTCCTGCTTGCCTACCTTGTTGCTATTATGGCGTGCGGCGATAAGCGCCGCCTCGTTGCACACATTGGCGATATCTGCACCCGAGAAGCCCGGCGTCTGACGCGAGAGGAAGTCGATGTCCACCGTCTCGTCTATCTTCACCTTTCTCAGATGCACCTGGAATATCTCCTTACGCTCTGTAAGGTCGGGCAGATCGACCGTAATCTGACGGTCGAAACGTCCGGCACGAAGCAATGCCTTGTCGAGCATATCAGCACGGTTGGTGGCAGCGAGGATGATAACACCGCTGTTTGTGCCGAAACCGTCCATCTCTGTAAGCAAAGCGTTAAGCGTATTCTCGCGCTCATCGTTGCCGCCCATTGCCGGATTCTTGCTACGTGCACGACCTACGGCGTCGATCTCGTCGATGAAGATAATGCACGGAGCCTTCTCCTTTGCCTGACGGAAGAGGTCGCGGACACGACTTGCACCCACGCCGACGAACATCTCCACGAAGTCGGAACCGCTCATAGAGAAGAACGGAACGCCTGCTTCGCCTGCCACAGCCTTTGCGAGCAATGTCTTACCGGTGCCCGGAGGGCCTACAAGGAGTGCTCCCTTAGGAATCTTACCACCAAGTTCGGTATACTTCTGCGGTTGCTTGAGGAAGTCGACAATCTCCTGCACCTCCTGCTTTGCGCCAACCTGACCCGCTACGTCCTTGAACGTGATGCCGAGGTCGTTGCCCTTCTCATACATCTGCGCCTTCGACTTGCCGACGTTGAAAACTCCGCCGCCAGCTCCGCCGCCGCCCATGCGGCGCATCATGAAGAGCCACAAGAATACGAAGAAGATAATCGGACCGAAGGTGTAGAACAGCGTCATGAGTCCGGAGTTGGAGTCCTTCTCGTAGCTGAAATCGAGTATCTTGCCACTCTTCATTGCAGAAGAGAGATAGTTGTCTACGCCGTCAACCGAGCCGTATGTAACTTCTACATACGGTTTCTGACCAACCTGCTGCGCTGACTTGCCGAACACGTCGCGGATTTTGTCCGGACGCACGTACATACGCAGCGTTCCGTTGTCCTTGTTCACAACCACACTGCGTGCATAGCCCTTGTCGACATACACCTGAAACTTGGTGTACGTAGCTTCCTGACCAGCAGCACCGCCGTCGAAGAAGCCCTTGCCGCCATCTGTAAAGAACAGCAAAGCCAGCATCACGATGATAATCGTGTAGATCCAGTTCATGTTGAACTTAGGCATCTTCGGCTGATTGTTATCGCCAGATGGATTATTGTTTGTGTTCATATTAACCTAACTATTAATCGAGATTCGGAATGTTCGTAACCTTAGCGTCCTCCCAGAGGTTCTCAAGGTTGTAGAAGTCGCGTGCTTCCGGTATGAAGATGTGCACGATAACCTCCACGTAGTCCATTGCCACCCAGTAAGCCTGCGGCAGACCGACTGTATGTACCGGCTTTTCGCCAGCCTCAATGCGTGCCGTCTCACATACAGAGTCGGCGATAGCCTCCACCTGCGAGGGCGAGTTGCCCTGACAGATTACGAAGTAGCTTGCTATATTGCCGTCGATACCACGGAGGTCGGCGATTGTGATGTCCTGTCCTTTCTTCTCTTGAATACCTTTTACGATGGCTTCAACCAACTTGTCTTTAATTTCCATTTACTATTGTCCTTGTTTAATGATATATTCTGATGTATATTTTCGGTGTATATTATATAATGTATATATTATTTAATGTGACTACATTTATATACCTGCTTTTTAAGCCGTACAAAGATACAGCGATTTATCCGAAAAACGACTTAAAACCACGGAAAATGGCTTTTTATTAGATTTTATTAAAAAAAATCAGCGAAAAATATTGCCGTTCTAAAAATTATTCGTAACTTTGCACTAGCAATAAGGGAACAAGTTGCAATAACATATTGGGATATGGTGTAATGGTAACACTGCAGATTCTGGTCCTGCCTTTCCTGGTTCGAGTCCGGGTATCCCAACTTTGAGCGACATTCTTCTTATTAAGAGGGATGTTTTTTATTGCGATAGAGTTCCGATTTTGCAAACATTGGGATATGGTGTAATGGTAACACTGCAGATTCTGGTCCTGCCTTTCCTGGTTCGAGTCCGGGTATCCCAACTCAAAGCATTCATCTTTCAAAGATGGATGCTTTTTTTGTATACAATAAATACCCTATATTACTTTTTTTACGTAACTTTGCATGGAATAGGAGGTCTGCTGCCTTCTATCGCAAAAAAGGATTCAGAAGATTTCAAAAAGACATCAGTATATTTCAACAATATATGAGCACCGACAACTTGGAATTATTAGACAAGATACAGTATCCCGACGACCTCCGCAAGTTGCCCATTGAGCAACTGCCGGAGCTCTGCGCCGAACTGCGTCAGGACATTGTGAAGGAATTGTCCGTCAACCCCGGACACCTTGCGTCGTCGCTTGGCGTGGTGGAGCTGACGGTGGCGTTGCACTACGTGCTGAACACGCCCTACGACCGCATCGTGTGGGACGTAGGACATCAGGCGTACGGCCACAAGATACTCACCGGACGCAAGGACCAGTTCTACACTAACCGCAAACTGGGCGGCATACGCCCGTTCCCGTCCCCGAAAGAAAGCGAGTACGACACATTCACGTGCGGACACGCCTCCAACTCCATCTCCGTGGCGTTGGGCATGGCTGTGGCTGCGCATAAGAACAACGACACAGACCGACACGTCGTAGCCGTAATAGGCGACGGCGCGATGTCTGGCGGACTGGCATTTGAGGGTCTCAACAACGTATCGTCGTCGCCCAACGACCTGCTCATCATCCTCAACGACAACGACATGAGCATCGACCACGCTGTGGGCGGCATGGAGAAATACCTGCTCAACCTCGACACCAACGCCACATACAACCGCTTGCGCGACCGCGCTTCGAAGTGGCTCCACTCGAAGGGCTATCTCAACGACGACCGTCGCAAGGGACTCATACGCCTCAACAACGCCATCAAGTCGGCGCTTGCCCACCAGCAGAACATCTTCGAGGGCATGAACATACGCTACTTCGGTCCGTTCGACGGCAACAACGTGGTGGAACTAGTGCGCATACTCAACCAGCTGAAGGACATGCGCGGTCCGAAGCTCCTGCACCTGCACACGGTGAAGGGCAAGGGATACAAACCTGCCGAGGAAGCGGCTACGATATGGCACGCACCTGGCAAGTTCGACCCCGATACGGGCGAACGACTCACCGGCGACACTTCGTCGCAGCCGCTGCGCTACCAGGACGTGTTCGGACGCACTATCATCGAACTTGCGAAGCAGAACCCGAAGATAGTGGGCGTAACGCCGGCTATGCCTACGGGTTGCTCTCTCGACCTGATGATGCACGAGATGCCCGACCGCGTCTTCGACGTGGGCATCGCCGAAGGACATGCCGTTACGTTCTCAGCCGGAATGGCTAAAGACGGACTGATGCCGTTCTGCAATATATATAGCGCCTTCTCGCAGCGCGCATACGACAACATAGTGCACGACGCGGCGATACTCAATCTGCCGCTCGTACTGTGCTTAGACCGCGCCGGACTGGTTGGCGAGGACGGCGCTACGCACCACGGCGTGCTCGACATCGCCGCATTGCGCCCCGTGCCCAACCTCACGCTCTGCTCGCCTATGGACGAGTGCGAGCTGCGCCGCATGATGTACACAGCTCAACTGCCCGACAAGGGCACGGTAGTGATACGCTACCCGCGCGGCAGAGGTGTGCGTCGCGACGACTGGCATTGTGCGCTTGAAGAGATACCCGTCGGCAAGGGCCGCTGCATACGCGAAGGCAGCGATGTAGCGGTGCTCAGCTACGGACCTATCGGCAACGATGTGGAGAAAGCTATCAACGAGCTTGCCGCTGAGGGCTGCACACTCAGCGTAGCCCACTACGACATGCGCTTCTGCAAACCGCTCGACGAGGCGCTCCTGCAGGACATCGCAGCGAAGTTCAAGCGCATCATCACCATCGAGGATGCGCAGCGCACGGGCGGCTTCGGTTCGGCTGTGCTCGAGTGGATGAGCGACAACGACAAGCAGGTGAAGGTGGTGCGCATGGGCATACCCGACCGTTTCATCGAGCACGGCACCGTGGCTCAGCTTCAGCACATTGCGGGCATTGACGTAGAAGCGATTAAAGCACGAATAAAGAATTTTGAGTTTTGAGTTTTGAATTTTGAATTATGCGCTGCGCGCATTTTGAATTTATGAGTTGAGAGTTATGAATTCAAAATCAGCGAAACCGACAATTCAAAAATCAAAATTCAAAAATCAAAACTCCTACGCAAATCTCAACACCCCACCATCTCAACACCTCAACACCTCACCAACATCACACCATCAAAACAAAAGAACATGAAAATCATTATATCTGGCGCATACGCCATCGGCTGCCACCTCGCACGACTGCTCTCGCGCGAACACGAGGACATCGTGGTTATGGACACCGACGAGGAGCGCTTCTCACATATCGGTTCCGATGTAGACATCCTCACGATGGAGGCATCGTCAACGAGCATCGAGGCGCTGAAGAACGCCGGTGCGGAGAAAGCCGACTTGTTCATTGCCGTGACACCCGACGAGAGCAAGAACATGAACTCGTGCGTGTTGGCGAAGGCGCTGGGCACCAAGAAGACCGTGGCAAAGATAGACAACGCGGAGTATATCGCGCCCGACCTGCAGGAGTTTTTCTCGCAGCTCGGCGTCAGCAAACTCATCTACCCGGAGATGCTTGCAGCCACCGACATCAACAACGGACTGAAGATGTCGTGGGTGCGCCAGCGCTGGGACGTGCACGGCGGAGCATTGGTTATGCTCGGCGTGAAGCTGCGCGAGACATGTACCATCCTCGACCGACCGATGCGCGAGATCTGCGGACCAGATGATCCGTACCACATCGTGGCTATCAAGCGCGCCGGCGAGACCATCATCCCTGGCGGTAACGACTGCTTGCAGATGTACGACCTCGCCTACTTCATGACTACCAAGCAGTACATACCCTACATCCGCAAGATTGTGGGCAAGGAGCACTACGTAGACGTGAAGAACGTGATGATTATGGGCGGCGGAGCGACAGCTGTGCGTACCGTGAAGACCATGCCTTCGTACATGGACGTGAAGATTATAGAAACCGACGAGCAGCGCTGCGAGCGCCTCAACGCCCTTCTCGAGGACGAGAAGGCGCTCATCATCAACGGCGACGGACGCGACCTCTCACTGCTCATCGAGGAAGGCATCAAGAACACGCAGGCGTTCGTGGCTCTCACGGGCAACGCCGAGACTAATATCCTCGCCTGCCTTACGGCGAAGCGCATGGGTGTGCGCAAGACGGTGGCTATGGTAGAGAACATCGACTACGTGAGCATGGCTGAGAGTCTGGATATCGGCACAATCATCAACAAGAAGTCGATTGCGGCGAGCCACATCTATCAGATGATGCTCGACGCCAACGTTCACAACGTGCGCTTCCTGATGACTGCCAACGCCGACGTTGCCGAGTTCATACCGTCGGAAGGTTCGAAGGTGACGCAGAAGCCCGTGAAGGACCTCGGTCTGCCGGTAGGCATGACCATCGGCGGACTGGTGCGTGACGGCGTAGGTCTGCTCGTGTCGGGTAACACCATGATTCAGCCCGGCGACTCGGTAATGGTATTCTGCCACAACGTCAACATGAAGAAAATAGAGAAGTTCTTTCTGTAATGATAAACCTGAAACTTTTATATAAAATCATCGGTTCGCTGCTCTTCATCGAGACAACGATGTTCCTCGTGTGCCTTGGCGTCGCCATAGGCTACGAGGAGGAAGATATTTTCCCGTTCGCTTGCTCAGTCATTATCTCTGCAAGCGTCGGCCTCACGATGCGTCTGCTTGGACGCAAGTGCGAAAACTCACTATCGCGTCGCGACGCCTATCTCGTAGTGACGCTCACCTGGGTAGTGTTCTCACTCTTCGGCACCCTACCCTTCCTCATTGGCGGCTACCTACAGTCGTTCACAGACGCATTCTTTGAAACCATGTCGGGCTTCACCACCACCGGAGCCACCATCATCGACGACGTCTCCACGCTGCCCCACGGCATATTGTTCTGGCGTTCGTTCATGCAGTGGATAGGCGGTTTGGGTATAGTGTTCTTCACCATCGCCCTTCTGCCCTCGTTTGTAGGCGGAAGCGTGAAGGTGTTCGCCGCCGAAGCCACGGGCCCTATCAAGACCAAGCTGCACCCGCGCCTCAGCACCAACGCCAAGTGGATATGGGTGGTTTACCTCTGCATCACGCTGCTCTGCATCGGTTCGCTGATGCTTGCCGGCATGACGCCGTTCCGCAGCATCAACTACAGTATGGCGACGGCGGCAACGGGTGGCTTCGCGGTAGACAGCGACTACTCGGTGTTCACGCCCGCCGTGCAGTACATCCTCACGTTCTTCTGCTTCGTATCGGGCGTCAATTTCACCTTATTATATATATCCGTCTCTAAGCGCAAGCTGTCCACGCTGCTCAAGAGTGCCGAGTGCCGTCTATATCTCTCCATGGTTTTAGGCTGCGCTGCGTTCATAGCCTTCGAACTGATGTGGAAGAACGACTACGCTCTGGAGCCAGCCGTGCGCAGCAGTCTGTTCCATGTGGTGTCGTTCATCACCAGTACGGGTCTGTTGGCAGACGACCCTGCCAAGTGGGCGCACGTGACGTGGGTGGTGCTCGCCGTGTGTATGTTCCTCGGTCCATGCTCGGGCTCTACGGGCGGTGGCTTCAAGTGCATCCGCGGCGTCATGCTTCTGAAGGTGATAAAGAACGAGTTCCGCCAGATGCTCCACCCCAACGCCGTTCTGCCGGTAAAGATAGACGGTGTGAACGTGCCGCAAAGCAAGCGCGTAACGCTGCTGGCTTTCCTCACGAGCTACCTCATCCTGTGTCTCATATGCTCGTTCTCGATGATTGCGATGGGCATCGACAACACCAACGCCATCACCATCACGCTGAGTACGCTCGGCAACGTCGGACCGACGCTCGGTCTTGAGATCGGACCGACCATGTCGTGGAGCATTCTGCCCGACACGGCGAAGTGGATATGCTCCATACTGATGCTCATCGGACGTCTTGAGATATTCACGGTTCTTGTGATATTCACGCCGCAGTTCTGGAAGGAGAACTAAAAAAGAAGTTCTGAAGAAGAATCAAGCCGTAATATCTGTCAATCTGAAACCTATATTCCTATAATGAGTCATCGTTCTCCGAACGCAATCCAATCGGACGGCGAACGCAATCCAATCGGACGGCGGACGCAATCCGATCTGACACCGTACGGAGAACGATGACTCATGCTATATCTGCAAGCCCCTTCTTTTGTGCTTTTATTAGGGTTTGTTTAGTTTTTTCGTGCCTTTTTACTTGCTCCAAACTGCCATTTTTGCTATATTTGCAACCGTATCTTTGATACTTTTGCATTAAAACAAATTTACTACTAACATAATATCTTACACTATGGCAAAAACAAAGCAGATTGTAGAGTGTGTGCCTAACTTCAGCGAAGGCCGCGACTTGAACGTTATTCGTCAGATCACTGACGCAGTGGAGAGCGTTAAGGGTGTTAAGTTGCTCGACGTAGACCCGGGCGAAGCAACCAACCGCACAGTCGTAACCTTCGTTGGCGAACCCGACGACGTCGTGGAGACTGCTTTCAGAGCAGTGGGCAAAGCCGCTCAACTTATAGATATGCGTCAGCATCACGGTGCGCATCCGCGTATCGGCGCCACCGACGTACTGCCGATTGTTCCGGTGAGCGGCATCACGCTTGAGGAGTGCGCAGAGATTTCGCGCCAGCTCGCCAAGCGCATCGCCGACGAACTCAACATTCCGTGCTATTGCTACGAGGCAGCGGCGTTCAAGCCGGAGCGCAAGAACCTCGCCGTGTGCCGCAAGGGCGAATACGAGGGCATCGCCGAGCGTATCGACGACGACGCTGAGGCGCCCGACTTCGGCAGACGTCCGTTCGACGAGCAGGTGGCTCGCACTGGCTGCACCGTCGTAGGAGCACGCGACTTTCTCATCGCCGTCAACTTCAATCTCAACACTACTTCTACACGCCGCGCCAACGCCATCGCGTTCGACGTGCGCGAGAAGGGTCGCCCCATGCGCGAAGGCAACCCCATCACCGGCAAGAAGCTCTGCTACGCCGACGGCACGCCTATCATGAAGCCCGGCACGCTGAAGTGTACGAAGGCTATCGGATGGTATATCGACGAATACGGCATCGCTCAGGTGTCGATGAACATCACCAATATCAATGTAACGCCGCTGCACAAGGCGTTCGACGAGGTGTGCCGCTGCGCTCAGAACCGCGGCGTGCGCGTTACGGGCACAGAGATTGTGGGGCTCGTGCCGGAGCGCACCCTGCTCGAAGCCGGTCGCTACTTCCTCGCTAAGCAGCAGCGCTCGGCTGGCATACCGAAGAAGGACATTCTCAACATCGCCATCAAGTCGCTCGGACTCTCCGACCTCAAGGAGTTCAAGCCCGAGGAGAAGATTATAGAATACGTAATGGCAGCAGGCGCAGAGAAGCAGAACCTGCTCGTAGACCTCACCGTGAAGGGCTTTGCCGAGGAGACATCGCGCGAGAGTCCGGCTCCTGGAGGCGGATCGGTTTCGGCATACATGGGCGCACTGGGCGCATCGTTAGCTACGATGGTGGCTAACCTGTCGAGCCACAAGCCGGGATGGGACGATCAATGGGACGAGTTCGCTGCCGTTGCCGAGGAAGGCATAGCTCTGCAGGAGCGTCTGCTCCACCTCGTAGACGAGGATACAGAGGCGTTCAACCGCATCATGGCTGCCTTCGGAATGCCGAAGAACACGCCTGAGGAGAAGGCTGCACGCTCGGAGGCTATACAGACCGCTACGCTCTTCGCTACGGAGGTGCCGCTGGAGACGATGAAGGCTTCGTTCGAGGTGTTCGACGTTTGCCGCAAGATGGTAGAAAAGGGCAACCCGAACAGCGTGTCGGATGCTGGCGTGGGCGCATTGGCAGCGCGCGCAGCTGTGCTCGGTGCTGGAATGAACGTGAAGATTAACGCCGGCTCGCTGAAAGACCGCAAAAAGGCTGAAGCGCTCATCGCCGAGGCTAACGAGCTTATAGCCAAGGCAAACAGCGAAGAGGCTGAGATTACAAAACTCGTTGAAGAGAAACTATAGCCCCTCCCCGCCCTCCCCATCGGGGAGGGAGAGCTGGCAGCGAAACTATTAACCATAACCCAACTCAGCCCCCTCCCTGACGGGGAGGGAGAGCTGGCAGCGAAACAATTAATCATAGCCCAACTCACCCCCTCCCCGATGGGGAGGGATGGGGAGGGGCTTCTAAAACATTATCCTATGACATTTGCAGAAGAGATACGCTTGGGCATACCCGACTTCCTTCCCGAACCGATGCCCTACGACCCGAATATAAATCATGCGCCGAAGCGCAAGGAGATACTCAACCACGAAGAGAGGAAGCTGGCGCTACGCAACGCACTGCGCTACTTCCCGAAACAGTTGCACGCACAACTGGCGCCGGAGTTCATCGCCGAACTCGACACGTACGGACGCATCTATATGTACCGCTATCGCCCTACATACGATATGTACGCACGCCCCATCGACGAGTATCCGCACCGCTCCGAGCAGGCTGCCGCCATCATGCTCATGATTCAGAACAACCTTAACCCCGAAGTGGCTCAACATCCGCATGAGCTTATCGTCTACGGAGGCAACGGCGCCATCTTCCAGAACTGGGCGCAGTACCGACTCACGATGAAATATCTCAGCGAGATGACCGACGAGCAGACGCTCGTGATGTACTCGGGTCATCCGCTCGGACTCTTCCCGTCGCATCCGAACGCTCCGCGCGTAGTGGTGACGAACGGAATGGTGATACCCAACTACTCGAAGCCCGACGACTGGGAGCGCCTGAACGCTCTCGGCGTGAGCCAGTACGGACAGATGACTGCCGGATCGTACATGTACATCGGTCCGCAGGGCATCGTGCACGGCACAACCATCACCGTGCTCAACGCGGCGCGCAAGCAGCGCAGCGAGAAGGGCGGACCGCAGGACATTCGCGGCATGCTTTTCGTGTCGTCGGGCCTGGGCGGCATGTCGGGCGCTCAGCCTAAGGCTGGCAACATCGCCGGCGTGGTGAGCGTGGTGGCAGAGATTAACCCACTGGCGGCGAAGAAGCGCTACGACCAGGGATGGGTGGACGAACTGCACGACAATCTCGACGAACTCATACCTGCCATAAAGCGCAGCGTGGAAGAGAAACGCACGGTGTCGATGGCTTACGTGGGCAACGTGGTAGACCTCTGGGAGCGTCTTGCCGACGAAGGCGTACACGTGGACATAGGCAGCGACCAGACCTCGCTCCACAACCCGTGGGCAGGCGGCTACTATCCTGCCGACCTCACGCTCGAGGAGTCGAAGACGATGATGGCTGAGAACCCCGACGAGTTCCGCAAGCATGTGCAGGCGTCGCTGTGCCGCCAGGTGGCTGCCATCAACCGCCTCGCCGCCAACGGCATGTACTTCTTCGACTACGGCAACGCATTCCTCCTGCAGTCGAAGCGCGCAGGTGCCGACATCTGCACAGAGGACGGCAAATTCCGCTATCCGTCGTACGTGCAGGACATCATGGGACCGATGTTCTTCGACTACGGATTCGGTCCGTTCCGCTGGGTATGCACATCGGGCGACCCTGCCGACCTTGCCAAGACCGACGAGATTGCGGCACGTGTGCTTGAGGAGATAATGAAGAACTCGCCCGACGAGATAAAGGGACAGATGGCTGACAACATCCACTGGATTGTGGAGGCAGGCAGAAACCAGCTTGTGGTGGGTTCGCAGGCTCGCATCCTCTACGCCGACGCTGAAGGTCGTGCGAAGATTGCATTAGCGTTCAACGAGGCTATACGCAAGGGCGAGATAACCCGACCCATCGTGCTCGGACGCGACCATCACGACGTGTCGGGCACCGACTCACCGTTCCGCGAGACAAGCAACATCTACGACGGTTCGCAGTTCTGCGCCGACATGGCTGTGCAGAACGTCATCGGCGACTCGTTCCGCGGCGCTACATGGGTGTCGCTGCACAACGGTGGCGGCGTAGGCTGGGGCGAAGTGATAAACGGCGGCTTCGGCATGGTGATAGACGGTAGCGCAGACAGCGACCGACACATCAGCGAGATGTTGTTCTGGGACGTGAACAACGGCATCGCACGCCGTGCATGGGCACGCAACGAAGGCTCTATCCACAGCATAGAGCGCGAGATGCAGCGTTCGCACGGACTGCAGGTCACGATGCCGAGCATCGTCGACGACGACATCATCAATCTAATATAGTAATATCAGGGGGTGCACTTGTCTCAAGTGCACCAACCAAGAAGAATAGTGCTAACAGATAGATTGGTGCACTTCTTGCTCTGGCAAGCGGCAAAGCCGAGCGGAGACAAGTGCACCCCCTGAATTGGCACCCCTTCCTCAACAACCAAATAAGAAACAACGACAATGAAAAAACATCAGATTTCAGCCGAGCATCTCTCAATCGAGCGTATTGGCGAGGTGGTTTATGGCGGCTACAAGATAGAACTGAGTGACGACGCGCAGAAGCGCATCGTGAAGTGTAGAGAATATCTCGACCGAAAGATTGCGGAGACCACCGCTCCTATCTACGGCGTTACAACAGGCTTCGGCTCGCTCTGCAACGTGAGCATCGGCGCCGACGACTTAGCGCAGCTGCAGATAAACCTTATGATGTCGCATGCTTGCGGCACGGGCGACCGTGTGCCTAACGACATCGTGAAGATTATGCTGCTCTTGAAGATACAGTCGCTCAGCTACGGCTTCTCGGGTTGCCAGCTCGTAACCGTAAACCGACTCATCGACTTCTTCAACAACGACATATATCCTGTGGTATACATGCAGGGCTCGCTCGGCGCATCGGGCGACCTCGTTCCGCTGGCTCACCTTACGCTCCCGCTCGTCGGTCTCGGCGAAGTGGAGGTAGACGGCAAGGTGATTAGCGGCGAAGAGATGCTGCAGAAGTTCAACTGGCAGCCTATCCAGCTCGCATCGAAAGAGGGTCTGGCGCTGCTCAACGGCACGCAGAACATGGGTGCGTTCGCTGTATGGGCGCTGCTGCAGTCGCATCGTCTGAGCGATTGGGCAGACAAGATTGCGGCTATGTCGCTCGACGCCTACTACGGACTCACGGCGCCTTTCACCGACGCTGTGCATCAGGTACGTCCGCACAAGGGACAGATCGTCACTGCGGCTCGCATGAGAGAGCTGCTCAAGGGCAGTGAGATTGTGGAGAAGCCGAAATCGTACGTGCAGGACCCGTATTCGTTCAGATGCATTCCGCAGGTTCACGGTACGGTGAAGGATACCATTGCATACGTCGACTCCGTGATTGACGTCGAGGTGAACTCAGCAACCGACAACCCTACCGTTTGTCCTGACGAAGACCTCATCATCTCTGCCGGCAACTTCCACGGCGAACCGATTGCCATGCCGATGGACTTCCTCTCGATAGCCATGTGCGAACTCTCGAACATCTCCGAGCGTCGCATCTACAAGCTCATCAGCGGCACACGCGGTCTGCCGAGCTTCCTCGTAGCAAGTCCGGGTCTGAACAGCGGTTTCATGATTCCGCAGTACACAGCCGCATCGGTGGTGAGCCTCAACAAGTCGCTCGCTACGCCGTCGTCTGTAGACAGCATCCCGTCGAGCCAGGGTCAGGAAGATCATGTGAGCATGGGTGCCAATGCAGCCATCAAGCTATATAAGGTGGTGCTCAATACGGAGCGCGTGCTTGCCATCGAACTCTTCAACGCGGCTCAGGCTCTCGAGTTCCGCCGTCCGCTGAAGTCGTCGCCGGCTGTAGAAGCTATTTTCAAGGAATACCGCAAGGTGGTGCCGTTCATCGTGCGCGACGAAGTAATGTATCCGCACATTGCTAACTCAATCGAATTCTTACGCAAATGAGATTATTAGTTAAGAATATAAAAACTCTCGCTGGCATCGAGCATGCGCCAAAGCTGCGCTTGCAGGGCAAGGAGATGTCTGCGTTCAACACTATCGACGACGCGTGGCTGCTCGTAGAAGACGGTCGCTTCGCTGCGTTCGGTAGTGTTGCCGACGGTATGCCGACAGACAATATCGACAAGACCATCGACGCTGAAGGCGGAATGGTTCTGCCGTCATGGTGCGACTCGCATACGCACATCGTCTTCGCAGGAAGCAGAGAGCGCGAGTTCGTCGACAAGATAAACGGACTGAGCTACGAGGAGATAGCGCGTCGCGGAGGAGGCATACTCAACTCCGCCGACTTGCTGCACAACACTTCTGAGGACGAGTTGTTCCGTCAGGCTATGCAGCGACTCGACGAGGTGATACGCAAGGGAACGGGCTGCATAGAGATAAAGAGCGGCTACGGACTGAACCTCGAGGACGAACTGAAGATGCTGCGCGTCATACAACGGATGAAGGAGGCGTCGCCTGCAAAGATTGTGTCTACGTTCCTCGGAGCGCACGCCGTGGCTCGCGGCATGACGCAAAGCGACTACGTGAAGCTCATCATCGACGAGATGATACCCGAAGTGGGTCGCCAGCATCTCGCCGACTTCATCGACGTGTTCTGCGATCGCGGCTTCTTCACGCCTGAAGAGACGGGACGTATGCTCGAAGCGGCTGCCCGATGGGGCATGCGACCGAAGATTCACGCCGACGAGCTGGCTTCGTCGGGCGGTGTGGAGATTGGCGTAAAGCATTGTGCATTGTCGGTAGACCATCTTGAGAGTATGACCGAAGAGGAAATCAACATTCTGCTTGGCAGCGAGACGACGCCAACTGTCCTGCCTGGCACGTCGTTCTTCCTCAACATGCCTTACGGCAAGGGCCGCAAGATGATTGACGCTGGCTTGGGCATAGCCGTAGCGAGCGACTACAATCCTGGTTCAACGCCGTCGGGCGACATGAAGTTTGTGGTCTCGCTTGCTTGCATCAAGATGCGCCTGCAACCCAACGAAGCACTCAACGCCGCAACACTCAACGGCGCCTACGCTATGGGCGAAAGCCACAACTACGGAAGCATCGCGAAGGGCAAGGTTGCCAACTTCTTCATCACCACCCCACTGCCGTCAGTCGACTTCATTCCATATGCCTACACCACGCCGATTGTGAAAAAGGTGGTGCTCGGAGGAAAGGAATTTTGAATTGTGAGTTTTTTTGCGTAACTTTGTAGTCATTATACTATAAAGCATTCAATAATAAAAAACCGCAACAGCACGATGGAAGACTTCATACACCTGCACGTACACACCTACTACTCCATTCTCGACGGACAGTCGCCTGTGGAAAAGCTTGTCGACAAAGCCGTGGCTAACGGCATGCGCGGCATGGCTATCACCGACCATGGCAATATGTTCGGCGTGAAAGAGCTGTTCAACTACTGCAACAAGATAAACGGCAAGCTGAAAGACCAGGGCAAGGAGCCTTTCAAGCCAATATTCGGTTGCGAGATGTACGTTGCGCGCCGCACCAAAGCCGACCGTGTCAAGGAGAAGGGCGACGCGGGCGGCTATCACCTCATCGTGCTTGCGAAGAACTACCACGGATACAAGAATCTCATCAAGCTCGTGTCGCGTGCCTGGGTAGACGGTTTCTACTCTAAACCGCGTACCGATAGAGCCGACCTCGAGAAGTATCACGAGGACCTCATCGTCTGCTCGGCATGTATCGCTGGCGAGGTGCCGGCGAAGATACTGAAGGGCGACATACCCGGTGCTCGCGAGGCCATCGAATGGCATAAGCGTGTGTTCGGAGACGACTACTATCTGGAGCTTCAGCGCCACGAGGTGAAAGATCCCAACCAGCGCGCCAACCGCGAGACATTTCCGCTGCAGCAGCGTGCCAACAAGGAGATTCTGAAACTCGCAAAGGAGTACGGCATAAAAGTAGTCTGCACCAACGACTGCCACTTCGTCGACCAGGAGAACGCCGAGGCTCACGACCACCTGCTCTGCCTCTCTACCGGAAAGGAACTTAACGACCCTACGCGTATGCTCTACTCTAAGCAGGAGTGGTTCAAGACGCGCGAAGAGATGAACGAGATATTCTCCGACGTGCCCGAAGCGCTTTCCAACACGCTCGAGATATTGGATAAGGTGGAGACCTACTCCATCGACCACTCGCCTATCATGCCGTTCTTCCCCATCCCGGCTGAATTCGGAACGGAGGAGGATACCCGCAAGCGCATCTCGCCCGAAGAACTCTTCCGCGAGTTCACCACCGACGAGAACGGCAAAGAGATAATGTCTCACGAGGAAGCCGAGAAGAAGATAAAGAAGCTCGGCGGCATCGACAAGCTCTACCGCATCAAGTTCGAAGCCGACTATCTTGCGAAGCTCGCCTACGACGGAGCGAAACGTCTCTACGGCGAACCGCTCTCCGACGAGGTGTACGAGCGAGTGAAGTTCGAGCTGCACATCATGAAGACGATGGGTTTCCCGGGCTACTTCCTCATCGTGCAGGACTTCATCAACTCGGCTCAGGACGAGCTGGGCGTCATGGTAGGTCCGGGCCGTGGCTCGGCAGCCGGTTCTGTTGTCGCCTACTGCTTGGGCATCACCAAGATCGACCCTATCAAGTACGACTTGCTGTTCGAACGTTTCCTCAACCCCGACCGTATCTCTCTCCCCGATATCGATACCGACTTCGACGACGACGGACGCGGCAAGGTGCTCGAGTGGGTGGAGGACAAGTACGGACACGATAAGGTGGCGCACATCATCACCTACGGCACGATGGCTACGAAGAACTCTATCAAGGACGTGGCTCGTGTGGAGAAGCTGCCGCTCGACATATCCAACCGTCTCTGCAAGGCTATCCCCGACAAGTTGCCCGACGGAATGAAGATGAACCTCACCAACGCCATCAAGTGCGTGCCCGAGCTTCGCGAAGCCGAAGCCAGCGCCAATCCGCAGATGGCAAACACCATAAAGTACGCAAAGATGCTCGAGGGCACCGTTCGCGGAACGGGCATCCACGCCTGCGGCACCATCATCTGCCGCGACGCCATCAGCGACTGGGTGCCTGTGTCTACGGCTGAAGACAAGAGCGACCCTGGACATAAGTTGCTCGCCACGCAGTACGACGGACACGTCATCGAGGAGACCGGACTCATCAAGATGGACTTCCTCGGACTCTCTACCCTGTCTATCATGAAGGAGACCGTCGAGAACATACGCCTCACCCACGACGGCTTCACGCTCAACCTCGACACAATACCTATCGACGACGAACTCACATATAAGCTCTATCAGGAGGGACGCACCATCGGCACGTTCCAGTTCGAGTCGGCTGGTATGCAGAAGTATCTGCGCGAGTTGCGTCCTACGGTGTTCGAGGATCTCATCGCCATGAACGCCCTCTACCGACCGGGGCCTATGGACTACATCCCGTCATTCATCGCCCGCAAGAACGGCAAGGAGCCTATCACATACGACATCCCCTGCATGGAGAAGTATCTGAAAGACACCTACGGCATCACGGTCTACCAGGAGCAGGTGATGCTCCTCTCGCGCCAGCTTGCCGACTTCACTCGTGGCGAGTCGGACGCTCTGCGTAAGGCGATGGGTAAGAAGAAGAAAGCCATCGTAGACGCCATGAAGCCGAAGTTCATCGAGGGCGGCAAGAAGAACGGACACGACCCGAAAGTGCTCGAGAAGATCTGGGGCGACTGGGAGAAGTTCGCTTCCTACGCCTTCAACAAGTCGCACGCCACATGCTACTCGTGGGTGGCTTATCAGACGGCATACCTCAAGGCGCACTACCCTGCCGAGTTCATGGCTGGCAATATGAGCCGATGCCTCAACGACATCACAAAGATTACGAAGCTCATGTCCGAATGTCAGGCTATGGGCATACCCTGCCTCGGTCCTGACGTCAACGAGTCGGAGCAGAAGTTCTCTGCCAACAAGAAGGGCGAAGTGCGCTTCGGACTCTCCGCCATCAAGGGCATGGGCGAGGCTGCTGCCACCAACATCATCGCCGAACGACATAAGAACGGACAGTACAAGGACATCTTCGACTTCGTGCAGCGTGTCAACCTCTCCGCCGTCAACCGCAAGGCGATGGAATCGCTCGCTCTGAGCGGCGGCTTCGACTCGTTCGGCATCCGCCGCGAACAATACTTCGCCCAGAACGCCAAGGGCGACACCTTTGTCGAGACACTGCTGCGCTACGGTCAGGTATACCAGTCGGAACAGTCGTCGATGCAGAACTCGCTGTTCGGCGACATGGGCGGCGTGGAGATACAGACGCCGCCGGTGCCCGAGTGCGAGCAGTGGAGCACCATGGAACTGCTGAAGCGCGAACGCGAGTTGGTGGGCATCTACCTCTCCGCACATCCGCTCGACGACTACGCCGTCGTGCTCAAGCACATGTGCAACCTCAATTGCACGCAGATTGGTCGCGAGATGGACAAGAAGGCGTTCGCCTCAATCGAGGAACTCACCTTCGGCGGCATCGTCACCTCCGTCTCTCAGCGCTGGACCAAGACCAACAAACCGTTCGGCATCGTCACCATCGAAGACTTCGAAGGCCAGGGCGAGCTGGCACTCTTCGGCGAGGAATGGACAAAATGGCAGAGCATGCTGCAGGAGGAGTATCACGTCTACATCACAGCGCAGTGCGTGCAGCGCTTCCGCAACAACCCCGATGCCTACGACATGGTGATAAAGAAGATTGAATTCCTCAGCGACGTGAAGGAGAAGTCGATAGAGAAGTTCACGGTATACATGGAAGCCACGATGTTCAACGACGCACAGCTCACAGACCTGGAGACAACGCTCAAGAGCTCCGACGGCAAGGTGCCGCTCTACATCAACATCCACGACGCCAAGAACAACACCAACATACAGCTCTACAGCCGCAACATAACGGTCGACGTGAACAAGAAACTGCTCACCTCGCTCGACGAAATGGCAGAATTGGGCGTGCGCTATGGCATCAACTAACAATTATCAACAGATTGGTACAGACTTTGATATATAATCATTATCTGTAAATAAGATAAGCTGCATCTCAACAATAAAAATAAGTGACCTTATTTTGTATTGTCTTCGATTTGCATTATCTTTGCATCGCATTGTCATTAAATAAAGAATAATCACTAACAAAAAAACGAATACAACTATGGAAGTAACAATCACAACAGAGAACATCGAACAGTACAGAACTGGCGATCTGCCATTGGTAGTAGACCTTTGGGCTACATGGTGCGGTCCTTGCCGCATGATCGCTCCTATCGTTTCTAAGCTCGCAGAGGAGTACGACGGCAAGATCGTTGTAGGCAAGTGCGACGTAGAGGAGAACGACGACGTAGCAGCTGAGTACCGCGTACGCAACATCCCGACACTGCTCTTCTTCAAGGGCGGCGAACTCGTAGGCAAGCACGTAGGTGCCATCACAGAGGGCGACCTTCGCAAGAAGTTCGACGAACTCGTATAATATCAGGGGGTGCACTTGTCTCAAGTGCACCAACCAAGCAGAATGAATCCAACTGCACCCCCTGAGACAACTGCACCCCCTTTATACAACGCCGAAGCAGCCGACAGGTTGTTTCGGCGTTTTTCTTTTGCCATTATTAATGTTCCAATTCTCCACTCCCAGCCTATAAATTGCTACAAAACGACATCAAAACCAACAAAAAGTTTGTCACTTCCATAAAAAAGCGGTAACTTTGCACAGAATATATGTACCCGTGCAATGGCTCATGCGGTGCATCCGTCTTTACGACAACCGATTATCAACAACTAATTTACACATACCCCAACCAAACAATGATTAAGAAGATAAAGAAACTGAAGAAAATACGCCTTCACCGCGAAGGAACCGACACACTCGTTTATGGCTTCATCGTTATTGCGGCAATCGCATTGCTGCTCTGGCGCTTCATAGACAGCAAGGTGCCGTTCTGGTGCTTCACCGCAGTCATGGGCACCGTTTACTGCATCGTCATCAACTTCTTCCGCTGCCCTATCCGCTTCTTCCCCGAAGAAGACACAACGGGACTCGTAGTAGCGCCGGCAGACGGACGCATAGTAGTGATCGAGGAAGTCGACGAGGACGTCTACTTCCACGAGCGCCGCATCATGGTGAGCATCTTCATGAGCCTCTTCAACGTACACGCCAACTGGTTCCCCGTTGACGGCAAGGTGAAGACCGTAGCCCACCACAACGGCAACTACCACAAGGCATGGCTCCCCAAGGCGAGCGAGGAAAACGAGCACGCCGACGTAGTCATCACCACCCCCGAAGGCACCGACATCCTCTGCCGCCAGATAGCAGGCGCAGTGGCCCGCCGCATCGTCACCTACGCCAAGGCAGGCGAAGACTGCTACATCGACGAGCACCTGGGCTTTATCAAGTTCGGTTCACGCGTCGACGTCTACCTGCCGCTCGGCACAGAAATCTGCGTCAAGATGGGACAGCTGACCACCGGCAACGGAACTATTATCGCCAAACTCAAATAAGATAAAGAATGGCTAACTTTATAACACGCAACATACCCAACACCCTTACATGCGGCAACCTCGTTTCGGGTTGCATCGCAACCGTAATGGCACTCGGAGGCGACGCACGCTATGCGCTGATATGGATTATCATCGGCGCCGTGTTCGACTTCTTCGATGGCATGAGCGCCCGCTTGTTCGGCGTCTCGTCGCCCATCGGCAAAGAGCTCGACTCGCTTGCCGACGACGTGACGTTCGGCGTAGCGCCCTCAGCAATAGTCTTCGCCCAGTTGAGCGTGATGGAATACCCCACGGTGCTTGCCAGCGTAGAGCCGTACATCCCCTACTGCGCATTCCTTATCGCAGCCTTCTCAGCCCTTCGCCTCGCGAAGTTCAACCTCGACACACGCCAGACCACCTCGTTCATCGGCATGCCCACCCCTGCCAACGCCCTCTTCTGGAGTTCGCTGCTCGTCTCACAGCCCACACTCATCGAGTCGTCGGCATGGATGATACCCGCAATACTGCTGCTCGTAGTGCTCACAAGCCTCCTTTTGGTCAGCGAGCTGCCCATGTTCGCCTTGAAATTCAAGCAGTGGGGATGGCGCGGCAACGAGCTTCGCTATTCGTTCATCGCCCTCTCCTGTGTAGTCATCGCCCTCTTCGGCGTAATCGGCGGCATGTGGATTGTCATCACCCTCTACTTCCTCACCTCCGTAGTGGCTGACATCGTGAGCCGCACACACGCAACGGTCGACATCGAGAAGTAGAAAGCATCAAGAGAGTGAAAACGGATTGTAGTACCTAAAACCCATTCCTATGTCATTCATCGGACTATTTCTGAAAAGCATATTCATCATGGTGCTGATGATTGCCGTCTTCCTTATCGGCATCATCAGTTTTCTCTATCTGCGCGTGAAGCGCATGACGAAGCAGTTCCGCAACGGCACCAACGCCAACGCCAACCGCAACAACAGCCGACGCCAGCAGCAAAGCACCACATCGGGTAGCACGAAGCGCCGCAGCGCCGAATACGACGACGGCGTGGTAGTAGAAGAAGAACTCTACGACGAGCGCTCACCACGTCAGGCTAACCGCAAGATTTTCGCCAAAAACGAGGGCGAATACGTGGAGTTTGAAGAGGAAAAGGAAAAGTAAAAGAGTAAAAGGTAAAAAGGGTTATATAATACACTTTTGTGTTTTTATCTCCCATCTACCATTTTCCCGTCTTTTTCCACCGCAACTTATTGAAACTCAAATACAGCGAGGGCTGGAAGATACGTTTTCTATCTTCCAGCCTTTGCTTTTATCTACCAGCCGGAGAGGGGTATCTGCCAGGATTTTGGAGTATGCCATAACATCGTTTGTTTACAGTACCCACCTTATTCAAGCAAGCACTCATTATTAATGATACGTATGCAAAGTTAATAAATTTTCCTCCCAAAAGCAAGGTTTCTGCCGAACTATGTCCTCCACTTTGTTTCTGACGGCGGAGATTGAGGCAAGGGGGTTGGAGATAGAGATGAACCTGGTTAACAAATAGTGTTTCGTTTATGCTACCTATTTTGAATATAACCCTCTTGATCATAACAGCGATGATACTTATTAATCATGTTAATTAATAATTGCAGCGAAGGCACATCGGAAGATACGTTTTTAAATTTATTATATTGCGCATTATATCTTTCCATCGACCCATGTTGTAACCGTTCTTCTATGTCATGAGGTATTAGAAAAGAAGCACGTTCGCCAAGATATTTGTGAAATTCTGAAAGGAATATATGGATACCAGCAAGATCGAAGTCGCCAAAGTGTACGTACAAGTTTGGTATACGCTCCAACCATGTGCGTAAATCAGAAGACTGCGGATAGCGTGACACAAAAAGCAAACGCTTGTTCGGGAACATGGCAGTGAACAAGGTACGTTGCTGACGAATCATACGGAAGTTTTCCATGTTCTCAATGTTCATTATCAACACATCCTCAGGTATTTCAAATGATTGCCAATCAGATACAAACACGAATGTTCCTTCCTCGGGATTAATCATGATATCACGACCATTGAGACTACATGGTATCGAATCGTATGAATTTACGGGAAAACCAGGACACGACCGTACCATAACAAGTTTGGAATTCCCGGTTGCGGCTGCTTGTTCCGACCTTGAGACATCATTAGCAATAACGCTTTTCATACTATCTAAATCTCCGAATCGCTCATCAATATGTTTTAAACTTTGCTCAAGAGTTTGCGGAGATGATGCCTTGATACAGCTTCTGCTACCATGAGAACGACTGATAAGCACACCTTCACGAAGGAGGTCTTCCACCCAATCGCCACGAAGGGCGCTGGATGGAAGAGATTCGCCTGAACGTAGGCGGATAAGTTTGTCTACAAGTGAAGAAGTTATCTTCATTTCTATTTTATTTATTGTTGCGAAATTAACGGACGTACAATCGTTTGCGATTTGCCATCCTTGCTCAACAAGTAAGTATAGCGATAGTCAGAGACATTGTATGTAGTTGGCGAGGAATTAATTAGCAGAATATTTCGAGCATTACCAAAGTCAAGTATGCCTTTCACGTTCTGCGGATGTAGTTTACCAATCTCATCCATCATACAATGTATGCGGAAATCGTCGAATTTACGGCTCACTTTTCCTTTGAATACATTTATAAGCATGATGTTTATCATAGCTTTAACCAGCGTATCTGTTCCTTCGCTGCCTACATGCGACAGTTTGTCTACCCATCCCGTATCGTTGTCATTCTCACCTATGCGGAACTGCAACTGGAAGAGATCGGAGAGCGTGAGGTATTGTCGTTGTGGGTTATCAACGAGCGATTTCATAAAGTCGAGCAGATGTGCCACTGCCTTTTGATTCGTATCTTCGCGATTTGCCGACGAGAAGAGATTGAGTTCGCCCATTGCAAATTGGTTTTCGTCATTGAACTCCTTTATACGCTTCATCAGTTGCACCATCTTGTCAGCCGAAGGTACAGACCGAAGGGCAATGAGCTTTATGACTCCTGCAAAGTTGCGTTCCTTGAAGTCGCTATTGATATCACGTATTATCTTTTCAACATCAGATTCGTGCTTTGTCAATTCGCCCATTTCCTTTGATACACGATTCAATATGTCTAAGTAACGCTCACTGGTTCGACGGCGGTATTCCTCAATCTTGCTATTGGCAATGAAGTCGTCAAGATTGTTTGCAAAGTCGAGGTAATCTTCGTCGACAGAAAGTTCCATACGGAAATGGAATGTATTCTTAACAGAGAAGTTAGCTTTGAAGATATTAACGCATCCTTTGAATTTGTCGAAGTTTTTATGACGTGATACAATAATGCTTGTCAACTCATCAACAGCCTGAATTGGAGTGAGCAATGTCTCACGTTCAGGCGTATCTAACAAAATTGGAGGACACAAACTCTCGTTATTGATGAAATCCCTTGCTTTCTCCAAGTTTTCATCAATATGACTTTTTTCTTTATGTCGGTCTGCAAGTTCTTTTTCTAAAGAATGCAGCGTGTCGTTATGTTTCTGCTTGCGCTGATTGTACTTGTCGCTTAGTTGCTGTAGTTTATCTGCAAGACGTTTCTTTTGAGCGTTGAATTCATCCTCACGGTCGAACAGTTCCTCTTTGTCACGTTGGTAAGCAAACACGAGTCGCTTATTATCTTCTATATATTTCAGCTCGCTTTCTATTGTTTGTATAGAGTTTTTGCACTCCTCGACCAAGCGTGTATCAGTACCACGTCCATGCAGTTCGTTAAGTTCTTGAACCTTGAGCAGTTCCAGTTCATTTTCTGATTTCAGTTTTTCCTGCTTGATATCTGCATGTATTTCTGCCACCTTCTGCTCGTGCTTTTGCAGAGCCTCTCTACTTGCTTTCTGGTATCTATTTTCTTCAGAATCAAATTGCTTTTCCTTTTCTGCAGTAATTTTGGCATGTTCTGATTCTGCATTCAGCAGACGGTGAGCAATATCTTGCAGACAAATCTCCTGTTGTTTGTTCTTTTCATCTAATTCTTGTTTTGCCTTATCTGCATATTCTTCAATCTCCACCTGTATGCCTTTTTGTTTCTGTGGAATTGAACGCAGTTCTGTTTCATATAAAGATTTCTGCTGACGCAATTTTTTTATCTTTGGAACGAACACATGTTTCAGTTCCTCAATCTGCTTTTCCTCATACTCATGTAACGAAGCGTATTCAGTCTTCAGTGTTTTAAGAGTGCCTTCCAATACATTCTTTTCTTCCTTCAACTGTGATGGCTTACGCACTGAAAGTGGCAAGTCTGTAAGATCAAGTTTAACTCCGAACATTGAAATTCCATCATCCTTTTGCGGATGCAATCCTGTTCGATAAAGCACACTATCCTCATTTATAACTTTGCCGATATTATGTTCCCAGTCCGTTTTATTCTCCTCCAACCATTCGTATAACGAACCCTTGGTGCGAGCAAGCAGTCGTTCTATATCAGCCAACTTTTCTGAAACCGAATTAATTTCCTGCTGCTTTGCCTCTTTCTTTCGTTTGCTTTCAGCCAAAATGCCAGACTCTTGCTTTTCGTATTCAGTCTGCAGCTTGCCGATATTAGCTTCTGCTGTGGATATCAGACCACCGAGTTCATTCTTGCGTATAGTCAGATCATTCTGTTTTTTTCTCAACGCATCCTGTTCTGCCTTGTAAGGTTGCAAGTATTTCAGTTTGAGAATTTCTTTTTCAACTTCGACTTTCTCATCTTTGAGTTCTGCGATTTTGTTGTTTGCAAGAGTTAACTTGTCTGTAAAAGCAGCATCAATCTCTTTCCGGTGATTATTGTGTTCTACCAACAAACGTTCATCTGCTTGCAATTTACCCTGAATAAGTTTATTTATTTTTTCGTTCTGCGACAGTTCATAGTTCTTGAACTGGTTTTCAACATTCTGACGCAAGATTTTATATTTAGCCGTGACATCATTAAAGCGTGCTGTGAGCTCTGCTAATTTGGCCTTGTCTCCTTCGAGCTTTACCTTCAACATTTGCTCTTGGCTATGTCTTTTCAGAACATCCTCTATATGTTGGTCGGCATAAAACTTTTTGCTATCCTTCAGTCGTTTGATATTGTTGTTTACAACACCTTGTTCTTGGTTTAGACGCGACTTCTCACGGTCGAAATCTTGCTGTATTTCAGCAAGCAATTGTTTGGTCTTGTTCTGTGACTCTTCGAGTTCCAATATTTTGTTTTCTACCAAAGGCAGACGCTCATGAGATGTGCGTACTGCATAGTTCAGTTCGCCACACAACTCGCTTATCTGCTGTTTCATATACAGCAGTTCGTGATAAGCATTCAGCACATTATCAGCCTGTTTGCGTACAGCCGATTCGCCTTTTGGGTTTAGCTTATACCAGCATGATATGTCTTTATACTCTTGCTCGAAGTCAGCCACCTGACGACGGAAATATCCAAGATCTATATTAGCCTCTTCTTCGCTCATAGAGCGTATAATGATATCCTTTATAAAGTTGGCATCCAGTCGCGAGTTAAGAAATACGTTTTGAATACTTCGCGGAATATTCTGATAACGGTTTGTCTCCATCAATTGGAATCGTGCGAACTCCTTACCTACAGCCTGCTTGTTGCCATAGAGTATGTCGCGATATTGCTCATATCGGTCAATAATTTTACTCATATAGCAGTTGCCTAAGCGCTCGCGAATCACCTTACTTTCAGCGGTTACCTCACCGTTATTGTCTACAAGCCATTCTTTCTTGTATTCGCTGTCAATGAAGCGGTAGCAGGCACGTCCCGACGAACGGAATGTCAATATACAAAAAGGTCCGTGCTCATGTTCCACTTCGTACACTATATACGAGTTGGCATGAGGCAGATAGAACTCGTCGAACGATTTCATCTCCTTAGGTATACCAAGATGCAGTTTGTCGGCATTATAAAAGAAGAGGATTGCGCGTAGCAAAGTGCTCTTGCCCACACCTTGAGTGCCAATAAAATGCACATTTCCGTCCACACGCACTTCGGCATAGCGAATGTGTGCGCTGTTAATAAATACTATCTTGCGTAATGCTCTCATGCTTGTTCTGTTTCGGTGTCTATTATGGTGAGACAATCTATAAGTTCTTCTATATAATGGAAAGCTGCGGTCACCTTGTATGTGCTGTCGAGCTCATTTTCAAGTTCCACAAAGCCTTGTCGATCCAAGTCGCCAATTAGTTTATCTATTTTATCGTCGTTAGTCTTTAATTCAGTATAAAGATGTCGTGCCTTTTCTTTCAACTCTATGTCACTCGAGAATTTTTCAAGAATATTCGATTTACGGAAGGAGAATCCTGACCCAAAGGCAGTATTGAACGTCTTGAGGAAATCTATACGGTCAATCCAATCGGCCATACGTTGCACCTTGTCTGCCAGTTCCACTTTGCTCTCAGAACGAGAGAAATAGTAGTAACCATTTCCACCTTCGAGCAAGAAGCCTATGCCCTCAAAGTATTCCTGATATTGTTGGAAATCGTCCTCTATAGCATCATAAAGGTGCGTACGTTGTGGAGAGATGGAGTTTTGCGATATGAATCCACCTCTGCTAAGTATTTCAAATATTTCTTTTGTATAGCGCATGTTTGTTAAGCAATTTTTGGATAGATCAATGGGTATTCAATACCATTGTGGCAACGGTATTCTTCACTAATAGATAGGTTGTCGAGATATTGTGCAGCTATCTGACAGAACAACACAAGTTTCTCCTCCTCTGTCATCTGTTTGCGGTATCCCGAGTAGTTCATTACGAAGTGGAACAGGTTGTCACCAGATGCCATGAATGCGTTCTTCACCTCGTGTACATCTACCATTTGCAGCACATGCTGCTGTTCCTTCAATTCGTCTTCCGTAAACGGGTCGGCAAGATTGCCTTTACGCAATCGGTCGTTACCTTTGCCTTTGGCTACGTCCTGCAATATCTTTAATCCGACGTCAGACGTACGTAGCATGGATAGCGAAACTTTCAGCGTATATCTCGGTCGGGGCTCCATCCATACAGGATTTCTTGCAGCCATCTTTGCCTTTATGTCCGTGTTAGTGTCGAGCAGCATTTGGTCGCGCAGATATTTCAGCTTCTGTACCTTCTCAAAAAGTTGGCTCTGATACTTTATCAGACTAAGATAGAGGATAATCTGTCGGTCGAGTTCCAAAAGATTGTGATACACTTCCTTTAGCTGCAGCTTTACGTCAATCACAATTTCTTTAAGTTGCACATCCATAGCCTCTATAAAGAAAGTGTACTGCTTCTCGTTTATCACCTTTTCGCATTCGTTTATAAGAGCTGCAATATCCTTGCGTTTCTTGTCCAAATGCACCAACTTCATTTTCTTGATGGCGAAGTTTGGCTCGTTCTTGTATGTGTTGTCGATATTGCGTTTCAAGTCTATTACGTTTCGCAAGGTGGTTAGCGAAATGTTTTTCAGAATGCGTTTCACATCATTCAGATATCCATATTTACGTTTTGGGTCGGACTCGTTTTGATAATAGTCGATAGCTGCATTCAGGCTGCCTATGCTCTCCTTCACACTTGCTACGTTTATTTCTTCGTTCACTTCGAGCACATCTTCGAAGAATTTCAGATATACATCCTCCAACTCGATGAAGTCGCCATTGTCCCTGATAACTCCAAACCTCCGTAGAAACTCCAAACTCTCATCCTTCATTGCGGCAAGATCACGTGCCAAGTCGTAACGGAACGAAAGTCGTTTGCGGTCTTGAAACAACCCATCCAGCAACTTACGTTCTCTATCTAAAGCGCGTATAAGCTCTTCGAGAGAATGAAAATGAGATGATGTGTCCATTTTGTTTTATTTGTCTCGTTTTTTATTTTCTTTTGTCTGATTACAAAATTACGAAAATTTTGCGAACGAACGCACAAATCTTCTGTTAATGTTCGGCTTGGTGCCGAGGTTGTTCCAAGACCTCCGCTACAGCATGCGGCGTGCTCTGCTCGTTTAATTTCACTCGCGTGTGTGGCATACTATTTGCTACAGCCCGAAAATGGTCTATTTTACCGCTCAGGAGTGCGAGGAAAATGAAGAAAGAAAGGGGCGGACGAATTTTTGAGGGGCTTTAAAAGGGGCGTTTTTAGGGCTTCGCAAACTTATCGTGAGACTTTACATGGTAATAGCTATGCTTTTACTGGGTAAGAGCTATGCTTTTACATGGTAAAAGCCCACGATAAGTTGGCAAAAAACAGCGAAAAACTACTGAAAAACATGGGAAAAGTGAGGAAAAACCTAAATTTTGGACAAAATCGGCTTGGAAGGGGTTGGTTCGAGGCGGCGAAAAGACTCGGAAAGCGCAGCGGTAATCTCTAGAATGGGGATTCGCGCGGAAGTCGGGTGGTCAATATGGCGTGAGCAAGTTACGTGGTTGGCGGAAAGAATTTTACTGCGAATTTCGATGGGATGAGCGACCACGAATTACTCTTAGGAGGATGTTCTCCCACAGATGGCACGGATGGACACAGATGTTAGGGTGCGCAGGGATTGAACAACGGATTAAACCGATTGAACGGGTTCCTGCTGCTTGGGATTTTCAACAACGGATTGAACCGATTGAACGGATTTTATAGTAGCGGAGGTATCCTGCCTCCGCCGCGGCCCTCCTACATTCGTGCTATTCGTGCTATTCGTGGTAGAAACATATTGGATGTGAGAGGTCGCCCACAGAACACGCTGAATACACGGAAGACGATTGCTGAGAGATGGACGAACACGAATTACGCGAATAACACGAATTTCGTGTGCCTCCCTACATCTGTGAACATCTGTGCCATCTGTGGGAGGCTTTTCTCTGCAAGAGGTTCTGTGAGTTCCGTGCGTTCTGTGGGAATCTCTTTCCTCACACAGATTTCACTCTGCACAGATGTTAGTGTGCGAAGGAACTTAACGCGGATTAAGCTGATTGAACGGATTCGGGAGATTCGTGTTCAATAGATTACGATTGAATATGTGTTGCTACGTGCTGCGGAGGCAGGATACCTCCGCTACGGATGGGTGCTCAGAAAATCCGATTAATCAGATAAATCCGTTGTAAAAAAATATATTGTTAGGGTGCGCTGTAAATCAGATGAATCAGATGAATCCGCGTTGTAAAAAAATAACACAATATAGTTTTTGTTTTCAATGCTTTGAGCGATAGTTTGGAATAGTTTTCGTAACTTTGCATATAGAGAAACGAACTCTGAACATTGGGAGAAACGAACTCTGAACATTGAAAGAAAAACAAACAGCATCATGCAATATACAATAACAGCACCCCAGACTATTAACGCTACTATCGCGCTGCCGGCGTCAAAAAGCATCAGCAACCGCGCGCTTATCATTCATGCGCTGTCGTGCGGCGACATACTGCCGCAGAACCTCTCGGTGTGCGACGACACGGAGGTAATCATCGACGCGATGCAGCGACGCCCGTACGAGATTGACATCAAGGGGGCGGGCACGGCGATGCGATTCCTCACGGCGTTCCTCGCCACGCAGCCGGGCGAGCATGTCATCACGGGCACCGACCGCATGAAGCAGCGTCCGATTGGCATCCTGGTGAACGCGCTGCGCTATCTGGGCGCTGACATCGAATACTTGGGCGAGGAGGGCTATCCGCCGCTGCGCATCAAGGGGCGCACGCTCGAGGGCGGATACATAGAGGTGGCGGGCAACATCAGTTCGCAGTATATCTCGGCGCTGCTGATGATTGCGCCGACGCTGAAGAACGGACTGCAGCTGCGCATCACCGACGGTGCCATCTCGCGCCCGTATATCGACCTCACGCTGTGGATGATGCGCGAGTACGGGGCGGACGCCGACTGGAGCGACGCGGACACCATCACGGTGAACGCGAAGCCGTACGAGCGACACGAGTACACGATAGAGAGCGACTGGAGCGCGGCGGCTTACTGGTACGAGATGCTGGCGCTGCGAGGGAACGACGAGTCGGAGGTGCGCTTCAAGGGCCTCATGGACGCGTCGCGTCAGGGCGACTCCATCGTGAAATATATCTTCTCGCTGCTGGGCGTGAAGACGAAGTACAGCACGGTAGAGGGCGAGCGCTTCCCGACGGTGAGCATAAAGAGTCACCAGTGTATGCTGCCGCGTCTCGACTACGACTTCAGCAGTGTGCCCGACCTGGCGCAGCCGGTGGTGGTGACGTGCGCACTGCGCGGCATACCGTTCCGCTTCACGGGCTTGGCTACGCTGCGCATCAAGGAGACCGACCGCATCGAGGCGCTGAAGCGCGAGTTACGCAAGCTGGGCTTCGTGCTGCGCGACGAGAACGGCGACACGCTCATCTGGGACGGCACGCGCTGCGAGCCGACACTGGAGCCTATCGACACGTACGACGACCACCGCATGGCGATGGCGTTCGCGCCGGCTGCTATTATGTTCCCGGGGCTGCGCATCAACGAGCCGCAGGTGGTGACGAAGTCGTACCCACAGTATTGGGAGGACATGCAGGTGGCTGGGTTCGAAGTGAAAGGGTGTTGAGATGGTGAGATGGTGAAAGGATGTTGTGGTGGTGAGATGGTGATGTAGTGAGATTTGCACACTACTTCTGTGGATTCCGCCAGGGGGTGCAGCTGTCTCCGCTCGGCTTTGCCGCTTGCCAGAGCAAGAACTGCACCAACCGAACAAGCGGTGAAGAAGCTCCCACGGAATGCACCGAACACACAGAACCTCTTGCAGAGAAGAGCCTTCCACAGATGACACGGATGTTCACAGATGTAGGAGGGTATGGCATTCCTGCCATACCCACGCTGCCAACCCAGGGGGTGCAGCTGTCTCCGCTCGGCTTTGCCGCTTGCCAGAGCAAGAACTGCACCAACAAAACAAAAGGCACCTATTGCTCGGTTGGTGCACTTATTGCTCGGTTGGTGCACTTGAGACAAGTGCACCCCCTGGAAGGCTCATCCGTTTAATCGATTTAATCCGTGGTTAAATTCTGCGCACCCTCACATCTGTGCAGAGTGAAATCTGTGGGAGAATATCGATTTTGCTCGGTTGGTGCACTTGAGACAAGTGCACCCCCTTGAAAGCACCCTCACATCTGTGCAGATCTGTGAAATCCGTGGGAGACAAAGACTTAGCAAACAATCCGTGGGAGGACACAAAAAACATTGAAAAGAATATGATAATATTAGTGATTTCGATAATTGCGCTTGGCATAATCGCAGCGCTGATCGCCAAGCTGAGCAAGCACGACGGCGAAGAGAAGATAACCGTGGTGGAGACCTGCGCCACATGCAACGGCACGAACGACAAGTGCGAGCAGGACTGCATGATGGAAGCTGCCACGAAGGACATCGTCTACTACGACGACGAGGAGCTCGACGTGTTCAAAGGACGCCCGTCAGACAGCTACACCGACGAGGAGGTGGAGCAGTTCAGCGAGGTGCTCTACACCATGCGACACGAGGAGATAGCCGACTGGTGCCGCAGTCTGACCCTGCGCGGAATCAGCCTGCCCGACCAGATAAAGGACGAAACATTCATGCTTATGGAGGGCTAAGGCAATAAAACGCCACAAACAGAGTTATTTATACGTGAAACTATTTAAGACAAGACATATTATCCCCATCCTTCTCGCAGCTGTATTGGTGGTTGCGACAGGATGTTCTACGCAGAAAAACACCGCGCGCACACGCTGGTGGCATTCGTTCAAGGCTCGTTATAACACCTATTATAACGGCTCATTAGCGTATATTGACGCCTCTCTGGAGAAAGAGGAGGGCAACAAAGACAACTTCACCGAGATCATTCCGCTCTACACCGTGAGCAACAAGAGCAGCCGAGAGATAGGCAAGTCGAACTACGACCGCGCCATCGAGAAGTGTCAGAAGACCATCAAGCTGCACAGCATTAAGCGCCGACCGCAGTGGACGAAGCAGCGCAAGAAGACGGCGAAGGACCTGGAGTGGCTCTCGCGCCGCGAGTACAACCCGTTCCTCTGGAAGGCATGGATGCTCATGGGCCGTTCGCAGTTCTACAAGGGCGCGTTCGACGAGGCGGCGGCTACGTTCAACTACATGGGACGTCTCTACCAGACGCAGCCCGCCATCTACGCCAAGTCGAGAGCATGGCTCGCCAAGTGCTACATAGAGGAGGGATGGCTCTACGACGCCGAGGACGTGATACGCAACATGCAGCGCGACTCCATTCACTGGTCGGCGCGCAAGGAGTGGGACTACACCTACGCCGACTACTACGTGCACACGGGCGAATACGAGAAAGCTATTCCCCACCTGCGTAACGTCATCAAACACGAGATGCGCCGCAAGCAGCGCGCCCGCGAGTGGTTTCTCATGGGACAGATGCAGGCGGCACTGGGCAACAACGTGGAGGCTACGAAGGCGTTCAAGCACGTGGTGAAGCTCAACCCGCCGTACGAACTGGAGTTCAACGCGCGCATCGCCATGACGGAGGTGATGTCTGCCGGTCAGTCGAAGAAGATGATTGGCAGACTGAAGCGCATGGCACGCTCGGACAAGAATAAGGACTATCTCGACCAGGTATACTACGCCATCGGCAACATCTATCTGGCGCAGAACGACTCCACGCAGGCTATCATCGCCTACGAGCGCGGAGCGGCTAAGGCTACACGCTCGGGCATAGAGAAGGGCGTGCTGCTGCTGAAGTTGGGCGACATCTACTGGGACAAGGAGCGCTACAACGATGCGCAGCGCTGCTACGGTCAGGCTATCGGTATGCTCGACAAGGAGCGCAAGGACTACGAGGAGCTTGCGGAGCGCTCGAAGATTCTGGACGACCTCGTGCCGTACACCGACGCCATACACCTGCAGGACTCGCTGCAGTCGCTCGCCAAGATGAGCGAGAGCGAGCGCAACGCAGCCATCGACCGCACCATCGAGGCGCTGAAGAAGAAGGAGAAGGAGGAACGCCGACTGCTGGCTGAGCAGAACGCACAAAACCAGCAGAACGGCGGCAACGATATGGCGCAGAACAACCAGTTCGGCAACAACACGGCGATGCAGAACCAGCAGAACCAGCGCAATGCACAGTGGTACTTCTACAACCAGATGACGGTGAGCCAGGGTAAGGCGGCGTTCCAGAAGCAATGGGGCAAGCGCGAGAACGTAGACAACTGGCAGCGTGTGAACAAGACGGTGGTGGCGTTCCAGAGCGACGAGCCCGAACTGACCGAAGAGCAGCAGGACTCGATAGCGCAGGCTGAAGCCGTAGCCGACTCGCTGGCGCTCGTGGCAGATAGTGCGCAGAACGATCCGCACAAGCGCGAGTATTATCTGGCGCAAATTCCGTTCACGGAGGAGCAGATGGCTGAGAGCAACGCCGTCATCGCCGACGGACTATACAACTCGGGCGTGATCTTCAAGGACAAGCTCGACAACCTGCCGCTTAGCGAGAAGCAGTTGATGCGACTCATCGGCGGCTATCCGAACTTTGAAAAGATGGCAGAGGCTTACTATCACCTCTACCTGCTATATATGCGCAAGGGCGAGAAGCTGACCGCCGACTCGTACGTGGCACGACTGAAGCAGGAGTACCCCGAGAGCGAGTGGACAACGCTGCTCACCGACCCCTACTTCGTGGAGAACGCGCGCCTCGGCGTGCATCTCGAAGACTCGCTATACGCTTCTACCTACGACGCGTTCAAGGCGGCTCGCTACAAAGAGGTGAGCGCCAATGTCGCCGTCTCCGAACATCGATTCCCGTTGGGAGCCAACCGCGACAAATTCCTCTTCATCGGCGGACTGGGCAAGCTGAACGACGGCGACTATGAGGGCTGCATCGAAGACCTGAACACGGTGGTGAAGAAGTATCCGCAAAGCCCCGTGGCAGAGATGGCAGGCATGATTGTGAAGGGCGTGAACGAGGGCAGACGTCTGCAAGGCGGCAAGTTCGACCTCGAGAACGTTTGGGAACGCCGTTCGCAGGTGCTCAACGAGGACGACTCGACAGCTGTACGCGAGTTCTCTAACGACCGCAACGCCGCGTTCATATATATGATAGCTTACAAGCCCGACTCGATAGACGCCAACCGAATGTTGTTCGAACTGGCACGCTACAACTTCACGTCGTACATGGTGCGCAACTTCGACATAGAGATTGAGCAGGTAGACGGTCTGAACCGTATGCTCGTGAAGGGATTCCGCAACTACGACGAGGCGCTGCAGTACGCCCGCCAGTTGCAGAAGCAGAAGCAGCTGATGAAACTCGTGGGCAAGAGCCGACAGATCGTTATCAGCGACGTCAATCTGCCTATGCTCGGCAAGCAGTTCAGCTACGCCGACTACGCCAAGTTCTACGAGAAGAACTTCGCTCCGCTGAAGATAGCTTCGGAGGATCTGCTGGAGATACCAGAGATGACCGTAACCGAGCCTGACGAAAGCGAAACGAAGAAGCCGCAGGACGACTTCGACGAGGAGCAGAACAGCAACCAGAACTCTACGAACACCTTCTTCGAGGAAGAACCGCAGCCGGCAGAGAAGCAGACTACGGAGAGCGGCGTAGTGAACATAGAGGACGAAAAGTCTACGGAGTCGACTACCGAAACCGTAATTGAGGAAGAACCCACAACGACTGTTATTAAGGAAGAACCCACAACGACTGTTGTTGAGGAGGAACCTGCAACAACGGTTATTGAGGAGCCGAAGCCAGTGGTTAAAGAAGAGCCAAAGCCTGTGGTTAAAGAAGAGCCGAAGCCCGTGGTGAAGGAGCAACCGAAGCCCGTGGTTAAAGAAGAGCCGAAGCAGCTGGAGGACGAGTTCTACTTCGGCGAGGACCCGCAGCCTCAGCAGAGCACATCGAAGAAGCAGGGCAGCAAGACCCAGAAAGACAACTTCGACGACGACGAGTATTACGACCTCGATGGTTTTTAACTAAAAAAGAAAGAGCATTATGAGCAACGGATATTTACTATGGGTTGACGACGAGATAGAACTCTTGCGCGCCCATATCATCTTCCTGCAGAACAAAGGATACGAGGTGGTGACCGTTAGCAACGGCACCGACGCCATCGAAGAATGTAAGCAGCATAAGTTCGACCTGGTGCTGCTCGACGAGATGATGCCCGGTATAAGCGGACTCGAAACGCTACAGCAGATAAAGGAACTCTCGCCTGCCACGCCTATCGTGATGGTGACGAAAAGCGAGGAGGAGAACATCATGGACCAAGCTATCGGCTCGAAGATTGCCGACTACCTGATAAAGCCCGTGAACCCGAACCAGATTCTGCTGACGCTGAAGAAGAACATTCACCGCAAGCAGATTGTGTCTGAAGTGACGCAGACGGGCTATCAGCAGAACTTCCAGGACATCTCGATGCAGATAATGAACTGCGAGACGATAGACGACTGGAAGGATGTGTATCGAAGGTTGGTGCATTGGGAGCTGGAGCTGAGCTCTACGGACAGCAACATGACCGAGATGCTGCAGATGCAGAAGGAGGAGGCGAACAACGGTTTCGCCAAGTTCATAAAGAAAAACTACATGTCGTGGGTGGCGCCTGGCGTTACGGAGCGTCCGCTGATGAGCCCCGACATAATAAAGCGCAAGGTGTTCCCCGCAATAAGCGAGGGCGAGAAGGTGTTCCTCATCGTGATAGACAACTTCCGCTACGACCAGTGGCGCGTGCTCTCGAAGGAGATAGGCAACATGTTCGACATTGAGGAGGATATGTACACCAGCATTCTGCCGACGGCTACGCAGTACGCCCGCAACGCTATCTTCTCGGGTCTGATGCCCGAGCAGATTGAGAAAATGTTCCCCGAACTGTGGGTGGACGAAGACGAGGACGAGGGCAAGAACCTCAACGAGGAGCCGCTCATACGCACGCAGATAGAGCGCTACCGACGCCACGACTCGTTCTCTTACCATAAGATAAACGACTCGACGGGCGCCGACAAGCTGCTGGCGCGCCTCAACGAACTGACGAAGAACGACCTGAACGTGATTGTCGTGAACTTCATCGACATGCTGTCGCACGCAAGAACCGAGTCGAAGATGGTGCGCGAGCTTGCCAACAACGAGTCGGCATACCGTTCGATAACGCTCTCGTGGTTCCGCCATTCGGTTATGGCAGACTTGCTCAACGCACTCTCGCAGATCGACTGCAAGATTATCATCACCACCGACCACGGCAGTATACGTGCGTCGAAGCCGGTGAAGATAGTAGGCGACCGCAACACCAACACTAATCTGCGCTACAAGCTGGGCAAGAACCTCAGCTGCCAGTCGAAGGAAGTGTTCGTGATAAAGAACCCGCACGAGGCGCAGTTGCCAGCGCCGAACATCAGTACGTCGTACATGTTCGCCACCGGCAGCACGTTCTTCGCCTACCCCAACAACTACAACTACTACGTGTCGTACTACAAGGACACGTTCCAGCACGGCGGCATTTCGCTCGAAGAGATGCTCATACCGCTGATAACATTAAAAGGAAGAAAATAGAAAACCGGCTGCCAACAGCCGATTACATAAAAAGAAAAACTATGGAAATAAGAATCAACTCTCTGGCAGACATCAACGAGGCTGCCAAGACATTTGTCGAGAACATGGGCGACGGCAAGGTGTTCGCCTTCTACGGCAAGATGGGTGCAGGCAAGACTACGTTCGTGAAGGCTGTCTGCGAGTGTCTGGGCGTGGAGGATGTAATCACATCTCCGACGTTCGCCATCGTGAACGAGTATACTTCCGCCACAACCGGCGACGCGATATACCACTTCGACTTCTACCGCATAAAGAAGCTCGAAGAGGTATACGACATGGGCTACGAGGACTACTTCTACAGCGGTTCGCTGTGCTTCCTGGAGTGGCCCGAGCTGATAGAGGACCTGTTGCCTGAGGACGCAACGAAGGTTACTATCGAAGAGACCGAGGATGGCGCTCGCGTAGTGAAGTTCTAAACTACTTGAATGCGACGCGGTAGGTGCAGCCGTTCTTCCAGTTGCTGCATCCGTAAGCCGTCTTACCTTTAATGATAGTACCCTTGCCGCAAACGGGGCATGTGGTACCGATAATGCTGTCGTCTGCCGACGGCTCGCTTGTTGCGGGCTGCGGTGAGGCGGCAGCATTTTTTGTTGATGCAGTCGACGACGTTGCAGCAGACTTTGCTGCGGTTTTCTTCGGCGCAGCAGTCTTTTTCTTTTTTGCCTTCTTCAGATCCTCGTCGGTAGTGATGGTGACACGGCGGTTGCTGTTGTCGCGCAGCACGTCGTAGACAATCTCCGTAACCTGCTGCTTCAGCTCGTTGATGAAGTCGGCAGCCTCGTACTTCTTGTGTTCTATGTCGCGCAGTTTCTTCTCCCAGATGCCGGTAAGCTCGCAACTCTTTAGCAGTTCTTCGTGAATGATGTCGATAAGCTCTATGCCCGTAGCCGTAGCGATGAGGTTCTTGCGCTCGCGGCGAATGTAGTGGCGCTTGAAGAGCGTCTCGATGATGCCGGCACGCGAAGACGGACGACCGATGCCGTTCTCCTTCAGCGCAGCACGCAGCGTCTCGTCGTCGACAAACTTGCCGGCGGTCTCCATGGCACGCAGCAGCGTAGCCTCGGTGTAATACTTAGGCGGCGTAGTCCACTTCTCGGTGAGCGTAGGCGTGTGCGGTCCGCTCTCGCCCTTTACGAATGTGGGCAGAGTGCGCTCCTCGTCGCGTTTGTCATCGTCTTCGGACGATGACGGTTGTGGGTTGATGGGTTGAGGTGTTGAGGTTTGCTGTTGAGCGTATATGGTGCGCCATCCAGGCTCCAGAATCTCCTTGCCGCTCACCTTAAACTCCACATCCTCCACCTTTCCGAGCACGGTAGTGGTAGAGAACTTGCAGTCGGGATAGAACACGGCGATGAAGCGGCGCGCAATGAGGTCGTAGACATTGCGCTCCATGTCGCTGAGCGCCGACGCAGGCACACCGGTAGGAATGATGGCGTGGTGGTCGGTGACCTTCGACGTGTCGAAAACACGCTTCGACTTGGGCAACTTCTTGCCGGCAAGCGGCTGTATGTACTGCTCGTAACCGCGCATACCGGTAAGTATGCCGGCACACTTCGGGTAGATGTCGTCGCTAAGGAACTGCGTGTCGACACGCGGATAGGTGGTGAGCTTGCGTTCGTAGAGCGACTGTATGAGGTTGAGCGTCGTCTCGGCGCTGTAAGAGAACTTGCGGTTGCACTCCACCTGCAGCGATGTGAGGTCGAAGAGACGCGGAGGCGCCTCGTTGCCGTTCTTCTTCGAAACGCTCGTCACCTCGAACGGCTTGTCGGCGATGGTGGCGAACGCCTGCTCGCCTTCCTCCTTCGTCGTGAACTTGCCCTTTGTGGCTGTGAAGAGCGTGTCGCGATAGATAGTGGACAGCACCCAATAGGGTTCAGGCTCAAACGAGTCGATCTCCTTCTGACGGTTGACGATAAGCGCGAGTGTAGGCGTCTGTACACGACCGATGCTGAGCACCTGTCGGTTCTGTCCGTACTTGAGAGTGTAAAGACGCGTAGCGTTCATGCCCAAGAGCCAGTCGCCGATGGCGCGGCTCAGTCCGGCAACGTACAGCGGCTGATACTCGCTCTGGTCTTTCAGAGAATTGAAGCCCTCGCGGATAGCCTCGTCGGTCATCGACGATATCCAAAGACGCTTGACGGGGCACTTAGCCTGAGCCTTCTGCATCACCCAACGCTGTATCAGCTCACCCTCCTGGCCGGCGTCACCGCAGTTGACGATGCAGTCGGCAGCCTGCATGAGGCGCTCGATGACGCTGAACTGGCGCTTGATGCCGTCGTCGTCGATGAGCTTGATGCCGAAGCGCGGCGGAATCATCGGCAACGCCGAGAGACTCCAGTGCTTCCAGTTCTCGGTGTAGTCGTTGGGCTCTTTCAGCGTGCAGAGATGTCCGAAGGTCCACGTCACTTGAAAGCCATTACCCTCCATGTATCCGTTGTGAGAGGTGGTGGCACCCAATATGCGGGCTATATCCTTGGCTACGCTTGGTTTCTCGGCTATGCAGACTATCATTTTGTTCTTCTAAGTTTAAAAATTTAAATTCGGAGTGCAAAGGTACTTAAAAATATTGAGATAGGTGTTTTATGCTTTTCTTTTAGAGAAATTAACTTTTTATTTCGGTTTTACACCCTTTATCTGAATTATTTGGCTTAACTTTGCACTATGTGTTAAAGCGAAAGCACAAACCACAAAAAAAGCGAACTACGACTGAACGTAGAATACATAGAGAGTATTCGAGAAATAAGTAAATAAATAAGTAAAGAACAACATTAGTATAACCCCCAAAAACAGAATATAAACATGAGCAATAGTATTCATCGTCCGCATGAAAACAATCTCTTGAAAGTATCGGTACTGCTGGGTGACATCGTCATCCTCAACCTGCTTTACTGGCTGTTCTGCAGTTTCATACCATTAGAATATTTCATACAGATAATGCGCCACACAATGGTGGCTGGCAGCATCATATACTTCGCTTGCACCATGAACAACGGTGTCATACTGCACCACCGCAAAGTAAACAACCACCAAATAGTAATGCGCGTAATGCGCAACGTGTTCGTCTACTCGCTCTGCTGCTTCCTGCTGTTCTCGCTGGGCAAATTCCCGCATCTGTCGCTGCTGCGAATGGGCACCTACTGGATTGCCTCGTTCGTGTGCATATCTATCTACCGCATCATCGTGAGAAAGATGCTGGTGGCATGGCGCCGCAAGCCGGCTAACAAGCGCAACATAGTGTTCGTGGGCAGCAACAACAACGCACGAGTGATGTACGGGGAGATGACAGAGAACGACGCCTTAGGCTACAACGTGCTGGGCTACTTCGACCATCAGCCCAACGAGATGTTCAAAGACAAATGTCTTTATCTGGGCACGCCACAAGACTTGCCGAAAGTGCTGGATGGACATCATGACATACACGAGCTATACTGCTGTCTGTCGTCAAGATTCAGCGACGAGATTCTGGAAGTGATACGCTACTGCGAGCATAACATGATTCACTTCTACTCGATGCCGAACGTGAGCAACTACCTGCACCACCGCATGCACCTGAACCTGATGGGTGACGTGCCCTACCTCAGCCTCTACAACGAGCCGCTGAGCCAAATGGAGAACCGACTGGTTAAGCGACTGTTCGACATCCTCGTCTCACTGACGTTCCTCTGCACGCTCTTCCCCATCATATTAGTTATAGTGACGGCAATCACGAAGATAACCATGCCAGGTCCGATCTTCTTCAGACAGAAGCGCACCGGACTCAACGGCAACGAGTTCTACTGTCTGAAGTTCCGCAGCATGAAGGTGAACAAGGACGCCGACACGCTGCAGGCTACGAAGAACGACCCGCGAAAGACGAAGTGGGGCAACATAATGCGAAAGACGAACATCGACGAGCTGCCGCAGTTCATCAACGTGCTGTTAGGACAGATGAGCATCGTAGGTCCACGTCCGCACATGGTGAAGCACACCGACGACTACTCGAAGCTGATAGACAACTACATGGTGCGCCACTACATAAAGCCCGGCATCACGGGATGGAGTCAAGTGACGGGATTCCGCGGCGAGACCAAGCAACTCTCGCAGATGGAAGGACGCGTAGAGGGCGACATCTGGTATCTGGAGCACTGGAGCATCTGGCTCGACATATATATAATGTATAAGACCGTGGCCAACGTGATAGTAGGCGACAAGCAGGCTTTTTAACACACTGACATACAGAAGGCGTACCCATTGAGGGTGCGCCTTTTTTTGTTCGGCGTAACGAAATTGTAACACGTTAGTAATATGTGTGAATACAATTATATATAACTTTGCAACCAGAACAAAGATATAGCAGTTATGAAACAGAATCAAAGAATTCTTGTGGTGGACGACGAGCAGGACTTGCTCGAAATCCTTAAGTTCAATCTCGAAACGGAAGGCTACGAGGTGCAGACAGCGACGTCGGCTGAAGAGGCGCAGACGCTCGACATAGCATCGTTCGACCTGCTGCTGCTCGACGTGATGATGGGCGGCATGTCGGGATTCGCCTTGGCTCGCTTGCTGAAAGCCAACCCGAAGACAGCCAGTGTGCCTATCATCTTCCTCACCGCACGCGACACGGAGAACGACACCGTGACGGGATTCAACCTCGGTGCGGACGACTATATAGCGAAGCCGTTCTCGCTGCGAGAAGTGATGGTGCGTGTGCGTGCCGTGCTGCGCCGTACGGCAATTGACAACGGCGAGGAGGGACCGCACCTCATTACATACCAGGGCATCGTGATGAACCTCGACAAGAAGACCGTAACCATCGACGGCGAAGAGATAGCGTTCACGAAGACGGAGTTCGAACTGCTGCACCTGCTGCTCAACGAGCGAGGACGCGTATTCTCTCGCCAGGAGCTTATCGACCGCGTGTGGCCGAAGGATGTGCTTGTGCTCGACCGCACGGTTGACGTGAACATCACACGTCTGCGCAAGAAGATAGGACGTTTTGCGAAGTGCATCGTCACACGCCTCGGTTTCGGCTACTACTTCGACGCTTAGGAGGATTGGTGTAAAACTACAAAACATTGGCTAAATAGAATAGCAAACGATTAGCCCTTCGCCTCTATTTCGTAGGTTTGACACACCATCCACGCAGCCTTCTACATCGGGCGGCGTTCGCAATCTGATCGGGCGGCGAACGCAATCTGATCGGACGGCGTTCGCAATCCGATCGGACGGCGGACGGAATCTGATCGGACGGCGGACGGAGCACAAGACCAAAACCTTATAGTAAACATTCTATTCTGACTTCTTCAACATTACTAATTATGAAAATATCTGTCGGCAAAAAACTATACTTCAGCATTCTCTCGGTGTTCCTTGTGTTCGCCGTGGCGTTCATCGTGTTCCAGCAGGACCGCGAGAAGCAGTTCAAGATTGACACGCTCAACCTAAAGCTGCAAGACTACAACTCGCGCATGGAGGAATATCTACGACTCTTCCCCGACTTCTCGGAGGAGGCGCTCGACCGCTATGTGCATACCCACTACATACCGAACATACGCGTGACGCTGATACGCAATGACGGCAAGGTGCTCTACGACAGCAAGCTGAAGGACTACTCGAACATAGCCAACCACGCCACCCGACCGGAGATTGCGGCAGCCTTGAAGCACGGCGCCGGTTCGACCGTCGACCGCAACAGCCAGACCGTACACGGCGACTTCTTCTACTCGGCAACCTACTTCCCCAGGCAGCAGCTCATCATACGTTCCGCACTGCCCTACACGAGCGACCTTGTACAGTCGCTGCAGGCAGACCAGCACTATATATGGTTCGCCGTGGGCGCCATAATGCTGCTCACCGTCATACTCTACCGCTTCATCGAACGACTGAGCGACAACATCACGAAGCTGCGCACGTTCGCCTCAAGAGCCGACCACAACGAGTCGCTCGAAACCGAAGACCTCGCCGTGTTCCCCAACGACGAACTGGGCGAGATTGCCGAGCGTATCATCAAGATATACAAGCGTCTGCAGACCACACGCCGCGAGCAGGACGTGCTGAAACGACAACTGACGCAGAACATTGCGCACGAACTGAAAACGCCGGTGGCAAGTATTCAGGGATACCTTGAAACTATACTCGAAAACCCGAATATCAACGACGCCACACGCGAGCAGTTCCTGCAGCGTAGCTATGCGCAGAGCCAGCGTCTCACGTCGCTGCTGCAGGACATTTCGACGCTCAACCGCATGGACGATGCGCCGGAGATGATGAGCGAAGAGAACGTGAACATATCTGAGATTGTATCGAACATACAGAAGGAGACGGCGCTACAGCTGCAGAGGAAAGAGATGACGTTCTGCAACCGCTTGCAGCCGAACATCGTGGTGCGCGGCAGCACAAGTCTGCTATACAGCGTGTTCCGCAACCTTACGGACAACGCCATAGCCTATGCCGGTGTGGGCACAACGATAACCATCAACGCCGAACTCAGCTCAAACGAACTGTTCGACGACCACCGCAAGTGGCACTTCACCTTCTCGGACAACGGCGTGGGCGTGGCGCCGGAGCATCTGCCGCGCATCTTCGAGCGATTCTACCGCGTAGACAAGGGCCGCTCAAGAAAGATGGGAGGCACCGGACTCGGACTCGCCATCGTGAAGAACGCCGTTCTGCTGCACGGCGGCACAATAAGCGCACGCAACAACGAGCAGGGCGGTCTGTGCTTCGAGTTCACACTCAGAGCCTGACAACGTAGCGGAGGTCTCCGGCCTCCGCAGCAACAAGTACGACGCTATTGTCTGTCAGATTGCTGCGGAGGCCGGAGACCTCCGCTACGGTTTTGCAGCCGCTCTTTTGTATTAATCAACCTAAATAATCAAAATAACCCCGCAAACATGCGCTCATTTTGCTAAAAAGTCGTAACTTTGCAGACAACAAAATGTTTTTTCATCCAAAACAATATACAAGCAGTATGATTCTATTTTTCATGACTCCAAGCAAGAGCGTGATCGCTACAGCAGCTGATCACCAGCTCTCACAAGACGAGATCAATGAACTGTGTTGGCTTTACGGCGGTGCCACTCTCATCGAGGGTGAGACTGTCGAGGGCTTCTTTGTGGGTCCACGCCGCGAAATGATTACTCCATGGAGTACGAATGCCGTAGAGATAACTCAGAACATGAGCCTCCACGGCATTTCGCGTATTGAGGAGTACTTCCCCGTAAGCTCTAAAGATGCAGAGCACGACCCGATGTTGCAGCGCATGTACGAGGGTCTTAACCAGGACATCTTCACAGTGAACCACGAGCCGGAACCTATCAAGCGCGTGGAGAACATAGAAGAATACAACGAGCAGGAAGGTCTGGCGCTCTCAGCTGAGGAGATTGAGTATCTGCACAAGATTGAGAAGGAACTTGGTCGCCCACTGACCGACTCAGAGATTTTCGGTTTCGCACAGATCAACTCTGAGCACTGCCGCCACAAGATCTTCGGCGGTACGTTCATCATCGACGGCAAGGAGATGGAGTCGTCGCTGTTCGCTATGATCAAGCAGACAACAAAGGAGAACCCCAACAAGATTCTCTCTGCATACAAAGACAATGTGGCTTTCGCGCAGGGTCCGGTTGTGGAGCAGTTCGCACCGCACGACCAGTCGACATCCGACTACTTCCAGGTGAAGGACATCGAGAGCGTCATCTCACTGAAGGCAGAAACACACAACTTCCCGACAACCGTAGAGCCGTTCAACGGCGCAGCTACCGGCACCGGCGGCGAGATTCGCGACCGTATGGGTGGTGGCGTCGGCTCATGGCCTATCGCCGGAACAGCCGTATACATGACTGCTTACCCGCGTCTTAAGGACGACGATAACCTCACACGCGACTGGGAGGACATCATGCCCGTACGCAAGTGGCTGTATCAGACACCAGAGCAGATTCTCATCAAGGCATCTAACGGTGCGTCTGACTTCGGCAACAAGTTCGGACAGCCGCTCATCACCGGTTCGGTGCTCACCTTCGAGCATCAGGAAGGCGCCGAGAAGTACGCTTACGACAAGGTTATCATGCTTGCAGGCGGCGTAGGCTACGGCACAAAGCGCGACTGTCTGAAGAAGGAGCCGCAGAAGGGCAACAAGGTTGTCGTTGTAGGCGGCGACAACTACCGCATCGGCTTGGGCGGTGGCTCTGTATCTTCTGTTGATACCGGCCGCTACAGCAACGGCATCGAGCTGAACGCCGTGCAGCGTGCCAACCCGGAGATGCAGAAGCGTGCATACAACCTCGTTCGCGCTCTGTGCGAGGAGGATGTAAACCCTGTAGTTTCTATCCACGACCACGGCTCGGCAGGTCACCTCAACTGTCTCTCTGAGCTTGTAGAGGAGTGCGGCGGCGAAATCGACATGACTAAGCTGCCTATCGGCGACAAGACACTTTCTTCGAAGGAAATCATCGCCAACGAGAGCCAGGAGCGCATGGGCTTGCTCATCGACGAGAAGCACATCGACCACGTACGTCGCATCGCAGAGCGCGAGCGTGCTCCGCTGTACGTTGTAGGCGAGACAACCGGCGACGCTCACTTCTCGTTCAAGCAGGGCGACGGCGTGAAGCCTTTCGACCTCGACGTGGCTCAGATGTTCGGTCATTCGCCGAAGACTATCATGCGCGACGAGACCGTAGAGCGTCACTATCGCGACGCTGAATATACACACGAAGAGACTTCGGAGAACGGCAAGGATGACGTTCTCGACAAATACGTAAGCCGCGTGCTGCAGCTTGAGGCTGTGGCTTGCAAGGACTGGTTGACAAACAAGGTAGACCGCTCCGTAACTGGCAAGATTGCACGCCAGCAGTGCCAGGGACAGATTCAGTTGCCGCTCTCAGACTGCGGCGTCGTAGCTCTCGACTACCGCGGCAAGAAGGGCATCGCTACAGCTCTCGGACACGCTCCGCAGGCTGGTCTGGCTTCGCCCGAGGCAGGCTCTGTGCTCTCTGTAGCAGAAGCGCTCACAAACATCGTTTGGGCACCGCTCGCAGACGGTCTGAACAGCCTCTCGCTCTCAGCCAACTGGATGTGGCCCTGCCGCTCGCAGAAGGGCGAAGACGCTCGTCTGTACAGCGCCGTTAAGGCTCTCAGCGAGTTCTGCTTGGCTCTGAAGGTGAACGTGCCGACCGGTAAGGACTCGCTGTCGCTCAGCCAGCAGTATCCGAACGGCGAGAAGATCATCTCTCCGGGTACAGTAATCGTGAGCGCAGGCGGCGAAGTATCAGACATCCGCAAGGTTGTTTCGCCGGTACTCGTAAACGACAAGAACTCATCTCTCTACCATATCGACTTCTCGTTCGACGAGCAGCGTCTCGGCGGTAGCGCATTCGCACAGAGCCTCGGCTTCGTAGGCGACGACGTTCCGACAGTGAAGAACCCAGAATACTTCGCCGACTGCTTCAACGCAGTTCAGGAGATGATAGAGAAGGGCTGGATCATGGCTGGTCACGACATCTCTGCAGGCGGTCTTATCACTACATTGCTCGAGATGTGCTTCGCTAACACAGAAGGCGGTATGCACGTAAACCTCCACAGTCTCGCCGGCAACAACATCATCAAGATGCTGCTTGCTGAAAACCCGGGCGTTGTCGTTCAGGTTTCAGACAAGTACAAGGAGGAGTTCAAGGAGTACATGGAGGAGAACGGCATCGGCTACGCAAAGATTGGCTACCCCACTCCGACAGAACGCACTATCGTCATCAAGAAGGACGAGTACACACATACATTCGACATCGACACACTGCGCGACACATGGTACAAGACATCGTACCTGCTCGACCGCGACCAGAGCTTCAACGGTTGTGCTGCAAAGCGCCGCGACAACTACAAGAAGCAGCCGGTTGAGATGCAGTTCCACCCGTCGTTCAAGGGCTCGCTCGAGAGCTATGGCATCTCTGCCGACCGCCGCACAGCGTCGGGCATCAAGGCTGCCATCATCCGCGAGAAGGGTACTAACGGCGAGCGCGAGATGGCTTACTCGCTCTACCTCGCTGGCTTCGACGTAAAGGACGTTATGATGACCGACCTTATCACCGGTCGCGAGACACTCGAGGACGTTAACATGATCGTCTTCTGCGGTGGCTTCTCTAATTCGGACGTTCTCGGTTCGGCTAAGGGTTGGGCAGGTGCATTCCTCTACAACCCGAAGGCTAAGGAGGCGCTCGACAAGTTCTACGCTCGCAAGGACACTCTCTCGCTCGGTATCTGCAACGGTTGCCAGCTCATGGTTGAGCTCAACCTTATCAACCCCGACCACGAGAAGCGCACACGAATGCTGCACAACGACTCGCACAAGTTCGAGAGCAACTTCCTCGGCGTTGAGATTCCGCAGAACGATAGCGTGATGTTCTCATCGCTCAGCGGCGACAAGCTCGGCATCTGGGTGGCTCACGGCGAAGGCAAGTTCTCACTGCCTGAGTCGGAGGACAAGTACAACGTGGTAGCTCGCTACAACTACGCTGAGTATCCGGGCAACCCGAACGGTTCTGACTACAACGTAGCTGGTATCTGCTCGGCTGACGGACGCCACTTGGCTATGATGCCTCACCTGGAGCGCGCCATTTTCCCGTGGCAGAACGCTTGGTATCCGGCAGACCGTCGTCAGGACGACGTTACTCCGTGGATTGAGGCGTTCGTAAACGCTCGCAAGTGGATTGAGAAGCAGTAAGGATACTCTTCAACTCTATAACGTTTCGCAACGGCGAAACAAATAAAAAACTCCCGCAGGATTCTCGTAATTCTGTGGGAGTTTGTTTTGTATTGTCTTCGATTTGCACTATCTTTGGATAAGATAGGCGGCACTCAACAATAAAAACAAGCCAGCTTGTTTTGTATTGTCTTCGATTTGCACTATCTTTGCACATGACATTTTAAACAATAATATGCAGAACTTTTACATATCAGCATTCCGCGTGTTCTTCAAGATAGGACTCTTCACACTCGGCGGTGGCTACGCCATGATTCCGCAGATAGAGGCTGAGGTGGTAGACAAGCACAAGTGGATGACACGCGAGGAGTTTCTCGACCTTATAGCTGTGGCGCAGTCGTGTCCCGGCGCTTTGGCTGTGAACATGAGCGTGTTCATCGGCTACCGTCTGCGCAAACTTCGCGGTGCTGTCTGCACTACGCTCGGCGTCGCACTCCCCTCGTTCCTCATAATCCTGCTCATCGCGATGTTCTTCCACAAGTTCCAGGACAACGCCGTGATTGCATCAGCATTCAACGGCATTCGCCCGGCGGTGGTGGCTCTGATTGCTGCCCCCGTGTTCACACTGGCTAAGTCGGCACGCATCGGACTCACCAACTGCTGGATTCCCGTTGCAAGCGCATTGCTGATATGGCTCGTAGGCGTAAACCCGATCTACGTGCTTGTTGTGGCAGGAATGTGCGGGTATCTCTACGGACTTCTCATCAAACCTACAGAATAACATGATATTTCTCAAGCTATTTTTCACGTTCTTCCAGATTGGACTCTTCGGATTCGGTGGCGGCTATGGTATGCTGTCGCTGATACAGAACCAGACGGTGTATAACCATGCTTGGCTCACATCGGCTGAGTTCACAAACATCGTGGCGATAAGTCAGATGACGCCCGGTCCGATTGGCATCAACGCAGCCACATACTGCGGCTACACCGCCGTACACAACGCCAGCATGGGCGAATGGCTCTCGATATTGGGCAGCGCTACGGCAACGCTTGCGCTCGTTCTGCCGTCGTTCATACTGATGATTCTCATCTGCCGTGTGTTCATGAAGTATATGAATACGCCTACCGTGCAGAACGTGATGTCGGGTCTGCGCCCCGCCGTGGTGGGCCTCATCGCCGCAGCCGCACTTCTGCTGATGACGCCCGAGAACTTCTCGTCGCCTAAGATCAGTCCGTGGCACTTCTGGGTGAGCATCGCCATCTTCGCTGCCACATTCGTAGGCACAAAGTTCGTAAAGGTAAACCCTATAAAGATGATATGTTGGGCAGCGTTCGCAGGAGTAATGCTGCTGTATTAACTATAAATTAATAAAAAACGTGATGGAGCGCTGTATGCAGCGCTCCATCACGTTTTTTATTAATAATCCGCTTCATTCGCCAAGTGCCACGTTGTGAGATACGAAGCACGGGTGATGTCGGTCAGTTTCGGATAATTGATGGTCTGTGCCTCATCCGATGGGAAGTTGTAGTTGGGCTGTCCGCCGGTATGATACCACACTATAGGCACACCCTTCAAGTGGAACGACTGCTGGTCGCTGCCGCCGACGGGGTTGTCCCAAGCACGATAGTCGGGGTCGAAGCAGAAGTTGTGCTTCGCCATATCCGCCTTGAGCCACTCGCCAATCTTCGGATGCGAAGCCGTGAAGAAGTACATCAAATAGCGACTGTCCGTGCCGCTGCCCACCATGTCGAAGTTCAGATAGCCCTTCACCTTCTGCATATCCTTGTAGGCATCAGTGAAGTAGCGCGAACCGAGCAGTCCGAACTCCTCACCGTCCCAGAATGCGAACACGATAGTGCGCTCCGGCGTTGCACCACTCGCCACGAAAGCCTTCATAATCTGCAGCACGGTAGCCACACCCGACGCGTTGTCGTCGGCACCGTTGTAAATCTTGTCGCCTTCGATGTCGTTGTACACGCCTTCATGGTCGAGATGCGCACCAACAACAACCATTTCGTCTGACTTCTTGCCCGGCAGCACCGCGAGTACATTGCTCAGATACATAGTGCGGTGCACCTGCTTCTTTATCTCCGCAACAGAATCTGCCTCAACGAAGTAGCGTACGCCACGCTTCAGCTTCTGCACAGCGCAAGCCTCGAAGGGCTGTTCGTACGAGTCGCCGAGAAAAGGTTTCAAGCCAGCCTGTCGAATCTGTGAGATGATATACTGCTTTGCGATGCGCGAACCGCGCTCGCCTGCACGGCGTCCCTCCAAGAGGTCGTCGGCGAGGAAATAGACATGCGCACGAGCCGCATCTTCGGTGATTGAACGCAAGCCGGCATCACACTGTGCAGCCAGCTGTTTCTCCACTTTCGCCGACTTCTTCTGTGCGGCTTCAACAGTAGTTGCGCCGCTAAGAACGATAGCAGCCGACAACAATAGTTTATTAATCATATTCAAAGTATTATATCGTTAGTCAGTAATAAAGTTTAAACCAATGCAAAAGTAACGAAAAAACATAAGAATACCTCATCAAGAGTGGATAATTTATGGATTATTTGTTGTAACTTTGCACGTAAATAGGAAACATTATTTTAACATAATAACATACACAGAATTATGGCAAAGAAAGCTTTATTGATGATCCTCGACGGATGGGGCATCGGCAAACATGGCAAAGGTGACGTTATCTACAACACACCGACTCCGTATCTCGACTACCTTACAGCAGTGAGCGCACACTCACAGCTCCTCGCATGCGGCGAAGACGTAGGTCTGCCGGAGGGTCAGATGGGTAACTCTGAGGTTGGCCACTTGAATATCGGCGCTGGCCGTATCGTTTACCAGGACCTCGTTAAGATTAACCGTGCTTGCAAGGACGGCTCTATCCTCCAGAACAAGGAGATCGTTAAGGCTTACAGCTACGCTAAGGAGAACGGCAAGAAGCTCCACCTCATGGGCCTCACCTCTACCGGCGGCGTACACTCTTCACTCGACCACCTCTTCAAGTTCATCGAGATTGGCAAGGAGTACGGCTTGAACGACGTATACGTACACTGCTTCATGGACGGCCGCGACACCGACCCGAAGTCGGGCAAGGGCTTCATCGAGCAGGTTCAGGAGTGCTGCGACAAGAACGGTGCACACATCGCAAGCATCGTAGGCCGCTTCTATGCAATGGACCGCGACAAGCGTTGGGAGCGCGTCAAGGAGGCTTACGACCTGCTCGTTGAGGGCAAGGGCAAGCAGTCTGACGACATGGTGAAGGCAATGCAGGAGAGCTACGACGAGGGCGTAACCGACGAGTTCGTTCTTCCTATCAACAACTCTACCGTTAACGGCAAGATTGAGGAAGGCGACGTTGTCATCTTCATCAACTACCGCAACGACCGTGCTAAGGAGCTTACAGAGGTGCTCACACAGAAGGAGCACGAGGAAGCTGGTATGCACACTATCAAGGATCTGCAGTACTTCTGCATGACTCCGTACGACGCATCGTTCACCGGCGTTAACATCCTCTTCCCGAAGGAGAACGTAGCAAACACTCTCGGCGAGTATCTCTCTGCTCAGGGCAAGCGTCAGCTGCATACTGCTGAGACTGAGAAGTACGCTCACGTAACATTCTTCTTCAACGGTGGCCGCGAGACTCCGTACGAGGGCGAGGACCGCATCCTTGTTCCGTCGCCGAAGGTTGCTACATACGACCTGAAGCCGGAGATGAGCGCATACGAGGTGAAGGACAAGCTGGTTGGCGCTATCAACACTCAGGAGTACGACTTCATCGTTGTTAACTTCGCTAACGGCGACATGGTAGGTCATACCGGTATCTACAACGCTATCGCAAAGGCAGTTCACGCTATCGACAACTGCGTTAAGGACGTAGTAGAGACAGCTAAGGCTAACGACTACGAGGTTATCATCATCGCTGACCACGGCAACGCTGACAACGCTATCAACGAGGACGAGACTCCTAACACAGCTCACTCGCTCAACCCGGTTCCGTTCATCTACGTAACCAACAACAACTCGGCTACCGTTAAGGACGGACGCCTCGCTGACGTGGCTCCTTCTATCCTCCACATCATGGGTCTGGAGAAGCCGGAAGAGATGACTGGCGAGAACCTTATCTGCGACTAATCTGTAGATAGTTGAAAGTTCAGAATTGAGAGTTGAGAGGTATGATTAGTTTTTCTGATTTTATTTTGATTTAGGATTGGAGCTAATTCATAGCTTACAACTAACAAATAACGCAAAACGCGCGCAACCATTCAGTTGCGCGCGTTTTTTATTACGGATATGGTTAACAAAAAAAATCCACCATATCTCCCAGCATCGGCGTAACGCTCAGAATAAGAGCATAATAAAGGCTGGAAGATATTCTTGAAAACGGAATATCTTCCAGCCTATCTTCCAGCCTTAAGCAATCAGAACTTCTTTCCAAACACGATGCTTAAGAATGTCTTTATGAGCACGGTGAAGTCGAACCAAAGCGACTGGTGCTCAAGATAATAAAGGTCGAGCTCGAGGCGGCGCAACATCTTCTCTATGGTGTCGGTGTAGCCATTGTAGAGCGTGGCATACGACGTGACACCCGGGCGGATAGCATAAAGCTGCTCATAGCGCGGGTCGCGCTCCATAATCTGGTCGATGTAGAATTTGCGTTCGGGACGATAACCGATGAACGCCATATCGCCACGCACCACATTCCACAACTGCGGCAACTCATCGAGATGATGGGCACGCAAGAACCGACCCACACGCGTGAGGCGCGGGTCGTTCAAAGCTCCTTCGAGCAACAACTGCGGTCCGTCTTTCTCGGCGTCGCGCGTCATGCTGCGGAACTTATATATGTAGAATGGCTTGCCGTGCAACCCTATGCGCTCCTGCCGAAATATTGTTGGTGCACCGTCTTCGAGCCAAATGGCAACGATGCATATCAAAAATAACGGCGCAAAGACGACGAGGCACACAGCAGCTATTATGAAGTCGAGAACTCTTTTCATCTGTTATGTCTACGTATGCGATAGTCCGAAAAACCATGAAAACGTTTTCATGCGCATCATATTATATAGTATAATATTACGAATTTGCCGGACATCTTTGCAAAGGTACTCCGAAAATTGCAGAATAGAGAATTAAATGCAGAGTATTTCACGTTGTGAAACACTTGTTAACTATTCGGGTTGATACAAAGGAGAGAAAGGAATAGAAAAAGGGCATATAATAAAGGAGGGCGTGTCAAAACTCCCGATATAAATAACAAAAAACTCGTTGTACGTTCTTATATGGATGTACAACGAGTTTTTGTTTTTCTACAAAAAAGAGCCTTGTAAACAATTTGTATGGCGTTATATGGGTCAAATAAGCCCTCAAATAAGAGAAAAGTCCTCCCTTGGTCATTTTTGCCACCATTTTCTTTATATTAAAGGCAATGGCAAAGAAGGCAAAGTCCATTTTGACCTTGTCTACACCGAAATGGCGAAAACGACGATACGCCATGTTGTATTTAATTTGTCCGAAAACCGCTTCCGGCTCGATGCATCTCCGGCCTCTATGCCTTAAACCTTCCTCAGAGGTGAGCAGCTCACTCGCCTTATGTCTGTAAGCTTCCAGTTTGTGGTTCCGGTCAATCACACTTTTATCCCCGGATGCATCGAAACACAGACAGCGTAGCGGACATCCCTTGCAGTTCTGTGCTGTGTATGTTGCCCTATTGGAGACGTATCCACTCGCACTT